>Ga0335085_10004036_pt1 | contig 24743 bp, 21 predicted proteins | sample Lox_Sample_45_FD_206712 | JGI IMG/M metagenome (GOLD analysis project Ga0335085, IMG submission 206712) | Soil microbial communities from Loxahatchee National Wildlife Refuge, Florida, United States - Lox_Sample_4.5 | ecosystem: Environmental > Terrestrial > Soil > Wetlands | place: USA...
TGTGCACGATGCCCTTGGGCTCGCCGGTCGTTCCGCTCGAGTAGATGATGTTGTAGGGATCGGCGTCGGTGACGCCGGCGTCGGGAGGCTCGCTCTCCGATGCCCCCGCCACCAGGTCGGCATAGCCCCGGAATCCCGGGCGCGCGCCGTCGATCAGCACCCAGCGATCGGCTCGGATCCCGGGGAGCGTACCCCGCACGCGATCGAGCATCTCGGCGAACGCGGCCGTGGAAATGACCAGCCTCGAATCGGAGTCGGCGAGGAGCGAGGCGAGGCCCGACTCCTGCAAGAGCGGGCTCATCGGCACCACGACGATCCCGGTCTTCGCGGCCGCCCAGTAGACCTCGAGCTGCTCGAGACAATTCGGGAGTACCGTCGCGAGCTTGTCGCCCTTGGCGAGCCCGGCGGCGAGGAGCCCGTTGGCCAGGCGGTTCACCCGCGCGTCGAGCTGGCGGAACGTCAAGCGCTGATCCTCGAAGATCAGGGCCAGGTGGTCGGGCCGATAACGCCCGTGGCGGGGCAGCAGCGCGCCGATGTTCACCGGGGAGCCAGCTCGGTTACTACGACGCGAGCCTGCTGACCGAGGTCCTGGCCTCCGACGCGCTGAGGGCCAAGCGTGGCCCATTCCACGCCGGCCTCGCGAAAGGCCTCGAGCTGCTCGCGGCACCGGGCGGCCGGGCCGACCAGCAGCACCTCGTCGAGGAGCCGATCGGACAGCGCAGCCATCGCGGCAGCGGGAGTGCCCGCGGCAAGGCCCTTCCGCACCCCTTCCATCTCCGCCGTGAAGCCACTGGCCTCGAACGCTTTCGCGTAGTGGGACATCCCCGCGTAATGGATCAGGAACTCACGCGCTGCTTGCCGGGCCGTGGGCAGATCCTCGTGGAGGAAGGCTGGAATGAGGAGGCTGACGGCGATATCAGCGGCATTCCGCCCCATCGTCTCCGCTCCCCGCTGCATGCGCTGCACGGCGCGCCGGAAACGATCCTTGGCGCAGAGATAGAGCATGAGCCCGTCTGCATGCGCGCCGGCGGCCTCGCAGGTCTCCAGCGCCATGGCCGCCCAGTGCACCGGAATGGCGCGCGCGGCCGGACGTGGGGACCGCAGACCGGGAAGTCCCTTGCCCGCAAACACCGCGCGCACGGTCTCCGTGGTCTCGCGCAAGGCCTCCCGCGAATCGCGCCAGGAGAGCCCGGCCTGGGTGATCAGGCTCGCGTTGTTCGGGCCCAGTCCGAGCACGAACCGCCCGCCGGAGAGCTCGTCGATGGCGGCGGCCGCAATCCCGAGCATGACCGGATGACGGAGGTAGATGTTCGCGATACCGGTTCCGATCACGATCCGGGAGGTGGGCCCAGCCATGCCCGCGACGGTCGCGACCGCATCGTTGCTGAAGACCCCCTCGACCACGAACACGCTATCGAACCCGTGCCGCTCGGCGAGGCCCGCCAGCTCCACCGCTTCACGCACCCCGACCGCAAAACCCCATAGGGTCAGCCCTACTCTCATATCCGCCTCAGTTGCTGATCGGTTCGGTCAGCACCTGCTTCTGGTCAGCCACGAAGAACGTGACCAGCCTCGCCGGTTCCGTCTCGCTCGCGTTGCGGGATACGCTGTGGATGGCGCCGGGCGCCTCGTACCACATCTCGCCTTCGCCATAGGTGACCGGCGGCTCCGTGCCCAGCTGGGACACGATCGTACCGCGCGCGACATACGCGAACACCGGGGCCGGGTGGCGATGCCGGGTCGAGCCCGAGGCAGGCCCGTATTCGATGCTGACGACGATGACCTCCTTGCCTCGTACATTCGGAAGGGCCCGACGAAAGATCTCCGTCCGGGTCACCGACCCAGCTTCGGATGGTTGAGCATCGGCGTCGAGCGTGCGCCCCGCCATCACTGCGGCCAGGACGCCCAGGGTGGTTTGAAGAGCACGCCGTCGACTGATCATCGCTACCTACCTCCGGTCGGTCCTGACTGACGGGCCTTTCTGAGCTCGGCTTCCCGGCGCCGGCGCGCGAGCCGGCGGATTCGCCGCACGGCGCGTCGAGTCTTCGAATGCGTAGCCACGATACTCACCTCCTCGTTGACGACGGACGTCAGGTGCACAGTAGCACCGATGGACACGCCGCGGTCGTCAGATCATGCCGAAATGTCGCAGGGCCTCTTCGATGGCCTCGCGCTTCTCGGGCGGGCACGGCTCGACATCACGATCGTGACGGGCCCGGTCCGCCCCTCGCTCCTGAATCTGGGCGCTCGTGGCCATTTCATCTCCTCCACCACTGCGCGGCCCTCGCCCTCACGGGTCAGAGACGGTCACTGATTCGCCAGCGGCCGTCGCCGAGCAGCTCCAGCACTCTGCGATGGAACCTCGGCAGCCTCAGGCGATCGCCGACACTCACGACGTTTATCCGAGCCGACGCGAGATGGTTGTAGAGGGCCTCCTCCCGGTCGGAGTCCAGCGCGCTGGTGGCTTCGTCCAGGAACGCATACGAGGGGCGATTGAATAGCAGTCGGGCGAACGCGATCTCCTGCTGCTCACCCAGGGACAGCACGTCCTCCCACTTCACCTCCAGATCGAAGCCGCCCAGTCGGCCGGGCAGGCTGCCGAGCTCGACGAGCCCCAGGATCTCGATCAATCGCGCGTCGGAGACTTCCGCCGCTTTCGGGTAGCACACCTGGTCGCGGAGCGAGCCCAGGATCATGTAGGGTCGCTGCGGTAGAAACATCATGTCGGACAGTGGCGGCCGAATGATGCGGCCACTGCCCGCTCGCCAGAGCCCGGCAATGGCCCGTAGCACCGACGTCTTGCCGACCCCGCTGTCGCCGGCAATCAGCAGATCCGGCCCCGCCGCTACTTCGAGCGACAGGTCGCTGACCAGGGTCCGCCGCCGGTCGGGGGTGACCAGCGTCAGCCGCTCGATGGCGAGCCGGTCGGCCTCGACGGTGTCGATCTGGGTATCCATCCGCTCCGCACCGCCGGCACTATCCGGCCCGCGCGACACCGGCCGCCGCTCGGCGGCCTCCAGATAGACCCCTAGCCGCTCGACGACCGCCGCGAAATCGCTCAGCGCATTGAACTGGTCGATGATTATGGAGAAAGAAGCGCGCAGCGTGATGAAAGCGGCGATGGCCTGGGTGATCTTGCCGAACTCCATCGTGCCGGCGAAGAACGACGGGGCCAGGAGAAAGAGCGGCACCAGCGGCAGCAGGAAATCGTACGTGTAGGTGAAGAAGGCCAGGTTCCGCTGCCACGTGATGAGGAGGCCGAAGTTCGCCATCGCCGCATGCAGACGCCGCAGGAGCTCGCCTTGCTCGCGCCGCTCGCCGCCGTAGAGGGCGATCGCCTCCGCGTTGTTGCGCAAGCCGACGAGAGCATAGCGGAAGTCCGCCTCTCGGCGGCGCTGCGCGAAATTGATGCCGACGAGCGGACTGCCGATCACGATGGTCAGGAGCGAGCCGGCCCCCACGCACGCGGCCAGCACCGCCACGAGCATCGGCGAGATGAGCCACAGGACGACGATGAAGGCGGCGCCGGTGGCAACGCCCTGCAGAACCTGCGTCAGGAACGACACGACGAACGACGTGAAGGTGCTCAGGTCCTCACTGACTCGCTGGTCCGGGTTGTCGATGTTCGCGTCGGAGCTGATCCGGTAGAACGCGCGATCGTGGAAGGTGTGCTCCAGGAACCGCTCGGTGAGCCATCGCCTCCAGTGGAGGACCAGCTGTCCGGTCACGTACCCCGCGATGGCGACAACCGGACCCGCCAGGAGATTGTAGATGACCAGGAGCAGCATCTTGTGGAAGAAGGTGGGCCCGTCCCGGTTGGCCAGCGCCGTCATCATGTCCCGATTCACGTAGCTGAAGACGACGCCGCCCGCCTGTATCGAGACGCTCAGGATCAGTACGACCGTCAGCAACCCGAACGCGGCGAGCCTCCGATCCGACACCCAGTAGGGCCGGGTGAGTGCCCAGAGCCGGATCCAGAATAGCCGATCGAATCTGTTCATCGTGTCCCCTGGACGCCAATGGTGGGCCCGCCGGCGCGGGGTGAGGTCGCGGCGCGGTAGATCAGCTAGCCGGCTCCGCCTTCCGTAGCTCCCGGATCAGCTCGTCCAACGCCCTGGAGGTCTCCTGCACGTACTCGTAGAAGTGCTTGTGCATGAGGGCCAGCGTGAAGGCGTCGCGGATGGCCCGCGGGCGTCGGACCGCCGTCTCGAGGCACATGGATAGCGTCAGCCAGGCCCGACGCGGCGAGGTCCTCAGGATGCAGTTCCACACGATGCGTGTCACCACCGCCAGGTCGTCGCGCCGGGCCAGCACCCGGTTACCCAGCGCGGTGCCGCGGTTGAGGATGAAGTCCATGGCGCGGCTGCGGAAGGCTCGATAGCCGTAGAGACGCCGGAGTAGCGCCCGGTAGCCCTCGTAGAGCTCGAGGCGCGACATGCCGCTCGGCACGATGTTGGTGAACACGAACTGGTCTCCCACCGACTCGGCGATGAGCCGCCCCGTCGCGCGCAGGCGCTCGTGCAGCGGCGTCTTCGGCACTGCATTCAGCATCCCGGTCATCGAGATCGGGATCCGCGCCTGCTGGATGAACCGGAACTGCTCCTCGAAGATGGACGGGTCGTCGTGGTCGAAGCCGACGATCATGCCGGCCATGACCTCGATGCCCGCGGCCTGGATGCGGTGGACGGAGGTGACGAGGTCTTCACGGATGTTCTGCGTCTTGTGCGTCTCGGCGAGGCTCGCCTTCCGCGGCGACTCGATGCCGATGAAGATGGTGGTGAAATGCGCCTGGTTCATGAGCCGCAGGAGCTCGTCGTCCTGGGCGACGTTGAGGCTGACCTCCGTCATGAACTCGATCGGGTAGCCGCGTGCCTCCTGCCAGGCGATGAGCGCCGTGAGGAGCGCCTTGGCCTCCTTCTTGTTGCCGATGAAGTTGTCGTCCACGACGAAGATGTTGCCGACGCCGAGGGCGTGCACCGCCTCGACCTCGGCCAGGACCTGCGCGACCGACTTGGTCCGGGGCCGCCGCCCGTACATGACGATGATGTCGCAGAACTCGCAGTTGAACGGACACCCGCGCGCGAACTGGATGGCCATGCTGCGGTAGCGGTCGGCCTTGAGAAGATCGAAGCGCGGCAGAGGCGAGTCCAGCATGCTGGGCTTGTCGTCCTGGCGGTACTCGGCCTGCCAGGCGCCGCGCTCGTAGTCGCGCACGAACTGTGGCCAGGCATACTCCGCCTCACCGACCACGAGCACGTCCACCTTGCCGCGCAGCTCCTCCGGGCACAGGGTGGCGAAGGGACCGCCCGCCACGACCAGCTTTCCGCGGCGCCGGAAGGCCTCGGCGAGCTCGAACATCCGCCGCTTGTGGACCACGAAGCCCGTGATCCCGACAACGTCGGCGTCCGTATCGAAATCGACTGGCTCGACGTTCTCGTCGCAGAGCACGACCTCGTGGGGCGCCGGGGTCAGCCCCGCCACCGTCGGCAATGCGAGGTTGGGGAACACGCACCGCTTCCCGAGGCTCGGCAGTACGCGGTCGAAGGTCCAGAACGACTCGGGGTTCTTCGGAGCGATCAGGTAGACCTTCACGCTATCCTCCCGGGAACAACCGGCTCGCAGCCCTGGAATCTTTACCGCGGGGATTGTACGCCAATGATCCGCGGTGGGGGAATGCCCCTATCCAATCGCCGATGAGGATGGCGTCGGGCGCGGCCCGGCCACCGGTGGCGCTGAAATAGGTCGCTCGGTTGGCGGTGAGCCACGCCTGGGCCGCCTGCCAGAGCCCGCCGGCCGTCTTGCTTCTTTTTTTGCGCGTCGCTACTATCGGAGTATGCGTCGGAGCCAGCTGCGGCCCTGTCCTGCGTCGCGCTTTCACGACGATGGACAGCGCCTGGTGGGCGCCCGACGATGAAGCCAGACGTGGGCGGCGCCGATGCCGGAATCCCCCTTGTCAGTGTCGTCACGCCGATCTACAACACGGCTAGCTATCTGGCGGAATGCATCGAGAGCGTATTGGCTCAGACCTGCAAACGCTTCGAGTATGTCGTCGCGGACAATTGCAGCACCGATGGCTCGCTGGAGATCGCGAAGCACTACTCCGCACGGGATCAGAGGATCCGGGTCATCTCGAATTCGGAGCATCTGCCCGCGACCGACAACTTCAACCGTGCTCTCGGTTTCATCTCTCGCGAGAGCCGATACACGAAGCTCGTCCTCGCCGATGACTGGCTCTATCCAGAGTGTTTGGAGCGGATGGTCGGCGTGGCCGACGCCGCCGGGTCGATCGGCCTGGTGAGCTCGTACACCCTGACTCGTGACCGGGTCTGGGGCGTCGGACTTCCTTACAACGTCAGCGTCTTTTCGGGTCGCGAGGTGGGTCGCCGGCAGCTCCTCGACGAGGGCTTCTTCGTCGGCTCGCCCAGCACGGTGCTGTACCGTTCCGATCTCGTGCGGGCCCGCCCTGCCTTCTTCGATCGGGAAAGCCGGCATCCGGATACCGAGGTTGCCTACGAGATCCTCAGGACGCACGATATGGGATTCGTCCACCAGGTGCTCTCGTACATCAGGATCGATCCCGGCTCGACTTCGGGACGCGTCCGCGACCTGAATCCCCTGCTGCTCGACCGGCTCATCGCGCTCTTGAAGTACGGCCCTGACTTCCTGGAACCAGAAGAGTTCCGGCGGCGCCTACGCCATATCGAGCGCATGTACTATCGGACGTACGTCACGCAGTTCCTCGGTCTGAACCGCTCTCGCTTTCTCGAATACCACCGGCCTGCGCTCAAGCGCCTCGGCTACCGATTCTCGAAGCCGCTCATGTTCAGAGCGGCGCTCGAAGAGGCCGCGGACTGCGTGCTGAACCCGAAGAAGAGGATTGCGCGACTCCGAACCAGCCTGGGGTCTCGTACCGACAAGTCCCCAAGGTGATGTGATTCCCCCGCACCGACTCACGACATCCACTTCTCCTGGAGCGGGGGCGGGCCGGGGCGGACGGCAGCCCGTTCGGAAAGCCCTCCCCTAGGCCGGTGGGCAACTCACCGTGGCTTACGGCATCATTCCATACGATCCCGGGCTCAAGGAGCAGACCGCAGAGCTCCAGCGCCACCTGTGGAGTGGCGATGCCGAGGTGAACATCGCGTATCTGGAGTGGAAATACGAGCGGAACCCGTACGGGGAGACGCCATTGATCTACGTGGCGACGAGCGACGGTCGGGTCGTCGGGATGCGGGGGATGTTCGGGTCCGCGTGGGAGATCGGGGCCGGGAGTGAGACGTTTGCGATCCCCTGCGCGGACGACTTCGTGATCGCGCCCAATCACCGGAACCGCGGTCTCTCTTCCTTGATCATGCGTGGGGCGCTCGACGACCTGGCGTGCAGGGGGTACGAATACGTCTTCAGCCTGAGCCCCGGCCCGGTGACGCTGGTCACATCGCTGGTGAGCGGGTGGAGACGGGTCGGGTCGATGCAACCGGCAGAGCGTCGGGGTTCCCCCGACTTGCTCCGGCGCTGCCATTCCCGGCTGAGCAAGGCCCCCGTGCTGTGGCGGGTTGCCGGCACGCTCGTGCGGTTGTCACATGCGCGATCGCCCTTTCGCCGGCTCGACTGTCGGGGGGAGCGCCGTCGACCAGGGCAGAGCGGGGAGATCTGCCTGGAGCGGGAGCCGCGCATCGACGCGATGGTCGACCTCGTACGCCGGCTCGGGCACGACGGCCGGGTTCGTCACGTCAGGGATGAGCGCTATCTGGCGTGGCGATTCCGAAATCCGCTGCACGAGTATCGCTTCCTCTTCTGCGACGACGACGGGCTAGGCGGATACCTCGTCCTGCAGGCGTATCGCCAGGACCGATCGCGGGGGATCAACATCGTGGACTGGGAGGGTACGACGTGTCAGATCCGCGGGGACTTGCTTCGAACCGCCATCGAGTGGGGTGACTTCGACCAGCTGAACATCTGGACCGCCACGCTCCCGGATGAGGCGCTCACGCAACTCTCGGCGGCCGCGTTCGTCCCGGCGCCGGCCCGATCGTCGCTGCATTCCCCGAATGTTTTGGTGATCTCGACCCGCCAGACCGTGCAGGAGCCCGATCCGACTCTGGCGGGGCGACGCTTGCTGGACGTGGCCGAATGGGACATGCGCATGGTCTACTCGATGGCCGGTTAGGGAACGGGCGCATGTCTCTGACCGTCAGCGTCGTGATTCCAATGCACAACGCTCGCTCCTGGATTCGCGAGACCCTCGGCAGCGTCCTCCGGCAGACCTATCCGCGGAAGGACATCGAGCTGCTGGTGCTCGATGACGGATCGAGCGACGATAGCGCTCTCGTCGCACAGTCGTTCCTTCGAGAACACTCGATGAGCGGCGAGGTGATCTCGCGCGGGCAGAACTCGGGAGTCAGTGCTACCCGAAACGCCGGGTGGAAGCGGGCGACGGGAGATTGGGTGCAGTTCCTCGATGCCGATGACCTGCTCGCGCCGCAGAAAATCGAGCTGCAGGCGAGCTGCGCGTCTCGATTCCCGAGCGACACCGCGGTCGTCTACTCGCGGTGGCAGCGCATCGGACTGCACGATGGCCAGTGGCAATCGACCGGACGCCTCATGTCGCCGTCCGTCGAGGGCGACACGGTGGTCCGCATTCTCGAGGACCTGGATTTCGGGTACGTCGGTCCGACGATGATCAGGAGATCCGTCCTGCACGCGGTCGAGGGCTTCAACGAGCAGCTCAGGCTGGGCGAGGACCTCGATCTCATGCTCCGGATCGCGATGGCGGGCGGGCGTTTTCGGGAAGCGCCCTCTCGCGACGCGCTGTTCTTCTACCGGCAGACACCGGGGTCATTGTGGCAGCAATCGTTCGCGAAGGCGGAAGTGATGGCTGACCTCGTACGAGTGTTCCGGCGGGCGGAGACGTTCCTTCGCGAACAGACCGCGGATGGCCTCTCCGAGGCGGCACGCCGTGCCCTCGCCTGGCGATATACGAAATGGCTCGACGTCTTGTTCGAGGTCGATCGCCAAGCGTTCCGCGAGACCGTCCGGTGGATTCGCGGACTCGGCCTCACCTTCCCGCCCGGAACGACCCGCAGGTGGCGGCTCATCTCGCGGCTCATCGGCTACGAGAACGCGCACGCCTTGCGGCGATCGTGTCAGCGGACCAATCGCTGGCGGGGAAGCGGCGGCGGCGCTCGACGCTAGGATCCGCTGCCGCTGAGGGGTGTCCTGAGGTGGAGGATGGCATCACCGACGAACGGAGCCTGGAGCTCGAGGCGCTGACCCGCGGCCACCGGATCTCCGGGGAGGATCCGCCCTCGCTCGACGTCGATCCACTCTGCATCGAGGGGCCCGCGAGCCGCGGAAAGATCGATCTGAACAGAGCCGGCCGCGGAGTGCGGCCACCCGAGACCGACAAGCCGCCGGAGGCGGCCACCCGGGAAGGGAACGAGCACCAGGTACTCTCGGCCGGGAGCGGCCAGGCAGAACCCGCTCGAGGCCAGCTGCCCCATCGGGACCATGGACGCCAGGTCGACCCGGTCGGCGACCGCGCGGGCGTAGCCCAGAGCACTGCGGAGGGCGTCCCATTCGGGGGTCGGAGACGACCGGGCCGGCCATGCCGGGTAGATCCCACGGAGGTTCATCTCGTAGGGATCCATGAACACCGGGTTCAGGCCCCGGAGGAGGCTCTTCCAGACCCACCGCGGATTTCCCCCGATTCCCCAGAGATGATCGGTATCTGACAGCACGACCTTTCGCCCTGCCGGCGTTGGGGGATCGTCCTGATAGCGATCGGTCTCGCTGCCATGAGGCGCGATCCAGTCGGCCGGGCTCTCCAAGAGGGACGTGTTGCCTTCCTCATCGGTGGGGTACATCGCGGTCATCCCCACGGGATGCCTCTCGCCCCGATGTGCCTCGATCGCCTTCACGGTACGGATCATCTCGTACTGCCACTCGGTGGATTCCTGATGGCTCTCGTTGCTGATTTCCCAGAGCACATTGTCCAGATCGCCCACCGTCTCGATGACCTTGGCGAGGTAGGCCTTCTGCAAGGCAGTCACCGAGGGGTTGACCAGGGTGTGCACTTCCTTCCCCTCTCCATCTCCGTCTGTATCTCCGTCGATGCCGTTGATGTTGTTCGCGCGGTTGAACGGATGCCCGTTCCAGGGATTGCCCGCGTTCTTTTCTTTCTTCTCGATGCTCCATCCGTTGAAGAGCATGACCGAGACGTAGATCCCGCGCCGGCGGGCGGCCTCCACGCGCCGACGCAGGCGAAGGAAATACTCGGGATTGAACCGGGTGAGATCGAAGCGCAGATCGCCATCGAGGGCCCGGCCGGGACCTGTTCGAAGGTACAGGGTCGGCTTCATGCTCACGCGCTCCGCGGTCCAGGCGACCCATGTCGCCTGCTCCGAGAACCAGAGGCGGACGAAGTTGTGGCCCTGGCGCTGAAGGTCTTCCAGGTAGGCATCGTAGTCGAACAGGCTCTGCGGGTCGGGCACCCCCCAGTCCTGGACGTTGTTCCAGGTGTGTGAGCCGGTCAGATAGACCGCGCGCCGGCCGCGCGCATCGGTGAAGTAGTGGGGGTTGCTCGGCAGGATTGCCAACGGCCCGAGCGAGCCGGGTTGCGGGCCTTTCTGGGAGAGCAGAGGCGTCGCGCGCGGCTCCGTGCTGCACGCGGCGATAGTAAGAATCGCGACCAGGAAGGCAAGCGTGGCCGGCGCCCCTACCGAGCGGCCTCGCCGGGCTCGGCCCGGAGGGATCGAGCGACGGGTTGGCACGACCGGCCGCTTCATAGAAGGCAACTCTAGCACCCTCCAGCGGCGGTCGCCCCGGCCGCGGGCCCCCGTCATCGTGGACCGTGCTCGAACTCCCTCGGCTCGACGATCTCGACAACTAGCTGAGGGCCTCGCCGATATCCTCGTGGCGGCAGCGGAGTGCGGCGAGGCGCGCGTGATGAGATGTCCCGGGCCTCCCTCGACGCGACAGTGGGACGCGTTCCCAGAACACCTCGCGGATCTGGCTCGACAGGTGATCTTCTGCGCAAGTGTTGCATGTCATGCGGCTCGGCGAAGTACCGGATTCTAAGGGCACGTTGCCAGGAGCCGAGCCGGCGCCCGGTAACGTCCGCGCAGAATTCACCCCGAGACGGCAAGGGTTTACCCAGTCAGGGAGGTCGGCTTCATCTTCGCTCTCGGCAATTTTATGAATGGAATCAATTGCTTATCTCTTGTCAGGCGCTCACATCGTTCGTGGCACTTTGCCTGCATTCTCCCCGCCGGGCGCCCTATTCATTGGCGGCACCGCGTATTTGGCTGACGAGGAGAAACCCGAGTGGGCTCGCGAGCCTCAGAGAACATGACTGGAAACGAGCTGAGCGTGGTGATTCCGTGTCACAACGACGGGAAGTACCTCTCCGAGGCAATCGAGTCGATTCTCTCCCAGGAGCACCGACTCGGCTCCTTCGAGGTGGTCGTGGTGGACGACCGCAGCACCGACGAGGAGACCCTCGACGTGCTGGAGCGGTGGCGGCGAGAGGACCCGACGGTCCGGGTGCTACGGAATGCGGGAGCAGGTGGGCCGGCCAGCGCGCGCAACACCGCCGTGGCGGCCGCCACGGGCGAATGGGTGGCGTTCCTGGATGCCGATGACGTGTGGCTGCCGGGAGGCCTCCAGGCCCGATGGGACGTCGTTCAGGCGCAGGTAGGCGCGGAGTGGATCGGCGCGGATTTCCAGGAGTGGAACGAGAACGGATCACTTGAGGAGAACGGCCACTACCACAAGGACGACTTCGTCGGGAGGATCCTGGCTCCGGCGTACCGCTCGGGACGCGCGCTGAGACTCGAGCGGCCGATCGAACAGTTCCTCCACTCGTCGTTGACGTGGACGGGGACCGTGATGGTGAAGCGCGCGCTGCTGCAGCGGGTGGGAGGGTTCAATCCCGCCCTGCGGGGGCCGGAGGACGTGCACCTCTGGTATCGACTGGCGCTCGAGAATGACTTCTTCTTCGTTCCGCAGGTGGTCGCCCTGTACCGGCAGCACGCGGGGAGCCTCATCTCGCGGGGCCGGCGGGCGGGACAGCTGCAGCGCGAGTGGGATGTCCTCTACGGGCTGCTCCGGGAGGATCCGGGGTTCAGGCCATGGCGTCGCCACCTCAGGGAGAGGCTCTCCAGCGTGCATGAGCGCTATGCCTGGGACTACCGCGCCCGGAAACGGCCGGGGTCGGCGGCCTGGGCCACCCTCCGCGCGCTGTCCTACACGCCGACGCGGGCCAAGCTCTGGAAGGCCCTGGCGGGCGCCCTGGTGCGGCGGTAGGGCTGCACATCGCGGAGCGGTCGCATCACGGTCTACTCAAGGAGATGGTGACATGGCGTGGCGCACGGGAAGGAGCTCGGTATGAACTCGGTTTTCTTCGATTCGAAGATGTCGGACGACAAGCGCCGTCGGAGTCTGTACGACGGGCAGCTCTTCGTCTTCTCACCCAGCCCCAGCTCCCTCGAGCTGTGCCGTCTCGGTCGCGACATGGCGCAGGAGGCATTCGGGTCGCTCGACCCTCGCTACGCGCAATTCAGCCTGCCCGTCGAGGACTACGCGGCGATTCTCGCCGATCTGAAGCCGAGATTCATTCACCATCCGCGATGCAAGGAGCTGCTGCCCAGACTCCTGGGCGAGCTCGGCTGTGATCTCGAGAAGACGTACTTCGACGTCCCGCGGATGCGCACGGCGACCCACGGGGACTATCTCACTTCGGGCATTGCCTACGCATTCCATCCCCATCGCGACACGTGGTACTCGGCACCCATGTGCCAGAACAACTGGTGGATCCCGATGTACGACATCGAGCCGGAGAACGCGATGGCGTTCCATCTCCGCTACTGGGGGCGGGCCGTGCGAAACGGCTCCGCAGAATACAACTACGCCCAGTGGAATCGGGACAGCCGACGGACCGCCGCGCAGCACATCAAGAGCGACACCCGAAAGCAGCCGCGGCCGGAAGAGCACGTCGACCTGGAGCCGGAGGTTCGGGTCATTTGCCCAGCCGGGGGTATCCTTCTCTTCTCGGGTGCGCACCTGCACTCGACGGTGCCAAACAGCTCAGGCCTGACGCGTTTCAGCATCGATTTCCGAACCGTGCACATCGACGACGTGGTGTCCGGCCTCGGCGCCACCAATGTCGATTCGGCCTGTACCGGCACCACGATGGCCGACTATCTGCGTGGCACCGATCTGGCCCATCTTCCCGCGGACCTGATCGACCGCTCCGAAGCGGGGAATGTTGCCAATCTCGGCGGGACCGCGCTTCGTGAGACGGCTTCCAGCTCTTCCTAGTCCGGGCTACTGAGACACGGCGCGACATGGCGGGCGACCCACGGTGGGCCGCCCGCCATTCGTTTGCCTACTTGCCCATCGCGGCCCCGGCCGCCTCGATCTTCACCTCCACCGCCTCGAGGACGGCTTACCCGCCTTACGGGGCCGTGTGCCGCTCAATCGGGCGGGCCGGCAATTCGGTATGTCGACTCGAGCCAGTCGATATATCGCGGCGAAATATCGCCTGGGAGGCCTCCTTCCCTTGACACGTCACCGCCACCGGGAGCAGCATCGAGCGCCGCCCGGGACGGATCGGTGCGCTTGACCGCGAGCATCCCACGCGGGCACCGGACGCGAACACGCCGAGTGAGGAGGACGATGGTGAGCACTGCGCACGAGAAGTACACGGCCCTTCAGCGTCGCCGCAATGCGGGTCCCCTGGCCCTCGATCCCCGCACCACCGCGCTCGTGATCATCGACATGCAGGAGTACTTCGTGAACCCTGCCTCGCCGTTCTCGCGGGCCTGCGAGGCCGTCGTCCCGGGCGTGCTGAGCCACTTCCAGGAGCGTGGTCGGGGCGTGGTCGAGCCGTCACTCCGGCGGCTGCTCGACTTCTTCCGGGCCCGTGGGCTCCGCGTCGTCTACACCACCGTGGCCTCGGAGCTGCCCGACGGCAGCGACCTGATGCCCATCTTCCAGCAGCGGAATGCGGCCAACCGTGCGGCGGTGGGTGACGCCGCCATTCCCCCGCGGGGCGACGCCTGGGCGCGAATCGTCGCGAGCCTCGAGCCGCGACCGGGCGAGCTCGTCGTGAACAAGACGACCTACGGCACCTTCAACTCGACGGGACTCGATCACGCCCTGCGCTCGCTGGGCATCACCTCCCTCATCGTGGGGGGCGTCGTGACGAACGTCTGCGTGGAAACCACCGCGCGAGACGCCGCCGATCGCGGCTACGAGGTGGTGCTGCTCGACGACGGGTGTGCCGCGTTCTCGCCGGAGATCCACGAGGCCACCCTGCTCTCGTTCCAGGGCCCATTCGGCCGCGTGCGGAGCACCGAGGAGGTGCTCGCTCTCCTGGACAAATGAGGGGACCTGCGCCTCGAGCTCCAGTTTGACTTGTCCGCCGCCTTCTGACAGGATCGCCGCGAAATGTCGCGGGTCCTCTGCGCTGATGACACGCTTGCGCCCTGACGCTGCCGGCGTGAACCCGGTTTCCCAGTCGCGCGTGGCACCACGATGACTCCGGCGACGATCGGTGTGATCAGTACCGCGTGCATGTTCGGAGGCGCGCTCTTCGGTATCGGGTTGCAGCGGCTCTTGCCCAAGCATCATCTGAGCAAGGAATCGCAGGACGTCGTGAAGCTTGGCGCCGGCGTTATTGCCACGGTCAGCGCTCTGGTCCTTGGTTTGCTGGTCACCTCATCCAAGAGCTCGTTCGACGCGATGAACACCCGGATCACCCAGGCGAGTGCGATCATCATCATCCTCGACCGCGTGCTGGCCGACTACGGGCCGGAAAGCAAGAATGCGCGTGAGCAATTGCGCCGGTCGACCGAGCTGACCATAAACAAGCTCTGGCCGGAAGAACGGCCTACCGCGACTGCAGTCGCGGCGATTGAGCGCGGAGGTGAGGTCGAGGCAGTGCGGGGCGAGCTCCGCCAGCTCGCCCCGCAAAATGACGACCAGCGCCAGCTGTTCGCCCAGGCCCGGGAGCTCGCGAGCGACGTCTCAAGATCCCGCTGGATGCTGATCGAAGAGGCGCAGAACGAGCTGCCGAATACGTTCCTCGTGGTGCTGGTGCTCTGGCTCACGATCCTGTTTCTCAGCTTCGGCTTGTTCGCTCCCCCCAACGCTACAGTCGTGACGGCCTTGCTCATCTGCGCCTGCACGATGTCGGCGGCGATCTTTCTGATTCTGGAGATGAACCGACCGCTGGATGGATTCATCAAGGTGTCCAGTGCCCCCGTGCGCAAGGCATTGAAGTACCTGGGCAAGTAAGGCGCGAACCGCGCCCTCGCCGGACGGTAGCAGCCTCATCGAGCCGCCTCGCTGGGGCGGTCCATCCCCAGGTGGGGCAGGTACGCACACACCGGTGAAGTCGTCAGCAGCTATTTCCCTTCGTATTCGATGCGAGTTGCCGCCACCGGAACGGGGCATGGGCATTGCAAGAGGACATTGCGTGTGATCAGGATGAAGGCGTTGGCGATGGCGGGGCACCCGACGAAGCGGATCGTCGCCGCTGGTGCCTTGCTCCTCCTCGCGCTTGGCGCCTGGGCCGGCTGGCAGCACTTCGCGCAGCCGCGTCTGCTCCTCTCCCAGGCCATCCGATACTTCACCGGACCCGTGCTCCCGGCGGGCTTCGCATCCGGGAACGGCCGCATCGAGGCGACCGAGTACGATATCGCCACCAAGCGGGCCGGTCGAATCGCCGGCGTGCTCGTCGTCGAGGGCGACATGGTCGAGGTCGGCCAGACTCTCGCCAAGATGGACACGCAAGATCTGGAAGCAGACCTGCGCGAAGCCCAGGCCCTCGCGATCCAGGCCCGTGAGGACAGACGGCGTGCCGTCGCGACCGTCACCCAGCGCGAGAGCGAGCTCCGGAGCGCGACCGCCGCCATCACGCAGCGGCAGAGCGAGCTCCGGCGCACCGACGCCGCGATCGCACAGCGGCGGAGCGACCTCCGGCGCGCCGATGCCGCCGTCGCCCAGCGCGAGAGCGAGCTTGACCTGGCCCGGAAGGAGCTCGTGCGTACGCAGGTGCTGTTCGCCAAAGACCTGATCGCCCGCCAGAAGCTCGACGAGGACCTGAGTCGGACGCTGACGGCCGAAGCGGCACTGGCCCAGCAGCAAGCCGCCCGACAGGCCGCCGAAGGCGCCCTGGTCGAGGCCGAGGCCCAGCGCCAGACTGCGGACGCGGCCCTCGCCCAGCAGGAAGCCCAGAAACAGGCGGTCGACGCCACGGTGACGGCCGCGCGGATCGACGTCGACTACCGGGAGGCGGCCATCGCGGCGGCGGCCGCTCGGATCGAGAAGATCACCACCGAGATCAAGGACAGCACTCTCGAATCCCCCGTTCGGGGCCGCGTCCTGTATCGGGTGGCCGAGCCCGGCGAGGTGCTGGCGGCCGGCGGCAAGGTGGTCACCGTGCTGCAGCTGAGCGACGTCTACATGACGATCTACCTCCCGACGGAGCAGGCCGGGCGGGTGATCGTCGGATCGGAGGGGCGTATCGTCCTCGACGCCGCGCCCACTCTCGTCATTCCGGCGGCGGTGTCGTTCGTCGCTCCCCGCTCGCAGTTCACGCCGAAGGAGGTCGAGACGCGAACCGAGCGCGAGAAGCTCATGTTCCGGGTCAAGGTCAGGATCGATCCGGACCTGCTCGCCCAGCATCTGGAGAAGGTGAAGACAGGATTGCCGGGGGTGGCCTACGTGCGCCTCGACCCGAGCGCGGCGTGGCCCGAGCACCTCCGCGTCAAGCTGACCCGATGAGCGCGGTTGGCCTCGTCGTACAGACGAGCGGCCTGAGCCACCGGTACGGGAACCGGCTCGCACTCGACACGCTCGCCCTCGACATTCCGGCCGGCTGTCTGGCCGGGATCATCGGCCCGGACGGCGTCGGAAAATCCACGCTGCTCGGCCTCATTGCCGGGGCCCGCCGGGTCCGGAGCGGCACCATGACCGTGCTCGGCGGCGATATGCGCTCCGGCCGATTCCGGAGCACCGTCTCGGCGCGAATCGCCTACATGCCGCAGGGCCTGGGCCGGAACCTCTATCCGTCGCTGTCCGTCCTGGAAAACGTGGACTTCTTCGGCCGTCTGTTCGGCCAGTCGCGCGAGGAGCGCGGGCGCCGCATCGACGAGCTGCTCGCGAGCACGGGCCTCGGCCCGTTCCGGGACCGCGCCGCCGGCAAGCTCTCGGGCGGCATGAAGCAGAAGCTCGGCCTGTGCTGCGCGTTGATCCACGACCCGGATCTCCTGATCCTGGACGAGCCCACCACCGGGATCGACCCCCTGTCCCGCCGGCAGTTCTGGGAGCTCACCGATCGCATCCGGGCCCGCCGGCCCGGCATGAGCGTGCTGGTCTCCACCGCCTACATGGAGGAAGCGCAGACGTTCGACTGGCTGGCCGCCGTCGACGCGGGCAAGGTCCTGGCCACGGGCACTCCGGCGGAGGTGATGGCCCGCACCGGCACGCACGATCTGGAAGCCGCCTTCATCCAGCTGTTGCCGGAAGAGAAGCGACGCGGTCACCGGGCCCTCGTGATCCCGCCCCGCGAGACCACCGGGGGCGAGCCCGCCATCGAGGCAGAGGCACTCACCAGGCGCTTTGGCACCTTCACGGCGGTGGACCGCGTCAGCTTCACGATCGAGCGCGGCGAGATCTTCGGCTTCCTGGGCTCCAACGGGTGTGGCAAGACGACGACCATGAAGATGCTCACCGGGCTCCTGCCTGTCACCGAGGGTCGCGCCCGCTTGTTCGGCCGCCCGGTCGATCCACGCGACCTGGAGACGCGCCGCCGCGTCGGATACATGTCCCAGGCCTTCTCGCTCTACACCGAGCTGACCGTGCGCCAGAACCTCGAGCTGCATGCGCGGCTGTTCCAGCTGCCGTCCGACCGTGCTCCCGAGCGCGTGGCGGCGCTGCTCCGGCGGTTCGAGCTCGAGGACCATGTCGACGACCTGGCCGAGACGCTGCCCCTCGGGATCCGCCAGCGCCTGTCGCTGGCGGTGGCGGTGGTCCACGAGCCCGAGATCCTCATCCTGGACGAGCCCACCTCGGGCGTCGATCCGGTAGCCCGCGACCGCTTCTGGGAGCTCCTCATCGACCTGTCCCGCCGGGACGGGGTCACCATCTTCGTGTCGACCCACTTCATGAACGAAGGCGAGCGCTGCGACCGCATCGCCCTGATGCACACCGGTCGCGTGCTGGCCACCGATACCCCGGCCACGCTCGTCCGCGCCCGGCATGCCGCAACGCTCGAAGATGCGTTCGTCGCCTACCTGGAGGAGGCGGGCCGCGAAGCCGTGGCGGGAGAGACCTCCTCTCCCGCGATGGGCGCGGTGGTACCGGAGGCGCCCGGGTCCGGAGGCCCTGGTCGCCCTCGCGCGTTCAGCCTGTCTCGACTCTTCGCCTACGCCTTCCGGGAGAGCCTCGAGCTGAGGCGTGATCCGGTTCGCCTGACCTTCGCCCTGCTGGGCTCGGTGCTGCTGATGGTCGTCCTCGGCTTCGGCATCAGCATGGATGTTGAGAACCTCGCGTTCGCCGCCCTGGACGGCGACCAGAGCCCGGAGAGCCGCGACTATCTGCAGAGCATCGGCGGCTCGCGCTACTTCATCCAGCGCCCGCCCATCCACACGCCCGCCGAGCTCGACCGGCGTCTGCGCAGCGGAGAGCTGGCCCTCGCCATCGAGATCCCACCCACCTTCGGACAGAACGTCAAGCGCGGCCGCTCACCGGAGGTCGGGGTCTGGGTGGACGGAGCGATGCCGTTCCGCGGCGAGACCATCCGCGGCTACATGCAAGGCGTCCATCAGGACTATCTCGCCGGCCTTGCCCAGCGCGCCTCCGCCGCGGCGCCGCTGCGCGCGCCGACGAGCATCGAGATGCGCTACCGGTACAATCAGGACTTCCGCAGCCTCGACGCGATGGTCCCCGCGATCATCCCGCTGCTGCTGCTGTTCATCCCCTCGATCCTGACCGCCCTCGCCGTGGTGCGCGAGAAGGAGCTGGGCTCCATCACCAACCTCTACGTCACGCCGGTGACGCGGCTCGAGTTCCTGCTCGGCAAGCAGATTCCCTACGTGGCCATGGCGATGGTCAGCTTCTTCGTGCTGGTCGCGCTGGCGGTCTCCGTGTTCCGCGTCCCGCTCAAGGGAAGCCTGGCCGCCCTCACGGTGGCGGCCCTCCTGTACGTCATCACCGCGACCGGCTTCGGCTTGCTGATGTCGGCCTTCACCCGAACCCAGGTCGCCGCCCTGTTCGGGACCGCCATCGCCACGCTGACGCCGGCGACCCAGTTCTCGGGCCTCACCACCCCGGCCTCGTCACTGGAGGGAGCCGGGCGTGCGATCGGGAGCATATTCCCCACGACCTATTTCCTCATCATCAGCCGCGGCACGTTCAACAAGGCCCTCGGCTTCGGCGAGCTGTCCGGGCAATTCCTGGCGCTCGCCGCCTTCATCCCCGTGATCACCCTCCTGAGCCTGCTCCTCCTCCGGAAGCAAGGCCGATGATTCTTCAGCTCGGGATCAAGGAGCTGCGCAGCCTGTGGCACGACAAGGTGCTCCTGTGCTTCGTCATCTGGGCATTCTCGTTCGGTATCTACAGCGCCGCGAACGCCGTGACCCGAGAGCTGCACCACGCGGCCATCGCGGTGGTCGACGAGGACCGCTCCCAGCTGTCGCAGCGCATCGTTGGTGCCTTCTACGGACCGTACTTCCGGCCGCCCGTGCTGATCGGCCCACCCGACGTCGATCCGGATCTGGACGCCGGCCGCTATACCTTCGTCCTCGACATCCCGCCCAACTTTCAGCGCGACGTCCAGGCGGGCCGGCAGCCTACCCTTCAGGTCAACATCGACGCCACCCAGATGAGCCAGGCGTTCATCGGCGCCCTCTATATCCAGAACATCGTGATGGACGAGGCCAACGGCTTCGTCCAGCGGCGCAGTAGCGACACCGTCCTGCCGATCCCCCTGGTCGTGCGTGTCAAGTTCAACCCGAACCTGGACGGCATCTGGTTCGGGGGCGTCATGAAGATCATCGACAACATCACCATGCTCTCGGTCATCCTCGCCGGGGCTGCCCTGATCCGGGAGCGCGAGCACGGCACCCTCGAGCACCTGCTCGTGATGCCCCTGACGCCCTTCCAGATCATGGCCGCCAAGGTCTGGGCCAACGGGGCGGTGGTGCTGGTCGCGGCCAGTCTCTCGCTCTGGCTGGTGGTGAGGGTTGCCCTGGGCGTCCCCATCGCCGGCTCGGTGACGCTCTTCCTGTTCGGGGCGGCCCTGCACCTATTCTCCTCCACGTCGCTGGGTATCTTCCTGGGCACGATCGCCCGCTCGATGCCCCAGTTCGGCCTGCTGATGATCCTCGTCATCCTGCCGCTCCAGCTGCTCTCCGGCGGAATGACCCCCCGCGAGAGCATGCCGTCCGTCGTCCAGACGATCATGCTGGCGGCTCCGACCACCCACTTCGTGAAGTTCGCGCAGGCGATTCTCTACCGCGGCGCCGGCCTCGACGTGGTCTGGCCGCAGTTCCTCGCCATCACCGCCGTCGGCGCCGTGTTCTTCCTGGTGGCTCTGGCTCGGTTCCGCAAGTCGGTGACCCTGACCCAGGTCTGAGACGGCCATCGCCTCGATGTCCAGTGGCCGGGACCCGTCACCACCGGGTTGTCAAGGCGCGCCCGTTCCTGTATACACCGCATGAGCAATGCCGATGACGGGGCAAATGGAGATGGTCGAGCAACGACCGCGATCGATCCGGCGATGACGGAGCAGCGGCTGCGGTCGGTGGCGTACGATGTTGCCGACCACCACGAGGCGAACGAGCTGTTCCAGCGCAATGGCTGGACGGATGGCCTCCCGATCGTCCCGCCGACCGATGACCTGGTCCGGCGCTTTCTCGGCGCGGCGGGGCTCGGCGCGGAGGATGTGGTCGGCGTCGAGCCGGTGCGGCGGCGACGGATCACGGCGGAGAAGACGGCCATCGCGGCGGTGATGGCGGGGTGCCTGCCCGAGTACATGCCGGTCGTGATGGCGATCGTGAAGGCGGTGTGCAAGCCGGCGTACGGGCTGCACGGCTGCACCGCAAGCACCGGCGGGAGCGCTCCGCTCGTGATCGTGAACGGCCCGATTCGCCGCCAGCTCGAGATGAACGCCACGCACAATGCGCTGGCCAACGGCAGCCGCGCGAACGCGGCGATCGGCCGCACCCTCCGGCTGCTCATCATCAACGTGCTGGGCGGGGTCCCGGGGCGGCTCGACCGCTCGACGCTCGGGCATCCCGGCAAGTTCACCTTCTGCGTGGCCGAGGACGAGGAGGACAGCCCTTGGATCCCGCTCGCCGTCGAACGGGGCGTTCCCCCCGGCAACTCGGCGGTGACGGTGCTCGCGGCCGAGTCGCCGCACCAGATCATGAACGAGTGGACGCACGATCCCCGCGAGATCCTCGAGACCTACGCGGCGGCCATCCGCTCGAACATGCTCACGTACTCGATCTGGGCCGGCAACTATGCCCTCGTGATCGCCAAGCAACAGCGGGACACGATCGCCGCCGCGGGATGGCGCAAGGCGGATATTCGCGAATACGTGTTCGAGTCCGCGCGGGTGCGGCGCGCCGACTGGCGGACGGTCGGCAAGGGCGCCATCGCCTCGCGGCAAGATGAAGAGAAGGTCTACACGGCACTACGCTCGCCCGACGACCTCCTGATCGTGGCCGCGGGCGGCCCGGCGGGTGGGTTCGGAGTCGTGGTGCCACCCTGGTACGGAGCAAAGTCGCTCGCCGTCACCCAGACGATCTGACCGGGAGGGCGCCATGGGCCTGAAAGTGCTGGATCCACGACTCGACGCCGAGGGCGAGGTGATGACGCTGGCCCCGCCGCTCCGGGGGCTGGAGGGTATTGCGATCGGCCTCCTCGACAACGCCAAGATCGGGACGGCCCGCTTCTTCGACCACGTCGAGAGCATCCTCGCCTCTCGCTTCGGCGTCCGCGAGTTCATCCGGCGGCGCAAGCCCGACTCGAGCCGGCCGGCGCCCCCGGAGCTGCTCGGCGAGCTCGGCGGCGCCGACGCCATCATCTCCGCCATCGGCGACTGAGGAAGCTGCTCGTCGTGCAGTCTGCACGACGCCATGGCCGCCGAGAGGCTGGGGATCCCTGCGGTTGCCGTCATCACCGACCGGTTCGAGGCGACCGCCCGCGCCATGGCCGAGGCCAGCGGCCTCGCCGACTACCCCTTCGCCATCATCGCCCACCCGGTCGCCGGCAACAGTGACGACGAGCTCCGCGCGAAGGCGGAGCTGACCGTCGCGCTCCTGGTGCCTCTGCTCACCCAAGGCCGGGGCGAGTCGAGAGGCCCGTGAATCGACAAGGAGGCCTGATGAGCGTCTTGCGTGGTCTTGCGGCTATTGCGTTCACCACCCTGGCAGCGGGGTGCGACTCAGCCGCGCCCGTGTACGTCTACAGCAAGCCCGGAGCGACCCTCGAGCAGATGACCCGCGACGAATCCGAGTGCGCGAGGGGCGCCGGCAGCGGCCAAGGCAGCCCCGCGCAACTCCGCCGGTGCATGGCCGACCGGGGCTACGCGGCCCAGGAGCTGCAGCAGGGCAGCGGCTATCTCGAGCTGCGTGGGATGCAGACGCCGGTGCAGACTCCGTGAGCCTGGCCTGGCCGATGCCGAGCACACCGTCGTCGCGACGGCACGTGCCGCTGGATCGAGGAGTTCGAGCTGACGACGGGGACGTTCCCGCGCCCGGCGGGCTACTGATTCGCTCAATCGTCGGGCCGCTCGTAGGAGTCGTCCTTCTGGGCGGCTGCGCGATCGGCGGGCCGGTTGGGCAGGCAGGGCGCGTGACGGATCCCCGGCTCACGGCCCAATGCGTGGTCGATGAGATCGATGCGAGGCAGAAGCCGTGGGCGGCGCATTGGTGGACGGCCGTGCAGCGCGCCGACGGCTGGCACGTCACGGGACGCAACAGCCCAGGCCTCACCCTCGCCGACCTCCGAGTGGCCCCGGACGGCATCACCGGCACCATCACCTCGGGCGCTCCAATCTCCCGCGACTGGGTAGAAGAGGCCATCGCCGCCTGCCTCCGGGAAGGACTCATGACGCCGGCTGTGCTAGATCGCCCTTCGATAAACCCGCGGGAGGCGGCGCCATGATCGCCGCGGTATAGGACCTTCGGCCTATAGACCGGGCGGCGGCCTCGACTATACTCGGGCCCGTGCGACGCTTGCTGATCGGCACCGCTCGCTGGCTGGTCGTTCTCGCGGCGCTGGGCATCACTGGCTGGGGCGCCCTTGCCCTGGCGATCGTGGGACCCGGCGGCGACACTGGACGGCTCGTCCTCGCCGCGGTATACGGCCTGGCCGGGCTCGCCGCCGCCATCGCGCTCGTGATGCGCCGGGGCGTCCGGGTCGCCCTTCCCGTCTTCGCGGTGGCCCTCGTGGCGATCGGCCTCTGGTGGAACAGCCTCAAGCCGTCCAACGAGCGCGACTGGCAGCCCGAGGTCGCCAAGCTCGCCTACGCGACCATCAACGGCGACCTCGTCACCGTGCACAACATCCGCAATTTCGACTACCGCACGGAGACCGATTTCACCCCCGCCTACTACGACAAGACGTTCGACGTGACGAAGCTCGACTCGGTCGACCTCGTGGCCGTGTACTGGATGGGCCCCGCTATCGCCCACCTCCTCCTTTCCTTCGGCTTCGGCGACGATCACCTCGCCATTTCCATCGAGGCCAGGAAGGAAAAGGGTGAGGGCTACTCCTCGGCCAAGGGCTTCTTCAGGCAGTACGAGCTCTACTACGTCGTGGCCGACGAGCGCGACGTGATCCGGGTCAGGACCAACTACCGGAAGGATCCGCCGGAAGATGTCTACATCTATCGCGTTGTCGGGCCGCCCGAGAACGGCCGGCGAGTCTTCCTCGAGTACATGCGCAGGCTCAACCGCCTGCGCGAGCACCCGGAGTTCTACAACACGCTGACCACCAACTGCACGACCGCGATCCTCACGAACACGCGGGTGAACCCGGAATCGCTGCCGTTCACGTGGAAGGTGCTGCTGAGCGGCTACACACCCGCCTACGTCTACGAATCGGGCCGGCTGGACCGGAGCCTGCCCTTCGAGGAGCTTCAGCGCCGCTCGCTCGTGAACGCAGCCGGCAAGGCCGCCGACCAGGCGCCGGATTTCTCGCGGCGCATCCGCGCCGGGCTGCCCGGCGCCGCCGGCCGGTGAGCCGGGATTGCCGTTGGGCAACGCCTCGCGCCGACGGCCCCGACGTAGGCCCAAAGTCCTATAGACCGCAACCAGGCAGTCTGAGAACCTCTCCCGCACAGAAGGAGGCGCCGCCATTCACGCCCAGGGTGCCGCTCAGCGTGGCCCATTCGTTCATGCCGTGAGGAGCAATCCCAACGACTCAACGTCGCCGCGGCCCGGCCCGCGGCGTTCTTCGTGCCCGGGTACGCCAACTACGAGATTTTGCCCAAGGCACCGCTGTTCCTGAGTCCGCTGGGGAAGGGCGAAGCCGGAGGGAGCGGGGCCGATACTCACCCCGCGCCGGAGCAGAAATAGATCGCCAAGCGGCGCAAAAGGAGCTGTCGCCATGAATCTGCGCGTTCTCGCCATCACCGTCGGCATCGCCGCGCTCGCGGCACTCGCGGTCTGGAACCAGAAAGAGCCCGGGCCACCCGCGCCGGCGACGGCCTCCGCCCAGACGCAGCCGAC
>Ga0335085_10004037_pt1 | contig 24741 bp, 15 predicted proteins | sample Lox_Sample_45_FD_206712 | JGI IMG/M metagenome (GOLD analysis project Ga0335085, IMG submission 206712) | Soil microbial communities from Loxahatchee National Wildlife Refuge, Florida, United States - Lox_Sample_4.5 | ecosystem: Environmental > Terrestrial > Soil > Wetlands | place: USA...
CTGCTTCCTCCTGAGTTCTTGTGCGGCCCGCGGCGATGTCTGCGCGTCCGCGGCGAACCGCGGCCATGATGCGCAGCTCTTCCGTGATTTCCTCGAGGGAGGCGGTCTCGGGGAGCCTTTGCAGAGCGTCGAGCACGGCCTGTTTATCGGTCATGAGCGCATATTACGGCATCCCAAGGCGAGGTGCAAGCGCGCGCAGCAAACAAAACAAACAGGGCCCGCAGGATGCGATTGATGAATTGGGTCGCCCGACTAAGCCGCGAGGAACCGTCATAGTGTCCACTGACGGGCGGTGCTCCCGATTGTTGTTGACAAATCGCCTCCTGTTTAACTGCCGACGCGATGTCGTACTGAATCACCGATCGGGTCCCGGGCTATTCTGAATGTTCCCCGAGATGTAGCCTAGTTATGGCCGCTACGATCACGACGGACGCAGCAGTGCAGCAGTGCAGAAACCGCTTGACAGGCTCTATGTCCTATGCTAGATAGGAGCGAGGCTGCTCTCGATGGAAATCTTGGGGTTTGGATTTGACCCGCGAATTCGCAGGCGCCGGGGTGGGCCATCGATTGATGGGGCGGGCTGGGCCCCGGGCCCCGGATGGCGGGCGAACGAAGCCGGATGGTGACGAATGAAGCCGGAATATGATTGATACGAAACGGCTTGAGAATTTAACTCGGAATTCACGCTCGCTCACGGTCCGCTCATGGGCGGCTCGTGGATGGTTGGCATCCAGAGAACGGATGACGACGAACGAAGCCGGAATCTTACTGATACAAAAGGATCTAGAGGAATATGTTGGCAGCGCAAGGGACGCTGGCTCGGCCCGAGGCTCCCGACTCCTGGTTGCTGGCTCCTGACCGCTTCTCCGGCGACGAACGAAGCCGGAAGGTTATTGATAATAGAAGACTTGAGAATTTGTCTCGGGAGCGAGGGCGGAACTTCCAGCCCTGGGAGGTCTTAACAATGAAGCGTCGTCAGCTATTCCCGGCAGGCTTCGTCACGATGATAATGTTGCTCGGCTTGGCATGGGATTTCGGAGCAGCCTTCCTGTTCGGACAGGAACTGTCGCAAGGCTCGCGGCTGCCCAAGCGGCTGGTAGGCGACTACGGCTATTGGAGCCGGACGCAGACTCCGCCTTATAGCTCGGCGCAAATTCCGTTTAACGAGCTGACGCACATTAATCACGCTGGGGTCAGCTTCAACACGACTGGTATGCTGGTGGTGCCAACCGGATTTCTCGAGCCGGAACTGATCCAGAGCGCCCACGCAGCAGGCGTGAAGGTGCTGCTGCTACTCGGTGGAAGCTTTCCCGCACTCGTTGTCAACCCCGCTCTCATAAATACCCTGGTGGGAAACTTGCAAGCATTTATCAATCAAAATGGCTACGACGGCGTCGATGTCGATTGGGAGTACCCGGGTACGATCGCGGACCGGCAGACCTTCTTCAACTTGTTCACGGCGTTGCGCGCGGCCTTCCCGAGCCCCACTTATGTGCTTTCCGCGGACGTTCCTCCTTGGGGTGGACTGGGATACGACTTCTCCGGTGTCGAGCCGGTGCTGGATTACTTCAACATCATGATGTACGACTGCGCGGGACCCTGGACGGATGACGCGCAGCTTAATTCGGCGATTTTTCCCGATTCGAACAATCCTGAGCCCTATGAATGCGAGCCCGGTGGCAGCGTGGAAGAAGCGGCTGACATCTTTCTGAACCAGTTGAATCTGCCGGCTTCGAAGCTGAACATGGGAACGCCGTTCTACGGCTACGCTTACACCAACGTCAGCGCGCTGTGGGGTTCGTGCACAAACTGCGGGAGCACAGTGGTCTCCGAGAATTACGGAACTTTTATCAAGCAACGCATTAACCAGCAGGGATGGGAAACCTTTTACGATCCGATCTCGCTGGTGCCGTATATGCTCAAAATCGATGGGAGCCCGGGGTACATCACTTACGACGACTATTTTTCCACTTACTACCGGGTGTGGTATTCAGTGTGGAAGCGGGGCCTTGGCGGTACCTTTATGTGGTCTCTCGATGCTGATTACGATGGCCACTCGCAGGACTTGCTGGACGCTATGTATCGAGGCACGACCCAGCGGAACAACTGACAGACATGGCAGAATGGACGAACAAACTGGGAATGTCTTTCAGAATCAATACGATGGCAGGCGGCTCCGTAGACCTTACCGACAAGGATTGTGACAAAGGATAATCGATGAGGTAACAGCGTGTGAGGGTGCCGTAATTCTTTAGAAACTGGGTGGGGGAAGTCTTTCGAACGAGTGTGCGGGAAATCTGAATAGTTGCGACAAGAAAAATTTATTGGACCGTTCCCGCCGAACCGAGCATCCTTCAAGAAGCGGCTGGAACGCAGATTTGGGGCCGCGACCGGCTTTTTGAATACGGAGTTTTGATTTTGATCCTTCAGGTCCAGATGCAATGTTGTTGCACTTGTTGTTGTCGCACGAGTGCGCCCTCTGGCCGTGAGGATCTCAAAGCTTAGTTAAGCAGCCTTAAGCAGGATTAAGCAGAGTCCAAGCCCACTGGCCAGACAGGCGTTCTGGTAAGTGGGCTTTTTAATTTTCGGACACTGTCTGGTGATCAGTATGGAAGCGCGGCCGCGGCGGCACCCTCATGTGGTCTCTGGACGCCGACCACGACGGCCATTCGCAGGACTTGTTGGACGCGATGTGCCGAGCCGCGATGCAGGAGAATAACTGACGGGCTAAGCTTCGCCGGTGGATTTTTCGTATTCGGAGTCAAGATGAAAGCCTCTAACTCACGCTGGAAGGAACACCTGTCCGGGAAAATGCCGGAGGTTCTGGCCCAAGAAGTCGATAACTTCGAAATGGAGATTGATCTGCGGCGGCAGGGCAAACTCGACGAGCGGCTCTTCGCGGAAACTCGGCTGCGGCGGGGAGTCTATGGGCAGCGTTACGACAACGGTGAGCGGCACGATGGCAAGAAAGTGCAGGAGCTCAAATATCCCTCAGGGGCGTTGACCAAAGGGCCGAACACGCTGTGGGATGCGCCGGGAATGCAACGCATCAAAATTCCCGGAGGGGGGCTGAACGCCAGCCAGCTTGAGACGCTCGCCGAGCTGGCCGAAGAATACTCCGACGGGATTGCCCACGTTACCACGCGCCAAGACGTGCAGCTCCATTATGTTCATATTGACGATACTCCCACGCTGATGCGGCGCCTGGCGGCTGCCCGCATCACTACGCGGGAAGCTTGCGGTAACTCAGTCCGCAATGTTACGGCCTGTCCTTATGCCGGTGTCTGCCCGGACGAGGTGTTTGACGTCACACCGTACTCCCACGCCCTCGCGCGCTTTTTGCTGGGCCATCCTGATACCCAGAATTTCGGACGAAAGTTCAAGCCTTCCTTCAGCGGCTGCGCGCAACACGCTTGCGCCATCGCCAACATGCACGACCTGGGCTTGATTGCGGTGACGCGCGTCGAAAACGGCAAGGAGGTACGCGGGTTTGAGATGTATGTGGGCGGCGGGCTGGGCACGGTCCCATATCAGGCGAAGCCATTCGACTCTTTCGTCCCTCCCGAAGAGCTGCTGCCACTCACACAGGCGATCGCCAGGGTCTTCGCTAAGTACGGCGAGAAGAAGAACCGCAACCGCGCTCGGATCAAGTTCCTGGTTCAGGATCTCGGAATTACGAAATTCAAGGAACTGGTGCTGGAGGAACGGAAGAAACTCCCCACCGATCCGCGATGGACCGATTACATCGAGACTGCAGAGCAATTTGAAGAGGAACCACTGCGCCCGCCCGGGGAGCCCGTCGCAACCGCGTCCGAAGATTTCGAGCGATGGCGCAAGACCAACACTCGTCCGCAGAAGCAGACAGGCTATGTGACGGTCACAGTCACCCTTCCGCTCGGTGACATCACTTCCAACCAGCTTCGCGGCCTGGCGGATATCGTCCGGCGATTCACGAAGGAGACTATTCGCACCACGGTGGAGCAGAACTTCGCCATCCGCTGGGTCAGTCAGAGTGATTTACTCGATCTTTACGACGCCTTGCGATCGGTAGGCTTGGGAGAACCCGGGGCTGGCACGATCGTCGATATCACTTCTTGCCCGGGTACTGACACGTGCAAACTTGGCATTTCTTCTTCGCGGGGGCTTGCGGCGGAGCTGCGGAAGCGGCTGGCCGAAAAGAGTTTCGAAATGGACGAAGCGGTGCAGAACCTTCACATCAAGATCAGCGGGTGCTTTAACAGTTGCGGACAGCATCACGTGGCTGACCTCGGTTTCTACGGCGTCAGCCGCAAGATGGGCGGGTACGCCGTGCCTCATTTCCAGGTGGTTCTCGGCGGGCAGTGGGATCACAACGGAGCCTCCTATGGACTTCCGGTGGTGGCCATCCCGTCGAAGAATATCCCTGAAGTGGTCGCCCGTCTTACCGAGCGATACGTGGCCAATCGCGAGAACGGCGAGAGCTTCAAGGATTACTGCAAACGCATCGGGAAAGCCGAGCTGAAGGGCCTTCTTGAAGATCTGGTGCGCCCGCCAGCCGATCCGGCCGATCATTCCTTCTTCAGCGATTGGGGCGATCCGAGGGAGTACAACCTGAGCGACCTCGGGGTGGGCGAATGCGCTGGAGAAGTAGTGTCGGCGATCGAGTTCGATCTCGCCGCGGCGGAGAGAGAAGTATTTGAGGCGCAACTGCTTTTGGAAAAAGGGAATATCCAGCAGTCGGCCAAGATTGCTTACATGGCCATGGTTCATGCCGCGAAAGCGCTCGTCAAGCTGGAAGTCGCCGACGTTTCAGACGATCCAGACCGGATCATCTCGGAATTCACCACGCGGTTTTACGATACTCACAAGTTCTTCGATCCCTTCGCGGGAGGGAAATTCGCCCAATATCTTTTTGCGGCCCACAAGGCGTCGGAGGAGCCGCGTACTGTTGATTCAGCGCGGTACCTGATCGATGAAGCCCAGCTTTTCGTCGACGCTTCGCACAGTTGCTACAACAGGATGAGCGTGCCGGTCGCCGTTTGAGAGAATAAGACTGATAGAACTTAATAGGAAACCTGCCCTCGTGGAACTTCAACACGTCAACTTGAAACTGCTGCTTGGAAATCCGGACGGCGTCGATCTCGAGGCGCTCATCCCGATCTTTCATGATTGGATCCAAGACCAGACCTGCGAAGAAGTGTTAGTGGACGTAACCGATTACCGGCACGTTCACTCGGGTCCGGGAATAGTGCTGATAGGCCATGAAGGCAACTACAGCGTGGACAACACGGACGGTCGCCTGGGCGTCCGGTACAACCGAAAATCGGTGCTGGAAGGAAATAATCAGGATCGCCTGGCGCAAGCTGCGTGGGCCGCACTTACCGCTTGCCAGCGCCTCGAAGCCGACCCGCGCATGGGCCGCACGTTGCGTTTCAATGGTAAGGACGTCGAGGTCCTCATCAATGACCGGCTGCTGGTTCCGAATACCAGTGCGTCCCGCGAAGGTCTCGACGCCGAATTTCGCCTTTTCTTTAACGGCCTGTTCGGGGAAGAGCGATATGACTTGACGTACGGTGACGAGCCTCGCAGGCTCCTCTCAGTCGCCGCGGAGGCCCTTCACACTTTCAGCGCATCGGACCTGTTGAACAATCTGTGTGGAGTGCTTCCCATTGAGACAACCAGTTAAGACTCGCAATTCAGCGAATGAGATGAAAATGGGATCGAAGGAGATTTGAGTGACGGGCCTGTCTCGACAGCGATTCAGGAAAGAGTTCAAGCTAGCGGCGGTCAGTTGGGACTGAGATTCCATCTTGAGGCTGGGGCGGTGGCAACAGAATTACGAACGAACTTGGAATGTCGTTTAGCAGGATGAAAAACCCGGTTCATGTCATTTCGAAGCGCAGCGAGAAATCTCGCTCTGAAAAGAGAAGACTTACGAGATTTCTCGCTGCGCTTCGAAATGACATGAACCGGGTTTTTCATCAAGTTGTTGGAGTGAATAAGTGCCCTGCACGAAGATTGATGGCAATAAAAAGAAAAATTTATTGGACCCTTTGCCAAGGACCGATCATCCTGTTGGCTAGCGGTAGCGAAAGTGAGTTGCAGACCGCGACGAGTTTCTGACGACGGAGTTTTGAGTTGATCCAGCAGTGTCAGAAGGGATGTTGTTGCACTTGTTGTTGTCGCACCAGTGCGCCTTCTGGCCGCGAGGAACTCAACGCTTAGTTAAGTAGCTTTCAGCAGGATTAAGCAGAGTCCAAGCCCACTGGCCAGACAGGCGTTCTGGCAAGTGGGCTTTTTCATTTTTGGACGCCGACTATGGACAAAATCACAGAGACGAAGGCGCAAGGAGCAGAGCGGTTAAAGCGCGAGAAGATCCCCCGGGAAGGTCTCGATGAGATCCGCCGCTTTGCGCGTGAGGGGTGCGACTAAGTTCCGTCCGAGTGGCCGGACCCTGTGCCCGATGGAGTGGAGGGATAGACAACATGCCATGCTTTGAAAGCCGCCTTGCCGGCTCTTACCGACCGTCCGAAGTAGGGCCGGGGCTTGCCCCGGCCAACGCCGACCCGAGGGTCGGCCCTACCGACACGATTTTGCCGCGGGCGGAGGCAGAGAGTTGGTCTGCAGAAGACGTGCTCCGTTGGGGGTTCGGCCGCTTCTCCCCTGATATCGCCATCGCCTCAGCTTTCGGCGCGGAAGGCATGGTTCTGGTTGATCTGGCTTCCCGCCTTCGCAACAACTTTCGCGTTTTCACCCTCGACACGGGTTTCTTCTTCCCCGAAACCTACGAACTGATTGAGAAGGTGGAACGTCGCTACGGCGTCAAAGTGGAGCGATGCCGGCCTGAGCTTACGCCCGACCAGCAGCAGCGCGTCCACGGCCCGGCTCTTTGGGCGCGTGATCCGGACCGATGCTGTGCGCTGCGCAAAGTGGAGCCGCTCGCCAACAAGCTCCAGCACTTAACCGCCTGGGTATCTGCGATTCGGCGCGAGCAGACACCCGCCCGCGCAGGCAGTTTCAAAATCGAGTGGGACACGAAGTTTGAACTCGTTAAACTCAACCCTCTGGCAGATTGGACGTCTGATGACGTGTGGACCTATATCCGGTCTCACGGTGTGCCTTACAACCCGCTGCACGACCGCAACTATCCGAGCATCGGCTGCACATATTGCACCCGTGCGGTGCAACCCGGCGAGCATTCACGCGCCGGAAGGTGGTCAGGCTTTGAAAAGACAGAGTGCGGTTTGCACACTCGGCCGAACGTGGCTAGTGAAGACTCTGTGACGCCGGCCGCAGGATAGGTGAAAATGCTGCAATCGACTCTGCGTGAGCAAGCTGAAACGAGGACCACGGCTGAGCCGGGTAGCCCAGCTCTGTTTCCGATGTTCCTGAAGCTCGCCGGACGCGCCTGCCTTGTTGTGGGCGCGGGAGCGGTAGGCACACCAAAGATCGAAGGTCTGCTGGCTGCGGGCGCGGACGTCACGGTGGTTGCGCCGCAAGCCACGGAGGCGGTGCAGGGCTGGGCCGAAGTGGGAAGACTTCTGTGGCACGCCCGCTGCTTCGAGCCTTCTGACCTCGACGGCGTGTTCCTGGTGGTAGCCGCCACTTCCTCAAACGCGTTGAATGATGCGGTATTCAAAGAGGCGCAACGCCGCGGCGTCCTGGCTAACGTGGTGGATGATCCTCCTCGCTGCGACTTCTACTACCCGGCGGTCTTTCGCCGTGGCGATCTTCAAATCGCTGTTTCCACAGATGGAAAGAGTCCCGCACTTGCGCAGCGCCTGCGGAAGCAATTTGAACGCGAATTCGGCCCAGTTTACCAAGACTGGGTGGAGGAACTGGGGAGGGAGCGGCAGCGGTTGTTCGCTCAACCAATGGATGCTGAGAAGCGCAGACAGATGCTGCACGCGCTCGCGAGTGAATCAAGCTTTGAGGCCTATGTGGGCAGGCGCACTTTAGCCGGCAAACCCGAGCGCACCGGAGGGGACGGGCAATGACCGGCAAAGTCTATCTTGTGGGCGCCGGACCGGGTGACCCGGAGTTGCTCACTCTCAAGGCGCTGCGCATCCTGCGGGAAGCCGACGTGATCTTCCATGACGATCTGGTGTCTCCAGAGATCCTGCGGCTGGTACCGCCCGAGGTGCGGGTGTCGAGCGTCGGCAAGCGATGCGGGCGCAAATCAGTGACCCAGGCGGAAATCAATTCGCGCATGATCGCCGCCGCGCAGCAGGGGCTCACAGTGCTGCGGTTGAAGGCCGGCGATCCCGGAATATTCGGCCGCGGCGGTGAGGAGATTGAAGCCTTGGTTGACGCCGATGTGGAGTTTGAGATTGTTCCCGGCGTGACTTCCGCTTGCGCGGCTGCAGCCAGCGCCGGAATTTCACTCACTCATCGGCGCTCCTCCTCAAGCGTCCTCTTCCTAACTGGACACACTAGTGCTGCAAGAACAGAAAATCAATGGCCGGAATTGAATTCGGGTGGTATTCCGGATGCCGCGACGCTCGTAATCTATATGCCGGGTCCTGACTATGCGCAACTTCGCGACCGGCTGCGAGCCGCCGGCGTGAAGGGCGATACGCCATGCCTCCTGGTGTCGAGCGCGTCCACTGGAAGTGCCGGCACTCATTCCGCTACGGTCGACAAGCTGGCGGAACTTGCGATCACGCCCGCGCCCAACATCCTGCTGGTCGGCGACGTTACAAGAGCGGCCCGCGAAGCTGCGGGTGCTGCTCTGCATCAGTCTGTGCCGTGGCAGCAGTCGCCCCTCGAGGACCGTATCCGTCCACTCACAGTTTGAACGAGGTACCGCGGTAACTCGCGGGGCCCCGACACATGACCTCAAGCCGTGCTCTTGAAGTAGACCGCGCCCAGCGGCGGAAGCGTAATATTGAGCGAGCAAGGACGGCCGTGGACGGACGTTGCTGACGCCTCCACACCGCCGTTGTTGCCAAGACCGCTGCCCCCGTAATAGCCGGAGTCGCTATTCAGGATCTCCTGCCAAAACCCGCCCTGCGGCACACCTACCTGGTAACCCTCCCGCGGCACCGGCGTGAAGTTGCATACGGCCAGGATCACATCACCCGTGGAGCGGCCGCGGCGGATAAAACTGATAGTGCTGTTCTGTGAATCGTTGCAGTCCACCCACTCGAAGCCCGAGGGATCGAAGTCCAACTCGTGCAGAGCAGGCTCAGCGGCGTAGGCGTGGTTGAGATCACGCACCCAGTGCTGCACACCCTGGTGTTGGGGATAAGCGAGCAAGTGCCATTGCAGGCTTTGGCGATAGTCCCACTCGTGTCCCTGACCGAATTCCCCGCCCATAAACAGCAGTTTTTTTCCAGGTTGGCCGAACATATAACCGAACAGCAGCCGCAGGTTGGCAAACTTTTGCCAGCCGTCGCCCGGCATCTTGTCCAGCAGCGACCGTTTCAGGTACACCACTTCGTCATGCGAGAGGGCCAGCACAAAATTCTCGGTGAAGGCGTACAGCATGCGGAACGTCAGGTCGTTGTGGTGGTACTTGCGGTGAACAGGATCCTTCGACATGTATTCCAGCATGTCATGCATCCACCCCATATCCCACTTCATGCCGAAGCCTAGCCCACCCACGTAGGTCGGGCGCGACACCATGGGCCAGGACGTGGACTCCTCGGCGATGGTCTGCGACGCCGGATGTTCGTGGTATACGGCCCGATTGAATTCGCGCAAAAAGCCGATGGCGCCCAGATTCTCACGGCCCCCGAACTCGTTCGGAATCCACTCGCCCCCTTGGCGGGAATAATCCAGGTAGAGCATGGAAGCCACCGCGTCAACGCGCATGCCGTCCACGTGATAGCGGTCAAACCAGAAAAGGGCGCTCGAAAGCAGAAAGCTGCGCACCTCGTTACGGTCGTAGTTGAAGATGAAGCTCTTCCAGTCCGGGTGGAATCCTTTGCGAGGATCGGCGTGCTCATAAAGATGTGTTCCGTCGAAGAAACCGAGGCCGTGCCCATCGGTTGGAAAGTGCGAGGGTACCCAATCGAGAATCACGCCGATGCCCTGGTGATGCAGCTCATCGACGAAATACATGAAGTCCTGCGGAGTCCCGTAGCGGCTGGCGGGAGCGAAATAGCCCGTGGTCTGGTAGCCCCACGAAGGGTAATACGGATGCTCCATAATGGGAAGCAGCTCGACGTGGGTAAAACCCATGTTGTGGCAATATTCCGCCAATTTCGGCGCGAGCTCGCGGCAGGAAAGGAAGTCGTCCGGGTTATCCGGAGAGCGCATCCACGAACCAAGATGCACTTCGTAGATGGAGATGGGCGCGTTGCTGGAGTTCCGCTTGTGCCGCGAAGCCATCCAGGAATCGTCGCCCCAGGCATATCCAAGGTCCCACACTATCGAAGCTGTTTGCGGCGCTATTTCATTCCAGAAAGCCAGCGGATCGCTCTTATCAATTTGGTAGCCAAGGTAGCGCGAGGAAATGAAGTACTTGTACTTTGTGCCGTGCCCGACACCGGGCACGAATCCTTCCCAAATTCCCGACGCGCCGAGCGCCTGAAGAGGCCGGTTGGCATTGTCCCAGAAGTTGAAGTCGCCCATCACGGAGACGCGTTCAGCGTTCGGGGCCCACACGGCAAAGTATGTGCCCTCTACCCCATTCCAAGTGATGGGATGCGCGCCCAACTTGTCGTAGAGGCGATAATGCGTGCCCTCGTTAAAGAGATGAACATCCACGTCGGAGATGAGAGAAAGACGGCTGGAGCCGCCATCCGGCGAGCCTGGCGTCGTTATTGTCGCGGTCGATGATTGATCTTGATTCATCTGGTTAACAACCTCGTCTGCAGTCTGGAAGATCTCTGGTCGCTCAGCGCCCATGCGCCGCCGCCGGCGCTGAGCGATCGACGATTTTGATCAGCTTCACCGAATGTGGAGCCTGAGCGTTGACCGCAACACTTGATCCTTCAATGGCAACCGGCGCATCAGAGTCAAGAACGTCGTAGGCTTTATACGGGTGTCCCGGCGGGAGGCCGAGACTGCCCAGCTCCAGCGTGTGTGAACGCGTTCCCTCGGTGAAGTTGAAGACCGCGACCATGGATTGCTGCGAGTCTTCCCGCAGAAAGTAGACGCTGGGCATTCCGTCCTCCGTGGAAAAGCTCATAAGATCCACCGGCGTGGCGGCGCGCCGCAGATTCACCATTCTGAGCAGCTCGCGATTTTCGATCAGGGCCAGCCGGTCGGGCTCTGACGCCAGCGGCGGCAGATTGTCGCCGATGTCGTACATTCCTCCGGCGACCGCAGCGAGCACAACCTGAACCTGAGCCTCGCTCAGTGTCAGAGGCTTTCTTGACCGATGCCAGGACTCCTCGCGCGCCACCTGTGTCGAGACGCTGTAAGCGTCCGGGTCGCTGATGTAGAAAGTTCGGTTCATGTAGTAGCGCGCCGCGATGTTCGGGTCTGCGTCTCGGCTGGCTCTGAACGAGTGGCCCGTATCCGGCGCGATGCGCCCCTCGTCCACCAGGCCGACGGGAGTCAGCATGGGGCTGCCGTCTTTATCAAGCAACACGTTCTCACCCACCGTGTCGCGGATAATTTGCAAGCCGATGCGCAAGGCCTCAAGGGCCGTCGTATGCGGACGATAGAAATAACCCTCAATCGCGGAAGAGTCCATGAAGTCGAGCTTGATGTAACGCACGCCCCAGTCCTGGGTCACGGTCTTGTACGTTTGGCGAAGATACTCCTGCGCTTCGGGATTGGTGGTGTCGAGCGCGTAAAGGGTATCGCGGTGGCGTTCTTCCGCGTGGTCAATCATGATGGGACTTCCTTTCGCGTCGTGCACCAGCCACTCCTTGTGGTGCGTAAAAACCCAAGCCCGCTGCGAAACCTCAAAGGGCGCCGTCCAGATGGCTAGCTTCAAGCCCATGTCTGATACTTTGTGGCCCACGCTTTGCATCCCGTCCGGGAACTGTGCCGCATTGGGAGTGAGATAGTCTCCGCGGGCAATTTCGTATCCTTCGTCCACATGGCAGTAGTCGTAGCCCAGCGGTTTGAGGTGCTCGGCCAGCCACTGCGCGTTGTTCAGCACGTCGGTTGCGGTGACGCCGGAATAAAACGCAGTCCAACTCCACCACCCCAGCGGCGGAGCGCTCGAAACGCGTGCGTGGTGCAGGCGCTCGACGGCCGCCCCGTAAGCTTCCAGTTGCGCGTGGTAATCCGCTCCGGCGGTGAACATCACCCGTTCGGAACTCAACTCCTCGCCCGGCGCCACAGGAAGGCTCAGCTCGATTTGCTGGTCCGGGGGAATCCGGTCCCTCAGGAGTACGGCCTCGGTTGTGCCCGTGGAATCGGCCGTGAAGGAGCCAATCGACGCCGCACCGCCCGAGGGCTGCTGCACCTTCAGATGCATTGACGTCATAAACCGATCGGCCGTGAACGCCGCCAGCAGCAAGCTCTGTTTGCTTTCGAGGTTGTAAATCAGCCCGGTGCCTACTCCGGAATAGGTTCCCTTGGGCGCTTGATCGAGGCCGCCAATCTTGATGGTGGGATCTTCGGTGAAGCCTTCCAACAAAACTCGATCCGCGCTTTCCGACCCTCCCAAGTTCACCCGCGGGCTGCCGACGGCGTCCACGTCACGGATAGCTTCAACGGATACGGCCTTTGAAGTGCGGTTTACCACCTTCACTTCGACCGTCCCATACGGCAGGTCGTTGTACAAACGTAGGACGCAAACCAGGTCGGGCTTGGAATCGAGCCCTGTGAAAGTAATGGTGTCCTGTCGCCCACTGCCCAACTCGTCCTTGAACGTGCTCTCAGCTTCCTGGTGATGCGGATACTCACCCGACTGCACCCACTGATGATCAACCTCGGTGCCCACGTGCGACTCGAGTACCGGCGCTTTGAGGCCCGCGCCGCGAATCTCGTAGGATCCGTTCTGAGGATTGAAGGCCACCGACAACTTCGAGTTGTGCAGCGGCGCGACGGCCCTCAATGCCACTGGAGAGAGTAAGGCCGCCATCCCGAATAAAAACAGTGCTGATGAATAATCGCGAAAGGATCGGCGTACAAGGTTTCCCATATAACTTCCTTCACAGTTCAGTTAGTTTAGATCAAGAGTTTACCCGCAAGGGGGCAGAATTGCACGAATTCAGAGCGGGCGGGACACAAAGAAGGCAGTTCTGCGCGATCGGCGGGGCTGAAGAGCTGTGTGAAAGCTCGGCTGGCGCGTGCCGGGCCGTGGACCCCCGCCTGCGCGGGGGTGACGCCGTTGGATTTACGGGCTCTACCAAACGCGTCATTCCCGCGAAGGCGGGAATCCACGAGTTTTCACGCAGGGTCGAAAATGCGGCCGTCGTCGCCTCGTAGGGCCCGGGCTTGCCCCGGCCCTACGAACCCGCCCGACAAGGACGGCGATTTTCATGACCTTTCGCGGGCCAAGGGCCCCAAGGGACAGACTCTGAAGCCCCAGCCTTTTCCAATCCTGGTGGAGAAACGCAGGTTAACAGGTCGTTAGAAGTTGCATGCCAAGCGGGCTCGCGGTATGCGCCAGCCCGGCGGTCAAATCGCGGGTTTTGTGCCTCCCGGATTCAGCAGGAACGAGACAGCCATGCCCAGCCGGGCGGGAGTTTTCGACATATTCTTGTAAGCGCCTCCTTTTCTGAAACATTCCGGCTTCGTTTGAACCGCTTCCCCTTCAGAACACCGCTGTCGCCGCGTGAGGGCTGTGTTCGCGGTGTCGAGGACCTTCCCAAGCCTCGTCACCTGACCGTCGCCGGTCGGATTGCGACTGGGTGACCGTCCGATTTTCGAAACATTCTTGTAAGCTTCTTGCTTTGTGTAATATTCCGGCTTCGTTCGCGCGGTCCTGCACCTCATCGGACCGGCAATGCGTGCCTCGTGCTCGTTCACCCTGGCCGACGCGGCTTCCCTGCAGCCGGGAACCGACATATTTTGAGAACCCTCTTGGTTTCTGTGAGATTCCGGCTTCGTTCGTTCCGTTTCGAGCGCTCCGGTAGAGCTCGATGGCCCCGGAAGGGTGCACGGACCGGTCGGCTTGCGGGAGTTGGCTTGCATTTCTGTTCCGAAAATAGGCGCTAAGTGCTTTGTTTTCGAACGAGCGCCTCTTCGCCTCGATAGCGCCATTTTTTTTCATGCCTTGGGGGTGTCGCGAAGCGACATGACGACTCACTGGGATTCGAAAAGGGCCGGGCTTCAGCCCAATACTGCTCAGGTCACATAGGGGCGAGCCCTGGGGTCGCCCACGGGCGGGCACAAGGCCCGCCCCTACTTCGCATCTCGAGCGGATTTCAGCCATTCAGCCCTGTATAGCACGAGAGATCGTGATTGTCAAGTTATTCTTATCAATAGGATTAAAAGACAATGTAGCGTTTATAGGTAGGCTACATCTGCGCCATCGATGTTCCGGGTGAGGTCGTGTAAGTGCTTGACGCCGTGGTCACAGTGCTGCTTGGACACCGGGCAGACTGCAGAATAAGACAGATTCGAGCCTTGGAAGCGCACGGCTTCAGTGTGGTTTCCGCCGCCTTCAGCCCTGCTTCAGACAGTGTGTGAAACCGTCCCGCAACGCGCTGTAGCGGCGATCTCTGATCGCCGATAAGCAACGATCTCTGATCGCCGATGTGATTGATTCTAAAAGCCGGCGGTCGGAGACCGCCGCTACAGCACGCGGTTTTCACACAGACTCTTCAGCCCCGCCTGAACCCTCACCCACCTTGACACGCAGGTCGCTACGACATCGCCTCGCATGTCGTTCCCATCCGCCCCTCTCTCAAGGCTCACACCGTCGCGCGCTACACTCGCTTCTACCTGATGGCCGGCTTGGCTCCCACGCCAAACCAGCGGCGGTTCAGTGGACCGGGAGTGACACTGTCAAACGCCAGCCTGGCCTCGGCCCAGCGCGCCAGTCGAACGAACGGTAAACCCAGGAGGAAGTAGATCGCCGCGGTCAGGATTCCGACTCCGATATAGTCGTAATAGGTGGACGCCAACTGGCCATAGACTTTGGTCAGCTCGACCATGGTAATGACTGACACGATGGATGAGTCCTTGAAAAGGGCAATGAAGTCGTTAGTCACGGGTGGGATCACGAGCCGTGTCGCCTGAGGCAGGATCACATGCTGCAGCGCCTGGGCGCGAGTCATTCCGAGGGAAAGCGCGGCTTCCATTTGGCCGCGTGGGATCGCCTGAATGGCCCCGCGGTAGTTCTCCGCCTCGTAGGCGGCATAGTTGAGACCCAAACCCATAACCGCAGCGACGAGCGGACTCAGTCTGATGCCGACCGACGGCAAGCCGTAAAAAATCAAGTAAAGTTGGATCAATAGTGGGGTTCCCCGCACCACCTCAATAAAAGCGCGTGCAGTGCGGGCCGGGAGAGCCGGTCCATAGAGATTGGTCAAGGCCAACAGCAAGCCGACCGCTACGGCGAGTGCCATTCCCAGTAGTGAAATTGCCAGCGTCATAGGGGCCCCCTGCCCCAAGAGCAGAGGCAGGTAACTCGCATACTGCCGTAGCCGATCCCGCCAGCGAAGTTGCCGGGTTACACTCCGGGTGTAATCCTCATAGGCCTGTGGATTCGAACCAACCTGGGCAAACAGCGCTTCGGTGTCTTCGTTCCACAACCCCCATTTCTCGTAGATGCCGCGGAGTTCTCCCGATTGAATCAGGTCTGTCAGCGCAACATTCAACTGTTTCAGGAGCGCCTCGTCTCCCTTACGCACTCCGATCCCGTACCTGATCTGACTGATTGGGCCACCGACGAATCGCAACTTCGGGTTGGGTTCGCTGTAATAGACAGCAATCGGCCAGTCCATTAACACGGCATCCAGCCGGCCGTTGGCCAGGTCCTCATAAGCGTTGATCTGTCCATCATAGGTGAGGATTTTAATCCCACCTTCGCGCTCAAGCACTCGTTGAGCCAGAGAGAACTTGAGCGTGCCTACGGTCTTACCTCTGAGGTCGGCCAGGGAGCTGATCGAGTGGGTCTCCGATCGCACACTCAGTTGCTCGGCGGTGGCAAAATAGGGGATCGTGAAATTGATTTCACGCTTGCGGTCGTCGGTGATTTCCAATCCGTTGAGGACGATGTCATAGCTGCCGCGCATCAGCCCGGGAATCAGCCCGTCCCATTGATTCTGAACGAACACGGCGCGACGATTGAGCTTTCGCCCCAGCGCACTCGCCAGGTCGACCTCAAAACCGACGATCTGCCGTGGATTCTTGGGGTCGGGGAAGACGTAGGGCGCACCTCCTTCTGCGTCCCCGCCCCAGCGAAGGTCACGGGTGTCGCCTCTAGCGATCGGCGCGCTCACCAGGGCCAGAAAGCTGATCGCGAGCACCGCCAGATTGCGTCTCATTGTGGTGGACCTCATTGAACGCAGTTACGCAAGAACTGGCGAGTGCGTTCATCACGCGGCGAACCGAACAACTCTTCCGGGCGGCCGGATTCGACGATCTCGCCGTTGTGCAGAAATATGACCTTGTCCGCTGCTTCCCGCACAAAGCGCATTTCGTGAGTGACGACGACCTGAGTCATTCCCTCATCGTCAAGCCTACGCATGATCTGTAGGACCTCGCTAACAAGGCTCGGATCGAGCGCCGAGGTCGGCTCATCATAGAGCATCACCTTGGGTGACATGGCGAGAGCGCGAGCGATAGCGGCGCGCTGCTGTTGGCCGCCTGAAAGTTGCGACGGGTAGTAATGGGCACGGTCCTCAAGGCCGACCTTGACGAGTAATTCGGTTGCCCTTTCCTCGGCTTCGTTGCGGTTCAGCCCTTTCACGACCATCGGCGCCTTGACCGCGTTCTGCAAAACCGTCAGATGGGGGAACAGATTGAATGCCTGAAAGACCATCCCGACCTCCTTTCGGAGTTGGCGAAGATTGGCATTCAGGGCTCGGGCTTGCGGCTGATTGTGCCGCTGCAGAGTGACATTTCCGATCCGCACACGACCGCTGTCAAGCGTCTCCAGACCATTCAAACAGCGCAGGAGCGTTGACTTTCCGCAGCCCGAAGGGCCGATGATCACGGTCAACTCTGATTCTGCAACCGTTAAGCTGACCCCTCTTAGCGCTGGAACGGCCCCAAAACGCTTATGGAGATCGCCTACATTTATGATTTCATTCATCTATAACTTTATTCATCGCTACGGGTATGGACGCCATGCTTGCGGTTAACGAAGTCCACGGACCTTGACACGCGGAGGACGACGACATGGCCTTCGAGGTCAACTGAAGCCTCCACTCGCCGCGGTTTCGACTCCAACCGCAAGAGGTTCCTTCAGGAAGCTCTTGCCTTTTTGCTCGGGGCCGAAGGCGAAGACAAAGAAGAGAGCGATGATGGTAAATCCCTCGAAGGCCAGCAGGGCCCATTCGTATCCTAACCGGTTTCGCAGAGCGTATTCGATAGTATTGGCGGGTGAGCCAACGAGGCTTCCCAGTTGATACACCAAACCTGGAAAGAGACTGCGCGCCGCGTCGGGCGAAAGTTCGTTGAGGTGAGCGGGGATCACGCCCCAGGTGCCCTGCACTCCCAGTTGCAACAGGAAGGCTGCAACAGTGAGCGCCACCAAACTCGTGCCGAAAGCCCAGGCGGGAATCACGAGGCTGCAGAGCACCAACGCCGCCATCATGCTTTTGCGCCGTCCCAGCCACTCCGAACTGTAGCCGATCAGAACGGTACCCAGCACCGCTCCCACGTTGTAGATCATCGCCACCTCAGCGGCCGCGTTGGAGCTGAAATGGCGGACCGTCTTCAGAAAATCGGGATACAGGTCCTGAGTGCCATGTGAGAGAAACATCATGAGGCCGACCAGAAAGAGAAGATACACAAACCGACGCCAGTTCTCAGCCGCAATTCGAAGAATTCCGCTGACGCTGGGCACCTGGTGCTGCTTCCAGGCCTCGGGCTCAGGCGCCTTGAACGTCACGTAGAGCGTGATGGCCGCGGGCAGCAGGCCCGCCCAAAACATGGACCGCCAGCCCCACGCCGGGAGGATGGTGCGAGTGGCGATTGCGGAGAGCAGATACCCAACCGGATAGCCGCCTTGCAGCAAGCCTGAGACGAGACCGCGCCGCTTGATGGACGTGCTTTCCATGGCCAGCGAAGCCCCCACACCCCAGTAGCCACCCATACCGATTCCAAAGAGCGCGCGCAGGGCGAGGAATATGGGAAAATTCGGGGCGAGGCCACTCAGCACCTCAATCAGGGAAAAGTAGGCCACCACCGCCATCAGGGGTTTGCGACGGCCGTAGCGGTCCGCCAGTGTTCCGAAGAGCACAGCGCCCAACGGGCGCAGCGCCAGCGTGAGGGTAAGGGTGAAGACGATGGAAGCCTTCGCCACGCCAAAATGCCGGGCGAGGGTGTCGAGGAGAAAAACCACTGCAAAGAAGTCAAAGGCGTCGAGCGTCCAGCCGAGGGTGCCGGCAGCGATGGCGTAAGCGCGGCCGCGCTGCGCGAGGGGCATGCTAAGTTCCTTCGCTCATCGAGCCCTCATCAAGTAGTACTGCATGGCGGGGGTGATGATTAGAGAGAGGACCATGGAGATGAGGATGCCGCCGATCACCGCGATGGCCAGCGGCTGAAGCATCTGCGAGCCCGCACCGATGGCCAGCGCCAGCGGAAGCATGCCCGCCACGGCGGCAAGCGCCGTCATGGCGATGGGGCGAAGCCGTCGGCGTCCGGCCTGGACCATGGCCTCTTCCGCGGAAAAACCTGCGGCCCTGAATTTCTGGTCGGCATCGAGCAGAAGAATGCCATTTTTGGCGACGATTCCAATCACCATGATGAGGCCCATGAAGGACGAAATATTAAACGTAGTTCCCGTAATCAGCAAGGCGAAAAAGACGCCGGAGGTGGAAAGCACCGCTGAGGAGAGGATCGCCGCCGGCGCCGAGAACTGGCCGAACTCAAACAGCAGCACCAGGAACACGAGCACCAGCGCCAGCACCAGCACCGTAACCAAGTCCCGGAAGGAGCGCTGCTGTTCCTTGTAGGTTCCTCCGTACTCGACGCGAATCGAGGAGGGGAGTTGCAGCCCCGTAACCACCTTCTGGACCGCTGCCACGCCGCTGCCAAGGTCTAGACCTTCGAGGCGGGCCGTCACGGAGACTTCGCGTTGTAGGTTGTCACGCGTGATCTCGGTTTGACCAGGCAGCTCGGTCACGGTGCCAAGAGATCCCAGGGTGGCGGTGGCTCCCGTGGCGCTCACCAGCAGGGTGTTCTGGATGGCGTCGAGCGAAGAGCGATTGGCCTCCGGAAAACGCACCCGCAGGGTGTAAGGACGATCATTCACCACCACGGGTGTCGGCGCCGGCTCGCCTTCCAGAATGGCCGAGGCGTCGGTGGTGAGCTCATCGATGCTGAAGCCCGCGCGGGCCGCCGCCTGCGGATTGACCTGAAACATCACGGCCGGGCCGCTCATAGTGTTGTCGATCCCGTTGGCGATATCCACCACCGGTTTCTTCCCACCCACCTCGATCTTTCCGATCGCGTCTGCCACTCGTGGAGCCCACTGAGCGAGCAAATCACCGTCGGGCGAAAACAGCTTGATCTGGATGGGCTGCGGCGCGCCGGTGAGATCTCCGATCATATCTTCAAGCACCTGGTGGAAGTCTACGTCCACCTCCGGTTCAGCGGTCGTCACTTTGGCGCGGATTTCGCTGATGATCTCCTCCACACTGCGACTGCGATTCTGTCTCAATTTGACCGAGATATCGCCGGTGTTGGCTTCGGTGACGGCGGCCAATCCCAGTTGCAAGCCGGTGCGCCGCGACGTGCTTTCCACCTCCGGCACCGCGCGAATGATGCGCACAAAGTGGTCGAGCACACGATCCGTCTCGGGAAGCGAGCTCCCCGGCGGCGTGACGTAGTCGAGGACGAATCCTCCCTCATCCATTTCGGGAAGCAGATCCGTGCCCAGAGTGCGGTAGCAAACGTACGAAACCACGATCAGAACAGCGCAGAAGGCGGCCAGCCAAACCGGATGCTCGAGTGCGCGGCGCACCCAGCCCTCGTAGAAATGGATGATCTTACCGAAAAAGCCCCGCATTGACGCTTCCTCGGCGGCCATGAGCTTCCTGATCTCGTCAGCCTCGGCAAAGGTCTCGCCCGCGGATGCGGCCGGTTCCGGCTGAGTTTCCACTTGGTTTCTTGGCCGGCGCAAGAGCAGACGGCTCAGGTTGGGTGTCCATACCAGCGCCAGTCCCAGTGACACGAAGAGCGAGACGGTCATGGTGACGGCCAACGCTCGAAAGAAGGTGCCTTCGACACCGGTCATGGATATGAGGGGCAGAAAGACCACCACAGGGGTTACTGTGGAGCCCACCAGCGGCACCGAGAGCTCCCTGAGCGCGCTGTGAATCGCCTCAAGAGCCCCTTCGCCCGCGTCGCGGTGCAGCGTGATGTTCTCCACCACCACAATGGCATCGTCGATTACCAATCCTACGGCCGCCGCCAGGCCGCCCAGCGTCATCAAGTTGAAGCTTTGGCCAAGCACCTTCAGCGCCACAAAGGTCAGCAGCACGGTGACCGGAATCACCATACCGGCCACCAGCGACGTGCCCCAATCGTGCAAGAACAGCACCAGAATGATCGAAGCTAAAATCAGTCCGATCAGGATGGCGTCGCGAACGCTCCTGATAGACTGCTCCACGAGCTCCGACTGGTCGTAAAAGGACGTGATGCGCACCCCGGAGGGAAGCGAGTGGCGGAGCTCGTCGATTTGAGCGCGCACCTCTCTCGCGACCGCGACGGTGTTGGAGCTTGGCTGACGATTGATATTGAGGAGCACTCCCGGCTTGCCGTTTGCCCTGACGAGAGTGTAAACGGGCTTTACGGACGGAGTGACGGTGGCGAGGTCCCCGATGCGGATCGGCGCGCCGGCGCCGGTGTCCCTGATGACGATATCGCCGATCTGGTCAGGTGTTTGCACCTGGCCTGTGACCAAGCCCAGAAAGAGCTGATGATTGTGGTTCAACAGGCCCGGGGAGTCGATGAGATTGGTTCGCCGCACCGCGTCGAGGATGTCAGGTACAGTGACTCGCGCGCGCAGCAACGCAGCCGGGTCTGGCGTGATTTGAAACTCCGGCTCGTCACCGCCTTGAACCAGCACCTGGGCTACGCCTTCGAGACGATTCAGGCGCGGCTTCACTTCATAAGTCGCGAGCTCCCACAGGTCTTTTTGCGAGATTCGATCTGAGGTGAGGCTGTAGCCCAAAATGGGAAAGCTTGCAAAGCTCAACCGATTACTCTCGATCGTCGCCGTGGACGGCAGTTGGCCTTGAATGCGACCCAGGGCTGCATCCACCAACTGAAGCGTTTGAACGATATCGACGTTCCAGTCAAAGTACAGATCGACCTCGGCGGACCCGCGGCTGGTGATCGACACCACCTCCTGAAGGCCGGGAACGGTGTTCACGGCCTCTTCGATCAGCCGGGTGATGGTGACCTCCATCTGGTCGATGGGCATCACCCCGTTGTCAACGCCGACGATGATGCGCGGAAAATTGGTCTCGGGAAACACGGCCACCGGAATGGTGAAGGCGAGATACACGCCCACCACGGCCAGGGTGATGATCAGGAAAATGATGGACTTCGAATGGGCCGTCACCCAGGACGACGATTCGGGCCGCCGGACGTCTCGTTCGGTATCTGCGGGCGCTGGCACGTACGTTCTTGTACTCAAAGTGCACGGCCAAGATGGCCGTGCCACGTGGCACGGGCTTCCAGCCCGTGCTAATCCTTACCCGAATCCGAGCCTTTGCCGGAATCAGAACCTTCCGGCGAGCCGCTCCGCGCCTGGATTTGAAGCTTCGTCTTAGCAAGGACGTCGGGGTCTTCCTGGGCTAGTTCGTAGGCTCCCTGAGTTACCACCTTCTCGCCTTGCTGAAGCCCTTCGACGATTTGCAGCTTGTCATCCTGGCGGATGCCCGCCTTCACCATCTTCTGCTGCGGCTTAGAGTCCGCGCCAACGACCATCACCGAGGTCGTACCGTCGGGCGCGGTGACGAGGGCTGCCGTGGGCACGATTAGGGCGCCGTTTACCGTTTGTGCCACAAAAGTGACGCGCGCACTGCTTCCGGGCTGCAATCGGTTTCCCGGATTCGCGGCTTCCGCCCACACTTCCACCGTGGTGCTGTTGGGATCGAGCGCCGGGCTCACCAGTGTTGCTTTGCCCGGCATGGCGTCGGCCGCCCCCGGGACCGAAATCGTGACCTCGTCACCGACCTTGAGAAGCCCCGCCTGCTGCTGGCTAAGATGTGCGCGCGCTACGACGCGGGACAGGTCCATTACCGTGATCAAAGGCGAGCCTGCGGTGGCCATTTCGCCGGGATACAGAGGACGGTCGGTCACCACGCCATCGATGGGGCTGCGAACCTCGGCGTAGCTGAGTTGCGCCTTGGCGGCTTCGTATCGTCCTTGCGCCGCCGCCAATTGTCCTTGCGCCGCCTTCAGTGCATCTTGGTTGGCAAAAGACTGAAGATCCTGCAAATGCTTCTGGGCGATTTCGTACTGGTTGCGGGCCTGCGTCAAAGCCACTTCCGAGTCTTCAAGTTGCTTGCGAGGAATTGCGCCCTCATTAAATAGCTTCTGGTCATTGTCGAACACTCTCTGCTGCGCTGCGAGGGCCTCGTTGGTGGCCTTCGCGTCGAGTTCGGCCTTCTGCAGAGCCTGAGGGGCATCGGCGCTGACAGCAGTATGGTAAGCAGCCTGGGCCTGCTCGTAGGCCCCTTGGTTTTCAGTCACTGCCGCAGCTAGGTCCTTGCTCTCGAGCTCTGCCAACAACTGACCGACGTGCACGGCGCTGCCGCGGTTCACGTAAAACTTCATGACGGGCGCGCTGATTTTCGGGACAATGGACGCCTCATGAAGCGGATAGATCAAAGCGTCGGCAGTTACCTCCTGCTGCAGGGTTCCCCGCTGAGCGGCCGCCACCTGTACAGTCACCGTAGGAGCCTGCTCAGCCGCTTCTTTACTTGAGCAAGCGGGGAAAAGAAGGGCGGCGGTCAAGGTGAGAAGGCAAAAGACCACGCAACAGCCGGGGCTGGGAGCGCGGGCGTCTCGCCTGCCGTCCGCTCCTGAAGTCACGAGTGAAGCGTAGCGAGCGGGCGGGACGCCCGCGCTCCCAGCTTCGGCTGTGTCAAGATTTCGCATAATCAGAAGCTTCCGGTCAGTGTCTCCAGTTGCGCCAGAGCGATCCGGTAACGCGCCCCGGCGTCGTCGTATGCGTCGCGGGCCTGCGTCAGCGTGTTCTGCGCGTCCACGACCTCGAGGGCCGTCGCTTCCCCGGCGGTATAACGCAAGGCCGTGAGGCGTAAGCTCTCTGAGGCAAGCTCGGCCGCGCGCCGAAGACGATCCGCCGCCGCATGCGCCTCGGCCGCTTCATTGTAAGACGAATACAAGCTGCTTATCAGCTTGCGTTGGGCCAGGCTCAACTCCACTCGCGCCTGCTGGCGCCGCCATTCCGCCTGGTGTAACTTGCTGCGTAGCGCGCCCCAATCCCACACCGGGAATTGCAGGTTCGCCGTAACAAAGTTGCCAAGGTTGTTCTGGAATTGGTTTGCCTTGTCCGTCCCGGCAGCTCCGGCGACTTGGCCTCGCAGTGCGAACACATTCGCCTCGATACCGTAGTCTTCGTCGATCGCCAGGGTTGGCAGGAACGCGTTGCGGCCTGCCGAGACATCCAAATTGGCCTCCCGCAAAGACTCCATGGCGACTTTAAGATCGGGATTCGCCCGGACGGCCATCTGCCGCGCATCTTCGAAGGGCGGTAGCGCCGGCGGCTGATCGAGGTCATCAACCAACGTGAAGTTCTCATTGAACGACGGAAACAGGATCACCGCCAGGCTCACGCGGGCGTTCTCCATAACCAGCCTGGCATCCTCCAGGGCCTGCTGTTGTTGCTCAGATTGAATCTGCGCCTTGATCACGTCGCTGTGGGCCGCTTGCCCGGCGTGCTCCTGCTCCTGCGTCGACTTCAAGAATTGACTGGCCTGCCCCGCCGCCTGCTGCGCCGTGGCATACCTTCGTTGCGCGATGACGAAACCATAGTACCCCTGCGTCACTGTCACCACCAGACCGCGCCGCGCGATCTCTTCCTTGGCTTGGGCCAGAGCCTCGGCCGACGAGGCTCGGCGATATCCGTTCATGGTGAACAGATTAGGAGAAAGATCTTCGTGAAACACGCCCCAGGCGCGGTACACATGCACGCCGTCGTTGGTAACAAATCTGCCGGTAGTTAGGACGCTGGCGCCGGTGGTCAGTAACTCTTGGGTGGTGGTACTGACGGACGGTAGGAGAGCGGCGCGGGCCTGGATGCGATCCTCGTGGGCGTTGCGGGCGTCGGTCACGGCGGACAGGTATCCCGCATCGTTCTGGCGCGCTCGCTCCAAGGCGTCTTGCAGAGTTAGAGTGAGTGGCGGGCCCGTCTGCGCGGCGCCACCCGGCTCGGCAAGCTGCACCTGAGGTTCGGCTGGTTCCGTAGGGGTTGCTGGCTGCTGGGCGCCCTGCCGCAAGTCGTCCTGTGCGCCGTCAACTCCGGAAGTCGGGCTGGCAGTCTGCGCCCGCGACGAAATGCTCGCCAGAAGGCAGCAGGCAAGCGCGCCAACTGCGGCCATCGCCGACGGGCGATTGAGGCACGAGTGGGGTTTCAGAGTTTGTGTGAGAACTCGCGCCGCCCGAGATTCTCTTTCGCAGTGTAAGCGCGGAGACGTGGCAATGATCCCCTTCAACGTTTCGCAAACTCGATCCTCGCTCGACCCAGCCCGACGGCGG
>Ga0335085_10004038_pt1 | contig 24741 bp, 20 predicted proteins | sample Lox_Sample_45_FD_206712 | JGI IMG/M metagenome (GOLD analysis project Ga0335085, IMG submission 206712) | Soil microbial communities from Loxahatchee National Wildlife Refuge, Florida, United States - Lox_Sample_4.5 | ecosystem: Environmental > Terrestrial > Soil > Wetlands | place: USA...
CGCTGGGCCTACGTCCGCTGGGCCTACGTCCGCTGGGCCTACGTCCGCTGGGCCTACGTCCGCTGGGCCTACGTCCGCTGGGCCTACGTCCGCTGGGCCCACGTCCGCTGGGCCCACGTCCGCTGGGCCCACGTCCGCCGTGGGCGTCACGGCAGGAGTGGGCGTTCCGCCGGCCAGCGGCGTGATCCGGTCCGCGATGGCGAGCACGGCGGGGCGGTGCGCGGCGATCAGGATGGCGCGGCCGGCGGCGGCCTCGGCGCGCAGCGTCTCCAGCACGCGGGCCTCGGTGGCGGCGTCCAGCCCGGCGGTCGGCTCGTCGAGCAGCAGTACGGGCCGCTGGCCGCGGCGGGGGAGCAGGGCACGGGCGAGAGCCACCCGGCGGCGCTGGCCCGCCGACAGGCCGCTGCCACGCTCGCCCACGGGCCGGCTGAGCGGCACGTCGTCCAGGGCGGCGGCGTGCGCGGCGGCCGTGACGGCCTCGGCGGGCGCGTCAGGCCAGCCGAGCCGGATGTTCGACTCAACCGTCCCGCGCAGCAGGACCGGGTCCTGCGGGACCCACGCGACGCGCGAGCGCCACTGGTCCAGGTCGACGGCCGACAGGTCCGTCGCACCGTCCGGCCCGCTGATGATGACCGTGCCCGCCGACGGCCGGACGAACCCGAGCAGTACGTTCAGCAGGGTGGATTTCCCGTATCCGCTGGGACCCGCGACCGCGGTGATCTCTCCCCGGCTGACGAGCAGGGAAACCCCGTCGGGGGCGGGCCGTGGCCGGCCCGGCTGGCTTACCGCGATGTCTTCGACCCGGACGGCCCGGATGGCGCGCGGCTCCGGCGCGGGCTCCTGCCCGGCCGGCGGCGCGGGCTCGTCGATCACGGCGAACGCCTCGTCGGCGGCGGCCAGGCCGTCCGCGCTGGCGTGGAACTGCGCACCCACCGCGCGCAACGGCAGGTACGCCTCGGGGGCGAGGATCAGCACGAGCAGCCCGGTGCGCAGGTCCAGGTGGCCATTGACGAGCCGGAGGCCGATGCTGACCGCGATGAGCGCGACCGACATGGTCGCGGCGAGCTCCAGCACCAGGGAGGACAGGAACGCGATGCGCAGCGTCTGCATGGTGGCACTGCGGTATTCGCCGGTGACCTTGCCGATGGACGCGCGCTGCTCCCGGGACCGGCCGAACACCTTGAGGGTGGGCAGCCCGGTCACCACGTCCAGGAAGTGGTGGGACAGCCGGGCCAGGGCTTCCCAGCGCCGCCGGGCGTAGGTTCCGGTGGCCATCCCGACGAGCGCGCCGAACAGCGGGATCAGCGGCAGGGTGATCAGGATCGTTACTCCGGAAAGCGGGTCGGACAGCCCGACCCGGATCAGCACGGCGACGGGCACGATCACGGCCAGGATGAGCTGCGGCAGGTACCTGGAGAAGTACCCGTCGAGGGCGTTGATGCCCTCGGTGGCCAGCGCGGTCAGCTCGGCGCTGCGCCGGCCGGCCAGCCAGCGCGGGCCGAGCGCGGCGGCGCGGGCGAGCACGCGCCGCCGCAGCTGCGACTTGACCGCCGCGCTGGCCCGGTAGGACGTGGCCTCCGTTGCCCACGCGATCAGCGCGCGGCCCGCCAGCACGGCGGCGAGCGCGATGACGATGCCGCGCAGCGAGGTCAGCGTGGCACCGTGATCTACCGCCCCCGCGATGGCTCCGGACAGCAGCTGCGCCTGGATGATGACCAGCCCAGCGGCGACCGCACCCAGCGCGACCAGTACGGCGATGTAGACCGCCGTCTGCCGGGCGTGCCTGAGCAACCGTGGGTCGAGCGGTTTCACCGCGCTGCCGTGTTGGATGCCGGCGTTCCGGGTTCCGCCCGCGGCGGGCCGTCGCCAGGGGCGAGCGGGCCCGCGGCGCCGCTCGCCGGACTGGACGGAAGGGGCGGGACCTCCTGCGGCGCGGCGGAAGAACTGCCGGGGACGCTGATCCGCTTCCGGAACACCCAGTACGTCCAGGCCTGGTACAGCAGCACGAACGGCAGGAAGATGCACGCGATCACGGTCATCAGCGCCAGCGTCTTCGCGGTCGACGACGCGTTGCCGACGGTCAGCGTGTAGGCGGGGCTGACCGAGGACCGTAGCACGTCCGGGAACAGCGCGGTGAACAGCGAGCCCGTCGCGGTCACGATCGCCACGGCCACGCCGGCGAACGCGTACCCCTCACGGCCGAGCCGGCTGGCCAGCACGCCGCCGATGAGCGTGACCGCGGCCACCGCGGCGAACACGACCGAGGCGACCCCGGTGCCGACGTGGCCGGGGCTGCGGTAGCTGGCCCCGGTCCAGGCCAGGAAGCCGGCCGCGGCCACGATGGCCACGAGCCCGATCTTGGCGGCCAGCGCGTTGGCCCGGCGGCGCAGGTCATCGGTGGTCTTCAGGCCGAGGAACAGCGCCCCGTTCAGCGTGAACAGCGACAGCGTGGTCACCCCGCCGAGCAGGGAGTAGGGGTTCAGCAGGCTGAAGAAGTTGCCGGTGTAGTTGTGCGCGGCGTCCAGCGGGATGCCGTGCAGCACGTTGCCGAACGCGACGCCCCACAGCAGCGCGGGCAGCAGCGACCCGACGAAGATCGCGCTGTCCCAGCCGAGCCGCCAGCGGTCGCTGTCCCGCTTGCCGCGGTACTCGAACGCGACCCCGCGGAAGATCAGGCACACCAGCACCAGCAGCAGCGGCAGGTAGAAGGCGCTGAACATGGCGGCGTACCAGGCGGGGAAGGCGGCGAACGTGGCGCCGCCCGCGGTCAGCAGCCACACCTCGTTGCCATCCCAGACCGGGCCGATCGTGTTGATCATGGCGCGGCGCTCGGCGTTGTTGCGGCCAAGCACGGGCAGCAGGATACCGACGCCGAAGTCGAACCCCTCCAGCACGAAGTAACCGGCCCACAGTACGGCGATGGCGATGAACCAGATGTCGGACAGGTGCAGCACGACTGGCTCCTTGTTTGTTCGTTATCGCGGGGCGGTCAGTAGACGAGTTCGAGTGGCTTGTCTTCGTCGCTGGGCGCGCCGGGGGGCGGTTCGGTGGCCAGGCCCGCCTTGGCGTACTTGAGCAGCAGGCCCACTTCGATCACCGCCAGGCCGCCGTACAGCAGGGTCAGGATGATCACCGAGGCGAGCACCTCGCCCGCCGAGTTGGCCGACACCCCCGCGGCCGTCTTCATCTGGCCGAAGACCAGCCACGGCTGGCGGCCCATCTCGGTGAAGATCCAGCCGAACGAGTTCGCCACGAGCGGCAGCAGCGGCAGCGCGATGACCGACCACAGCAGCGCCCGGCGCTTGCCCCCCGTCAGGTTGATGTGCAGCGGATCGCCGGCCCGGCGGCTGCGCCACAGCACCCACAGCGCGACGATCGCGATGAGCGCGGCCAGCAGGCCGATGCCGATCATGAGCCGGAAGCTCCAGTACGTCACCGGGATGATCGGCGTGTAAGAGCCGGGCCCGTAGGTCTGGGTGTACAGCGCCTGGATGTTGTCGATGCCCTGCACCTGGCCGCCGAAGTTCCCGTCGGCCAGGAAGGACAGCAGCCGCGGCAGCTTGACCGCGAAGACTTCCTTGGAGCCGTTCAGGCTGCCGATGGTGAACAGCGAGAACGAGGCCGGCTGGGCGGTGTGGTAGAGCGCCTCGGCGGCGGCCATCTTCATCGGCTGGTACTTCGTCATGATCTTGCCCTGGACGTCACCGGTGATCGCGGTGAACACCGCGGCGACGAGGACCGTGACCAGGCCGACCTTGGCCGCCGAGCGGAACGTCGCGGCGGCCGACGCCGACGCGACGTCCGACCCGGCCGGGCGCCGGATCAGGTGCCACAGGGCCACCGCGGCCACCAGGGCGCCGGCCACCAGGAAGCAGCCCGCAATCGTGTGCGGGAATGTGACCAGCTGCGTCGGGTTCGTCAGCACGGACACGAAGCTGGTCAGCTCCTCACGGTGGGTGGCCGCGTTGTAGTGGTAGCCGACCGGGTGCTGCATCCAGGAGTTGGCGGCCAGGATGAAATAGGCGGACAGCATCGTGCCGACCGCGACGATCCACATGCACGCCGCGTGCACGCGCCGGGGCAGCCGGCCCCAGCCGAAGATCCACAGGCCCAGGAACGTGGACTCCAGGAAGAAGGCGAGCAGCGCCTCGACGGCCAGCGGCGCGCCGAAGATGTCGCCCACGAACCGTGAATAGGCCGACCAGTTCATGCCGAACTGGAATTCCTGCACAATGCCGGTCACCACGCCCATGGCGAAGTTGATGAGGAACAGCTTCCCGTAGAACTTCGTCAGCCTCAGCCACCGCTCGTCGCCGGAACGCAGCCAGGCGGTCTCGAATCCGGCCACCAGGAACGCCAGGCCGATCGTGATCGGCACGAACAAGAAGTGGTACACGGTGGTGATGCCAAATTGCCACCGTGAAAGCTCGAGCACGCTCACCCGCGGCCTCCCAGGCTGATGTCGTTATGGCGCCAAAAGTGCCGAAATGGGTGTTTTTGGCGTCGCGCCATAACGATGATCTTTGGTATACCCGCAGGTCACGTAGGGACACGCGCCCTCCGCCCGGAGGACCAAGGTCCCGTTCTTGGGATTTCAGCGGCGAATGAGACGCCGTCCGCTTATCCGGTGCGGGGCGATCCGGATATAGGCGTCGTGATCGCCGCCCGGCCAGGGCAGCACCGCCGCGCACCGCTGCAGGTGGGCCAGTTCGGTGCGCTGCAGGACGCGGTGGGCCTGACCCTGCACGAGCACGCTCCACGCCTGCTCCAGCGCCTCGTCGATGTGATCGACCTGGAAGGAGACGTCACCGTCGCCGTGCGCGGCGATGACGGAGCCCGACCCGACCCGGATCACAATCGTGTTCGCGGCGATGGCGTAGTTGACGGGCAGGATCACCGTGCCCGACGCGGTCGGGAAACCGATCCGGCCGATGCCCCCGGCAGAGATCAGCTGGCGGCATTCGGCCGGCACCAGCCGCTCCGTCGTGACCTGGTGGCTCGGCGGCCGGCCGCCACCGGGCGGGGTCTCCATCCCCGCGCCGAGCAGGGCCGACGGGCTGGTCTGCAGGGCCGCCGCAAGCTGGCGCAGCACGGCGCCCGTGGGCATGCCCGGGTAGTTCTCCAGGAATTCCAGATAACGCAGGCTTACGTTGGCGCGCGCCGCGACCTGCTGCCGGGTGAGTTTGAGCTCCTGCCGCCGCTGGGTGACCCTGCGGCTCAGATCGCCGGGGTAGGGCGGGGACGGCCACGACAATCCGCCGTCCGATGCCACTGGGCGGTGTTCTGTTTCCTGACTGGCGGTCATGCTGCCCCACCTCTGTTCTATGCACAGCGCGTTCGTGCTGGCCCGAGCCAGGCCGTCTGCCGAATAAAGGCCCAAGGGGATTTAGGCTGTGTTTCCCTCGGGGCTCACGTGATGAAGGATCGCGAGCGCGCAGCGCGGTGGCGAGGGCCGTCGGCAACGTCCGGTCGGGACTTTGGTCCGTACCCAATCTTGACAACGCGGGAAAATGGGTTCACGACCTTGACAACGCGGGAAGAGCCGTTCTAGCGGCCGGGTCGCCGCCCAGCCGCGCCGCCGCGGGCCTGCCCGGTGCCGGCGGCCCGCTCCCAGCGGGGCGGGCTCACCGGCGGGCGGGCCCACTCCCCGCCTGGCGGCATCGTCCCGCGCGGGCCCGTTCGGCATTGATCGTTGGCCCCTGATGATCATGTATCTGGCCCTTTGCCAGGCGGGTGGTTACGCTGGGCTGTGCCGGTTCAGCTCGCCGGCTCAGCGTGAGCGCACCGATTCTGAGAGGCTTGCCTGATGGAACGTCGCGCGGGTCGCCGTCCCGCGATGCTGCCGCACCTGCAACTGGACGACCTGCTCGCCGAGCTGCAGTCGCGGCTGGCCGCCGTAATTGCGACGCGAGACCGGATGCACAGCCTGCTCGAGGCGGTCGTCGCCGTCGCCTCCGGCCTGGACCTGGAGACCACGCTGAAACGGATCGTCGAGGCGGCCGTCGGGCTCGTGGACGCCAGGTACGGCGCACTCGGGGTGATCGGGGAGGGCCAGCGGCTGGCCGAGTTCATCCCGGTGGGCCTGGACGAATCGGCCATCGGCAAGATCGACCACTGGCCGGAAGGTCTTGGCCTGCTCGGCCTCCTCATCCGCGAGCCGAGGCCGCTGCGCCTCGCCGACATCTCCTCTCATCCCGATTCATCGGGATTCCCGGAGGGGCATCCCCCGATGCAGGGTTTCCTCGGCGTCCCGGTCCGGGTCCGGGACGAGGTGTTCGGCAACCTGTACCTCACCGAAAAGCGGGGGGGCGATGACTTCACAGAGGATGACGAGGCGGTGCTGGTCGCGCTGGGAGCGGCGGCGGGCGTCGCGATCGAGAACGCCCGGCTGTACGAGGCCGCGCGGCGGCAGCAGCGGTGGATGCAGGCCAACGCCGAGGTCGCCACCAGCCTCCTGTCGGGGGCCGACCCCGATGAGGTCCTCGCCGTGGTGACGAGGCAGGTCCGTGAGCTGTCGAACGCCGACCTGGTCGTGCTGGCGCTGCCGGAGCAGGACACCAGGCGGCTGACGATCAGGTTCGCGGACGGGGATGGCGCCGATTCCGCGCGCGGCCTGGTCCTGCCGGCCGATCGGTCGCTGTCCGGATACGTGCTGAGCAGCGGAGAGCCGCTCGCGGTCGAGGATTTCGCCGGGAACGAGCGCACGGCCGAGGTTGTGCGGGAGCCGATGGGCCACATCGGGCCGGCGATCCTGTTCCCGCTGGGCGCGGCGGGCGATGTGCGCGGCGTGCTCACCGTGGGCCGCCGGCGTGGCGGGATGCCGTTCCCGGAGGCCACCGCGGAAGTCATCGGCTCGTTCGCCGTGCAGGCGGGGATCGCGCTGGAACTGGCCGCCCGCCGGAGCGACGCGGAGCGCCTGTCGCTGTACGAGGACCGGGACCGGATCGCCAGGGACCTGCATGACCTGGTGATCCAGCGGCTGTATGCGACCGGGATGTCGCTGGAGGGCACGGTGCCCATGATCACCAGGCCCGAGACGGCCACCCGGGTCAAGCGGGCCGTGGATGCGATGGACGAGACCATCAAGGACATCCGCCTGACGATCTTTGCCCTGCAGTCCCGCGGGCGCGACAGCCAGCTCAATCTGCGCGAAGCGATCGTGGGGGTGGTCGAGGAGATGACGGCGCCGGCCGGTTTCGCACCGTCCCTGCGGCTGGGCGCGAAACTCAACGACCGGGTGCGGCCGGAGATCGCCGAGGACATGCTCACCGCGCTGCGCGAGGCCCTGTCGAACGCCGCCCGGCACGCGCAGGCCAGCCGGATCGACGTGAGCGTGGACATCGATGCCGAGGGCTTCCTCACCATGCGGGTCACCGACAACGGGGTCGGGATCCCGCCCGATGGCCGCCGCAGCGGGCTGCGTAACCTCCGGCAGCGGGCCGAGAAGCTCGGCGGTGAGCTGCGGCTGGGGCCAGCCGACGCGGACGGCGGGGGTACCGAGCTGGTCTGGCGGGTGCCGCCCCGGGGCCGGGGCCAGCCACCCGCCTAGTTGGCGGCGGCCCGCAGTTCCTGGCCGGTCACGATGCCGGGCAGGATCTGGACGAAGTAGTCGTCGTCGGCCGCGGCCCAGGACTCAAGGCCGAGCGCTCGCAGCCGGGCGATTTCGCTGGGCTCGATCACCTCGCGGGCGTTGCCCACGATGGTCACGCTCCAGCCGCGGTGGTTCTCAAGATCCATGTTGTCGGCCTCGAAGGCCACCACGGTGTGGTGCAGGGCGGTGGACAGTGCGCTGCCGGGATCAATCCGGATGATGATGTGCCGCCCGTCGAGGGCAAATTTGACTGGCTCGACGGCGGGCAGCGCGTTCTTCGTGTAAGCGATGCGGCCGACCGGGACTGACTTCAGCCGCCGGAGACATTCGCCGGCCGGGAGCGTCCGTAGCGTGGAAGCATCTGCATTCATGTATCAGGGATATTCGGGGCGCGGCGGCTGGGCACAGGGCCGAAGGTCCGCGACGGCCACGCAGGAGGTCCGCGGCGGCCAGGCGAAAGGTCCGCGGCGGCTAGGCAGGCAGAATGTCCGGGACGGCTAGGCGGGAAGGTCCTTTCCGGGATGGTCCGCCCCGCCGTCTCCCTCGCCGAAGATGCGCGCGGCGTACGCGGCGGCCTGGGTCCGCCTTTCCATGCCGAGCTTCTGGAACAGAGCCGACACGTAGTTCTTGACCGTCTTCTCGGCCAGGAACAGCCGCTCGCCGATCTGCCGGTTGGTCAGCCCCTCGCCGATCAGCTCCAGGATGCGGCGCTCCTGCCCGGTCAGCCCCTCCAGCGGGTCCCGCTTGTGGGACGCGTCCCGCAGCCGGGCCATGAGCTGACTGGCCGCCTTCGGGTCCAGCATCGACTGGCCGGAGGCGACGGTCCGCACCGCGCCCACCAGATCGGTGCCGCGGATCTGCTTGAGCACGTAACCGGCCGCGCCGGCCATCACGGCGTCGAACAGCGCTTCGTCGTCGCCGAAGGAGGTAAGCATCAGGCAGGCGACCTCCGGCATCCGGGACCGGATCTCGCGGCAGACGCTCACCCCGTCCCCGTCGGGCAGCCGCACGTCCAAGACGGCCACGTCCGGCCGCAGCGCCGGGATGCGGGCCAGCGCGGATGCTGCGGTACCCGCCTCCCCGACCACATGAATGTCAGGCTGGGCCTCCAGCAGATCACGGACGCCGAGCCGGACGATCTCGTGATCGTCCAGCAGGAAGACCCGGATCTGCCCGTCCTCGGAATTGTTGTCGCTCACAAACCAAACTTAGCTGCCCGAGCGGGCTGCCGGAACCACATTTATGCTGGCTCTCGCCGCGTCGGCCTGGAATCCGCGGCCCGGGCCGGGTCTGGTTGCCGCAGCCCGGGCCGGCGGAGCTTGTGCGGCCGCGTCGCGGCGCCGGTGTGGCCCACCTCAGCGGAGCTTGCGCAGGAAGAGGTCCTGCGGCTTGGCCGGCGCCAGCCGGATCCGGGCGTCGACGGCGAACACCCCGTCATGGCGGGCGATGACCGGGTTGAGGTCGAGCTCGGCGATCTCGGGCAGATCATCGGCCAGCCGGGAGATCCGCAGCAGCGACTCCTGCAGCGCCGGGAGATCGGCGGGCGGGCTGCCCCGGTGCCCGAGCAGCAGCGGCGCCGACCGGATGGAGTGGATGAGATCGTCCGCGTCGGTGTCGGTGAGCGGGGCGAGCCGGGCCGTGTGGTCGGCCAGCACGTCCGTGGCGACGCCGCCGAGGCCGAAAATGACCAGCGGCCCGAAGACCGGTTCCTGCACGACGCCGATGATGACCTCGGTACCGCCAGTGATCATGGGCTGGAGCAGCACCTGGCGCAGCCGTGGCCCGAACTTGCTGGTCAGCATGCGCCAGGCGCGCCGGATCTCGAGTTCGGTGCGCAGGTCGAGCTGGACCGCCCCCGCGTCGGTCTTGTGCAGCAGACCCGGGACGTCGGCCTTGAGCACGACCGGGCCGCCGATGCCGGCGGCGACCTGGACCGCCTCGTCGGCGCTGGAGACCGGCTTCAGCTCGGTCAGCCGGATTCCGTAGCACGCCAGCAGCGAGGCGGCCTTGTCCGGTGGCAGCCACCCTCCAGAGGGGCAGCGGTGCAGGTAGTCCTGGATCAGCGCCCGGGCGTCGTCCAACGCCACGTCGCTGAATTCGTGGATGCGCCCGGACGGCCGCGCCCGCCACGCGCCGTACCCGGCCGCGCGCGCCATGGCCTGAGCGGCCATCTCGGGGTCTGCGTAGGACGGTATGGACGTGCCCCGGGGCGCGGCCTGCGCCTGGCCTTCGCCCGCGGTCTGCCCGCCCTCGCCCGCGGCGCCGCCGGTCTCGTCCGTGGCGCCGGTCTTCCGGACGGCCCGCGGCAGCAGCCTGACCGTCTCGGCCTGTTCGAGCACGACCGCCGCGAGCGGCACGCTGACGTCCGCCGAACGGATCGCCGCGACCAGGTCGCCGGTGGCCGCGGTCGACAGGACCAGGGCGATGACCGCGTCCACGCCCCGGTCGGCGGCCACGATCTCCAGGCAGCGGCGGAAGGAATTCTCGGACACGGTGGCGGTGGTGTCCACCGGGCCGGTGACCGCACCGCCAGGTGGCACCAGCGCGTGCAGCCGCCGCCGGGTCTCGCCGCTCAGCCGGTGCACGATCATGCCGTGCTCGGTGCACGAGTCGGCGGTCAGCACCCCGGCTCCGCCGACGTTGGACACGATCGCCACGTGCGGGCCGGCCGGGACCGGCTGAGTGGCCAGCAGCGCCGCGACGTCGAGCAGTTCACCGAGACTGTCGGTCGCGATGATGCCGGCCTGCTGGAAGAGCGCCTCCCGGCTCACCAGCGGCGAGGCTACGGCCACGGTGTGCGACGCGGCGGCCTGCTGGCTGGCCGCCGAGCGGCCCGGGAGCACGGTGAGGACGGGCATGGTCCGGCCGACGTGCCGCGCGGTGCGGGCGAACTTACGAGGGTTGCCGAACGATTCGATGTAGAGCACCGCAAGCTTGGTCTTCCCGTCCCGCTGCCACCACATCAGCATGTCGTTGCTGGAAATGTCGTACTTGTTGCCGATCGAGGCGAAGGAAGAGACCCCGATGCCGAGCCGGGTCAGCCGGTCGGCCAGGGCGAAGCCCAGCCCGCCGGACTGCATGACCAGGCCCGCCGTCCCGGGTTCCGGATGACGGGCGGCGAAGGTGGCATCCAGCCCGATGCTGGGCACGGCGATGCCGAAGCAGTTCGGGCCGACCAGCCGCATGCCGTAGCGGCGGCAGATGGCCAGCAGGTCGGCGCCCTGCGGCGTGTCCAGTCCCGCGGTGATGACGACCAGGGCCTTGACGCCGCGCCGCCCGCATTCGTCGGCGACGGCCGATACCGCCGCGGGGGGCACCGCGATGACCGCGAGATCGACCGGCTCGGGGAGGGCCGTGACGGACGGTACGCACCGGACCGCTTCCATGTGGGCCGCGTGCGGATTGACCGCGTAGACCCGTCCCTGGTAGCCGCCGGTGACGATGTTGTGCAGGATGGCGCGGCCGACGGTGCCCATCCGGCGGCTGGCGCCGACCACCGCCACCGAGGCAGGCTGGAACACGTGCCGCAGGCTCGCCACATCGGCGCTGCGCTCCCGGGACGCTGTCGCATCCAGGAACGGGTCCCAGCGCGGATCGGGGTCATCGCCCGCAAGCTCGCAGGTGAATTCGATCACGCCGTTCTCCAGCTGGCGCCTGGCGGTCAGCCCGGCGTCCCTGAAGACCTCCAGCATCTCGGAGTTCTGCGACACGACGGAGGCGGTGAAGGCGGTGATGCCCCGCTGGCCGGCGTCCGACACCAGGTGCTCGAGCAGCAGCGTCCCGATGCCGCGGCCGTGCATGTTGTCGGGCACGGCGATGGCGATCTCCGCGTCGTGCCCGTGGTCCTTGACCTCGTAGCTGGCGACACAGATGATCTGGCCGGCGCACATGGCCAGCAGGGCGGCGTGGTCGGGGCCGGGCGGCCGGCAGACGCGCTGTGCCTCCTGCTCCGCGGAGATCTGGCTGAGGCTGAAGAAGCGCAGGTAGGAGTTGTTGGAGGACATCGCCTCGTGCATCGCCCTGATCGCGGGCAGATCGTCCGGCCGGGCGGGCCGGATCTCGACCGTCGTCCCGTCGCTCAGCAGCGCGTACACGCTGGCCCTCGCGGTGACGGGTGTCATGCTCATCCCTGCCTCCAAACAACGATCCGGCGCGGCCGGTCAGGTGGCCGGCCGGGCGGCCGACCGGGCGGCCGGCCAGAACCGTGGCCGGCCGGGCGGCCGGTCAGAACAGCGGTCCGGATGCCGGGACGTGCTCGGTCGGCGCGGGATAGCTGAGCCGGTCGCGCACGGCCACTACGCCCTCGAGGTGCCGGACCGCGGCGACGATGTCGCGGCCCAGCGGAGCGGTCTCCGGGCTTCCTTCCAGGGTCACGATGCCATCCTTGACGGTGACCGCGAATGTTGCCGGGTCGGTGAGGAACCGCCCGAGGATGATCTCCTGGGTGATCTCACGGCGGATGTCCTGGTCGGGCCGGCTGAAAACGCTGAGCACGTCGGTGCGGCTGATGATGCCCACCAGCTTGCCGTCGGCGTTGACCACCGGAAGCCGCTTGACGCGGCGGTCGTGCATCAGGTGCGCGGCGTGGCTGACGAGCTCATCCGGGCGCACCGTGACCGGCGGCCTGCTCATCAGCTCGCCCGCGGTCGCGCCCCGGGCCTTCTCCAGGTCGTGCCGGTGCAGCAGCCCGGACAGCGGCCCGGGATGGGTCTCGTAGCCGGCTTCGAGGGCTTCCTTGGCGATCAGGTCGGCTTCCGACACCACGCCGATCACGGTGCCGGCGTCGTCCAGGACGGGAAACGCGCTCACCCGGCGGTCGCGAAGCGTGGCGGCGATCTCCTTGAACGACGCATTGGTGTGTACCGCCACCACGTTCCTCGTCATGACATCCATCACCTTGGCGCTCATCACACTCGCCTTCTTTCGCCAGCCGTTCCTTGTTCCAGTTCACTAGATTGCGGGCCGCGCGAATACCGGTAAATGGCCGGATAGCGGCGGGGCCTCCGGCCTCTACAGCCGGGTCGAAGGTCCCGGCCGGAGCCGGGAGCCTGCCCTCGGGGGACACGGGCCTGCCGTCACGGCGGCGGGGTGACGGACAATGGCACGGTGAGCGCGACACACCCGACGGGCCGGCCGCCGCCGTGGACACTGCCCGGCCGCGAAGGATGCTCCGGCGGGGATCCCCGGGTGGGCATGGGGACGGGAGGCGCCCGGTGGGGCGCCTCCCGTCGTGTACGGCCGATTCCTAGGAGGGCTTCAGACGTACGCCTGGTGGTCGGGGTGGTCCTCGGCGAAGACGTGCGCGGCGTACGCGGCGGCCTGGGTCCGCCGTTCCATGCCGAGCTTCTGGAACAGGGCCGACACGTAGTTCTTGACCGTCTTCTCGGCCAGGAACATCCGCTCCCCGATCTGCCGGTTGGTCAGCCCCTCGCCGATCAGCTCCAGGATGCGGCGCTCCTGGCCGGTCAGCCCGGCCAGCGGGTCCCGCTTCTGCGAGGTGTCCCGCAGCCGCGCCATCAGGGTGCTGGCCGCCTTGGGATCGAGCATCGACTGGCCGGCCGCGACCGTCCGTACCGCCCCAACCAGGTCCGTTCCGTGAATCTGCTTGAGCACGTAACCGGCCGCGCCGGCCATCACCGCGTCGAACAGCGCCTGGTCGTCCTCGAAGGAGGTAAGCATCAGGCAGGCGACCTCCGGCATCCGGGACCGGACCTCGCGGCAGACGCTGATCCCGTCCCCGTCGGGCAGCCGCACGTCCAGGATCGCCACGTCCGGCCGCAGCGCCGGGATCCGGGCCAGCGCGGACGCGGCCGTGCCGGCCTCGCCGATCACGCGGATATCCGGCTGGGACTCCAGCAGATCCCGCACTCCGATGCGGACCAGCTCGTGGTCGTCCAGGAGGAACACGCGGATCGCCGGGTCTGCAGACCTGTTCTCGGTCATCAGCCAGTCACGCTTTCTTGAGCGAACCCGCCCCCAGGTACCGGGCGGTCCTAGTCTGTTCCTTTCACGGTATGCACATAGGCCCCCACTGAGCAGGGACGAAAGTCCTCAGTGCGGGGAAACAAGGTCCCTGTAAAAGGGTAAATGGGTCCATCGGCCTGGTGAGCTGCGCCTCTGAACGACCCCCGGGCGAGGGCGCTAGCGTCAGCATCATCGGAAAGGTTCGGGCGTAGGAGACAAAATGTCCGGAATCATCGTCGGAGTCGACGGATCCAGTCATTCACAGGTAGCCCTGGAATGGGCCATGCAAGAGGCCGCGGCCCGTCGGGAGCCGCTCACCGTCATTACCGTCGAGCAGGTCGCCGCGAGCGGGTGGCACGGCATGGTCGTGTTCCCCGCCGACGAGCATTTCCTTGTGCAGGCGCGGGAGGCCGCGCTGGAACTGGTCGAGAAGGCCGCGCTGCAACTGGACGGGGCCGATCGGCCGCCGGTGACGGTCCAGGCCGTCTTCGGCCTGCCGGCCGAGAAACTGATCGAGGCGTCAAAGGACGCGGACCTGATCGTCGTCGGCTCGCGTGGCACCGGGGGCTTCACCCGGCTGATAATGGGCTCGGTCAGCACCCAGGTCGCACACCACGCGCACTGCCCCGTGGTCGTCGTGCCGGGCGACCGCCACTGAGCACCCGGCCCGGCGCCCGGCCCGGAACACGCCGGGCTGGCAGGGGCAGCGACCGGAACGTAGCCCGCGCCCGCGGCGCGGCTCCGCGTCGTGCGCGGTGGCTACATGGCGCGCATACGGCGGATTCGCCGGATGTCGTCCTTGCCCATGACGAGGGCCAGGAACACGGCGGCGGCCAGCGCTACCAGAACGATGAGCTTCATGGTCGGCCCCTTCTTGTCCATTGGCACGGCAAGCCCGTCCAGCCCGCTGGCCCGGGAACCCCGCCCAGAGGCTGAGCACGCGCAGCCCACGGCATTCAGGCGCGTTTGCCAGCCCCGGCAATCATTTTCTCTCGCGCATTCGGGTAGGGCCAGAGGCCGGCGCGTATTCGGGTAGGGTCAGGGGCCCGCCACGCGAAAGGGCATAGGCCCCGCCCTCGTGCCGGGCACCCTGGCGCGCGGACGGTACTGTTAACACGTGACGGGACTTTCGTCCCTGGCTGCCACCGGGGCACACGGCTTCGAATGAGGAATGCGCCGACCAAGGGGTGGTCCATCATGACTGCGTCAGATTCGGTCCAAGATCACCAGGCGCGCTGCGCTCCGCACCTGGCCCGATTGTGGATGCTTGCCGGCGGCCCCGCCGGGGCGCCGCTCCGTTCGTGTGCCGTTCAGCAGATCGTCGACGCCACCAGCGCCATCCTGGCTGAGGTAAAGGCCGCCGGAGGCGGCATGCTCACGGCGGCCGTCGGCCGCGGTTCGCGGGGGAGCCTGCCGCTGCTGGCCGCGCGGCTGACCCGGCTGGAGAACGCCGCACATCAGATGGTCGACTCGGCGCAGAGCGGCGACGCGGTGGCGCTGCGCGGGCAGATCGCCAGATTCGACGTGCTGACCGCCGCGATGTGGACGGTGCACCTGTCGGAGTACCCGAGAAACCCGCGGACGCCGGGCGCGGCCAGCGGGCATGGCGGCGGCCAGCTGGCGCCCGCTTCGGTGGCTCCCGCCGCCAGGGGGCCGGCCCGTGCGGCGCAGCCATTACCGCGCGAGGGTAACCGCGCGAAGTTCGCCGCCAGGCGGTGATGGCCGGGCGGTGACCGCCGGGCGGAGGATCCTCAGCCGACGGCGGCTCCGGCCAGGGCGGCGATCACCCCCAGCCCCGCGGCGCCCAGGAGCGTGCTCACCACCCCGCGGCGCAGCGCGATGAGCCATATCGCGGCCCGCCGACCAGCGCCCCCAAGCGGCCCGCGCAGCCGCCACGCGCAGTAGATCGCGAGCTGCGTCGAGGCCGGCCCGGGCAGCAGGTTGGTGGTCGCCACGCCGTCCTCGAACTCCTGCGCCGACAGCCACTGCCGCCGGTCGACGCACAGGGCGCGCAGCAGCGCGATGTGGGTCGGCGGGCCACCGAACCCGATGCAGCCGATGCGGCCCCACTCGCGCGCGATGGCCGCCAGCGACTCGCGGGGCGGCCCGTCCACGCTCCAAGTATCAGTGGAAGAACGTCCGGGCGTCCCAGGGGCCCACCAGGTGGATGGTCAGCAAAGCGATCACCAGGAGAATCTGGGGCGTGAGCATCTCCGCCCTGATTCCGGTCGCCCATTCCCGTATCGGTCATCTTCCGAATTAGGCACCGGATCCGGGGGAGCGGCCGCGAGCAGGTGACGAAACGGTGTCCCCGGCGTTACCGGCGCGTAACGCGCCTGCTCAGCCGGGAGGGAACCAGGACCAAAGCATGTCACCGCCACCGGTGGGCAGGGGCGGGACCTTGGACGGCCGGGGAAAAGGACCTTTGGCGCTGTGCGCTCATGAATAGCCGATTCATGCTGACCGCCAATTACCCGATAACTCTGTGAGGGGGGTCATATGGCTTCCATCGACCAGAACCTGCACCCGTCCGACGTCGTACGCGTGCCCGCGGAGACGGCCGCCGCCACCGGCGACGCCGTGAAGTGGGGTAATTCGGCGCCACTCGCCCTGGCCGCGTTCGCGGTCACCACGTTCATACTCAGCATGGTCAACAGCGGAATCGTCAACATCGGCGTCGAACCCGTCGTCTTCGCGGTCGCCCTGATGTTCGGCGGGCTGACCCAGCTGGTCGCCGCGTTCCTCCAGTTCCGTATCGGGAACACGTTCGCCGGCGTGCTGTTCGGCACGTTCGGTGCGTTCTGGCTGTCCCTGTATGCCCTCGCCGAGTTCTTCCTGAAAGACGTCCCGCTTCTTGAGCGGGGCCACGCAGTCGGGCTGTTCCTGTACGCGTTCGGCATCTTCACCGTGTGGATCCTCGCCGCGTCGTTCCGGACCAACATCGTGGTCGTCCTCGCGCTGGCCGACCTGGTCGCCACGTTCTTCGTGCTGGGCGCGGGCAACTGGGGCGGCAACACGACGGTCATCCACGCCGGCGGGTACCTGGGCCTGGTCGCGGCCGCGCTGGCCGCCTGGCTCTCCTGCGCCGAGGTGTGCGAAGCCTCCTACGGCCACCCGGTGCTGCCCGTCTGGCCCCTGGCCAAGCACTGATGCGGCCCGTACCGTAAAGCCACTGAGATTGAATGGAGCGCCGTAATGGGCCGTTACGCGGACGAGTTCCGCCGCAGCATCGCCGACCCGGAATCCTTCTGGGGTGATGCCGCCCACGCCATCGACTGGTACCGGGATCCGACGGTGGTCCTGGACTCCTCCAATCCGCCGTTCTACCGCTGGTTCAGCGACGGTGAACTGAACACCTGCTACAACGCCCTGGACCGGCATGTGCGCGACGGCCGCGGCGACCAGGCGGCGCTGATCTACGACAGCCCGGTCACCGGAACCTCCCGCCGGTACACCTACCGGGAACTGCTGGACCAGGTGGCCCGGTTCGCGGGCGTGCTGCAGGGCCTCGGGGTGGCCAAGGGTGACCGGGTGGTCATCTACATGCCGATGATCCCCGAGGCCGCGATCAGCATGCTGGCATGCGCGCGGATCGGCGCGGCGCATTCGGTGGTGTTCGGCGGGTTCGCCGCGCCGGAACTGGCGGCGCGCATCGACGACGCGGCGCCCAAGGCGGTGGTCTCGGCCTCGTGCGGCATCGAAGGCAGCCGGGTCATAGAGTACAAGCCGATGCTGGACAGCGCCATCGAGCTGGCCGCCAGCAAGCCGGACCGGTGCGTGATCCTGCAGCGGCCGCAGGCCCAGGCACCGATGGTCGACGGCCGCGACGTCGACTGGGTGCAGGCCATGGAGGGCGCCGAGCCGGCCGACTGCGTGCCGGTCAAGGCCACCGACCCGCTGTACATCCTGTACACCTCGGGTACCACGGCCAAGCCCAAGGGCGTCGTCCGTGACAACGGCGGGCACGCGGTCGCGCTCCGCTGGACCATGGACAACCTGTACGACATCAGGCCGGGTGAGGTGTTCTGGGCCGCCTCCGACGTCGGATGGGTCGTCGGGCACTCCTACATCGTGTACGCCCCGCTGCTCGCCGGGTGCACGACGATCCTGTACGAGGGCAAGCCGGTCGGCACCCCCGACGCCGGCGCCTTCTGGCGGGTGATCTCCGAGTACGGCGTGAAGGCGCTGTTCACGGCGCCAACCGCATTCCGCGTGATCAAGAAGGAGGACCCGGACGGCGCGCTGGCCCGCAAGTACGACCTGTCCGGCATGAAGTACCTCTTCCTGGCGGGGGAGCGGCTGGACCCGGAGACGTACCGGTGGGCCAAGGACCTGCTCGGCATTCCCGTCGTCGACCACTGGTGGCAGACCGAGACCGGCTGGGCGATCGCGGGCGATCCCATGGGCCTCGAAGCACTGCCGACCAAGCCCGGCTCCCCGACCGTCCCGATGCCGGGCTACAACGTGCACATCCTCGACGCCGACGGCAACGAGGTCGGGACCGGGGTCACCGGCGAGATCGTGATGCGGCTGCCGCTGCCGCCCGGATGCCTGCCGTCCCTGTGGCGCGACGATGACCGCTTCATCGACTCCTACCTGTCCCGCCACGATGGCGCCTACGTCACCGGCGACGGCGGCTACGTCGACCAGGACGGCTATCTGTACGTGATGGGCCGCATCGACGACGTCATCAACGTCGCCGGTCACCGCCTGTCGACCGGGGAGATGGAGGAGGTACTGGCGAGCCATCCGGCGGTCGCCGAATGTGCGGTGATCGGGGTGCACGACGCGGTCAAGGGCGAGGTCCCGCGCGGCTTCGTCACGCTCAAGGCGGGCATCGACACGGACCCGGCGCTGCTGACGGCCGAGCTGGTCAAGCTCATCCGCGAGCGGATCGGCCCGGTGGCCGCGCTGCGCCGGGTCGATGTGGTCGAGGCCCTGCCGAAGACCCGGTCCGGGAAGATCCTGCGCAAGACGATGCGCGGCATCGCCAACGGCCAGGACGAGCCCGTCCCGTCCACCATCGACAACCCGGCTGCCCTCAACGCGCTCCGGCCGGTGCTGATCAGCGCCGATTAGCGCCGGACCGGGGCGGTCCCTGACCCGGGCGGGCAGCATGAACGGCCCGCCCGGGTAAGGCATGTTTAGCCCGGATAGTCCGGGTTGGGTGCGGTGAGCCCGGGTACCCCACGCGTATGCCAAGTACAACTGACATGAAAAACCCGCCCGGCGGCCGGGACAAGCGGCTGTCGGCTTACCGCGAGCGGGCCCGGTCCTACAGCCGGGACACGCGCGCGTTCCAGCCCTACCGCCGGACCATCGTGGAGACGCTCCCGCTCTCCCCGGGGGACGTCGTGCTCGACGTGGGCTGCGGGACGGGCCTGTGCTGCGGCCTGCTGCGGGACAAGGTGGGCGCGCAGGGAAGTGTCGTCGGCATCGAGGAGTCACCCGAGATGCTGGCGGTGGCACGCCAGGAGGCCGACCGGCAGGGCTGGCGCAACGTCTCACTCGTCCGGTCCTCGGCCGAGGACGCCCAGATCGGCCGGCCCGCGGACGCCGCCCTCTTCTGCGCCGTCCACGACATCCTGCAGTCCCCCGTAGCGGTGCGGAACATCATCGCCAGCCTCCGCCCCGGGGCCTGGGTCGCGGCCGGCGGCGGCAAGTGGGCACCGCGGATGATGGTGGCCGTCAACGCCTACATCAGGAGCAAGCACGCCCCGTACGTGCGCAGCTTCGAGGGATTCGACCGGCCGTGGCGTCACCTGGAGCACCTGACCGAGGACGTCCGCGTGCACGAGTTCGGGTTCGGGATCGGCGGCGGGTACCTGATGACCGCCCGGGTGCCGTCCGGGCCGTCCTAGCCGTCCCGGTTATGCGGCCGGCCGGAATCCCGGTGACGGCTCCCCTGGTTGGGCCGGGGCCGGGGCCGGCGCCCGGGCGCCGAGGAATTCGGCGATGACCGGCGCAACCTGATCCGGGCTGTCCACCAGCGCAAGGTGCCCGCCGCCCTTGACCGTGTACAGCCGCGCGTCGCGGATCAGCAGCCTCATGATCGTGTGGTTGATGTGCGGGGTGATCGGGTCGTCGTCGCCGCAGATGATCAGCGTCGGCTGGCGGATTGCCCACAGCCACGGCAGGCTCGTCCAGCCGAACAGCGGTGCCATCCGGTACATGGCCGCCTGGATGCTGCCCGGCAGCCGGATGTGCATGGAGCGCATGAGATCGGGCTCGGCCCGCAGGCGGCCGCCGAACATCCTGCCCGCCACCTGCTCCAGCCGCGGCTGCTGGAAGCTGCCCGGCAGCATGAGGAGCCACAGCGCCATCGGGTCACCGGGCCAGGAAAAGTTGCCGAAAGACGTTGAGACCAGCACCAGGCGGCGCACCCGGCTCGGATAGCACAGGGCCATCTGCTGGGCGACCGCGCCCCCGAACGAACTGCCGAGCACGTGCGCGGACTCGATGCCGAGCTTGTCGAGGACCCCGGCGCCCACCGCCGCGAGCCCCGCCATGGTCAGCGGCAGGATGGGCATTTGCGACCCGCCGACCCCCGGCGGGTCGAACGCGATGACCTGGTAACCGGACAGGTACGGCAGCAGTGGCCGCCACAGCCCGGCCTCGGCCCACAGGCCGGAGTGCAGCAGCAGCGGCTCGCCCTGGCCGTAGATCTCGACGTGCACCCACAGCCCCCGGACCCGCACCTGGCGCCGCGTGATGCCATCGGCCGACGTGAGCGATATGGCCTCAGCTGAGCTGGCAGGCATCATGGAGATCCCCTCTGTGCGTCGGTGCCGTTCTTCCACATGGCACCGACGCGCCAGTTGAAGATCACCCAGTAGACATATACCCATCCGTAATTTACTTAACACTTATGTAACTTAAATCACTCATGTGAAGCGCCTGCGTTACGGCGGGGAGCACCAGCGGAACGTGCCCCGCGTCGAGCGCGCCCGCCGATCCGGGCGGCCAGCCGCCAGGCCGCGAGCGTTCGCGCCGCGGCTTTCCCGGCCAGAGCTCCGCGCCGCCGGGGGGAACGCCGTCAGATGACGTCGAAGTCGGGGTATTCGGGCCGCCACATCGCCTCGTGCACCTGCCGGATGGGATCGGTGACCGGGCGCCCGGCGAGCCCGTCCGCGGCGGCCGCCCGGGCCACGGCGACCCCGATCGTCGCCGAGACCAGCCGCAGGTTGTCCACGGGCGGCAGCAGCGCCGCGCCGGGCGTGCCGGGGTCGGACAGCGAGGCGACCGCGTTCGCGGCCGCGGAGATCATGCCGACGCTGATGCGGCGGGCCCGGGCGGCCGTCACGCCGAGGCCGATCCCGGGGAACACCAGGGCGTTGTTGGCCTGGGCGATCAGGTAGTGCCGCCCGCCGTACTCGACCGGCGGGAAGGGGCTGCCCGCGGCGACGAGCGCCCGCCCGTCGGTCCACCGGATCAGGTCCGCCGGGATCGCCTCGGCCCTGGACGTGGGGTTGGACAGCGGCATGATGACCGGCCGGTCGACGCGGGACGCCATGGTCTTGACGATCTGCTCGGTGAACGCGCCGGCCTGCGTGGACGTCCCGATCAGCATCGTGGGCGCGACCTTCTCGACCACCTCGGCCAGGCCGATCTGGCCGTAGCGGCCACGCGGCCAGTCGCTCAGCTCCTCCGGCGAGCGGGCGTACCGGGCCTGGAAGTCATATCTCGGCGCCGTCCGGCCGGCGCCGAGCAGGCCGCCGGTGTCGACGGCGTAGAAGCGGCCGGCCGCCTCCGCGGGGGTGAGGCCCTCGCTGATCATGACGTCCCGCATCATGTCGGCGATGCCCAGCCCGGCCGTGCCCGCGCCGTGGATGACCACCCGCTGGTCGCACAGCTGGCCCCCGGTGACCTTGATCGCGGTGTACGTGGCCGCCAGGGCGGTCGCCGCGGTGCCCTGCAGGTCGTCGTTGAACGTGCAGCACTGGTTCGCGTACTTGTCCAGGATGCGCCGGGCGTTGCCCGCGCCGAAGTCTTCCCAGTGCAGGATGGCGTGCGGGAACAGCTTGGTGGCGGCCGTCACGTACGCGTCGATGAGATCGTCGTAGCGCTGGTCGCGCACCCGGGCGTGCCGGTTGCCCAGGTACATGTCGTCGTTGAGCAGGCGGAGGTTGTCGGTGCCGACGTCGAGCATGACCGGGATGACCCGGCGGGGGTGGATGCCGGCCGCGGCGGTGTACACGGCCAGCTTGCCGACCGCGATGTCCATGCCGCCCACGCCCTGGTCGCCGATGCCGAGGATGCCCTCCGCGTCGGTGGCCACGATGAGGTCGATGTCGTCCGGGCCCCGGCCGTAGTGGGTGAGCGCCTCCTCGACGTCCCCCGGCTCGTCGACCGACAGGTACACCCCGTGCGGCCGGCGGAACTCGTGGCTGAACCGCTCGATCGCCTGCCCGACGGTCGGCGTGTAGACGATCGGCAGCATCTCGTCGAGGTGATCGGTGAGCAGCCGGTAGAACAGCACCTCGTTGCGGTCCCGCAGGTTGGTGAGGTACACGTTCTTGGCCAGGTCGTCCGGCTGCCGCCCGTACTGCTCGTACACCCGCTGCAGCTGGCCCGACAGCGTGGTCACCCGGCTGGGCAGCAGCCCCGTCAGCCCGAGCGCCCGCCGCTGCTGCGCGGTGAAGGCGGTGCCCCGGTTGAGCATCGCGCTGGCGAGCACGTCCTTGCCCCGCGCGCGTATCCGCACGCGGTACCCGTCGCTTCCGTGCACCAGGTCATACGGTCGTTCGTACATCGTGGCCGCCGCTTCCTCGAAGATGCAGGCTAACGGCCACATCCTGGCCGAACGTCGCATGCCGGTCCGCCGTCGCCTCTCCTACCGACGATGTCCCGCTGGCGCCCGCAGTCAAGACCCCAGATCTGCCGAACGGACCTTGGTGAGACGGTTCTGCAGCATGCGCAGTACATCCGGGCGGCCGGCGTGGCGCTCCTCGTACCCGTGCAGGGCGACGAGGTCGTCCTCGCTGAGCCGGCGCAGCCGGGCCCTGATCGAGCCGATAGTCAGCGCATCCCACCCCGGCACCGGCGGTTCCTGCGCCGGGGCACGTTCGGCTGCTTCCTGCTCGGCCACGGGTACCGCCGCGGGCTGGGGCGCGGGCGGGGCCGCTTCCAGCGCAACCCCGGCTACCGCCGCCTGGAGCTGCGGCGCGGCCGCTACCGCCACCAGCTCCCGCTGCGGCTCGGCCGCCTCCCACGGGGGCATGGGCGCACCGGGACCCGCGGCCGCGGGTCCCGGTCCCGGTGCGGGTGCGGCGGCGGGCGCCGTCATCGTGGCGGCGAGGGCCTCCGCGGCCTGGGCGTACACGGTCGCGGCCGGGGCCGGGATCGACCGGCCGGTGATGCCGCAGACGGACGTGAGGGAGGCGTCGAACACGGCTTCCGTCAGGCGCGTCATGAACGCCGTCGCCTCTAGCTGCCGTTCGGCCCACCAGAGCGGATCGACCCAGCGCCAGGTCACCCACCTCAAGTGTGTGTTCGTCATCGTTATCGACCTCATCTCGTCGATCAGAGCCGTTCCCGGCGGGCGCGCCCGGCGTCCCGGCGGGCGGGTTCAGCCGCCTACTTGGCGCTCTTGAGGGTCTCGGCGGCCGCGGTGCTGGTGGCCACCAGCTGCTTGGCGAAGTCGCGCTGGGCGTTCAGCAGCATGGTCGCGAAGTCGAAGACCTGGTCGATCACCTGCTGCGGGTTGACCGGCGCGCCGCCCGACAGCTGGCCGAAGCCCTGCTGGAAGGCGTGGGTCCAGGCGTCGAACGCGGCCAGCATCGTCTCCTGGGTCTGCTTGAACGTCTCGGCGTACTGCTCCTGTGGGCTCGACATGGTGTCCTCCGGGTGAGTCTTTTACTGATGATGCCACGCTACGCGCAGGCGCAAACTATGTCAAGCAGGCGCGTGGCATACCAAGCATGAACGTTCGGACAAGGATGCAGTTACCGGTACCGGTGGCGCCGAAACCAAAGTTTCGGCCCTGTGTATGTTTCGGGACCTATGGCCGGGAACGATTGATGGCTTGCGCCGTAGAATCAGGCTCCCTGTACCAATCTGCAGTTCCCGAGGATCAGCGCGGTCGCGACGCGGCACCGCGTGCGAGCATGTGGTGAGTGTCGCGACTGGCATCTGTGTCTGACAGAAGGAGCCAGCCATGCCAGCACCGCCCTCGCCAACTCCGCCCTCGCCAGCATCCCAGCGACTCGATCACCTGCTGGACATTGATGAGTTCCCCCCGCCCGCCGATTTCGCCGCGCACGCGCAGGTAACCGACCCTGCCATCTACGAGCGAGCCGCCGCCGACTCACCCGCCTGGTGGGCCGAGCAGGCGCGGCGCCGGCTGGACTGGCAGACCCCGTTCAGTACCGTCCTCGACGACAGCAACGCGCCATTCTACACCTGGTTCGCCGACGGCGCGCTCAACGCCTCGTACAACTGCCTCGACCGGCACGTCATCGCCGGCCACGGGGACCGGGTCGCCTTCCACTGGCACGGCGAGGAAGGCGAGAAGCGGTCCCTGACCTACGCCGGGCTCCTGGCTGACGTGCAGCGCCTCGCCAACGCGCTGAAGTCACGCGGCGTGGGCAAGGGCGACGTCGTCGGGATCTTCCTGCCGATGATCCCCGAGGTCGTGGTGGCCATGCTGGCCTGCGCGCGGATCGGCGCGCCGCACAACGTGGTGTTCGGCGGCTTCGCGCCGTCCGCGGTGCGGGAGCGGATGGAGGTGTCCCGGGCCAAGGCCCTCATCACCACCGACGGAGCGCGGCGGCGCGGCAAAACCGCCCCCATCAAGCAGGCCGTGGACGAGGCGATCGATGGCCTGGACACGCTGGAGACGCTGATCGTCGTCCGGTCCACCGGGGTGTCCTGCCAGATGCGGGACGGCCGGGACTACTGGTACGACGAGCTGCTCGCCGGGGCCGAGCCGCAGTGCCCGGCCGAGCCGATGGAGGCCGAGCACCCGCTGTTCCTGCTCTACTCCTCGGGCTCCACGGCCAAGCCCAAGGGCATCGTCCACACCACCGGCGGCTATCTCACCGGGGTGACGACCACGCACGCGATGGTCTTCGACCTCGATGCCGAGCGGGACGTGTTCTGGTGCACCGCCGACGTCGGGTGGATCACCGGGCACTCCTACATCGTCTACGGCCCGCTGGCCAACGGCGCCACCTCGGTGATGTTCG
>Ga0335085_10004039_pt1 | contig 24733 bp, 17 predicted proteins | sample Lox_Sample_45_FD_206712 | JGI IMG/M metagenome (GOLD analysis project Ga0335085, IMG submission 206712) | Soil microbial communities from Loxahatchee National Wildlife Refuge, Florida, United States - Lox_Sample_4.5 | ecosystem: Environmental > Terrestrial > Soil > Wetlands | place: USA...
CGAATGGCGCCGGCTTTGTTCGTGCTGGCATGCGCGGTGGGTGTGGTGATGTTGGTGGTATGTGCGAATCTGTCGAATCTACAGTTGGCGCGGTTCGGCGCGCGGCAGAAGGAAATGGCCTTGCGTGCAGCATTAGGCGCCGGCCGGTCGCGGCTGTTGCGGCAGATGTTGACGGAGGCGGTGGGGCTTTCGTGTTGCGGCGCGGTGCTGGGATTGGTGTTGGCAATTGCCGGCACGCGCGCACTGGCGCGTCTGCAGGCATTCAACCTCCCTTTGCTGGAAAATGTGCGGGTAGATGCGAGCGCGCTGGTCTTCACGTTATTGGCGGCGATTGGTTCAGGCGTGCTGTTTGGGCTGTTGCCGGCGTTGCGAGTCTCCGGGCTTTCGCTGGTGGAACAACTACAGGACGCGAGCCGCGGATCGAGCGGCGGCACGCGGCATGCGTGGGTGCGCGACGGGCTGGTGGTTTCGGAGATCGCCTTCGCATGCGTCCTGCTGGTCGGAACGGGGCTGCTGATGCGGAGTTTCCTACGCGTGCTCGACGTGAACTTGGGATTTCGACCGGAGCGGGCGGCGGCGCTGCGAGTGGATCCGAGCTTTCGGATCGCGAACTTCGCGCAGCAGAATTCGTTTCTCGACGATCTGCTGCGGCGAGCACGGTCGGTGCCGGGAATCGTGGCAGCGGGGATTACGGACGTGCTGCCGCTGCGTGACGACCGGTCGTGGGTGGTGGCCGCGAGAGGACAAGTTTACGAGAAGGGCCATCAGCCAGAGGCGTACATTCGCGTGGTGACGGACGGGTATCTTGAATCGGCAGGAATTCCGCTGCGGATGGGCAGAACCTTTACGGAAAGCGATCGGTCATCGAGCGAGCGCGTGGTGGTGGTGAATGAAACCATGGCGCGGACGCTGTGGCCGGGGCAAGACCCGCTCGGGCAGGTGATCACGCAGGATGGGGGACGGCGGGTGATTGGCGTGGTCGCTGATGTCCGGCACACGGCACTGGAAGAGGCGGGCGGACTGGAGATGTATCTGCCGATGCGGCAAACGGCGGACTACGCGACCATGCAACTGGTGGTGCGGACTGCGCTTCCACCGGACAGGTTGGCGGCGGACCTGCGAACGGCGCTGCGGCCGGCGGATCCGAACCTGCCCGTGCGCGAGTTTCAGACCTTCCAGGATCTGGTGGACCGGGCTGTGTCGCCTCGGCGGTTTTTAGTGCTGTTGCTGGCGGGCTTCGCCGGTTTCGCGCTGGTCTTAGCGTCGCTCGGGATCTACGCGGTGATTTCGTATTCGGTGAGCCAGCGGGTGCAGGAGATCGGGATTCGGATGGCGCTGGGGGCGTCGCCGCAGGATGTGCAGAAGAGCGTCGTGCTGCGGACGCTGGGATTGGCCGCTGTCGGGCTGGCACTGGGCATGATGGCGGCCCGAGCGTTGTCGAGCGCGCTGGGGAGCATGTTATTCGGCGTGACCTCGGGGGACCCGGCGTCATTTGTGGGGACGGGATTGCTGCTGATGAGCGTGGCGGTGTTCGCGGGGTACATACCGGCGTGGAGAGCCTCGCGGATCGACCCGATGGCGGCGCTGCGGGCGAATTGAAGGGGCGGCAAGCGCCGCATCAACTGATCGCGGCTTTGATGATGCGGACGCGTTCGGCCAGAGGCGCTGGATCGACGGAAATCAACTCGAAGCCGAAATCCCGGTAAATTTCTTCGTGAATTTTCTCGAAGCGGAGCGTGTCCTCGAAGCTGATCCGGCGCGCTTCGGTAGGGGTGACGAAGCCGAGATTGCGGATGAAGAAGACGGGGTTTTGGTAAATGGCTTCTGACTTGACGCGCTTGAGTTCGGTGGCAAGAAAGGGTGAGAACGGGTAGGAAAGATAGACAGCCAGCGCGGCGGTGCAGACCACGGACCGGTCGTGAAACTGAACCTCGTCGGGCTGATGAGCGGCACGAAGCTGGCGGGCCTTTTGCAGTTTGGCTATGCCCTCGATGAAGGAGGGATGCGCCCAGGGTTCAGTTTCTCCGTGGGCCTGCGCAGCGGCAATCACGTCCGTGGCGGCCTCTTCGACTACGCTGAAGCCCTCGAGTTCCAACTGGCGGATGATGGAGGTCTTGCCTGCGCCTGGCGCACCGGTGATGATAAACCTTCTCATGTTTGGGATACGGATGGGAACGCCGGCTGTAGTCGGGTCCTTCTTCCTGTAATACCACTCTTCACAGGATGGTAAACCGGTGTTGCGGTATTCGAGGATGGTGTCCTGGCGGGCAATTCGGCGGAGGCGCTTTTTCCTTCGGCGAAGCAGCACCGGAGTGGGTCGAGCCAGCGCGGGAGGTCACTATCAGACCGGATACAGGGTGGAGATAGCCCGGCTTCGAATGATGCTGAAGTTCGCCATGATGGAGGATAGCGGCAGTGCCAGACAGCATGGGAGTGAGGCCTGTTAGGGATTCGCCTGGACTCGGGGGCGCTCCGTCCGGTCGCGGCTCGGAGGGGCAATGCAGCCGCGCGAACGGTATCGGGACGCCAAAGCAGGATGGGGTTCGGCTTGCGGCCGAACCCCGGAGTGTTGCTTAATTGCCGGCCGGGGCGGTATTGGTGGCCGCGCCGGGGGCAGGCTTGCCGGCGTCGAGATGGTCCCAGTTCATGATGGCGTTGAAGGCCAGCATGAAGGTGCCTTGAGTCTGCCAGCGCCAGAAGGGGCGGATCGCGAACAGGACGATGTGGCCTTTGCCGAGCGAGACATCCACGGCGGCGGCGCGTCCGGAGAGGGCTTCACCGCCGGCGAGGGTGCCGGAAAGGAGCATGTCATCGGCGTTGGTGGGGAACTGAACGACTACGCGAGCGTGCGCTTCGGCGGCGCCGCCGCGACCGCCGCGTCCACCACCGAATCCACCGCCACCGCCGCCGAATCCCGCGACTGCGGCGGCGCCGGCACCTGCGCCGGCTGCAGTGTCCGGGGCTGCGGCGCCACGGCCGCGACCGCCGCGTCCACCACCAGCACCACCGCGTCCACCGCGACCATTGGCGGCAGCGGCTGTTTCGGCAGCGGCGGGAGCGTCCTCGGGAGTGAGGGGCGAAACGTGGATGGGGGTGACGTTGGGGAACACGAACTGGCCTTCGCCGCCATTGATGCCACCGGCGCCGCGGCCGCCGCGGCCACCGCCGCCGAATCCACCGAAGGCGCCGAAGCCGCCGCCAGCCGCGCTGAGCACAGGCGACTGATTGAAGTAGACCGGCAGATCGCTGCTTTCATAGCCATAGGCGAGGGGGCTCTTGGGGTCGGCGATCTTGCCGCGCAGGATGGAGCCGCGTACAAATAAGCCGGAGGGCTGCTCGACGGTGACGCCGCTGCCGAGGTCGGCTTCGGCGAGGAAGGAGGCGCTGGATCCCTCTGCGATCACGGCTCCGCCTTCTTCGACGAACTTGAGCAGTTCCTGGAGGCCTTCCATGCCCATGCCGCCGCGGATGTCGTCGGAGGAATCGACGCCGCCGAGATTGGGCGTTTCGTCGGACTTCTTATAAGGGATGGGCTGCGCACCGCTGACGCCGGCGAGGATGGACTGCGCGTTGCCGCCGCTGTGCGGGAAGACGATCACGTCGAAGCGGGAGCGCAGGTTGCCCTGCTTGAGGTCCTTGTCGCCGAAGTAGGTGTAGGGGATTTTGTAGTAATCGAGGGCGGCGCGAACCCAGCCTTCATCCTGCGTACGCGACCAGGAATGAACGTAGCCGATGCGCGGCATGGTGAGGTCGTGGGTTTTGACGGAAGGCGCCGACGCGACGGCCCAAGCGGAGATGCCGAGATCCTTGAGCATGGGCTCCAGGCGGGCGCGATCGGCGTTGGGGATGATCACGGAGCCGGCGCGGAGTTTGTGGCCGTTGAGGTCGAAGTCGTCTTCGGCGGCCATCATTTTGACGTTGGCGGCACGGAAACGAAACGCCATGAAATTGTTGTCGGAGGTGTGCTCGACCACCAGGAAGGAGCCGGAGCCCTCGACGCCGCCGGGAGCTTTGGCATCTGCGGTGAGGAGCGTCATGGGCGCATCGAGGATGGATTTTTCGTGAGTCTTGTGGAGCTTGACGTCGCGCATGTACTGCATGGTCCAGCCGGTATCGTCATAGGGGCTGGGGTTGGCGGTGGGATAGTTCTGCACGCTGGTGTACATGTCGACCAGTTCGCGGTAGGGCTGATCGCCGCGGATGATGTAGTCTCCGGGAGCCACGTCGATGTTGCCGACTTTAAAGGCGGCCGTGGCGGTGTGGACTTCGGCTCCCTGGCGGCGGAGCTCGTTGACCATGTCGGCGGCGTCGGCCTTGCGGTGTTGGGAGGCGGGGATGATCCAGGCGGTGGGACTGTCCTTGCCCTCCCTGCCCTTATCGATGGAGCGTTTGTTCTTGGTGTAGTAGTTCTCGAGGTAGGTTTCGCGCTCTTTGCCGACCTGGTGGAGAGCGAAGAGGATGGCGGATTCCTGAATGTTGGTGTTGTTGCGGGGTCCCCAGGCGATGGTGGGCAGCGGCGGATTGGGACGGAACCATTCGCGGCTGGTGGTAGTGCCGCCGAGGGTGAGGTTGGGATTGACGTCGGGGCCGTAGCTCTGCACCTCGTAGAAGCGGCCGAACGAATTGTGGGTGAGGGCGATCCAGAAGAGATAGTTCGGAACCCACCCGTCGTAATAGCCGTAGGTCCAGACGCCGGGCACGCCGCGCTTGGCCATCTCCATAATCTCGGTTTCTGCAAGCCACCACCACTCGTCCACCTGCAGCGGGTCGAGCGAGGGGTTGTAGGGGCCGGTGCCGGTGGAGACGTAGAGATAGGACTGCGCTTCGTGCAGGTCGTGCAGGATGGTGGGGTGCCAATCGAGGACGCCCTTGGTGAAGGCCTTGGTCATCTGAAGATACTGGCCCATGCCGTCGCGGTTGTCATCGTGCTGGACGTACTTGCCCCAGTACATCATGAGGTTGTTGCGGCTGACCCCGGGGTGCTTCTTGGAGTAGTAGTAGGCATCGACCACGCGCTCGCGGCCATCGACTTCGAGCACCGGGGTGATGAAGGTGATGACATTGTTGCGGATTTGCTGGATGAAAGGCGTCTCCTCGATGATGAGACGGTAAGCCAACTCGATCAACATTTCGGGGCCGCCGGTTTCGGGCGAGTGGATGCCGCTGTTGATCCAGTAGAGGGGCTTGGCGGTGTGGAAGAGCTCTTTGGCCTGCTCGGCGGTGATTTTGCGCGGGTCGCCGAGTTTGGCGAGCATGTCTTTGTACTTGTCGAGGTCCTTGATGGTGGCCTCGTCGGCGATGGCCAGCAGGATGATATCGCGGCCCTCTTCGCTGGTGCCCATTTTCCAGACGCGGGCGCGCGGAGAGGCCTGGGCGAGGGCTTCATAGTAGCGCTGGATGTCGTGGGCGTAGGTGAGTTCGCCGGGTTTGCCGGGGATGCGTCCGAGGAATCTGAGCGGTGAGGGGACGGTATCGGAGGCGGGCATGTGGTCCACCAGTTCGGTGGTGATGCGCGGGTCCTGCAGGTATTCCTTGATGAGCTTGGTGTACTCTTCGTCCATTTTCTGCGGAGCGGGCGCCGCTGGAGCGGCCGCGGGTTTGGCCTTCTTGGATTGGGCCGTGATGGGCGAACAAGCCAGCGCCAGCGCCAGGAGCGCGGACGCGAGTGGGGCAAAGCGAGTGTGCATGGATGTATCCTCTTGGATCTTTGAGTAATACCTCTTTCGGCGAGCGGGTGTCAATTCGGCGAGGGGCGAGGGGAAGGCCGAGGCGCGCAGTTTCGCGGCGATTGGCGCATTCGCAGCAGCGGGCTGCTGAACGCTGCCGCCGGTAACTCGCCGAGTGTCCCAAGCGGATTGGAAAACCGATTGTGCGCATCCATCCAGGAATGAAAATTGGTGTCTTAACTTTCGAAAAGTTGGATGATAAGATCTCAACTGCAACTTCAGGAAGCCCGCAGGGTGATATTTACAAGTCCGGGGGTGTTATGAAAGCCAAGTTGGATGCCGGTTATACGTGTGTTACTACCGCTAGTTGGAATGTGCTGTTCCGCTCATCCGGCGCGGCGGTCTTATTTATCTCACTTCTGAGCCTGCCGGCATGGGGCGACTCACAAAAGACACAGTTGGGCACACTGTTAGTCATGGGGGATTCGCTGAGCGCAGGCTTTCAGAATTTCTCGCTGTATGACACGGCGCAGAACGCCGGATTTGCGGCGCTGATCGCGGATCAGGCGGGAGTCAGTCTGCCCCTGCCGCTGATCTCTGTGCCGGGCATACCCGGAATGCTATCGATCGATGCGTCGGGCACGATTAGCAGGAGCGCAGCGACGGGGTCGCGCGAAAATCCCACGGTGCAGGCCTATAACATTTCGGTGCCGGGATTTACTCTGGCGAATGCACTGGCCTACCAGGTGAATACGGCCCAGCCGATTACCAATGCGATCGATGCGCTGGCCCTGTCGATATTGGCAGAGCCGGGAAGCGCTTCGTCGCCGCCGTGCGGGGTGGTGGCATCGACGCCCACAGGCGTGCTGACGCTGAGCGAGGTGGCCTGCGCGTTGAAGTTACAACCGCAGACCATTGTCGCGTCGATCGGAAACAACGACGCGTTACAGACGCTGATTTTTGGGACGGCGCCGACGGACGCGACGGTGTTCGCGGCGGAGTACGCGGGTCTGTTAGGAGCGCTGTCGGCCACCAAGGCGAAGATCGTCGTTTCCAATGTGCCGGACGTGACCGTGCTGCCGTTCCTGGTGCCGGCGCCGGCGTTTCAAGCAATGTGTCACTTCCTGCCTGCGGGAGTTACAAATGCGGACTACCTCGTACCGGATATTACTTCCACCACGGCCACGACGCTAAGTTTGTGCAGCGACTATGCGGTGCGTCCGGCGGCGCTGATCGCGCAGGCGAAGTCGGCGGTAGCGAGTTACAACACGACTATCAAGGCGCTGGCGGGGAAGTTCGGAGTGACAGTGGTGGATGTGAATGGGTTGTTGGAGGATCTTGCGGCGCACGGTTATAAGGTCCGCGGAGAGACGCTGACGACAGCGTATCTGGGCGGACTACTGTCGTTGGACGGGTTACATCCGACGAATACCGGGTATGCAATCCTGGCGAACTTATTCATCGATACGATGAACGAGAAGTTGGGGACGCATATTAAGGATGTGAACGTGGTGCAGGTGGAGAAGGCCGATCCGCTGGTGTTCGGGAAGCACTAGAGAGAGGTGCTGGATTCACCTCGGAGTCGCGCAGTAATTGCGGAGAAGAAACCAGCTTCTTCCCCTCTCCGCGCTTACTCCGCCTTCACCGCGCCTGCGCGGTGAATCGCCCTTAGCTTAGCCCGCCTGACTCATCCCCTTGCCGATCGCCAAGGCGCGTTTGTAGCGGTCGGAGGCGGTTTCGGGTTTGTAGGACATGACTACGCTCTGCACGCTTCCGGCGAGCATCTTCTGCGCGAGGTTCTTGGGCGGCGGGGTTTCCGGCGCGCCGGGGCCGGCGATGGTGCCGCCGCTGAAGAAGACGCCCATGGCAATCAGCTTAGTCGAGCCGCTGGGCTTGGCTTTGTCGGAAGTCTTCTTGGCGGTCCAGCGGGCTTCGTCGTTGGGGGATTTAGTCCACTGCTCGCAGGCGTCCAAGGTTTCGTTTTTCTGGTCCTTCAACTCGGGCGCTTGTAACTCGCGCACGCAGGCGCAGGCCCACTTGACAGCCGATTGCGCTTCCATTTGGAAGGCCATGAACTTGATGGCGTCCGGGTACAGCGGCTCGGGTTGTTTCTCGAGGCTGTCGACGTAAGTGGCGGGCGTAGAATCGTCCTTCGCCAGCGCTTGGGCGGCGGGGCTCAGTTCCGCGGCTTCGCTGATTTCTTTTACAGTCATATCAGGCACAATTGATCAGAGTAATTTCGCCGGTGATATCGACGAGTTCGGATTCGACCTCAACCATCATTTCTCCACTGATCGTAATCATGGGAGCGGAGATAGTGATGCCCTCGGGAGTAAGTTGGATCTGGCTGGGACCAACTGTCAGCGTGATGGACTGCATCGCGGTCATCTGGATCTTGCCGAGAGTACACGTGGTCGTCTGGTTGCCCTTATCGAGCGTGATGGTCTCGTTGCCTTCCGTGATTTCGATGGTAGTGTCTTTGACGATGGTTTCGGTGTGGGTGCCGTTGACGTTGATGGTGCGGTTGTTCTGGACGAGCTGCGTATCGTCATGCTCCACCGATGTGTCCATGTCCTTCTCGGCGTGGAAGGTGATTTTCTCCTGGCCCTTGAGGTCTTCGAAGCGCAACTCGTTGTAGTTGTCGCTGCCGCCGCCTTTGCTGCTGCGGGTCTTGATGCCGGACTGGGTTTGGTTATCGGGCAACGTGTAGGGCGGCATCTGGTCGGCGTTGTAGACGCGGCCGACGATGATGGGGCGGTCAGGATCGCCTTCCAGGAAATCGACCAGGACTTCCTGGCCGATGCGCGGGATGGTGACCCAACCCCAGTTCTTGCCCGCCCAGATCTGCGAAACACGGACCCAGCAGGAGCTGCTGTCGTTTTTCTGGCCGTCACGGTCCCAGTAGAACTGGACTTTGACTCGGCCGTACTTATCAACCCAGATTTCTTCGCCGGGCGGCCCGACGACCAGAGCGTGCTGCATGCCGCGCACGGTGGGACGCATGGTTTTCCGCGGCGGCCGGTAGGCGATGCTCTTGGGGATAGCGGTGAAGATGTTGTTGTAGTCGTGGGACTGGTCCTTATCCTGGCGGTAAGTGGAATCGAAGGCCATGTGAGTTACCGAGGTAAGGAAGTAATCCTGGTTGTTATCTTCGCGGAAGTGTCCCTGGAGCTTGAAATAAGTGCCGGGACGGAAGGAACGGCAGCGGCTGGAGCCGTTGACTACGAATTGCAAAGCCTCTCGCTCTTCCAGGCGGATGTTGGCGTAGCGTTCACCGTCTTCGACGGTATAGTACTCGCCGGGATAGTCGAAGAATTCTTCATTACTACCGGGCGCGGTGGCCAGGAGAGGGGCGTTGGGACTGATGAAGTTGTAATCGGTGAGCGCGGATTTGCCGGTGTAAGCGGATTCGATGCGCTCAAAGGTTTTGAGGCCTTCCTCGCCTTCACCCACCCAGCCGTCCTGGGCATAGGAATACTCGGCAACCTCCTGGCCGGGGCAGGCGCCCAGCAACGAGCTCTTGTCGGCGAAAACGATGGTATGTTTGTCGGCGGTGTGCTCGAAAAAGTAAAAAATCCCTTCTTCTTCGAGCAGGCGGGAAATGAAGTTGAGGCTGCTTTCGCGGTACTGGACACAGAACTTGCGGACGGGATAGCTGGCATTGGTGCGGAAAGCAAAGTCGGTGACGTTATTGGCGTTGAGCACATCGGTGACAATATCGACGACGGACTTGTTCTGGAAGATTTTGCAATTGCTGTCGAGCGAGAGAAACCAGACTTTCGGCACCAGGATGCCTTCGTACGTGGCCAGGTCGGTATGAGGGTTGGTGACGGCCATCCCTTCGCGCTCGGTTTCGATCTCCTCGCCTTCTTTAGCCTGCGCGAGACTGCGGAAAACAGCGTTGTAGACGCGCGGGGTACCGTCGGCGAGGAAGATCGTGACGGTGGCGGTCGTGCGCAGGAGGTCTTTGATTTTGAGGGAAAAATCGGGGCTGAGCAGGGCCACCTTGAACTCGAAGGGAGTGGACAGCGACTCGGTGCCGTTGAACTTTTCCAGATACAGTTCTACGGTTGGGTCGGGTCCGTTGCTTTTGATGCTGAGAAGCCGCTCGGTTTGCGAGTATTTGATTTTCGGTTGTTCAGGCATGTTTCCCTCCGTGTACACCGGCGGGACAGGGGCCGCGCCGCCGGCGGTTTAGCCGGATGATGAAAAAGGATTCGGACGATCGCTCCCTTACGGCCCCAAAGGGCACCCCGGCTCTGTAAAGTAAGTCTTTCACGTTAGCAAAATCGCGTCGCCGGGGTTGCGGTCGAACACCGGACGGGACTTCATCCAGGTATGCCACCCGAGGCACAGCGCGTCATCCGCCGGATTGCGCAACTGGCAGTAAGGCACCTCCTCGCGGCGGAGAAAGAGTTGAACTTCGAATTCCAGATCGTAGCCGCAAAAACTGCGTACGATGGCGCGCAGGGCGGGCCAGGCGGCGCCGGTCGGCAGAAAATCGTTGTACTGGGCGAAGCTGAGGGGTCCGAGTTTCAGGCGCACGCGGGATCCCTGGTCCCAGACCTCCTCGCCCACCACGGCGCCCAGGCCAACCTGTGTGGATTCGGGCGCTTCGCTTCCAACAATGCAATGGTCGGGTTCTGCGAGCGTGCGCCAAGTGCCCATGAACGGTTCGATCTCGACGGGGATATCGAAATAATCGCCCAGCACCGATTCGAGCGAGAGGGCCGACTTGGGCATCAGCGCGTACAAGCCCGCGTAGTAAATGAAAGTCTCGTCGCTGACAGGCTGGCGGTCGCGCAGTCCAGGAGTGCCGAAGCCGATGACGGAAAAGAGGCAGGCGGTGAGGGGATCTTTGCGGTCGCGTTCGTAGGCCGCCCAGAAGTGGTTCTTCTCCCAGGCCTGATAGAAGAACGAGAGGATCCGGTGGTTGAAGATGTTGAAAAACGACAGCAGGGTGGTGTCTTTAACACGGACGCGCTGGCCGATCAGTTCGGTGATGTAGTTGGGCAGGGCGCCAAGCGGTCCGATGAGGCCCATGAAATTGACCACCATGGCCGGGGGCGCGTCGGGGCGCCGCTCGATGGAATGCACGGCACTGGGCGGGAAATACAGGATCGGGTTGGACCCGAGGCGGACGATTTCGTTCTGCGGATGGCTGTAGCGGCCCACCGGCGAGCGGCCGGGTTGGAGCCAGCCGAGCACGCGCATGGCCTGGAAAAAATCGAAGGTGTAAGGCTCGCTGTAAAGCGCCTCTTCCACCTTCACCAGGGCTACATCAGTATTTTCTGTCCCGACCGTGGGGGCCATTGCTTCATCGCTCTCTTTCGTTGCCGTGTGCGCACCACCAGTTGGCTGAAGCTGTTCATGGAGGTGTATAGACCCAGGAAGACGTCCATGACGGCGGCAAAGGTGTAGACACCGGTGCCGGCGAATTGCTCTTCGTCGAGTTCCATTTCAACGCGCGTGCCGCGGGCGAAGCTCACGCCGTAAGCGGAAGTGAGGCGGGCAAAATGCGGCTCGCTGCGGATGTTGAGGATGCCGTCGATCTGCTTGTCGGCGGACTTGGACTCGGTGAAATTGTGAAGGCGTAGAATTTCGCGGAAGGCGTCGGCGCCTTCGGAGACAAGCGAGAGGTAGTTGAGGGAAAGCTTGGAGACCAGACGCCAGAGGAGTCCAGCGTTGGAGGGCGGCTGGAGCGCTTCGGTGGGCTTGGTCAGCGCGACGATACGGTTGATGGGGCCGCCGGTGGACAGTTGAAAATCGCCCTCCTCGTTGCCGAAGGGGAGTCGCGAAGGGAGCTCGCCGTTGCTGCAGGTGAGCCGGATGGTGACGGTGTCCTTGTCCGGTGTTTTGGTAGCGCCGGTGAGATCGACGAAGGTGATATAGACGTCGGAAGCTTTATTGCTGCGCCAGCCGGAGAGTTTGCGGTTGCTGTACCAGAAGGTCTGGCTGGATCCGCCCGCGGCGGAGTGCCGGTAGGAGTAGAAGGGATGGTAGGGAAAGGTCTCGCTGGAGCCGCTCAGGACACCGACCACCTCGTCGATGGAGAAGATGTCGAGCGCTTCTTCGCGGCGGGCATCGGAGACAATCCGGTATTCGAAGCGCTTCTGCTCCATGAGGATCGGCTCGGCGACCTGCTCGAAGAGGTTGACCACCGGGGCGCAGCTCAGGCGGAAGGTGTTCTTGGATATGCCGAGCTCCAGGGTCTGGCGGCGGTCGCTGCGCTCAAAATCCGAGAGGAAGAAGAGCAGTTCGATCTTGTCGCCGAAGTCCGCGGCGGCCAGGTTTTCGAAGCCGGAAAGATCGATGAACCAGAACTTCTCTGGGAACGCGAAATATTCCTGCAGCAGGCGGTAGCCCCAGAAGCAGCGCCGCGGAAAGGGGATCAGTCCTTCATCGGGTCTGAAGCCGACCTGGCGCAGCGAGCCGGGCGGGAAGATCACGGTCTTTTTGGCCGGCGCGGAAAGGTCGCGCGCCATGATCTGGACGCAGTTGTTACACAGCAACTCGATGAGGCTGTTGACGACGTTGCCGTCGCCGTGCAGGAAGAAGCGCAGGGTTTTGAGATCGAGCTTGGAGAATTTGACGTCCTGGAAACAGTGGATTTCGAGCCGGATGACGGCGGCGGCGCCGGTGGACGGGACCGGCGGCTGGAGACGATCGGCGGGGCGCCAGTCGGCGGCCTTCACTTCGAGCGGCCAAAGGGTGGTGTCGAAGCAGGTGCGGAACTTGAGCGGCGTGCCCTGCACGGGCGGGGAGTAGAGCAGCGCGCCTTTCGGGATGGGCATCCCGGTGGTCATTTTGCCCTGCTCGGGGTCCAGGTAAAACGCCACCACCGACGCGGAAGGAATGGGCCGCAGGTAGTAAGGATAGAGAATGCTGAGCAGCGCTTCGACGACTTCGGGGAACTCGTCGTCGATCTTCTGGTAGATACGCGCGGCCAGGAAGGCAAATCCCTCCAGCAGGCGCTCGACATGCGGGTCTTCGCACTTGCCCGCTTCAAGCAGCAGGCGGCTGGCGACTTTGGGATACTTGTTGGCGAACTCGGCGCCCAGGTAGCGGAGGTAGGTGAGCTCCTGGTTGTAATGAAAGAGCAGCTCGTCGCGCACGGCTAGCCTTCTTTCACGCTGTAGGAACCCTTGCTGATTTCGAGCACCGTGTCGAACGAGATACGTTCCGGGGCGGGATCGATCATGAGCATGGCTTCCACATGGAAGGTGATGGCTTGCTGGGCGGTCGAGAAGCGATCGCGGCCGGTGACGCGGACGCGGGCCAGGCGCGGCTCGAAAATCTGGATGGCCTTTTCGAGCGAATGCATGAGCTTCTGCTCGTCGCCGAAATCCTGCACGGAGATGCTCGCAATATCGGGCAGGCCGTAGAAGACGACGGTATTGTGGACCTCGTTGCAGAACTCCGGCACCTCGATGGGCATGCGCGTGGTGTTGAGCAGAAACTCCAGGTCGCGCTTGACGGCCGCGCGGAATAGCCGCAGCGATTCCGGACGGTTCATGGGAGCTTCGTAGCGGTTGTCCGGCTCCAGGTCGATCAACCGGTCGAGGATGCCCTGCTCGATGTTCTTAGTGAACTTTGGCGCGGGCATGGCTAGAACGAGCAGTTCACGGCGCGCACGGGATCGAGCTTGCAGATCCGGGTGTACAACGCCGTTCTCCTTTCATCGTCCGCCGGGCTGATGCAGTGAAGGAGCAATTCCAACGGATACGCAATGGCTTCGCTCTGCTCCCAATCCTCCAGGCGGCGCTCTTCGATTTCGGTGGCAAGCTGATCGAGCATGGGATGCGCGACCTTGGGCTTGCCGGCGGCCATCAGCAGATGGGCGAGTTGCGTGCGGCGGCGGAAGCGGGCGCGCCCGCTACGCTCGGTAGCCAACAGCGCCGTAATCATGGCGAGGCCTTCGGCGGTGTTGCCGGCTTTGACTGCGTTGAGGGCGTTGACGAACTCGTCGGAGCTGTCGGAAGGCGGCGGCTCCTCGGCTTCCATAATGGGCGGATTCGCTTCGACTTCGTACGGCTCCGGCTCGGGCGGCGGTTCCGGCGCCGCAGCTTCGGGCTCGGGTTCGGGCGTGGCTTCGGTCTCCGCCGGGGTATCGAACGAAAAGTCCGACGACGACGAAGTGTCGGAGGACGAAGAATCGAACGAGAAATCCGACGAAGATGAATCGCTGGAGCCGAAGGAATCGCCGGACGATCCGAACGGATCGCTGGACTCGCCGCCTTCCTCTTTCTTGTGCTCCGGCGGCGGCAGCTTGCGGATGGTGACGTAATCCTCGATCCACTGGCGCGTTTCCTGGTTGGCGGAAGGGGTATCGTCCGGTAAGGTCAGCTCCAGCAGGTCGGGAAGCATTTCCAGAAGCAGGCGCAGCAGCTTGTTGATGGTGGTCGCCATGCTGGGCAGGCCTTTGCCGGAAAGGGCGCTTTCCACATAGCGGTGCATGTCCAGCCAGGTGCGGCCCCACGGTTGGGCCATGGCCTCTTCGGTGAGGTCGAGGACCTGGTCCCACTGATTTTCCTTCACCAGGCGCTTGAGGTTGACGCGCAGTTCGCTGGGCGGCGCCTCGATGATGGAATGATCGATCAGCGGTGCGTTAGCCATCAACCCGCCCCAGGCGAAGCTGCGGAGCATCATATAGGGCGCCGGATCTTCCGGGAAATTGGTGCGCAGGAAGCGGCAAATGGACACCAGTTGGCGGCCGGCATCCTCGCGGGTTTCGGGCTCCCCGAAGCTGACCCCGGACTTGGCTTTGGCGCGCACCGGTGCGGCGGCCGCGCCGTCGTCAGCATTCGCGTAGGACTCCTCGGCCGGCGTTTCGTAGGAATCCATCGAGAAGGATTCTTCGGACGCGGATTCCTCGCCGGCATCTTGGGGCTCCTCGAGTCCCCCGGGCCGGCGGCTGAGAATCATGCGCACGGTCTGGGCGATCTCTTCCAGGAACTCGCGGGTCTTGACGAAGCTGGGCGCTTCATCGCCCAGATCGGCGAACTTTTCGTCGCAGAACTGGCTTAACGATTCCAGCGCTTCCAGGCCCTCGTTGACTTGGCGGTAGGTGTCTTTAAGAGCCGGCAACGGCGTGGCATCCGCGGCCTCATCGAACTGCTCGCCGGTAATCTTGTTTTCGGCGATTTCCTGCGCGCGGACCTGCTGTTTTTCGTAGTTGTCGCCGATGTCGGCTTCGTAGCCGACTTTACGGGACTCCTGATACTTGTTCCAGCTCAGCTTGCCTGAGACGATGGGCAGAAATCCGAGCGAAGAGGACGAATCCAGCTTGCAGAGGTTGATGCCCAGCCAGGTGAGCGGGGCGGCGCGAACTTCAAGATCGCCGTCGTCTTCGAGCGCCGGATACATGGTGTCCCAGAACTGGTCCATCAAGTCGCGCAAGAACTGAAGGCAGGGCGCCAGGATGGGGAAGCCTTCGCGGCGGATGTGGGCGTCCACCAGCCATACGGCAATCTGCAGGTCTTTGCTGCGATTGGCCAGGACGTCGCCGCCGAGCTTGATGACCTGGGCAAGGTCGGCCGTTTTGACCGCGGTGAGCCACTTGCCTTGAGGAGCATCGATCTCCTCGCGGCGGGCTTCCTTGATTTTGTCGGTGATGGGATCGAAGCGAAGGCTGGCCCCGCTGGGATTATCGCCGGAAATGGGATTGAGCAGATCGTTGCGCAGAGGCATTGAATTGCATCTCTATGACGGCAGTGACTCGGGCTCGGGAATCGAGTCATCGAATTGCAGAGACCGGATTTCCAGAATGGGGATCGAGCGCTCGCCATCCAGGACAAAAAGCTTCTGGCCGAACGGGATGTCGAGGGGTTCTTCCTGGGAGAGCACCCAATCAGTCTCGCGTCCTAATTTTACCGAATCCCGTTCGTGGTTGGAGGAGAAGGGATAAAGAACCGGCACCAGCACCTCGCCCATATCCTTGTCCTCCATCTTGGGACGGGCGGTGATGCTGGCGGTCGACCAGAGCAGGTCGCGCAGATAGCGCGGCGGCTGCATCGTCAGGGAGCCGATGTGGGCAAAGGGCAGCCAGACGTACTCGCCGGCGATAAACACTTCCAGGCGCGACCCGATGCGCGGGTCGATATCTTCGATCGAACGGAAGCGCTCGCCGTTGATCGTGCCGGACCGCAGGACGGGCGGGTCGGTGGCCTCCTGATACTGTTTGGCTTCGAAGAAGGCGCGGCGCTTGCGCTCGGCGCTCAAAGCGGAGCGGTAGAGCAGCGCGCCGATTTCGGCATCCGGCGAACTGCCCGACAGCATCGTCAGATGCTTCTCGGCGCGGCTGTATTCGCCGCTGAAACACAACAACTCGAAGAGGAACGTACGCCGGCGGGCATCGGTGGGATTGTCCCGCACCTCGCTTCCCAGCGCCTGAATCGACTCTTGCAGCTTACCGTCGCGAAGAAGTTCCTGGACACTCATAGAGGCAACTCGTTGGCGTAACTCGACACGCTTGGCATATTACTTACTTTCGAAAATCGCTTCCGGGGAGAAATCTCGGGGGTGGCGGGAGACCTTTGATTTCCAGTGACGCGGTGCCCTGGTCGGCGGTATTCCACAACCAGGATTTGCCGGGCATAGGCTGCCCGCTGGGCTTCTGTTGAATGTACTGCATCCCCATGGCTTTGAATGTCAGGGTGAGAGTCTCCTTGACGCGCTCCGAGCCGCCCCCTCCGCCCCACGTAATGCCGGTGACCTGGTTGTAGCGGAAAATGAACTGAAGATACAGCAAGGGGTCGCCGCCGGCATGACGGCAGCCCAGCATCACATTGGGAAAAATGGCTCCCTGCGAACATGCTTTGTAGAGCGCAGGACTGGCGCTGTCGATCCACTTTTCAATGGTGATGTTGGCGAACTTGGCCTTGCCCGCGTTCGCTCCCACGCCCTTGGGACCGTCCGTGGACTCGGTGCAGTTCATATTAAACGAGAAGTTCAGAACTTCAAAAGCATCCCGTTGGGAAAACATCTCATCCTGCGTTTCCCCGACAATATCGCTTTGCCCGGGGAGCCACATGAAATTATCGCTGATCATCGACGCTCTCCTGGAAATTGCCTTGCCGGGAAAGATCCACCGCGCCGGCCGGAAAGTTCCGGTCGGGCAGGCGGCGCTACCCGGATGGGGGGCTGGTGGGGGACGGGCGTCCGCCGCCCGCCCCCACGAAACCGGCTACGACTGGGATGCGGGCAGGTACTGGGGCGCAGGACCGAGGCCGGTGACATCCAGGGTGGGCTTGTTCATGGCCAGGCTCCACATGGCCGACTTGGTGGTCCCGATGCCGCCGTTGGGCAACTGCTGCACGTACTGAATACCCAACGCGCCGAACTTGAACTTGATGGTCTCCTTGGGCTGTTCTTCACCACCGCCGCCGGACCAGCTGATGTTGGTCACGAACACCATGCGGAAGCAGTACTGCAGATACAGCAACGGCGAACCGCCGGCCTTGCGGATGGCCAGCATGACGGCCGGGAAGTGCGCGCCGGCGGTGCAGGCGTTGTACAACGGGCAGCTCGCCAAGTCCACGAACTTTTCAATCGAGAACTCTTCGAACTTCACTTTGCCCGCGCCGGCGCCAGTGGTATAGGAGCCGGTAGTTTCCGCCTGTGACACGCCGAATGAAAACGACAGGCATTCGAGCGCGTTCTGCTTGGAAAACCAGTTATCGGTCGTCTCGCCCTTCGGCTGATCGCCTCCGCCTTGTAACAGGCCGCCGGTTGCGGGGCTCGGAAACCAAATAAAATTATCTGCTGCCATAAAAAACTCCTCCTCGTCTCTTAACTATTTTGTAAAGTGATGGAACATCCTGGTACACCGGCAGCCGCGGATGGATGCCGGCGTCCCTTACGCTTTGTTTACCGGTTTGCTTCCCATGGCCATCGCCCCGGGAAATGCGGTGGCCGATTCTACTCCCTGCGATTCGGATAGGCGGCAACGGTCCGCGAGGACCTGCCGGAGGTGCCGAAAACGCCGCGGGCGAACCCTGGGCGGGAAATCCCGCGGCGCAGGTACACAGACGGGCCGTGGCGCCTGCGCGGACAGGCACGCCGTGCGCCAAGACCCTCGAAACAGCATTGATCGTCGCGAACGCCTATTTGGCGGGTGGCGGAAGATCGGCCACCAGGCGCATCGAAACGGTCAACTCATCCAGTTGGAAGTGCGGTTTGAGGAACGCCACCGCGCGATAAGCGCCGGGCTTTCCAGGCACCTCCAGAACATCCACGCGAGCCTCGGAAAGCGGATGGCTGGCCTTGGCTTCCGCGGGAGCGCTGGAATCCACTACGTATCCCATGATCCAGCGGTTCAGGAACGACTCGCACTCGTTGCGGGTCATGAAGCTGCCGATCTTATCGCGCATCATGGCCTTCAGATAGTGAGCGAACCGCGAAACCGCCATGATGTAGCTGAGATTGGTGGCCAGCCGGGCATTGGCGGTGGCCGCGTCGGTATCGTACTTCTTGGCCCGCTGCGCCGTCTGCACGCTGAAAAACGCCGCGTAATCGGTATTCTTGCAGTGCACCAGCGGTACAAAGCCGAGATCCGCGAGCTCTTTTTCGCGGCGATCGGTGATCTGTACCTCGGTGGGGCACTTCATGGCGATGTCGCCATCGTCGGTGGTAAAGGTGTGGACGTTGAGTCCCTCCACCTTGCCGCCGCCTTCGACGCCGCGGATCGTGGCGCACCAGTTATAGTGGGCGAACGATTCCGTGATGCGCGCGCCGAGCGCCCAGGCGGCATTGCCCCACAGATACTTGGTGTGGTCGGTGCCGTCCACCGCCTCTTCGTAGTCGAACTCGTCTACCGGGCGGGTGGCCTTGCCGTAGGGATCCCGCATCAGAATGTGCGGGACCGTCAGTGCCACGTAGCGGGAGTCTTCCGAAGCGCGGAAGCTCTTCCACTTGGCGTAGTCGGTGGTGTCGAAGATCTTGGCCAGGTCGCGCGGAGCGCCCAGTTCGGAGAAGCTGTCGAGATTGAACAGGCTGGCGTTCGCCGCAGTCAGGAACGGCGCGTGCGCGGCCGCCGCCACCTGCGACACCTTCTCGAGCAACTCCATGTCTTCGGGGTTCTTGGTGAATTCGTAATCGCCGATCAGGGCGCCGAAGGGATGTCCGCCGAAGATACCGAATTCTTCTTCGTACACCTTCTTGAACATGGCGCTCTGGTCGAACTCGCTGGCGCGCTGCAGGTCGCGCAGCAGATCCTTCTTCGAGCAATTGAAGACCTTGAGCTTCAGGTACTCGCCGGTTTCGGAGTGGCTCAGCAGATACTTCAGCCCGCGCCAACTGGCCTCCAGCTTCTGGAAGGACGGGTGGTGCATGACTTCGTTGAGCTGAATCGAAACCAGGTGATCGATCTGGGCGATACGGGCGTTGATCATGGCTTCGGAATCGCGCGACAGCCCCATGTTGCCTTCGAGGAACTGAGCGACGAATTCCTTGACCAGGTCCTTGCCGCGACCCTTCATCTCAGGATCGCGAGCCAGGCGCCCTTCTTCTACGATCTTATCGAGCAGAGATACTTCCTGTGAGGCTGCCTCTGCCGGTGCCGCCGCCGACGCGGACTGTTGGGCTTCGTTACTCATGGCCGCCCTCCTCTTCCTTCGCCTTGGCGATTTCGCTTCTCAGTTTGTTGAGCTTGTCGGTGTCGCGAAGGGCCGCCTGGAGCGCTTCGTCCAGCCTGTCATTGCCCTGTAAACTGCCGCGGAGGTCCGAAAGCTTGGTCCGCAGATCGAGCAACTCTTTGAGCGGCTTGATCTGGCGGGCCACGTTGGTGGGCTCGAAATCGTCCAGGCTGCGGAAACGGAGGTTGGCCCGGATCTGGCCGGCATCCGGATCGTCGCTGATCTTGTTTTCGACCGCGAAGGCCAGGTGCGGCTTCATCGCGGCCAACACGGAATCGAAATTATCCGGATTGACTTCCACGAACTTCCGGTCTTTCATTTTCGGAAGCGGCTCCTCAGGCTGGCCGCTGAAATCGCCGAAAATGCCCATGACGAAAGGCAGCTCCTTCTTCTCGATGGCTCCACCGGTCTCCACGTCGTAAGTGATGTGAACACGCGGGGAGCGAACTCGGTCTAGCTTGTGTTGTAGACTTTCTGGCATGTCAAAATCCTTCTGCAGGGCAGAAAAGATCACTTGGCCGGCCGGGATTGAAGGCGGCCGGGCGATCAGTCCCCAGGGCATCAACATATCACTTTTGGTTTGGGCATACAACTCCCTTTTCGCCGGACCTCTCGAATCGGGTAATGGCCGCTAAGAATCGGGTACTGTACCTGTCCAACTGCACTAAACTCCAGATAATTGAAACCTGTAACGCGTTGGCGAGGCGGCGGCTCAAAGGCGCGGCGACTATCTTTCGGATAAAGCATGCGGCACTTGTAACAGCGCCGCGACCGGTTGCCGGCGCTCGCCCGCGGCTTCTCCGCGCTTGCCATTTTGCAGTGGACGTGATTGGATAGAAAGCGCTTCGGACAAGAGAGACAAGCGATGCCGCGAACCGCCGATTCCAAATTCAGTGAAGTTCACCTGGGAGAGCAGAGCGAAAGCGATCCGGTGGAACTCGACGAGGACAAGCCTTTTCGTATTTTGTTGATGGGCGACTTTAGCGGAAGAGCATGGCGCAAAAATCCGCCGCGCTCCTTCACGCCCCATGCGATCGACCGCGACAACTTCGAGGAGGTGATGGAGGACATGGACGTCGCCTTGAAGTTGCATGGCGCGACGTTGAAGTTTCGGGAGATCGAGGATTTTCATCCCGACAAGCTGTACCATGCGGCCGCGCCGCTGTTCCGGGAAGTGGAGAAGCAGCTAAAGAAGGGCGATGCAGCAGTTCGAGCGGCCGCGCCTTCGCCTGCCCCGCCGCGCGCGGCCTCCGGCGGATCGCTGCTGGACATGATCGTGTCGGAACAGGGCGATGAGCCGTCGCGTCCGGCCCAGGTGGAAGAGGCCAACGACCTCGCCGCATTCATTGCGCGCGTCAGCAAGGGCCACACCGAGGCGAAGCCGACCGCCGAGCAGAAGCAGCGCGCGGCGCACCGCGAGTCGCTCGAAAGCCAGATCATGCGCGGGCTCTTGCGCCATCCGCATTTGCAGCACATCGAGGCGGCGTGGCGCGCGGTGTCTATGCTGGTCCGCGGATTGGATACCGACGGCCCGCTGAGATTGTACGTCCTCGACATTACTCTGCCGGAGCTGATTTCGGAGCTGGACACGGTCCGCCAGGAGATCAAGAAAAAGGGTCCCTGGGCGGTTATCATCGGCAATTACTCCTTCGGCCAAACAGAAATGGATACTCAGGCGCTGCATCGCATCGCGCGCCTGGCGAGCAGCATGCGCGCGCCGTTCCTCGCCGAAGCGCATCTGCACGGTGAAGGCGAAACGCAGGATTGGCACGACTTCCGGCGTTCGGCGGAGGCGCGCTGGATTGGTCTCGCACTGCCCCGCTTCCTGATGCGCCTGCCGTACGGCAAGGAGACCTCGGCGATCGAGAGCTTCGCCTTCGAGGAGATGCCCCAGAGCGAGCACCAGGCGTACCTGTGGGGCAATCCGGCGTTCTTCTGCGCGCTGTTGCTGGGCAAAAGCTTCCTCGCTCACGGATGGGACCTGAACCCGATCGAGCGCCGCATCGACAACCTGCCGATGCACGTGTATCGCGATGACGATGGCGAATCGGTCGCCAAGCCGGTCGCCGAGGTCCTGCTCACCGAGCGCGAAGCGCTGAACCTGTTGGACGCGGGCTTCATGCCGGTGGCCTCATTGAAGCATGAGCCGGCCGCATTGATCGTGCGCTTCCAGTCGATCGCCGAACCGACGGCGCCGCTGGCGGGTTTGTCCTAAAGGACTCGAGGCAGAAGTAATAAGTAAAAGTAAGAAGGCGCAAGCCGCTCACCGGCCATTCTGTCTTCTTAGTCCTATCTTCTGACTTCCGGCTTCGTGCACCGCACTTCGCCGCGGGCCAACCGGTACTCCCTTTGGTCGCGGCTCTGCACCTCTTTGTTATTCTTGTAACAAATGTACGAAGCCGGTGAGCACGTGGGCGACTACCAAGTCGTGGAACGCCTGGGAGCCGGCGGGATGGGGGCGGTCTACAAAGTCCGCAACCTGATTACGGACCGCCTGGAAGCCATGAAGGTGCTCCTGCCCGATCTGCGGACGGCGCCCGAACTGGCCGAACGCTTCAATCGCGAAATCAAGGTGCATGCCAGCCTGGTGCATCCCAATATCGCGGCGCTGCACACGGCGCTGCGGGTGAACAACCAGCTTCTGATGATCATGGAGTTTGTGGAGGGCGAGAGCCTGGCGAAGCGCCTCGAGCGCGGGCCCGTGGGGGTGCAGGAAAGCGCCCACATCACCTGCCAGGTGCTTTCAGCTTTGGACTATGCGCACCAGCGCGGCGTGATTCATCGCGACATCAAGCCGGCCAACATCATGGTGACGCCGTTCGGAATGGTCAAGCTGATGGACTTCGGCATCGCCGCCAATACCGGCACTCTGCAGAAGCGGCTGACCGCGGCGGGCATGGCGCTCGGCTCGGTCCATTACATGTCGCCGGAGCAGGTAAGGGCCGGGGCGCCCGATGCGCGGTCGGATCTGTATTCGCTGGGCGTGACGCTATACGAAATGATCACGGGGCAGCATCCCATCAAGGGCGACAGCGAATACGAGATCATGGCGGCGCATCTGAATGCCGTGCCGGCGTGGCCCAGCCAGATCAACAGCGCGGTGCCGCCGGTGCTCTCGGCGATCATTCTGAAGGCGCTGGAGAAGCGTCCGGAAGCCCGGTTTCAGACCGCCGGCGAGTTTCTGGCGGTGCTGGCTCCCATTGCCACCGGGACGCCCTACGGGGTCACACCCTCGGCGCCAATCCCGTCGCCGGCGCCGATGCAGCCTCAGCCGGATAGCGCGACCCGTCTGGCGCAGCCCGGTACTGCTCCGCAAGATCTCGACCCTGCCACGCTCGATACAGCGTCGCGGGAGTTGGCAGTGTACATCGGGCCGATCGCCAAGATTATCGTCAACCGGGCGGCCAGGCAGGCGCAGAGCCGGCGCCAGTTGTATGAGACTCTCGCGCTGGAGATTGGCGCTCCGGCGGATCGAGCCAAATTCCTCGCCAAACTGCCCCGATGATGGCCGCGACTTTGATCTTCCCCGGCGATTCTGTTACGTTAAATTTGCCATGCCGTTGTTAGAGCCCGTCATTTGGGCCAAAGGTACCGTCCTCAATCCTCAACATTTGCAGATCCAGGACCGCTTCCTGGTGGATTCGCTGCAGTTCCATTTGCAGGCGTTAAATTTCCGGCCTTGGGGATTCCGCAAGCTGCGCATCGATCTGCAGGCGCTCACCGCGGGCACCTTCACGATCACCGAAGCGACCGGCATTATGGCGGACGGGCTGTTATTCGATATTCCGGAATCGGACGTCGCGCCTCCTTCGCGTCCGCTCGCCGACCGGTTCGGTCCCGATCAGGAGACCCTGGCGGTGTATCTTTCGATTCCGCATTACCGCGAGCAGGGCCTGAATGTGGCCAACGGGCTGCGCAACGTGGAGGCGCGCTACCGGGCGGAAGTGGAAATGGTCCGCGACGAAAACACCGGCATGTCGGAACGGCCGGTGATGCTGGCGCGGAAGAACTTTCGGCTGCTGTTCGAGGGGGAGAACCGCGAGGGCAGTTCAGCCATGCAGGTAGGCAACATCCGCAAGACGCCCGCGGGTCTATTCCAGATGGACCCGCACTTCGTGGCGCCCCTGCTGGATCTGACGGCCAGTGATTACCTGATGTCGATCGCGCGGCGGCTGGTGGAGATTCTCTCGGCCAAGAGCAGCACGCTGGCCGGATCGCGGCGGCAGAAGAACCAGAGCCTGGCGGAATTCACCGCATCGGACATCGCCAATTTCTGGCTGCTGTACACCATCAATACATCGTTCCCGGCGGTCCATCATTTGTTTGAAACGCGCGGAGGCCATCCCGAGCACCTCTATTCCGAGATGCTGCACCTGGCCGGTTCGCTGACCACCTTCTCGCAGAAGGTGCATCCGCGCGATCTGCCGGTGTACAACCACGAGGACCTGGGCGGCTGCTTCACCGAACTCGATGAGCGCCTGCGCTATCTGCTGGAAACGGTGGTGCCGAGCAACTTCGTGTCGTTGCCGTTGAAGCTGGTGCAGCCGAATATCTACGCCACTTCGATCGACCGCGAGGAGAATCTCCGCAACACCCGCATGTATCTGGCGATCAGCGCCGATACCAGCGCGGCGGATATCATCGGGCGGGTGCCGCACCTGGTGAAGATCTGCTCAGGCGACACCATCGAGTTGCTGGTGCAGAAAGCGTTGGCGGGCGTGCCGCTGCTGCACTCGGTCAACCCGCCGAGCGCCATTCCGCTGAAACTGAACTACCAGTATTTCGTGCTGAGCCAGTCGGGCGGTCCGTGGGAGACCATCATGCGGGCGCGCAATCTTGCGGCATATGTGCCCGGCGACTTTCCCAACCCGCAACTCGAGCTCATCATCCTGCTGCCGAACGCGGGGAATTAGTACCTCCGAGGGCACAAAGTGCCCACGAAGCGGCAACGTGGCTAGCGGAACGCCAGGTACAGCAGCAACGCCAGGATCACCACGCCCCCCAGAATAATCAGCACCATCAGCAGCTTGTTGCTCTGCTTGGTAGCCTTGTTCGGGATGGGCGGGCGCGTGGGCTTCTTGGGAGCTTTGGGCGGTGCGGGCGCGGGAGCCGCGGGCGCGCCGGGAGCCTTGAACATGCGGGTGAACTCGCTGGGACCTTCCTGGGCTGGGGGCCCCCCGGGCGGCGCGGGCTGAGCGGCGCCCTGCGGGACCTGAAACGCCCGGGTGGCTTCGCTGCCCGAACCGGTCCGCTGCGGCACGACGGGAGGCGCACCCCATCCTTCGGCGGTCGGGGTGTTCAGCATGCGAGTGAACTCTCCGGGACCCTGCGAGGCGCCCCCCGGAGGTGCGGGGAAATTGGGCGGCGGCGCGGCGGGCTGGCGGCTGGGGGCGAGCGGGGCCGACGGGGCGTTCGGATTCGGCTGTGCCCACG
>Ga0335085_10004042_pt1 | contig 24725 bp, 22 predicted proteins | sample Lox_Sample_45_FD_206712 | JGI IMG/M metagenome (GOLD analysis project Ga0335085, IMG submission 206712) | Soil microbial communities from Loxahatchee National Wildlife Refuge, Florida, United States - Lox_Sample_4.5 | ecosystem: Environmental > Terrestrial > Soil > Wetlands | place: USA...
GAGGGCCATACCTGGGATGAGGCGTGCGAGCGAGTGCCGTGCAGCCGCGGGTTTCTGGCGAGCTGGTCGCAGCGCTTTCTCGAGCAGCGTATTGCTGGACTCTACAGTCGGCACCTGGGCCAGGTGGCAAGCGTGCTGACGCCGCAGCTGGAGGCACGGATTCTGGAGGCGACGCGCCGAGCGCCCCCGGGTGCAGTGACGCAGTGGAGCACGCGTAAGCTCGGAGAACATCTGGGCGTGAGCCATATGATGGTCGCACGGGTGTGGAGCAAGCATGGGCTCAAGCCGCATCGGATCGAGCGCTACATGGCCTCGAACGATCCGGACTTCGAGAAGAAGGCGGCCGATATCATCGGTCTTTATCTGAACCCGCCCGCGCATGCTGCGGTGTTCTGCGTCGATGAGAAGACGCACATTCAGGCGCTCGATCGCAAAGATCCCGTCCTGCCGCTCTCGCCGGGGCGCCTTGAGCGCCATGGCTTCGAGTACTACCGGCACGGCACGCTCTCGCTGTATGCCGCTTTCAACACCAAGAACGGCGAGGTGTTGGGCAAGACCACCGCGCGGCACACCTCGGCTGAGTTCGTGGCCTTCCTCGCCGACATCGTGGCCAACCAGCCACGCGGCAAAGAGATCCACGTGATCGCCGACAATCTTTCGACCCACAAGACCGATCAAGTCACCCAGTTCCTCGCCGAGCACCCCAAGGTGCAGCTGCACTTCACGCCGACCTACTCCTCCTGGCTCAACCAGGTCGAGCTCTGGTTCGGAAAGATCGAGCGCGATGTCATCGCCCGCGGCGTGTTCACCTCGGTTGCAGACCTTAAGAGAAAGCTCATGCGCTACATCCGTCACTACAACAAGGCTCCTCGCACCGTGAAATGGAAGTACGCCGATCCGAGCCGGCATATCAGTACAGAATCAGTTGTTACAGGCCACTAGCCAATGGCGTGCACGTGATCGCCACGCGGGCAGTTGCAGCGGAAGATTGAGCGCTCCTGTGGACCGCGTGCAGCTGTCATCCACTCTGCTGCGGTCGGGGTCGAGCTCATGATCCTGGTGACGGCCGCCTACGGCAATCAGGGGCGCCGGCTCGTGCCCCGGCTCGCCGCGGCCGGCGCACGCGTGCGCGCCCTGCGCCGCGCCGCGGACGGAGCCGCAGCACTCAAGGCTGCTGGTGCCAGCGAGGTGATCATCGGCGATGCCAGCGAGCGGGCCGTGCTGCGGCGGGCGATGGATGGGGTCAAGTCCGTCTATCACGTCGGGCCCGCGGCTCACCCCCACGAGCGTCAGATGGGACTCACGGCCATCGAGGTCGCCCTCGAGTGCGGGGTGCAGCATTTCGTCTTCAGCTCGGCGCTGCACGCGATCATCACTGCGCTGATCCAGCACCAGATCAAGCGTGACATCGAGGAACGCCTGGTGTGCTCGGGCCTGAACTTCACCATCCTGCAGCCGGCGGATTTCATGCAAGTGATCCGCTACCGGCACGCCTTCGAGCGTGGCGAGCTGCCGGTGGCCTGGAACCCCGACCGCCGTCACGCCGTAATCGACGTCGAAGACCTGGTCGCGGTCGCCGCACGGGTGCTGCTCGAAGGCGAGCCGCACTACGGGGCCACCTACGAACTCGCCGCTCCGGGCTGTCATTCGGCACATGATGTGGCGAGCATGATCGGTGCCGTGACGGGGCGCGTCATCCAAGTGCGGGAAGTATCCGCCGAGGCGCGCATGGCCGATCATTTCTCGGGCGGGGCGCCCGACGAGGGCGCGGTGCACGCACTGAAAGTGTTCGCGGCTCTCAAGGCCTGGTACGGCACCCATGACTTCGTCGGCAACCCGAACGTGCTCAGGCTGCTGCTAGGTCGCCCGCCGCGCAGCCTGCCGCAGCTGCTGGGCGCGGAATACGCGCGCTACCGCGATGGCCGCTGAAGCATCGCTGATCGCCGTACCCGAGGGTGTCCTTGCTGCCCTGCGTGCCGCCCTCGCGGAGGCCGCGCTCGACCCGAGTGCGGCGCCGGAACTTCTCGGCCTGTGCGAGGCGGTCCTGCTGCGACTGCAGTTTCCGAGCGTCGCTGCGGCAGAGCCGGCCGAGCGGACTGCGCCTGCCGGCATCGCCGCGGACCCCTCGCGGGTCGCTCAGAAAATGCAGGCCGAGGCCACGCGCCTCGAGGCGCACGAGGCGCGGGTCGCGGCTGCGGGGCGCCTGCCGAGTGCGCCATCGCTGCGCATCACTGAGGAAGGCCTCACTCGGTATCTGGGCCGGCGGTTCGCGGGACAGGTGATGCGCGTCGCGGGGGTGCGCGAGCTGCGGGGCGGGCGCTCGAAGCTGACCGTGATGCTGCAGCTGAGCGAATCCGGCCGGCTGCCACGTGAGCTCGTGCTGCGGCTCGACCGGCCTGGCTCGGCACAGTCAACGAACGTCGCCGAGGAATTTACGGTGCTGCGCGCGATGCACCAGGCGGGCGCCTGCGCGCCCGAGCCCCTGTGGCTCGAGCCCGACGCGACTGGCCTCGGCGCCCCCTTCCTGGCCATGCGGCGCATGCCAGGCGAGACGCTCGGCGACTACTGGAGCGCGGGGCGCGCAACTGCGGCCCATGCTGCGTCTCTGGCGCAAGCGCTGGCGGGGATCCACGCGGTGCCAGTCGCGAGCGTCTGGGCGGGAGGCGCCTCGAGCGCAAGCGACTGCGTTCGCGAGCAGCTATCGCGCTGCGCGCGCAGCTGGCGCGCGGCGAGTGCCCGTTCTTCGGTGGCCATCGAGTCTGCGCTCGCGTGGCTCGAGGAGCGCACCGGCGCACTGCGTGGTCCGAGCGTCCCCGTACATGGGGATGTGCATTTCGGCAACGCGATGTTTGCCGCAGCCGAGATCTCCTGCCTCACCGACTGGGAGTTCGCTCACCCGGGCCATCCGGCCGAGGACCTCGCGTTCTGCCGCAGCTACGTGGAGTCCGTGATGCCGTGGCCGCAGTTCCTCGCGCACTACCAGGCAGCCGGGGGACGGCAGACCCACGAGGAGGAGCTACGTTACTTTCGCATCTGGACGTATCTGCGCAACAGCGTGCTCAGCGCCGTGGCGCTCCGGCGGCTGCTGAATGGCGAGGCACTGGACATCCGCACCGCGGCGATCGCGCTGCATTCTGGTGCACGCCTGGAGAGCGCGCTGGCACGCGCTCTGGCAACGGAGCTCGAGGCGGATTCGCGCTGAGAAGTGCTCAGACCGGCAGGTCAAGCGGCGCGTAAGGCGATATGCCCTCGGCCACGGTCGCGTTCAGGGCGAGCTGCACGGGCCCCTTGCCGTTGCGGGGATTGCTCGAGAGTTCCGCGTCGCAGTAACCCTTGAGTCCGACTCCCTCGGCGTCGCACATCATCTCGACCATGACGACCGTACCACGCTGGAAAGCGACCCCGGCCCGCGCGCGGCACGTGATTTCAACCGTCTCGCCCTTCGGCAAAGTCAGACGGACGCGGCCGCCGCGGTGCGTGAGCCCGTCCGGCTCGATGAGGGCAACGACATCGACCGCCGTAGCGTGGACTACCTCACCGCGCCGGCTGACGTAGCCGGTACGCACCAGGCGGCCGGCGGCCGACTGTGCCGTAATCGCTGCGAAGCCGAAGTCATCGCCGAGCATGCCGGTGAACCAGCGATGGTTCAGCATGCCATTCTCCCAGTCGCGCGGTCCCCAGCTGTGGTCGCGGTAGCCGTAACCCGCGACCTTGATCTCGCGTTCGCCGTAGCGCACGGTTCCCGTTACCGCTCCGGCAGCCTCGAAATGGTTCGGGAAACGTGCGGCGGCCAGTGGGTCGCCAGGCGGGAAAGGGTCGACGCGCGGGTAGCGATCACGGCACTCGAGGTCCGCACTGAGCAGCTCCCCGTCCTGCACGTGCCAGTGCGCGACACCGTTCCGGTGTTCGAAGCGTAGCGCGGAGCCCGCGGCCAGCCCGTTCCCCAGCCGGTCCGCCGCCGTCAGCGGCGTGTCGCCGCAGCGCCGATATTGCCAGGCGCCGGCGCGGTCAAAGAGATAACTCCAGATGGCAGCCCGACCGCCCTGATTGTTCGGCTCGTGGCCGATGCGGTGCCAGCCGCCGATCCCCTGACGCTGGTCATACCAGTGCAGCAGGACGCTCTCCTGCCACAGTGGATGCGCCTGTGCCGGGTGCAGTCCTTCGTCGCGGTCGGTGAATAGGACGTGGCTCATCGGCGTGCTGCATGCGCTGCGGGGCGCGCGGATCCGTATGCACGATCATGGTATTATTCCGTACGAACTGTCAATCATGCGCCTTGTCGCGCCGCGGCGCGCCGGCGCTGCTGCGGGGGATCCATGCGTCTCAAGGACAAGGTGGCGTTCATCACGGGCGCGACGAGTGGCATCGGCGCCGTGGTTGCCAAGCGCTTCGCCGCCCAAGGGGCGCGGGTCGTGATCGCCGCGCGCCGCGCCGACAAGGGCGCAGCCGTCGTCGATGAGATCCGCAGTGCCGGTGGTGACGCGCACTTTGCCCGCATGGACCAGGCGATCGAGGACGAGGTGCGCGAAGCCATCGATTTCGCCGTGCGCACCTACGGCAAGCTCAACGTCTTGGTCAACAATGCCGGACCTGTGGATCTGATCCAGAGCGGCGCCGATCGCAAGGCGCACGAGCTCGCGACCAGCGCCTTCGACCAGATCGTCAAGGTGACGCTCTACGGGCCATTCTGGTGCTGCAAGTACGCGCTGCCGCACATGATGCGCGGCGGCGGCGGGGCGATCGTCAACATTTCCTCGATCGCCGCCGTGACCGGCATGCCGATGCTGCCCGCCTACAGCGCCGCCAAGGGTGCCCTATCGGCGTTGACCCGCCAGCTGGCCTTCGACTACGGCGCGTACAACATCCGTTGCAACGCCATCGTCACCGGCCTCATCGTCCATGAAGGCAGTCAGAAGCAGGTCGACACCGCGGAAAAGTACAATGCCTATCGCGTCCGCCACCTGACGCGGCTCGGCGTGCCGGACGACATTGCCAATGCCGCGCTCTACCTCGCCTCGGATGAGTCGGAGTTCGTGACCGGCTCGCACATCAACGTCGAGGGTGGGGTACTGGTGAAGTCGCGCCCCGACGCCGAGCTCATCAAGGACCTCAGGAAGTGAGTGCCGGCGCCGCCGCGGCGCCACGCCGACTCCTCGATGCCGGGGAGCTCATCAGCGCGAGCCGCGCCGCGACCGGATTGCGCGATCTTGGCGAGCCCGATCCGCGCGAGTCGCTCGAGCGGCTGGTGGCCGCACTCAACGGGGAGGCGCAGCTCACCGAGGCCGGCGCCGCGGCCAAGCGTCTGAGTCTCATCCGCGTCCTCAGCAACCGCCTGTTGCTGCAGGAGGAGTTCGCAAGAAACCCAAGCCTCAGCGAGGAGCGGATCAGCTCCCCGATCGTGATCCTCGGTCTGCCGCGCTCCGGGACCACCAAGTTGCACCGCATGATCGCTGCGGACCCACTTATGCAGAAGCTGCCGCTGTGGCGGCTGCTGTATCCGGTGCGCGCACTCAGCCCCGGACCGGGGAGCGATGTCGAGCGCCGCATCGCCGCGACCGACGCTTACGTCGAGGCCATCCGCACGCGCAGCCCCGCCCTCTATGCGGGACATCCGATGCTCACGCACGAGCCGGACGAGGAATACTTCGCGATGGAAATCAGCTTCCTCGCGCACATCAACACCTCCTCGTTCCACACGCCAAGTTACGAGGCCTGGCTCGACGCGCAGGACTTTGACCCCTGGTATGTGTGGCTGAAGCGCCTGCTGCAGTACGTGCAGCACAGCGAGGGCGGCGCCGGCCGGCCCTGGGTGTTGAAGGCGCCCCACCACCTCGGCTACCTGCCGCTGCTCTTCAAGCACTTTCCCGATGCCACGATCGTGCACTGCCACCGCGATCCGGCGGTGGCTGTTGCCTCCTTCTGCGCGCTCCTGTACGCCTCGCGCGTCACCACTAGTGCGCACGCACGCGCCGCAGACGTCGGCTCGTACGTGCTGCGTGTCTATCCACGCCGCCTGGCCGCGTATCTCGAAGCCCGTGCGCAGGGCGTTCCCGGGCAACGGGTCATCGACGTGTCCTACAAGGAGATCGTGCGTGACGCGCCGGACGTGATCCGCCGCGCCTACGCCGCCGCCGGACTGCCCCTGGATGAGGCGCGCCTCAGGGCCATGCGCGCCTGGGACACGGCCAACGAGCAGCACAAGCATGGGCAGCACCGCTACCTGCTCAGTGATTTCGGATTGACCGAGAGCGACGTCGCGCGCACGTTCCGCGAGTACACGAACCGCTTCGAGAGCTACCTGCGCTAGTAGCCCAGGAGGATCCATGACAGCCCCCGAGAGAGTCAGTGCCTTGAGCGAGGCGGTGCCGGCCGCGCAGTGGCGACGCCTGCTTGCGGGCCTGGAGGAAGCGGGGCAGCACATCATCGCGGGTGCGCGCGTGCAGACTCCTGTCGCACAGGGGCAGGCGGTGCGGTACCTGCAGCGGGTGCTGCGCGGCATGCTGCTCACCGGCATAGAGGTGGATGATCCGGACTATCCGCAGCTGGTACGGCTGTTCGACAGCTACCTGCCCTACGGCAACTCGAACCCCGACTGCATCTACCTGCACGCCACGGTGTCGCCGCGGCACACCTATCGCATCTTCGGCAGCCGCGGTACCGCCCCCATCGTGGAGGTGCAGGTCATGGACGGGCATTTCCTCGCCGGCCCAAACCATCAGAGCCTCACGACTCTGGCGGACCTGAAGGCCGACGCCGACGGGCAGCTCGAGATCATCCTCAGCGCGACGCCGCACCGGGGCAACTGGGTGCGCCTCGATCCCACCGCAAGCTGGCTGTACCTGCGCCAGTATTTCTATGACTGGGAGCGCGAGGTCCCGGCGCACCTCGTCATCGAGCGCCTCGGGGCACAGTACCCGCCACCCCTGCCCTCCGCGAGCGTTATCGCGCAGCGCGTCGAGCGCGTCATCGGCTGGATGCCTACCTGGTTCCGCCATCTAGAGCGGCGCATCGAAACCTACTACCAGTCGCCCCCGGGCCGGCTGCAGTTCACCGCCTCGAGCGCGGGGATGGACGGGGTGCTGTACGGCAAGGGTTATGCACAGCTCGGCGCCGGGGAGGCGGCGATCCTGGAGTTCCGCCCACCGCCGTGCCGCTACTGGTCGGTCCAGGTCATGAATGACTTCTGGGAGAGCCAGGAGTTCGACCTGCGCCAGACCTCGCTCAACGGGCACCAGGCGCAGCTCGACCCCGACGGAATCTTTCGCGGCGTCATCAGCGTTACCGACCCGGGCGTCCCCAACTGGCTCGATCCGGTAGGGCACCAGAACTCGATGATCTGCGCGCGGGTGCTGTACGCGCAATCGACACCCGAGGTGCAGCTGCGCGTCGTACCGCTCGCGCGGCTGCGCGCCGAGCTGCACCCCGAGACCCCGCACCTCAGCGCGCCTGAACGCAGTGCCCAGCTGCGGGCCCGCATGCTGGCCGCGCGCCGGCGCTACCGGGAGTAAGCGTGAGCGATCTTCTGATCGAGCGCAGCGGAGGGGTCGCGACCGTGACCCTCAACCGTCCGGCGGTCAAGAATGCCCTGAGCTTCGCGATGTGCCACGAGCTGATCAGCTTCTTCGCGGCACTGCCACGTGATGAGGCGACGCGCGTCGTGGTAGTGCGCGGCGCGGGCAGCGACTTCTGCTCCGGGGCGGATCTCAAGGACGTGGCCACCATCCTCAGTCCCGATCCCGGTGAACGCGCACAGACTGCGACGCGGCAGGTGCGCGAACTGTCGATGCCGCTGTTTCGCGCACTCCACGCGGTACCTCAGCCGGTGGTGTGCAGTGTGCGCGGCTACGCCGTCGGCGCCGGGATGCAGTTCGCGCTGCTGGCCGATCTGGTGCTGGCCGCGCAGTCGGCAAAGTTCGTGCTGCCGCAGGTGCGTCTCGGGCACAGCGTCGATCACGGCGAGTCCTGGGCGCTGCCGCGCAAGGTGGGCGTAGGTCGCTCGATGCAGCTGCTCGCACTCGGCGAGAGTGTCACGGGTACGGAGGCCGAGCGCATCGGGCTCGCCAACTGGGTGGTCGCGGATGAGGAGCTCGACGCCCGCACCGCGGCGCTCGTTGAGCGCCTGGGAGCCTCGCCGACCATTGCGGTGCGCGAGATGAAGGCCCTGCTGCGCGAGGCGCTCGCGCACAGTTTCGCGGAGCAGTTCGAGGCCGAGGCGCGCGCACTCGGTGTGTGTGCGGCGAGCGCCGACTTCGCCGAGGCGCTTGCGGCCTTCATGGCCAAGCGTGCTCCCGTGTTCACCGGACGCTAGGCATGGGGACGCTGTTCGAGGAGTGGCGTCGCCGCTCGCCCCACTACGACGACACGCACGAGGCCATCGCGCAGTCGGTACGCCGTTTCATCGCCGCCGAGGCTGCACCCAACATCGAGGCTTGGGAGAGCGCGCGCATGATCCCGGCGGATTTTCACCGCCGCGCCGGTGAGGCAGGCCTGCTGGGCCTCGGATTTCCCGAGGAGTATGGCGGCACATCTGAAGGCATCGACGTGTTTCACGTCATGGTGCAGGGCGAGGAAATAGCTGCCCCCGGTGCGGGCGGACTGTATTCGGCGCTGAACACGCACATGGTGGCCCTGCCACCCGTGCTGCTGCTCGGTAGCGCGGCCATGAAACGCCGCATCGCCCCGGACGTGATCGCCGGGCGCAAGATCATGGCGCTCGGGATCACCGAGCCCTCCGGCGGCTCGGACGTCGCGCGGCTGCGCACCCGCGCCGAGCGCCGCGGCGGGCATTACGTGGTGAACGGCAGCAAGACCTTCATCAGCTCGGGGATGCGAGCCGACTATTTCACCGTCGCGGTGCGTACCGGCGGCACCGGCATCGACGGGATTTCGCTGCTGCTCATCGAAAAGGACCTGCCCGGCTTCTCGCGCACGCCGCTCGAGAAGATGGGCTGGCACTGCGGTGACACCGCGACCCTGTATTTCGACAACGTGACGGTGCCGGCCGAGAACCTCATCGGTCCGGAGAACGGTGGCTTCCTGCGGATCCTTGAGAACTTCAACTCCGAGCGCCTCACCGCCGCACATCAGTGCTGTGCCTTCGCGCGGGTCTGCCTGCAGGAGGCTGCGGCCTGGGCGCTCGAGCGCGAGACCTTCGGCAAGAAGCTCGGCCAGCATCAGGTGATCCGCAGCAAACTCGGCGACATGGCGCGTCACATCGACGCCACGCAGGCCTACGTCGACCTGTGCGCCTGGCGCTTCACGCGCGGACTCGCGCAACCGGCGGACTTCGCCCTGCTGAAGGTGCAGGCAACGCGCACCTTCGAGCTGATCGCGCGCGAGGCGGCGCAGGTGCTCGGTGGTGCTTCATTCATCCGCGGCAACAAGATCGAGCGCATCTACCGTGAGGTGCGCGTCATGGCGATCGGGGGCGGGTCGGAGGAGATCCTGCTCGACCTCGCGGGGCGGCAGCTCGGCTTCGGCTGACGGCGAGTGCTCAGCCGCGCCGCGGCACGCCGGCGAGATCGCAGAAGTAATGGAATAGCGTCATCGTGTCGCGCCCCGGCGGCCCGGCGGCCGCCGCGCGCGCCCCGAGCGCCGCGGTGTGGTCGGCCATCGGCGTATCGGCGTGCAGACGACGCGCCTCCTCGAGAAAGCATTTCAGGTCCTTGACGCCGATCTCGACGGCCCCGGTGCCTTCGAATTTTCGCGGGATGATGTAGGCCGGGAAGATCTTCTGCGAGTGGAAATTGGCCCCGCTGCCCTGGTTGATGATGCCGACCAGTGTCTCGATATCAATGCCGGCCTTCAGTCCGACCGCCACCGCCTCGAACGTCGCATACAGTGAGGCGTAGCCAACGGCGTTGTTCACCACCTTGCCCACCTGCGCCATACCGGGCCGCTCGCCGAGGTAGAAGACCCGTCCGGCGAATGCCTCCAACACGGGTTGCACGCGGTCGAACGCAGCGCGTGGACCTGCGATGAGGATGCCGAGCGTGCCGGACTCGCACGAGATGACGCCACCGACCACCGGGGCGTCGAGGAACGTGATGCCGCGCTCGGCCAGCCCCGCGGCCAGTGCCACCGAAGTCTCACCGCCCACGGTCGCGGTATCGACGTAGATCTTGACGGCCCGGCCCTCGAGCACGCCGCCGGGTCCGAGCGCCACCGCGCGGCACACCTTCGCGTCCGGCAGGCAGCTGAAGACCAGTTCGCGGCTATCGACCACCTCGCGTACCGAGGCGGCGACCGCGGCACCGTTCGCGCGCGCACGCTCGAGCATCTGCGGATTGGTGTCGTAGGCCAGCACCGGCACACCGTGCTGGATGAGCCGCGCCACGATCGCCCCACCCATGGCGCCGACGCCGATGAACCCGACCTGCTCCATAGTGCTCGCCCCTCTACCGTCCGGCACGCGCCGCGCCGAGACACACGCTCGCGCGGCCACTCAGTTTCAGCTCACCGCCGTCGTTGCGCATCTCGAGCTCGAGATCCGCCACATCGCCCGCTTCGCTCGCCCGCACCGAGGTAACGGTGCCGCTGCACCTCAGCGTCTCCCCGAGCAGGGTCACTGCCATGAAGCGACAGGAAAAACTGCGCAACGCACTAAGTGGCTGCCAGGCGGTGACGACCCGCCCAAGATACGCCATCACCAGCAGCCCGTGGGCGATCACGCCGGGGAACCCCATGGACCGTGCGTAGGCCTCGTCAAGATGCACGGCCGCCTCATCCCCCGAGGCCGCAGCGTAGCGTGCCAGGTCGGCCGCCGTGAGCGCCGGCAGCTCCAGCACCGGCAGTTGCGTGCCAGGGCGCACAGGTTCGCGCGCCGTATTCACAAGTCGTTGCGGATCACTTCGGTGTGGCGGATCAGTGCCAGTACGCGGCCGGCGGCATCCGCCACCTGCGTCTCGAGCACCACGAAGGTGAGTGCCCCGCCCTTCTTATCGTAGACGTCGGCGACGTGCTCACTGAAACACAGCTCGTCGCCGGCACAGATAGGCTCGAGGTACTCGAAGGCCTGTTCGGCGTGCAGCAGTTTGCCGGAGCCACCCTCCACGCCGAGCGCCCGCAGCGCCCCGTCGGGGGCCGAGCCGCCCAGATGCTTCAGGCAGAACGCGTAAGTCGGCGGGATCGGCAGGCTGCGGTAGCCGGCCGCGCGCGCCGCCGTCTCATCGAAGAACACGGGGTCGGTCTCACCGATGGCCTGGGCAAAGCGGCGTACGGCCTCGGCCTCGACGGTGGCGTACGAGAGCGGGAACTGCCTTCCGATGAACGAGCGATCGAGCGTTGGCAAGGGCGCACCCCGGATTCGGCGGCCGCGGCCGGGCTCAAGGCTCGAGGGTCGTGTCGCGGTCGATGCCAGCGTTCTTGCGCGAGCGCGCCACGATGTCGCGGATGGCCGGACCGAGCTGCGTCGGATCCTTGGAGGCCTCGGTGAAAGCACCGTGCTGCCAGCTCTCGGCCACGGTGTAGCCATAGCCCCAGGACTCGAACACGCGCCCGCTGATACCTTTGGACTCGGGACTCGCCAGCCATGTTACGAGTGCCGCGGTCCACACCGGGTCGCGCTTCTCGACCTGCTCGGCGGTCCACTGCGCCAGCCCCTCGGTGAGGCGTGTGTTGGCGCGTGGCGCCACCGAGTTGACGGTGGCGCCGATGCGCTGGAACTCGCGGGCGGCAACGATGGTGAGCGCGGCGATGCCCATCTTGGCCGCCGCATAGTTGGCCTGTCCGACGTTGCCGAACAGGCCCGAGTGCGAAGTGGTGGTGATGACGCGCGCATCGACCGGCTTGCCCGCTTTCGACTGCAGCCGCCAGTAGTTGCCGGCGTGGTGCATCGGCAGGAACGTGCCGCGCAGGTGCACACGCACGACCGCGTCCCAGTCCTCCTCGCTGGTGTTGATGAGGAGCTTGTCGCGCAGGATGCCCGCGTTGCAGACGAGGACGTCGAGCTCGCCGAAGCTGTCCAGGCACTGGCGGATCATGGCCTCCGCTCCCTTGCCGTCGGCCACGTCGGCGGTATTGAGGATCGCCTCCCCGCCACCGGCACGGATCTCGGCCACCACCTGCTCCCCGGGGCTGGCATCACCGCCGCGGCCGTCAGGGGTCGAGCCGAGGTCGTTGACGACGACCTTCGCACCGTGCTGCGCCAGCATCAGCGCGTAGGCGCGCCCCATACCGCGCCCCGCTCCGGTGACGATGGCGACCCGGCCCTCGCACAGTCTCATGATGACCCGACCCTCCCAGGGGCGGCTGGCCCTGCCGCCGCGTAGTGTGCAAGTATACGATAAGTCAGCAATCAGCGTCGCGGATCTTGTTGCCGGGGCAGGCACTTTGGTCGGCTTTCCGGGCCAGCAGGGCCCCCGAGCCGTCGCCAAGAGGGTGGACCTTCTATGAGCTATCAGTACACCAAGGCGCTCTTCGGTGAAGAGCACGAGATCTTTCGCGACGCCTACCGTCGCTTCCTCGCGACCGAGGCCGACGCCCATGTGAACGAGTGGCTCGAGCAGGGGCGCATTCCAGGTGCTTTCTGGCGCCGGGCGGGTGAACAGGGTTTCCTGGGCGTCGGGGTGCCTGAGGAGTTCGGCGGTCCGGGCGGGGACTTCCTCCACCGCGTCGTGATCGCCGAGGAGCTTGGCTACAGCGTAGCCGGCGCCAGCATCGCGCCATCGGTGATCGGCGACGGCGTGAGCGAGATCCTCTACAAGAACGCCTCACGCGAGCTGAACCTCAAGTGGCTGCCGCGCATGGCCAAGGGCGAGATCCGCTTTGGCTTCGCGATGACCGAGCCCGACAGCGGCAGCGACGTCGGACGTATCCGTACCGCCGCGGTGCGCGAGGGCGAGGAGTGGGTGATCACCGGCGCCAAGACCTTCATCGGCAATGCCGCCGAGGCCGATGCCTTCCTGGTGGCCTGCCGCACCCGGCCGGACCCGGGCACCAAGGGGATCTCGATGATCATCGTCGAGGCCGACCGGCCGGGCTTCCACCGCGGGCGGCGCCTGCACAAGATGGGCTCGCACCTCTCGGCCACGGGAGAGTTCGCGCTCGACCACGTGCGCGTGCCCGTGAGCAACCTGGTAGGCACCGACGGGGGCGGCATGAAAGTGGTGATGACGGGCCTGAACATGGACCGCATAACCTGGCCGTCGATCGCGCACGCGGCTTCGCAGCGCGCCTTCGACGAGACGGTGAACTTCACGCGCAACCGCAAGGCATTCGGGCAGGCGGTCATCGACTTCCAGAACACGCGCTTCCGCCTCGCGGAAATGAAGACCGAGCTCGCCGTCGGCCGCGCCTTCCTCGATGACCTGATCCGCGACTACCTCACCACCGGCGAGCTCGATACCACGCGCTGCGCGATGGCCAAGATGTGGCTGCCGGAGATGGAGGCGCGCATCATCGACCAGTGTGTGCAGCTGCACGGCGGTGCAGGCTACATGGACGAATATCCGGTCTCGCGCCTGTACACCGCGGCGCGACTGCACCGCATCTTCGCAGGCACCGCAGAGATCATGCGCCTCATGGTCGGACGCACCATCTGAAGGCGACGGAGGATCCGAGTATGAGCGCAGCCCCCGCCGCGCCCGTCGCACTGATGACCGGCGCTGGTCGCGGGCTCGGACGTGTCATGACCCTCGCGCTGCTGCGGGCCGGCGTGCGCGTCATCCTCACCTCTACCGATCGCGCCTCGCTCGAGGAGACGCTCACTGCCAGCGGTGCCAGCGCACAGCAGGCCCGCACGCTGGTCCTCGACCTGGCCGAGCCCGGCGCCTGCGAGCGCCTGGCAGGCGAGGCCAGTACGCTCTTCGGCCGTGTCGACATCCTGGTGAACAACGCGGGACTCGGCACGACCTCGATCCGCCCCGACCTGCTGCGCAACCCGTTCAAGTTCTGGGAGGTCGAGCCGGCGACCTTCGAGCGCTTCTTCCTCATCAACAGCACCGTGCCCTATCGCCTCGCGAGCCTGCTGGCCCCAGCGATGGTGGCGCGCGGCTGGGGGCGCATCGTCAACAACACCACGAGCCTCGACACGATGCTGCGCTTCGCGGTCTACGGAGGTTCAAAGGCGGCGCTCGAGGCGCACACGGCGAGCATGGCCGCGGACCTCAAGGGCACCGGAGTCACCGCCAACGTCCTGGTGCCCGGCGGCGGCGCCGCAACGCGCATGGTCGAGGGCTTGGGATTGCCGATGTCCAGCTTCATCGACCCCGAGGTCATGGGACCGCCGATCATATGGCTGGCGTCCGCGGCCTCCGACGGGGTGAGCGGGCGGCGTTTCATCGCGCGCCTGTGGGACCCGGCCTTGCCACCGCAGGAGGCCGCGGCCATCGCCGGCGCGCCGGTCGCCTGGGGCGGCTACGGCACCCAGGGCGTGCACCCGGCGCAGGCGCGCTGAGGAATCAGCCGCCCGCGGCCTTGAGAATGAACTCGACAGCGCGCTCGTGCGCATCCGGTGCGCCGGCACACGTGATCTTGTCGTCTCCGCCCTCGCTCTCTGCGAACCGCCGGATGCCGGCGTGCACGGATGGCCCGAGCCGCCCGCAGGCGCACGGTTCGTCCGCCCAGCTGAGTGTCACCTTGTCGCCGGTGAGGAAGCCGCCCCAGTAGGTGCGCGCGTTGAGATCGAAGATGCCGAAGCGGCCGGTGACGGTACCGCTGCGCGGCAGCAGCGCACCGCTGACCGGGTCGAGCACGAACGGCACGACGTGCGGGGGTACGTGGTAGCGCTTCTGAGTACAGGCACGCGATGAGGCGATCGACTCGGACATCCCGTAGCCGTCGCTGAGGCGCGGCACGCCGAAAAACCGCATTACCTGCTGGTCCCAGTCATCCGGCAGCGCGCGTCCCTTGTTGCCGCCGCCGGCGGCGACGTGGGACACCGGGTCGAACAGCTTCTCAACCCCGGCGGCGATCCCGGCACTGGCAAGATCGAACAACTGCGGCAGCGCCCCCATGACGGCGACGCTGCGACCCTCGATCGCCCGCAGGCGAGCGAGAAATTTCTGCACGCGCTGCGGCGCCTCGGCCTGCTCCTTGAGCAGTGCCTCGCGCCGCGCGGCGATCTTCGGAGCGATCTGCACCTGACCGAGCTCACCCTTGGCCTCGGCCGCGCGCAGCCGCCCGGCGAGCGAGATGGCATCCGCCGAGAGCCTGCCGGGATTCAGGGCGAAGATCATGCCCTCGTTGCCCGCAAACAGATGGCGCAGCATGCCCTCGAACAGGCGGTGATACGCCATGGCCCCGTGGCGGTACCAGGGAAAAATCACCGGCGCCTGTTCGACCGGCACGCTGATGCGCGGCAGCTCCCCGGGATAGATGTCAAAGGTGCGGCGGTGGTTGGTAACCATGGCCTCCAGCTCAACCACGCTGCGTGGCAGGAAAGAGAGCTTGCCGGTGGTGCCGGTCGAGTGGATGACGCGGATCGGCGTCCTGGCATCGAGCAACGCGATCCAGTCGTCGATCGTGTCGCAGCCGGTGGCATCGAGCGACGCGAGATCGTGGCTCGTGAGTCCGGCGAGCCAGCGCGTGAGCCGATCGAACTGCCCCCGCTCGATCACCGAGAGCGAGTAGGACTTGTAGGTGGAGTGCGGCAGCAGCAGCGGCGCGGCGTCCTCGAGGCGGCGGATCTCGCGGACGTCCTGGTTCTCGGCCATCTTGCCGACGATGGCGATGCGCTCACGTAGCTCGGCGAAACGCGCCCTGAGGCCCGCGAGCTGAATTTCCTCCTGCTCGGCCGGCGGGATCCGGTACAGCTCAGTCAGAGGCAGTTGGATCAGGCGCTCGGGCGCGAGTGCGGGGCTGCTCATTTGGTGGCTCCTGTCGGGCCGGCGGCGGCCACGGGTGGCAAACGGCCGGCGAGCGGCTGCAGCTCGGGGGCGCTGCTCTCGTCGATGATCCAGCGGCACATGCGGCGCAGCGGCTCGATCGCATCCTGCGGCCCCGCGAGTGACATGACGCCGGCATTGGAGGCGTAGCCGAGGGACACCAGGCGCTGCGCCCCATGGAAGGCGAGCCGATCGCGGATGCGCTCCTTGAGCGCCTCCGGGTAGATGCCGATGGTCTGCGTGTAGGCGTTCACCGAGCGGATCGGGGTTTCCAGGTCATCTACCGGAACAAGGTTCGCAACGCGGTTGGTGAGCAGCCGGGCAAAGTCCACCGGCTCGCTCGACTGCGAGACGATCACCGCCCCGCCGCGACCGCCGCCGAACACACGGTGCTCGTCGCTCGCGAGCCGGACCGCCTCGAGCTCCTCGGCGAGCTCGCGCTCGAGTCGCTTGGCCGGACCGCTGACATGCGCGGGCAGCGCGCCGATTGCTTCCAGCAGCAGTTGGCCGAAGCGGTTCGCGCGCGCCAGGCCGGCCTCATCCGTGCCGGTCTGGATGTAAACGACGCGGGCGTTCACGCAGCCCTCCTGGTTGCCCGCGCCGACATCGTGCGCCAGGCGCTCGGCCACCTCCCGCATGGTCGGCTCGTCGCGGAAAGCCTCGGCAGCGATGATGGTCGAGCTCAACTTCGGGTCGAGCGTGATCAGGTCTATGCCCGGCTGGATGTAGCGCGTGATATGGCGCACCGAGGCGAGGCCTCCCCAGGCCACGATCTTCTCGATGTTCTGCGGCTGATACAGGGGCTCCTCGATCGCCGCGTCCCCGCCCTTCCAGTAGGCCACGCTCAGGTGCCGGGTGATCGGATGCGTGGGTGCCATCTCGACCATGGTGCGCACCAGCGCGTTGGCGGTCAGCGGATCGTTGGAGGGCGACTTGATGATGGCGTCGCTGCGCGTGAGTGCGACGCGCGCCAGGGTGAGCGCCGAGACTCCCGGATTGTTGCCCGCCACGATGTGCACCGAGCGGGCGCCGAAGGCGCGCACCGCTACCCGTGCGCCGTTGGGCAGCCGCTCCTCGACCCAGCCCTCGAGAGCCCGCACCCCGACCGAGCGCTCGATCATGGTTTCGAGGTAGCGCCGCTCGAGCAGCCGTGGCAGCGAACGGTAGACGTTGCGCAGCAGCTCGTCGGTAAGACCGGACGTGCGCCGCGACAGCTCGAACGCCGCCTCGAGATGCGGATTGCGCTCGAGGACCAGGCGGCTGCCGAGTTCGCTCATGAAGTCGAGCAGCTCGCCGAACGACAGGCAGTACAGATCCTCGAGCGCCGACGGCGCGCGCAGCACGAGCTCGCCGAGGTGCTTGCGCACGTCGGCGGTACTGAAGCGCACGTCGCCCCCGCGGCCGCCAAATTCGAGCTCGGCGTCCTCGATGAGGCGCCCGCGTATGATCAGCGGGACGTTGAACTCGGCACTCCCCATGCTCGCGCCCTCTCAGTCGCGCCGCCGCGCGCGGAAGCGCGGTTTGCGCTTCTCGGAGAAGGCCAGCAGCCCCTCGTGCGCGTCCGGGTCGGTCGTCTCGTAGTGCAGCACGTAGGCTCCCTCGAGCTGCAGCCCCTCCGCCAGCGAACCCTTCAGCCCCTGGTTGACCAGGTACTTGATGGCCTTGCGGCTCGAGAAGCTCTTCTCGAGGAGCGAGCTGAGCAGCTGCTGCAGCTGGGCCTCGAGCTCCTCGGTCGGCACGCACCGGCTCACAAGCTGCATATCTGCCGCCTCGCGCGCGTCGAACATACGCGCCGTCAGCAGCACGTCCTTGGCGCGCAGCACGCCGACGGTGCGCGGCAGGCGTTGCGTGCCCCCTGCCCCGGGCAGCAGACTGAAGTTCAGATGACCGTCGGAGAAACGCGCCCGCTCGCTCGCGAGGACGAAATCACAGGCGAGCATCAGTTCGATGCCGCCGGCGACACACAGCCCGTCGATCACCGCGAGCACCAGGAGCTCGGAACGCTCGAAACGCTCGAGCAGCCGCCGCAGGTTGGCGCCGATCGCGGCCATCCAGTCGCTGTCGGTGTGCAGCGTCAGTGCCTTCTTCAGATCGCCCCCGGCGGAGAAGGCACGGCCGGCCCCGCGCAGCACCACGATTTCGACCTGCGGGTCGGCCTCGATCTGATCGAGGCACCGGTGCAGCTCGGCGACCATCCGGTCATCGAGCGGGTTGAGCTCCGCCGGCCGGTTGAGGGTAATGGTGCCGACTGCCCCAGCGCGCTCGTACAGGGTCGATTCGCCGCTCATGCTGCACCTGCGGGTAGGTCGTCGCCGCGACTATCGATCGCGACAACAAGGTACGCTAGAGTACCACATCCGGACGCCGGTCATCCTGCGCCGGCACCGTCCTTGGAGGGGAGTGTCCTGCATGCTCAAGATCTACGGCTGGAAGAAGTCCCGGGCCTCGCGCTGCATGTGGGTTCTGGAGGAACTCGGTCTCACCTACGAGCAGGTGCCCCTCAATCCGCACGCCGGAGAGACCCGCAATCCCGAATATCTGGCGCTTAACCCGAGCGGGAAGATCCCGACGCTCGTGCACGACGGCTTCGTGCTGCGTGAATCGGTGGCCATAAACTGGTACCTGGCGGCGAACTTCCCCGGCAGCCTGCTGCCGCGTGACCCGCAGAAGCAGGCGCTGGTGCAGCAGTGGACCGCCTGGGCGGTGACCGAGCTCGAGCCGCCGATGGTAGCGATCATGCGCGAGGGGCGCCGTGCCCCCGACAAGATCGACGCCGAGCGAATCGTCGCCGCGCGCGCCGAGGTGCACGCGCTGGTGGACAAGGTGCTCGAGCCCGCCCTCGCCGGCGGTGGCTACCTGCTCAAGGGCCAGGAGTTCACGCTCGCGGACCTGAATGTCGCCTGCGTGGCTGCGGTGATGCCGGTGTTCGAAATCACTCTCGAACAGCACCCGGGGGTCGCGGACTGGATGCGCCGCTGCTACGCGCGCCCGGCCTGGGCGCGCGCGCAGCAGCGGGCTTAAAGGGCCCGACCGGCCCGGCTCAGTGTGAGCTCAGGCCGAGGATCGAGATCGAGGACAGGCAATTCCAGGGCACACCGCCTAGGTTGTGGCTGAGGCCATAGACGGGATTCTTCAGCTGCCGCGGACCGGCACGCCCGAGCAGCTGCAGGTAGTTCTCGTAGGCCATGCGCAGCCCCGATGCCCCGATCGGGTGGCCGAAGCACTTCAGGCCCCCATCGATCTGGCACGGCAGGCCGCCGTCGGCGTCGAAGAAGCCGTCCATCACATCCTTGACCGCGCCACCGTCGGAGGACACGCCCAGGTCCTCCATGGTCACCAGTTCGGTGATCGAGAAGCAGTCGTGCACCTCCATCATCGACAGCTCCTTGCGCGGGTTCCTGATGCCGGCCTCCTCGTAGGCCTTCTTGGCCGCGATGCGCGTGTTGCGCACGTAGCTGCCGTCCCAGTCGGCGGTGCTCACCTCGCGCCCCGCGCTCAGCGAGAGGGCGAGCGCCTTGATGGTGACGAAATCCTTCTTGCCCATCCCGCGGGCGATGTCCGGGGTGGTAACGATCGCGCAGGCGGCGCCGTCGCTCACCCCGCAGCAATCGAATAGTCCGAGCGGCTCGGCGATCATCGGCGCCCTGAGGATGGTCTCGAGGTCGACCTCTTTCTGCAGGTGGGCCTTGGGATTCTTGGCGCCGTTGACGTGGCTCTTCCACGACACCCGGCCGATGGCGCGCTTGAGGTCCTCGCGGGACACGCCGTACTTGGCACGATACCCGGCGGCAAGCTGCGCGAAGCCACCGGGAGCGGAGGCGTACGGCATCACGAGGTCATTCAGGGTGCCTTTGGTCTGCACCGGCAGCCCTCCGTACCCGGTGTCCTTGAGCTTTTCGGCGCCGATGGCGAGGGCGATGTCGACCGCACCCGCGGCGACGGCGTAGGCCGCCCCGCGCAGCGCCTCAGTCCCGGTCGCGCACATGTTCTCGACGCGCGTCACGGGGATGCCCTCCAGGCGCAGCGCGGTGGTGGCGGGAATCGCCGAGTTACCCACGTTGACACGGTCGAGCGCGGAGCCGTACCAGGCGGCGCCGATCTGCTCCTTGCCGATACCGGCATCCTTGAGCGCCTCCTGGAACGCTTCGTTCAGCAGGTGCTCGGTGCCGCAGTCCCAGCGCTCGCCGAAGCGCGAACAGCCCATGCCGATGATCGCGACCTTGTCCTTGATGCCGGTTGCCATCTGCAGTCTCCTTCAGCCGAGCGGGGCCGCTTTCCAGAAGTAACGGTTGTAGTGACGAAGCGCGTCCTGCTCCTTGACGCGAAACACCATGCGCAGGGGGGTGCCGACATCGAAGTTGGCCGGGTCGACATCCACCATCTCCATCAGCACCCGCGCGCCGTTGTCGAACTGCACCAGCCCGACATACAACGGCGGCGAGGGATAGAACATCAGCCAATCGGCGGTGAACGTGGCCACCTTGGCCGGCGCATCCGCGAGCGGCGCGGCCGCCATGGGCGCGGTGGAGCCGCATTTGACGCACGCGGGCATGCGCGGGAACTGGATGGCGCCGCAGCCGGCGCACTGCGCCCCGATGAAGGACATCACCTGCTCGCGCGCGCGATACAGCTGCGTGAGGGCGGTCTTCTGATCGGTCTCCGCCCGCATCCCCCAGTCGAGCTCGAGTTCGCCGCTGAAGGACAGCAGCTTGGTGTAATTACGCTCGGTCACGCCGCGGGCGAGCGTGGCACTCACCGGCGCGGCCGAGCGGTAGCTGGCGAGAGCCTCGGTCGCTTCGAACAGCAGTGCATCGCAGCCGGCGCCGAAGCCCACCACGAGGATGCGCTGTCCGGGCTTCGCGGCCTCGAGCGCCGCAGCGAGCAGTAGCAGCGGGTGCGCCGCGCCCGTATCGCCGCAGCGCGCCGCCAGGTTGTCCACCACGGCCTCAGGGCGGATCTTGAGCTGCTTCGCCACCGCCGGCGCCACCCCGGCGATGGTCGCAGGCAGGCAGAAGAAGTCGATCGCCGCGCCGCTGACCCCGGTCTGGGCAAACAGCCGGCCCACGGCCTCCGGGACGATCTTCAGATACCCCTCGTCGCGGATCCAGCGCTCCTCCCACTGGTAGTCGTACTTGTGGCCCTGGGCGCGAAAGTGATCGACGAATGGGCTCGCGCTCGAGGTGCCGCCGAGATAGCGCGCGATGAGCGCCTCGCGGCTCACGAGCACAGCGCAGCTGCCTGCCCCGTACTGCATCTCCTGCACGCTGCCGGGCTTGGCGTGCCGGTCATCGGCGGCGACCACCGCGGCATCGCCGGCCCCCGCGGCCTCGAGCGCACGCAGCAGCGCCGTGGTGCCGGAGCGCAGCGAGCCGCAGGCATCGAGGGTCGATGTGCCCGCGCCTTCCAGTCCCGCGGCCGCGGCTATGAAGGCTGCGTTCTGCAGATCCGCAAACACCGCGGTGGTGGAAGCGAAGCTGAGCGCGCCGATGCGCCCGGCGGGCGCACCGCGCAGACAGGCGCGCAGAGCTTCCACGCTCAGGGTGATCGAATCCTCGTCCCAGCTGCAGAAGGAGCGCTCGCCCTTGGCCTGGCTGCGCAGCCCCGGCAGGGCCCAGGCGTGGGCGGCAGCGATGGCGGCGCGCTCCATACGCAGGCGCGGCACGTAGGCGGCAAAGGATCGGATTCCGGTCTCGGGCATATGTCTGTATGGCTCCGCGTCAGTAGGACTTCGGCATGCCGAGTTCCTTCTCGGCGATGAATGACAGGATCAGTTGCTCGCTGATCGGCGCGAGGCGCTGCAGCACCGACTCGCGCAACAGCCGCTCGACCTGGAACTCCTTGGCATAGCCCATGCCGCCGTGGGTGAGCACGGCCTGGGTCGCCGCCTGGAAGGCGACGCGGCCGCCGAGGAGCTTCGCGGCGTTGGCGTGCGAGCCGCAGGGCTGCTTCGAGTCATACAGCGAGGCCGCCTTCATGGTCATCAGCCAGGCCGCCTCGATCTCGCACCAGTTCTCCGCCAATGGATGCTGGATCGACTGGTTCTGCCCGATCGGTCGGCCGAAAACCACGCGCTCGCGCGCATAGGCAGCGGCGCGGCGCAGGGCATCCTGGGCGATGCCGATCGCGCCGGCGGCAACGATGATGCGTTCCGGGTTCAGGCTGTGCAGCAGATAGTAGAAGCCCTTGCCCTCTTCGCCGATGCGGTCGGATTCGGGGATGAAGAAGTCCTCGATGAAGATCGCATTCGAGTCGACCGCCGCGCGCCCCATCTTGGGAATACGTCGCACCTCGATCTTGGTGCGGTCGAGCTTGGTGAAGAAGATCGTCATGCCGTCGGTCGGCTTGGCGCTCTCCTCGAAGGACGTGGTGCGCGTCAACAGCATGATGTTGTCGGCCACCTGTGCGGTGGAGGTCCAGATCTTGCTGCCATTCACCAGGTAGCCGCCGTCGACGCGCTTCGCGAAGGTCTTGATCTGCGTGGTGTTGAGGCCGGCATTGGGCTCGGTGACCCCGAAGCAGGTCTTTTCTGCGCCGGTGATGAGCGGGCGCAACATGCGCTTCTTCTGCTCGGGGGTACCCAGGACGACGATGGGATGCGGCGCGAACAGGTTGATCTGCAGAGTCGACATGGCAGCCGCGCCGCCACCGCCGGCAGCCACCGTGTTCATCATGATGGCTGCCTCCGTGACCCCGAGGTTCGAACCACCGAGTTCCTCGGGCATCGTGATGCCGAGCCAGCCGTCGGCGGCCATCGCAGCGTGGAACTCGTGCGGGAACTCGGCCGCGGCGTCCTTGTGAGTCCAGTACTCGTCCGGGAAGCGCGCGCAGATGCGCTTGACTGCCTCGGCGATGGCGCGCTGGTCGTCGCTCAGGTTGAAATCCAAGGCATCTCCTTCGCGCCGCGCGCTAGCCCTCGAACACCTTGCGGCTGATGATCTCGCGCATGACTTCGGATGAGCCGCCGGCTATGCGGCGCACCCGCGCATCGATGTAGGCGTGCGCGATCGGGTAGTCGAGCGTGTAGCCATAGCCGCCGAAGAACTGCAGGCATTCGTCGACGACCCGGCACTGCAGCTCGGTTGCTACCATCTTCGCCATGGCGGCGTCGGTGCTGTCGAGCGCGTTGTCGAGCGCCAGCCCGATGCAGCGGTCCACGAATACGCGCGCGCTCTGGGTGAGCGCCGTGAGCTCGGCAACCTTGAAGCGCGTGTTCTGGAACTCGGCGATGGGGTGCCCAAAGGCCTTGCGCTCGCGCGTGTACTTGACGGTCCACTCGAGCACCGCCTCGCAGGTGGCCAGCGCGTTCGCCGCGATGATGAGGCGCTCGTGCGCGAGCTTGTGCATGGCCATCTTGAAGCCAGCGCCCTCCTCGCCCAGGCGGTTGGCGACCGGCACGCGCACGTCACGGAAAAACAGCTCGGAGGTGTCCTGCGCCTTCAGTCCCAGCTTCTCGAGTCGCCGACCGCGCTCGAAGCCGGGGCGGTTGGTCTCCACCACGATCAGGCTCACGCCCTTCGCCCCGGCATTGATGTCGGTCTTGCAAGCCAGCACGACGAGGTCGCACAACTGGCCGTTGGAAATGTAGGTCTTCTGACCGTTGATGACGTAGTGATCGCCGTCGCGCTCGGCGCGGGTGCGCAGCGCCTTGAGGTCGCTGCCGCAGCCGGGCTCGGTGAGTCCGAGGGCGCCAATCAGCTCGCCGGCGACCATTCCCGGCAGCCACTGACTCTTCTGTGCCGGTGTGCCGAAGCTCAGGATGTAGCTGGCGACCATGTCGGAGTGCACCGTGAACTGCGGGCCGGTGGCGCCGGCCCGGCCGAGTTCCTCGGTGATCACCACGTTATAAAGGAAGTTCGCCCCCGGGCCACCGTACTCGGCCGGCACGTTGGGGCACAGCAGCCCCGCTTCGCCTGCCTTGCGCCACAGCTCGCGCGGCACGACCCCTGCCTTCTCCCAGTCGAAGTGATACGGCGTGATCTCGCTGGCGATGAAGCGGCGCGCCGCATCGCGGAACATCTCGTGTTCGTCGCTGAAGAGGGTCCTGGGGATCATGGCGCGCTCGCGGCTCACCCGCGCCCGGTCTGGCGCGACCCAAATATGGTACGCTACCGTACCGTTTAGCGCAAATCAGCGCCCCGGGGGTGCTCAGTCGAGAGCGGCAAAACCCTGGCTGAGTACCACCTTGTCGCGGCTCGGGACCAGGGCGCGAAAGTGGATACCGCCGGCGACGCGCTGGCCTTCGACCCGGATCGTCTCCCCGGGGTAGACGGGGGCACTGAAGCGCGCGCCGAGGGAGCGTAACCGTCCGGGCTCATTGCCGCAGGCGCAGCGCGTCAGCAGGTAGCCGACCACGCCATAGGTGCACAGCCCGTGCAGGATCGGGCGCTCGAACCCGGCCTTGGCCGCGGCCGCCGGGTCGACGTGGATGGGATTGAGGTCACCGTTCAGACGGTAGAGAAGCGCCGCTCCGACGGTAGTCTTCAGGTCGGCGACGAAGGTGGGCGGCGCGACCGGCTCGGCAGGCAGTGGCGGCGGGGCCGTTCCGAAACTGCCGCAGCCGCCGTCAGCGCGCAGGAACAGCGTCGAGGAGACCGTGCACAGCTTCTCGCCGCCATGCGCCTCACTCAACACCTTCTCGAAGTACACCAGCGCGCCCTTGTCCTCGCCCTTGTCCACGACGCCCGCGATGCGGTAGTTCGCCTCGATCTCGCCCTCGGGCGGCAGGCTCTTGTGGACCGTGAGGTTCTGCTCGCCGTGCAGCAGCTTCAGGAAGTTCACCTTGAAGGTCGGGTTGGCTATCCAGGCGCCCGGGTGCGCCAGCACGGCCGCCATCGTCGGCAGCGCGGCTAGCCCGTTCTCGTAGCTGAAGCGCAGCTGCCGCGGGTCGAGCGGGTCATCCCC
>Ga0335085_10004043_pt1 | contig 24720 bp, 21 predicted proteins | sample Lox_Sample_45_FD_206712 | JGI IMG/M metagenome (GOLD analysis project Ga0335085, IMG submission 206712) | Soil microbial communities from Loxahatchee National Wildlife Refuge, Florida, United States - Lox_Sample_4.5 | ecosystem: Environmental > Terrestrial > Soil > Wetlands | place: USA...
TATCGCTGACCACGTCGGGAAACTTCACCGGCTGGCTCACCCGGGCCGGCAGCTACCCGGTGCAGGTCAGCGCGTCCAACGCCGCCGGTGCCACCCAGTCCCAGTCGTTCACCTGGACCGTCACCGCGGCCACCGGCTCGGGACCGGCCGGCCCGGTCCGCTTCGGCGTGGGCGGCAAATGCCTGACCGATGTGGGCAACAAGTCGGCCAGCGGCACCCCGGTCGCACTCGGCAGTTGCACCGGCCGCGCGGCGCAGTGGACCGCGGCCACCGACCGGACGCTGCGCATTCACGGCCTGTGCCTGTCGGTCACTGGCTCGGCCAGGAAGACCGGGGCCAAGGAAGCGCTCGAGCCGTGTGCCGGCTACGCCAGTCAGCAGTGGACCGTGAGCACCGGCGCGCATCTGGTCAATGGCGCCGCCGGACTGTGCCTGAGCGGCCCGGCCAGCGGGGCCAGCGGCACCCGGGTGTGGCTCGGCACCTGCTCCACCGGGGCCAGCCGGGCCTGGACGCTGCCGGCCGGCCCGGTGCGGTCCCAGCTGCCCGGCCAGTGCGTAGCCAGCCAGGCCGGCGGGGCGGTGGTGATCTCACCCTGCAGCGGGCTGGCCGCGCAGCAGTGGACCGCCCAGCCGGACGGCACCGTCCGGCAGGCCGGGAAGTGCCTCGACGTGACCGGGGCGGGCACGGCCACCGGCACCGACGTCGACCTGGCCACCTGCGCCGGCGGCCCGGGCCAGCAGTGGCACGTCAACCTGGCCGGGGCCGGCCAGCAGCTGGAGAACCCGCAGTCCGGGCTGTGCCTGGCCGATCCCAGTGACCTCACCGTCAACGGGACACAGCTGGTCATCGCGGCATGCACGGGAGGTGACCCGGGCACCACCTGGCGGCTCCCGTGACGTTGCTCACCGCCGATTGCCCGGCCGGCGCCGTGGCTTGATGGCACCATGAGGTGGTGGCCCTGGACCAGCAAACCGGACAGAACCGGGTGGATGCGACTGCGCGCGCGGTGGTGGAAAGCGCCGCCGACGCCATCGTCGCGTTCAGCACGGATCGCTCGGTGTTGCTGTGGAACCCGGCGGCGGAGCGGATGTTCGGCTGGCCCGCCGCCGAGGTGCTCGGCCTGGAGCCGCCGATCATCCCGGATGAGCTGCAAGCCGAGCACAACGCGGTGCTGGAGCGGGTGCGCAGCGGCGACCAGATCTCCTTCGCCACCCGGCGGGCCTGCAGCGATGGCACGCTGATCGATCTGCGTATCGACACCAGCGCGCTGACCGGCCGTGATGGCGAGATGCTTGGCTGGGTCAACGTCTGCCACCGCATCGGCGCGGAGGAAGCGGCCCGGTACCAGATCGCGCAGCGGGCCCGGGTGGTGCGCAAGCTCGGCGACGTGGTGGCCGACATGAACGCGCAGCGCGACCTGGAGGCGGTGCTGGACCGGATCGCGGCCAGCCTGCGCGAGCTGACCGGCGCCGACGCGGGCGGCTTCGTCCTCATCGAGGAGGACAAACTGCGACTGGTCAGCATGGACGGGCTGCCCACCAGCCTGCGCGGCCGGACCGCGGACCTGGAGTCCAGCCTGGTTGGGCAGCTGATGCGGTCGGGCCAGACGGTGATGATGACGACCGGGGAGTCCGGCGGGTTCGACGACCTGATCTGGTCGGCGCTGCCCGGCCTGCACACGATCGCGCTCAGCCTGTCTCACGTCGCGGGCCGCCCGTACGGCGGGCTGTACGCGCTGTACAGCGGGCGGAAGGTCGGGCACGTCGAGCTGGAGTTGCTGGAGCTGATGGCCGGGCACGCCAGCGTCGCGCTGAGCAACGCGATGGCGTTCGAGGAACTGATCCGGCAGCGGGCCCATGAGCGCGCGGTCATCGACGCCAGCGCGGACGGCATCGCGGTGCTGGACAGCACCGGGCTCATCCGGCAGTGGAACCCGGCCGCGCACGACCTGACCGGCCTGTCCGCCCGGGAGGTCACCGGCCGGCCGCCGCCGTTCCCGGTGCCCGAGCCCGGTGGCGGCAAGCTGACCCACCGGCTGCCCAGCGGCCGCTGGCTGGACGTGCTGTGTAACGACCTGGACGGCCGCGACGAGCGGGTGGTCGACTTCCGGGACGTCACCGCGGCCAAGGAGCTGGAAGAGGCCAAGGACCTGTTCCTGGCGACCACCAGCCACGAGCTGCGTACCCCGATCACCGTGGTGCAGGGCTTCGCCAGCACGCTGGCCCGGCGCTGGGACAACCTGGCCGACCCGGAACGGCGCACCGCGGTGCAGACCATCGCCGACCGGGCCGGCGTGCTCGGCCGCCTGGTCGAGCAGCTGCTGCTCGGCTCGCGCGCCGGGGCCGACCAGCTGACCGTCACCAACGGCCCGTTCGACCTGGCCGCCCTGCTCCGCGGCACGGTCATGGCGTTCCGCCCGCTGTCCGAGGCGCACACGCTGTCCGCCGACATCCCGGACGGGCTGCCGCCCGCCTACGGTGACCCGATGGCCACCGACATCATCGTCGGCCAGCTGCTGGAGAACGCGTTCAAGTACTCGCCGAACGGCGGCTCGGTCAACGTGACCGCCCGGCACGCCGGGGCGTGGATCGAGGTCAGCGTGGAAGACGAGGGCATCGGCATCGCTCCCGGCGACCACGAGCGGATCTTCGACCGGTTCGTCCAGGGCGAGACCGGGGACCGGCGCCGGTTCGGCGGTATCGGCCTGGGCCTGTACATCGTCCGCCAGCTGGCCCGGGCCCAGGGCGGCGAGGTGACCGCCTCGTCCCGGCCGGACGGCGGCACCCGCATGCGCCTGCAGCTCCGCCCGGCCGCCACCGAGGTCTAGCCGGGTCCGCGGTCCGGCCCACCGCTGTCGGCGCGGCCGGGTACTGTCCGCCCCTATGGACGCCAAGACCGAGGAACTGCGGGCCGCGCACGACGTGCTGGCCGAGTTTTACGCCGAGCGCCTGGCCGGCGCCCTGGACCGGATGCCCATCGAGCAGGCGGTGCTCGGCCTGTTCTGCGAGCTGACGCTGGCCGCGGGCCTGGGCACCAGCGTGGGGGACATCGGCTGCGGCACCGGCCGGCTGGCCCCGTACCTGGCGGACAGGGGCCTGTCGGTATGGGGGGCCGATCTGTCACCGGAAATGGTCCGGGTGGCCCGGCGTGACCAGCCCGGATTCCGCTTTGACGTGGCCGACGTGCGTGACCTGCCGATGCCGGACGCCTCGCTGGCCGGCGTGGTGTGCTGGTACTCCCTCATGTTCCTGGCGCCGCCCGCCCGGCCGGCCGCGTTCTGCGAGCTGGCCCGGGTGGTCAAGCCGGGCGGGTATCTGGTCACCGCGTTCAAGGCCGGTGACAGCCAGCTCCGGCGGGCGGGCCACAGCACCGGCCTGGGCGTCGAATTCGACATCTACTGGCTGTCGCCGGACGAGATGGAACGCCAGGTGACCGGCGCCGGCTTCGCCCCCGTGTTCTGGGGCGGCCGCCCGGCCGAGGGCGCGGAGGGCTCCCCGCAGGGGTATCTGCTCGCGGTTAAGGCCAGCTAGTCGCCGGCCGGCGCCGCGGTCTCCGCCAGCTCGCGGAACCGCCGCTCGCTGCCGGATGCCTCCAGGTAGTCGTCCAGGATGCCGGGCACGTCGTCACCGGCCTTGACGATCTGGCCCTTCTCCAGCCAGATGATCCGGTTGCAGGTCTCGTAGATCTCGCTGAGCTGGTGGGCGACCAGGAATACCGTGCCCGCCTGCTGGCGCAGTTCGTCGATCCGGTCGTGGCTCTTCCGCTGGAACTCCGCGTCCCCGGTGGCCAGCGCCTCGTCCACCAGCAGGATGTCGTGGCTCTTGGCCGACGCGATGGCGAACCGCAGCCGGGAGCCCATGCCGGTGGAGTACGCCTTCATCGGCAGGTTGATGAAGTCGCCGACCCCGGAGAACTCCACGATCCGTGGCTTGGCGTCCTTGGTCTCCTGGGTGGTCATGCCCATGGCCAGGCAGCCGAGCACCACGTTCCGCTCACCGGTCAGGTCGTCGAGCAGCGCCGCGTTCACCCCGAGCAGCGCGCCGTGCCCGTCGGTGTACACCATGCCCTCTTCGGCGGGCAGCAGCCCGGCGATGGCCCGCAGCAGCGTCGACTTGCCCGAGCCGTTCCGGCCGATGACGCCGACCGCGTCACCCCGGTAGGCCACGAACGAGACGCCGCGGATGGCGTGCACCTCGCGGATGGACGGCCGCCGCTGCCGCTTGAGCAGCCGTAGCAGCGCGGTGGCCGCGGTGCCTTTGTCCGCGTTGCCGCCGTACACCCGGTAGACCACGTGCAGGTCATCCACCACCACCATGGGGCGATCCTCAGCCACGGCCGTACCTCGCCTCCGCGCGCCAGAAGAACAGGAAGCCGATCACTATCGCCACCAGTGCCCAGCCCACACCCCACAGCCACAATGCGGACTGGCTCACCACCGGGTGACAGTAGGCGCTGTCGTATACCAACTTCTTGTCGTTGAGGTGCGTGTAGTAGAGGTGGCACGTCAGCGCGTTATACGGCTTGGAGCCGGGCATCGCCTGCCGTTGTGACGCGAGGAGCGTGTTGCGGATCAGCGAGATGTACACCGCCGCCGGGTTGATCTGCAGCAGGTAGGTGATCTTGGGGTGCATCCGCAGGCTGGCCAGCGTCTGGATGCTGAACAGCACACCCGAGACGTACATCCACGTCCGGACCAGGAACGGTAGGAGCTGGCTGACATCGTCGATGCTCGCTCCCCAGCGGGCCAGGATCAGCCCGCCGCCCACGTTGAACAGTGACTGCAGGATCAGCGCGGGGATGATCAGGAGCCAGTACCAGGTCAGCGGTTCGCCGGTGATCAGCACGATGACGAACAGGACGAAGAAAGACAGGATGAGCTGCTGCAGCTCGATCAGCACATAGCCCAGCGGCAGGCAGGCCCGCGGGAAGTACAGCGCCCGGATCAGCGGCAGCGTGTCCCTGATGACCTGGGACGAAGTAATGAACGCCCGCTGCGTGAAGTTGAACACGAACACGCCGGTGACCAGGAAGGAAAGATAGTTCGGGACGCCCCGGTTGGCGTGCAGCAGCAAACCGAAGATGAAGAAGTACACGCCCGCGTTGAGCAGCGGGGTGAGCACTTGCCAGAGCTGGCCGAGCCGGGCCTCGGTGTACATCGCGATGTTCCGCGCGGTGGCGAACCCGCTGATGAAGTAGCGCCGCTTCCACAGCTCCTGGGCGTAGCTGCGCAGCGGCGGGCGGATCGCTGCCTCCACCAGCCCGTTCCGCAGGGCTAGGTCACGCAGGGACCCGGGCGGGACCAGGTGGTTTTCCTCGGGGCGGTCGGCGGTCGCGGTGCCGGTGCCGCCGTCACCCTCCGGCTGGCCGCTCAGCCTGCCCGGCGCGCTTAGCCGGCCTCGGTTGCTCACGACCGCGAGCTTACGGGGGAAGTGTCCGGCCCAACCGGTGAGTTGTATGGGGCAACTATCACCCTGAGAATGTACCACCCGGCCAGTTGTGCGGTACAACTGTTGGGTGAACCTTTCCGCCGAGGATTCCGAACTGGCCCAGTTGCTGACCCAGCTGCTGCGGGTGGTGACTCCCGAGGGTACCGGCCCCGGTAACCCGGCCGGCAACGGTCACCCGAGAGCGGGTCGGCCGGATACCGGCGGGGGCGGGCCAACGGATGGGTCGGCCCCGGACGCCCCGGAAGCCGCGGACGCCGCAGACGCCGTGGCGCAGCCTCCGCTGCCGGTGCTGTCCACGTCCGAGGCCCGGGCCCTCATCGAGCTGGTCGCGGCCCGTGGCATCTCCCAGGGGCAGCTGGGCACGCTGCTCGGCCTGGAGAAGAGCACGATCAGCCGGCTGGCGGCCGGGCTGGAGCGCAAGGGCTGGATCGAGCGCGGCCGGGACGAGGCCAATCAGCGCTACATCCGGCTCTACCTCACCCCGGAAGGCAGCCGGGTGGCCGCCCTGGTGTGGCAGGCCTGGCAGTCCCGGCAGGCCCGGATCCTGTCCGGGCTGTCCGGCCGGGAGCGGGAAGGCCTCGCGTCCGGCCTGCGCGGGCTGATCCGCGAGCTGGCCGCCGAGCGGTCGGCCGGCGACCCGCCGCCCGGATAGCCGGCGCGGGTCACCGGCCACTGGACGGCGCACGGCTGGCCGGCCGGTAGACCCGCACGCCATCGGCCTGGTAAGCGAAGCGGAAACCGCTCAGCCGGAGCGCCCGTAGTTCTGGCTTGGTCTGCCGCCAGACCAGGACCCAGCCGACGTTCATCCGGTGCGCGCTGGCCGCCGCCGCCGTGAACTGCGCGGCTGTGGTCCGGTGGTGGCCGCCCTGGGCGTTGAGCAGTGCCGCATAGAACGGGTTGCGCTCGATCCCGGCCAGCGTGCTGGCCGGGATGCGGGAGATGAACGCGTCGGCCAGCGGGTGCTGGTCGGCCGTGGCCAGCACCAGCGCCTCGGCCGGGAAACTCCCGCCGATCACCGGCAGGCCACCGCGGATGCCGAACGGCACATCCACCACGATCGACGTGGTGTGCTGGGCGGCGATCGGGCCGTCCAGCCGGGGCAGCCCGGTGGGCATGGTGCCGATGCCCGGGTTGCCGGGCCAGCCGGCCTCCAGCACCGCCATGGTCAGCACCGGGAACAGCGCCACCCGGGCGTGCGCCCGCAGCCACTCCACCGCCGCCCCGGCCAGCAGCGCCGCCGGTACCAGGCCGAGTTCGGTGAACCGGTTGGCCTCGCGGAAGTCGGCCAGCCCGGGAAGGTGCACGAACCAGGTGAACGGCATGATCATCGAGACCCGGACGCCGTGCATGGCGGTCGCCAGCGGTACGTAGCCGTGCCGCCCGATCCACAGCTCGGAGCCGAGCGACAGGGCCGCGCAGCCGGCCCACAGCAGGGCCAGCCCCCGCACCGTCCGCCGGTGCCAGCACACGGCCGTGCCGAACAGCGCCAGCGCGGTCAGCACCGCGCCGAACGTGACCACGGCCATGCTGTACGGGCCCTGGTAGTAAAAGCGGCTGACCGCGGTGAGCCCGTACTCGGCCACCCGCGGCGATGGCGCGAACAGTTGCTGCAGGCCCGCGCCGGAGTACACGTAGTTCCGCGCCAGCAGCGTGGACCGGTCCGCCGGGATCCGGTCGTTCGCGGCCTGCTGGATCATTACCACGATCTGCGGGCTGGCCACGGCCACCGCGGTGACCGCGGTCAGCGCCAGCCGCCGTAGGCAGACCCAGGTTGGCCGGGACGACAGCACGACCAGCCCAGCCAGGATGACGGCCAGCACGGCCGATTCCTGGTCGGTGAGCAGCGCCGCGCCGAGCGCCGCGCCCAGCGCCACCGCCGCCCGGGGCCGGCCGCCGCGGCGCAGCCGGACCGCCACCTCCAGCGCCACCGGCAGGAACAGCGCGCCCAGCGCCAGGTTCAGCTCGTACCAGCTGCGCCAGGCCAGCACCGGGGACAGCCCGAAGAACGCCCCGGCCGCGATCGCGCCGAACTGGGTGCGCAGCCAGAGCCGGGCGGCCCGGTACATCAGGTAACAGAGCAGCCCGGGACACAGCACGGACAGCAGGTTGTAGCTGGCGCTGGGGCCGAACGCCAGGGTGACCGGGGCCATGACCACGCCGGGCAGCGGCATCAGGGTGTGGTAGCCGAGGCTCGATCCCACCGGTGCGGCCAGGTAACTGGTGGTCCACGGACTGGACAGGTGGACCAGTTGGTGGGCCACCCACCAGAAGTCCCAGACGTAGCCGCCGACGTCCCGGATGTTGGGCAGCCTGCCGGACAGGTACGTGACCCGGGGCCAGGTCACCGCCAGCCCGGTGACCAGATAGCTGGCCAGCAGCAGCAGATGGCCGGTGCGCCGGCCGACCGGGACCCGGGCCGGGGCCAGGGGCCGGGCCGGGGCCAGGGGCCGGGCCGGGGCCGCGGGCCGAGCGGGAGTGGCCGGCTGGGATAGGGCCGGGGCCGCGGGCTGAGCCGGGGCGTCGCCCGCGTGTACCATCGCCACCCCGTTCCAGGTCCGTCATCAATTGCGCCGTACTGACGCAATTGATTATGGAAGCCCGCGGAACATCAGGCGGTCAATTCCACTTACAGATCGAGAATGAAATCCTTACGGATTTATTAGCGGTGAGCGGGCTTGTATACCGAAACACCATCGATGCGATAGACGAAGCGGAAGCCGGTTTGACTAAGATATTGGACAAGCGCGGGATTTTTGTACCAGAGCAGCACCCAGCCGATATCCAGCCGCCGCGCGTTCCGGTGGCTGGCCGCTATCTGCGCCGGGGTGAGCGGCGTATAGGTGGACGGAATCCGGTCGAACAGCGGCAGCGGCGCACCGGGCACGAGCGGTGCCTGGCGGGCCGGCGGCGTGTAATGCTGGGCGTGCACCAGGTTGGCGTAGAACGGCTGCCGGTTCATCCCGTTGATGGTCGGCCGGGGCAGCCGGGACACGTAGGCAATGGACCGTGGGTGGCCGTCCGCGGTGGCCAGCACGAGCGCCTGCGCGTCGAACCGGCCGCCGGCCTCCGGAATGCCGCCGCGCAGCCCGTACGGCACGTCGACCACGATGGAGTGGGTGTGATCCGCGGCGATCGGGGCGTCCAGCCGGGGCAGCGCGGTCGGCATCGTGCCCACCCGCGGGTTGCCCGAGTAGCCCGACTCCAGCACGCCCAGCGCGACCACCAGGACGATCAGCGGCCGCGCGTGGTAGCGCATCCAGTCCACCGCCGCCCCGGCCAGCAGGGCCGCGGGCACCAGACCCAGGATGGCCAGCCGGTCCGCCTCCCGGAAACTGGACAGCCCGGGAATCCTGACGAACCAGGTGTATGGCATGAGCCCCGAGACCCGCACCCCGTTCCAGATCTCCATCAGCGGCACGTACTGCCGCTTGCCCACCCACAGCGACGCGCCGAGCGCCAGTGCGCAGCAGACCACCCAGAGCAGGGCCAGCCGCCAGGCGCTGCGCCGCCGCCACGCGACGACCAGGCCGAGCAGGGCCAGCGCGGTGACCGTGACGCCGAACATCGGCAGGCCCTCGTTGTTCCGGCTGTGCAGGAACGGCTGGGCCAGGCCGGTCAGCCCGAAGTCGGCCACCCGGGGCGACGGCGCGAACATGCCGGGCAGCCCGATCCCGTACAGCTTGTCTGTCACGGCCAGCAGCGTGGGATCGATGACCAGGCCGCCGCGAATCGTCTCCTGGGCCATCGAGATGAGCTGCGGGGTGGCCACCACGGCGGTGATCAGCGCGGCCAGCGCGGCGGGCCAGAGCCGGTCCCGCGACGGATGGCGCAGCACCCAGGGCAGCAGCACGCACAGCGTGAGGAGGGCGCATAGGACCGCGGACTCGGTGTCGGTGAGCACCACGGCACCCAGTGCCACGCCGAGGAGCAGCGCCTGGCGCACCCCGGGCGCGCGGCGCAGCCGCACCGAGAGCTCCAGCGTGACCGGCAGGAACAGCATGCCGGCCGCGATGTTGATGTGGTACCAGTCCTCCTGGCACAGCATGGCCGACAGGCCGAAGAACGCGCCCGCCGCGATGGCCCCGGCCTGCGACCGCAGCCACAGCCGGGCGGCCCGGTACATGGCGTAGCTGGACAGCCCGGGCACCAGGATGACCAGCAGGTTGTACGACGCGCTCGGCCCGAACAGCAGGGTGACCGGGGTGAAGATCAGCCCGGGCAGCGGCATCAGCGAGTGGTAGCCGAGCGACACGCCCACCGGTGCCGCCATGTAGCTGGTGAACCAGGGGTTGCCCAGATGGCTGATCTGCCTGGCCATCCACCAGAAGCCCCAGACGTAGGCGGCCGAGTCCCGCGACGAGGGCAGCTGGCCAGCCAGGTAGGTGGCCCGGGGCCAGGTCACCGCGACCCCGGCGGCCAGGTAGCAGAGCAGCAGGAAAAGCTGGCCCACGGCGGGGTGCAGCGCGCGCAGCCGCCGCCACCCGCGGCCGGGCCGGTCGCCGGCGGCCGGGGTGCTGCCGGGCTGCGTCCCGTCCCCGGCTGACTGCGCTGGGGCCCGGTCGGCAGTCAGCGGGTCATGACCCGCTCGCTTCATCGGTTCACCCCGTCCAGTGTCCGTCGGCCTGGCCTGGCCACGCAGGCCCGCGCCGCAGCGGAACGCAGGGAACCGGGCCGCCCCCCGCGACCACTTTGTGCTTACGGCGACATCAGTGCCACTCATGCTAAACGGGATTGCATCCAGACTGCGCCCGAATGGTGCTCGCCCGGTGCCCGCCGGGGCCGGCTGGGGCGGTTTCCAGTGCGGCCTGGCGGGGCATTCCCGGTTGCGGGAGGAAGCCACTATTGCGGCCAGCGTCGGCGTCGCCGGCACGACCCGGCCGCGCGCCGCCCGGCCGTCACTCTCCGCAATCGGAAGCCGGGGCTGGGCATCGTCGAGCAGCTCTGCTCGAGCTGGGGCGTCCGGGCCGGTGAACGCGGCACCACCGGGTGGGCCGTGCTGCCCGCGCCCCGGCCTGCTAGGGCGGTGGCCCCGGGCCAGAGCCTGGGCCAGGCCCGTAATGATTACTTATAGTAATCATTACATGGGCATGCGTAATCGGCCGTGGAAGCGGTGATACTCCCTGCGAGGGTAGGGGGGATCGTGGCGCACACCCATGGCGCGGACAGTGAAACCGGCCGCCTACGGACCGTTCTGCTGCACCGGCCCGGAGACGAGCTGAGGCGGATCTCCCCGCACCGCCGGGAGCATGTCCTGTTCGACCGGCTGCCCTGGGTGGACCGGGCCCAGCAGGAGCACGACGCGTTCAGCCAGCTGCTGCGCGACCACGGGGTCGAGGTGCTGTACCTCACCGAGCTGCTGCAGGAGGTGCTGGAGTACGCCGATGCCCGGGCCGCGGCCATCGCGTCCGTGCTGGCCAGCCCGCAGCTGGGCGACACGCTGCGCGCGGTGGTTCGCCGTCACCTTGATGGCCTGGAATCGGAGCTGCTGGCCCAGGCGCTGATCGCCGGGCTGACCCCAGCCGAGCTGCGCGGCGGCCGGGGGCTGGTGTACGAGCTGCTCGGCCGGCACGACTTCGTCGTCGATCCGCTGCCCAACCTGGTGTTCACCCGCGACTCCAGTGCCTGGATCGGGGACCAGGTGGCGGTGGCCAGCCTGGCCGCGCCGGCCCGGGACCGGGAGGCGGCGCTGCTGGCCGTGCTGTACCGGCACCACCCCAGGTTCGCCGGGACCGGCATGCTGTACGGCCCGTACCTGGAGCCGCTGGCCGGCGCGGACATCGTGCTGCTCGCACCGGGGGTGCTGGCCGCCGGGGTCAGCGAGAGGACCAGCCCGGCCGGCGTCGAGCGGCTGGCCCGCCAGGTGTTCGCGGCCGGCCTGGCCCACACCGTGCTGGCCGTCCCGATCCAGGCCGCCGAGGCGGTGCACCTGGACACCGTGTGCACGGTGGTGGACACCGGGGTGGTGGTGATGTCCCCGGCGCTCGCCTACACGCTCACCGCGCACACCATGACCTGGCGCGGCGACGAACTGCGGGTCTGGAGGCCGCAGCCGTTCCTGCCCGCCGCCGCCCAGGCGGCCGGCCTGGACCGGTTCACTGTGATCGGTACCGGGCTCGACCCGGTGACCGCGCCGCGCGGGCAGTGGGATGACGGCGGCAACGCGCTCTCACTGGGCCGCGGGCTGGCCGTGTGCGACGAGCGGAACCGGGCCACCAACGGCCGGCTGGCTGCGGCGGGCGTGCAGGTCATCACGGTGCCCGCCAGTGAGCTGGGCAGCGGGCGGGGCGGGCCGCGCGGCCTGTGCTGTGTGATCGCCCGCGACCCGGCCGGCCAGCTGGCGCCGGTCCCGGCCGCGCCGGCGCCGGATCAGGCGGCCACCCGTGGCCTGCCGCCCATGCCACGCCCGGTGCCCGCGGTCAGCGACCCGCGCGGCGTGCCGGTGCGCGGGTTTGCTCCCGTGCGCTTAGGTGCCCGTGCGCTTAGGTGCCCGTGTGCTCAGGTGACTGGGGGCTGGCCGACCACCTCGGCCAGGATGCTGAACGTCGGGCACGGCCAGCGCCACATGCAGCTACGGCACCGCCGCACCGGGCTGGCCGGGTCGGTGCTGATGCCGCCGGCGTCCAGCGGCTGGTGCAGGTCGATCAGGCGCACGGTCAGCTCGCTGAACCGCAGTATCTGCTCACGCGCCTCGGCCAGGAAGGTCAGGTCGCTCGCGCTCATCCGGGCCGTCACCGGCACCACGCCGTCCCGGTTCAGCAGCTCGTTGTAGTGCCTGCTGCTCTGCAGCCAGGACGAGGCGGCCAGCGCCCGGTCGCTCAGCCCGCCCATCTCGTCGCGGATCTGGTCGCGCTGCCGGTCCTGGTCCGGCGCCCAGGCTGGCGCCGGCAGCCGGGGCGGCTCGGGCTCGGCCGCTTCGGGCCTGCTACGCGGCTGGAACAAGTCCCCAGCCAGCGGCGCGGACAGCGGCACCTGGGCCGCCGACGGTGCGTCGGGCAGCAACGACCGCAATCGGGCCGGCTGTGGCTGCGACTGCTCGGGCAAGGGGTACATCCGGGGACCCACCTCGCTGGTGCTGGGTACGTCCCCTCCAGCTTGACGCACAATTGCCCGGTCCGCCTGTGGTTTCGCTGTGTGGCTCTGGTAAGGATCTGGTCCTGGCGCGCCCAGGGCGGTAGGGTGCGGCTCGTGGAGCTAAAGGTCTCGAGCCGCGCTGAAGGTGATCGTGTCATCGTCGCCCTGTCCGGCGAAATCGACCTCTACACCGCTCCCAGACTGCAGAGCCAGCTGGCCCAGGCGCTGAACACGGACCATGCGGTGCGCCTCGTGGTGGACATGTCCGGGGTGGATTTCTGCGATTCCACCGGCATGAACGTGCTGCTCGCCGCGCAGCGGATGGCCCGCGAGCACGGCGGCAACATCGAGTTGAGCGGGCCCAGGCCGGCCGTGCGCAAGATCCTCCAGGTGACCGGGCTGGAGTCGGTATTCACCGTGGTGGAGAGCGGGGCGGCCGTTTCCGGCCAGTGACCGCGCCGTCCGAGGATCGCCGCGTGCCAGCACCCGGTGACGTCGCCATCGTCATTCCGGCCAAAAACGAGTCCGACCGGATTGGCGCGACCGTCGAAGCCGCCGCCGGGGTGCCCGGCGCCGACCTCATCGTCGTGGTGGACGACGGGTCACGCGACGGCACCGCGGCGGTGGCCGAGCGCGCGGGCGCGATCGTGCTGAGGCACTCCCGTAGCCGGGGGAAAGGTGCGGCTCTGGAGACCGGCGCCGAGGCCGTCCGCCTGCTGGAGCAGAAGGACGCCCATTCCGAACGCCACTACCTGCTATTTCTCGATGGCGATCTGGCGGAGTCGGCCGGGTGTGCGGGCGCACTGGTCGAGCCGGTCCGCGACGGCCGGGCGGACATGACCATCGCGGTGTTCACCGACCGGGTACGGGCCGGTGGGCACGGCTTCGTGGTCGGCCTGTCCGGGGCCGGCATCAAGCGGGCCACCGGCTGGGCCCCAGCCCAGCCGCTGAACGGCCAGCGCTGCCTGACCCGGGCCGCGTTCGAGGCCGCCCGGCCGCTGGCCGCGGGCTGGGGGGTGGAGACCGGGCTCACCATCGACCTGCTACGGCAGGGTTTCCGGGTGACCGAGGTGGAGGTGCCGATGGCGCACCGGGCCACCGGCACCGACTGGCAGGCCCAGCTGCACCGGGCCCGCCAGTTCGCCGGAGTGGCCCGGGCGCTGGTCGTGCGCGACCCGCGGGCGCAGACTGCGCGGCACGCGCTGCACCGGGTCACCAGGCACCAACGTTAGGCAGATTCTTCGGTTTTTTCTTCTGGGCCGATGCCGTGGCGGAGCAGCAGATCTTGCAGGTGCCGCACCTCGTCCCGCAGCCGGTCGATCTCCCGGCCCAGCGTGGCCACGTCGGCGCCGGCCGACCATTGCGCGATGAGCTGCTCCCGCTCGGCGGTGAGCTGCTTCTCGGTGCCGCGCGCGGTGGCGGCCTGCTCGGTCTCGCCCGCGTCCAGCGCGGCGTCCTTGTCCCGCCGGGCCTGGGCGATGCGCAGGTCGTAATCCCGGATCCCGGGCGGGACGATGGGCTCGCCCGGCGCCTCGGGCTGGCCGGACAGCTCGGTCAGGTGCTGCCGCAGGGTGTCCGCGTCCGCGCCGAGCTTGGACAGCACCTGGCAGGCCACGCCATGGCCCTCGCGGAGCAGGGCCAGCAGCAGGTGCTCGGTGCCGATGTACATGTGGCCCATGTTGCGGGCCTCGCGGACCGCGATCTGCAGCACCGTCTTGGCCCGGTTGGTGAACGGCACATGCCCCCGGACCACCTTGTGGCCGTGGCCGATGATGTCCAGCACCTCGGTCCGGACCGCGTCGGTGCTGATCCCGGCGGCGCGCAGCGCCTGGGCCGCCACCCCGTCGTTCTGCCGGAGCAGGCCGAGCAGCAGGTGCTCGGTGCCGACGTAGCCGTGCCGCAGCGACCTGGCCTCTTCCTGGCTGGCGATCACGGTCTCACGTGCGCCCGGGCTGAACCGCTGGAACGGGCTGGTCTTGCGGCGGTTCTTGCTGCGGCCGGGTAGCCATCCGGACATCGGTGCCTCCTTGCTGGGTGGTTGGGAGAGCCGGGGCGCGAGCCAGGCGGTCAGGCCGGCCACATCCAGGCGGCCGGCGCCGAGCGCCGCGACCACCTCGCGGACCGCCTCCGGCGGGTCGAGATCGGCCTGCCAGCCGTTGAGCGCGAGGAACGTGGTCGTCGCGGCCACCGCCACCGGGCCGGTGCCCCGGTCCCACGGGCGGTGCCGGATGAGCGCGCTGAGCAGCGCCGCCGCGGCCAGGGCCGGATCGTCGCTGTCCGCGGCCGGGGCGGCCTCGGACACCGCGGTCTGCGCGGCGCTCAGGTCGAGCCGGTCCAGCGCGGCCTGGCTGTCCAGGTCCAGCGTCTTCCCGGCGATGACGACCAGGTCGGCCACGTCGAGCGGGTTCACTGGTCGTCCCGGAGCATCTGCAGGATGCGCTGGTGCCGGGCCAGGTTGTCCTCCAGCAACTGGATGAACTTCTTGTCCCGCTGCCGCGCCGTGACCAGTGTGGTGATGGCCTCCCGCACCACGTCGGACACCGAGCGCCCTTCCACCTCGGCCACCGCTTCCAGCCGCTCGGCCAGCTCCGGATCCAGCCGGAGCACCATGTTCTTCGTCCGCACCAGCCCTCCAAGTGGCTATCGTGATATCACGCTATCACGGTATCCAGACCTGGACCAGCTCCGGCCGCTGGTATCGTCCATCCGGTGCGGTACGCATACCTGGGGCCGGAGGGCACCTTCACCGAAGCGGCCCTGCTCGCCTACGACGCGGCGGCGGCCGGGCAGGCCCTGCCGTGCGTGAGCATCCAGGCCACGCTGGAGGCGGTACGCAGCGGGGCCGCGGACCGCGGCATCGTGCCCATCGAGAACTCGGTGGAGGGCGCGGTCACCGCCACCCTGGACGAACTCGCCACCGGGCCAGACCTGATCATCTGTGCCGAGCAGCCGCTGCCGATCGCGTTCGCGCTGCTGGCACGGCCGGGCACCGCGCTGGCCGATATCAAGACCGTGGGCGGCCACCCCCAGGCGCAGGCCCAGTGCCGGCACTGGCTGGCCGGTAACCTGCCGGACGCGTCCTGGCGGCCGGCCGCGTCGAACGCGGAGGCGGCGCGCCAGGTGGCCGACGGGGAGCTGGACGCCGCCCTGGCCGGCGCGTTCGCGGCGCCCAGCTACGGCCTGGCCGTGCTGGTGCCGGACGCCCACGACCGGCCCGACGCGGTGACCAGGTTCGTCGTGGTCACCCAGCCCGGCCCGCTGCCGCCCGCCACCGGATCCGACCGGACCTCGCTGGTCGCGTTCCTCCGCGAGGACCACCCCGGCGCGCTGATGGAGATCCTCACCGAGTTCGCCGTCCGCGGGGTCAACCTGAGCCGGATCGAATCCCGGCCGACCGGGGACGGGCTGGGCCGGTACTGCTTCTCCATCGACTGTGAGGGGCACCTGGACGACGCCCGGGTCGGCGAGGCGCTGATGGGCCTGCGCCGGGTCTGCGCCCAGGTCCGCTTCCTGGGCAGCTACCCGCGGCACGACGGCGGGGCGACCCAGGTCCGGGCGGGCACGTCAGACGCCGAATTCGCGCAGGCTGCCGCGTGGCTGTCCCGGCTGCGCTACGGCCGGGTCTAGCGGCCAGGTCTAGAGGTACGGGCCGGACACCCGGCCCTGCTGCGGCTGGCCGTCCTCCACGCCGGGCCCGCCTGGGACCATGCCGGGTGGCATGCCCGGCGGCAGCGCACGGCGCATCTGCTCGAGCTGGGCCCGGGCCGCCATCTGCTGCGCGAACAGCGTGGTCTGGATGCCGTGGAACAAGCCTTCCAGCCAGCCGACCAGCTGGGCCTGGGCGATGCGAAGCTCGCTCTCGCTGGGCACCTCGTCCTCGGCGAACGGCAGCGACAGCCGCTCCAGCTCGGCGACCAGCTCGGGTGCGAGCCCGTCCTCCAGTTCCTTGATCGAGCTCTGGTGAATCTCACGAAGCCGGGCCCGGCTCTTCTCGTCCAGCGGGGCCGCTTTGACTTCGTCCAGCAGCTGCCTGATCATGCTGCCGATCCGCATCACCTTGGCCGGCTGCTCGACCATGTCCATGATCGGGCGCTCGCTGCTGGCCTCGCCCTCGGCCTCGTCGCCGGTGGCTTCCACCGGTATGCCGTCCGGGCCGAGCACGACGACCCGCGCGCCCTGATCTGCTTCCGGGTTCCGTTCGCTCATGGTCTTAGTCTTGCGCCTCTGCTGGGGTGCCTGGACCACCAGACCGGCCAGTTAACTAGTTGGTCAGCAGAATCTTCCCGGTGTGCGTGCCCTCCTCGAACAGCCGGTGCGCCTGGGCCGCGTCGGCCATCGGCAGCACATGGTCGATGACCGGCTGGATCTTCCCCGCGCTGATCAGCGGCCAGGCGTGCTGCCGGGCCGCGGCCACCACGGCGGCCTTCTCCGCCGGCGGCCGGGCGCGCAGCGTGGCGCCGCAGACGGTGGCCCGCTTCTGCATCAGCAGGCCGAGGTCCATCTCGGCCCGCGCGCCGCCCTGCACCGAGATCACCACCAGCCGGCCCCAGGTGGCCAGCGCGGCCATGTTCCTGGCCAGGTACGGGCCGCCGATCACGTCCAGGATGACGTCCGCGCCGCGGCCGTCGGTGAAGTCCAGGATGGTCTCGACGAAATCCTGGTCGCGGTAGGAGATGGCCAGGTCGGCGCCGAGTTCGCGGCACCGGGCCAGCTTGTCGGGGGTGCCCGCGGTGCAGGCCACCACCGCGCCGTCCGCCTTGCCCAGCTGGATCGCGAAGCTGCCCATACCGCCCGCGCCGCCGTGCACCAGGTACACCTCGCCCGGGTCGAGATGCGCCTGCTGGTAGACGGTGCCCTGGATGGTGCACGCCGCCTCGGGCAGGCCGGCCGCATCGGCCAGCGCCACGCCGTCAGGGACCGGCAGCACCTGGCCCTGCGGCACGGCCACCTTGTCCGCATAACCGCCGCCGCCCAGCAGGGCGCACACCTCATCCCCGGTCTGCCAGCCGGTGACTCCGTCGCCGAGTGCCGAGATCCGGCCGGAGCACTCAAGCCCGGGGTAGGGCGGCGCGCCCGGTGGCGGCGGGTAGAAGCCCTGGCGCTGCATCAGGTCGGCCCGGTTCACCCCGGCGGCCGCGATGTCGATGACGACCTCGCCCGGACCCGGCACCGGATCGGGCACCTCCGCCCAGCTAAGGACGCCGGGCCCACCCGGCTCGGTGATGACGATCGCGTGCATCGCGCCATTCTGCTACATGCTGCTCGATTCTCAGCAGGGGGTGCGGTCGTCGGCGCCGGCCTCGATCCACCCGTACACCGCGCCGATGCCGTCGGCCAGGCCGGTCGCCGCCCGCCAGCTCAGCTCCGCTTCGGCCAGGCCCACCGCGAGCACGCTGCGCTGCAGTTCGCCGGGCCGGGCCGGGCGCAGCTGCGGATGGAGCGGGCGCCCGGACGCACCGGAGATGATCTGGACCAGGTCCAGCACGCTGGTTTCCACCCCGGTGCCGATGTTCCAGTTGCCCGGCTGCCCGGTGTCGGCCGCGGCCAGGAACGCCCGGACCACGTCGCCGACATACACGTAGTCCCGGGTCTGGCGGCCGTCCCCGTAGACCGACGGGTCGTGGCCGGCCAGGGCGGCCGCGCAGAAGATCGGGATCACCCCCGCCTCGCCGCCCGGATCCTGCCGCGGGCCGTACACGTTGGCCAGCCGCAGCACCGCGTGGCCCGTCCCGTGCAGCCGGTTGTACAGGCCGATGTACTGCTCGGCGCAGTACTTGGCGATGCCGTAGGGCGATTCGGGCTGCGGCGGCACGTCCTCGGGCGAGGGCACCGGCGCGTCCCGGCCGTACAGGGCGCCACCGGAGGACGCGAACATCACCCGCGCGCCCACCTCCCGGGCCGCCTCCAGCACGTTGACCGTGCCATCCACGTTGATCTGGGCATCGTGCGCGGGCTCGGTCACCGAGACCCGGACGTCGATCTGCGCGGCCAGGTGGCAGATCAGCTCGGGCTCGGCCCGCGACACGATCGCCCGCAGCGCGGCCGCGTCGGAGACGCTGGCCTTGTGCACGGTGGCCCGTTCGTCCAGCCTGGCCGGCCGGCCCGCGGACAGGTCGTCGACCACGGTCACCTCGTCGCCCCTGGCCAGGAACGCATCCGTCAGGTGGGATCCGATGAATCCCGCCCCGCCTGTCACCACAATCCGCATCCCGCTTCCCCCATCTTTCCCCTGCGGCCCGTTACCCTGCGGCCCGTTCCCCTGTGTCTGGTCCTCGGCGGCCGGCCCCCCTGCGGCCGCGCCCCGTCCGGTCGGCTCACTCACCCCGCATGGGTCACCCGGATCTTTGGCTGGTGGTCCCACGGGTCGTACCAGTCGTCGAGCAGCCGGGTCCGCAGCCCATGCCGCTCAGCCAGCGCGAAGAGCGTTTCCGGGCGGTAGTAGAAGTCCTCCCGCAGCACCTGGTAGTCCCGGTCGTCGTGCGCGTAGAAGGTGAAATCGAAGAAGCCGTCCGGCGTCATAATGCGGCCAATGTTGGCGAAGCACTCGTCGATGATCTCGATCGGGCAGTGCGTGAAAACGCTGTTCGCGTGGATCACCGTGAAGTGATTATCCGGCAGGAAGTCGAAGGTCAGATCCCCGGTCAGCGCGAGCCGGGGCAGCTTGTCCTGCAGGCTGGCCTGGCTCAGCACGTGCTCGGCTGATATCAGGATGTCGCCGGAGATGTCGATGCCGTAATAGTTCCCGGTCTCCAGGTAGTCGATGAGCAGGCGGCCCGCCCGCAGGTTCCCGCAGCCGATCTCCAGCACCCGGTCCGCAGGCCCCAGGCCATGCTTGACCAGATAGTCGAACTGCATCTTGCCGAACTTGAGCCATTGCTCGTGGCTCCGGCTGCCCACCGCCACCTCGACGCCATGCGCCGATGCTTTGTACTTCATTATCTTGCGGTAGTAGCTGACGTGATCGGTGGCCCTGGCCCGCAGCCACGCGTCTACGCACACCCGGCGGATGTACGGCGTTATCTGATCCGGATGGCGGGCAGCGAAAGCCATCTTGTACACCAGGCTCGACCGAGCCAGATTCCGCGTAGAATTCATTGTGTACCCCCGACCCCGGTCGCTGCTATGCAGCGACCGGGTAATATCAGTTACTCGTGAGAGCACGACGGTTCACCGCGCTGCTGGTCGTCATATCTGTGGCGGCGGCCGGCTGCAGTGTGCCGGGTCCCGGCACTGGCTCGCCGACCGCCTCGTCCGTGCCCAGTCCGCACCGGCATCCGCCCAGCGCCACCAGCAAGGCCTATGTGACCCAGGTGAACTGCGGTGATACGGCGGCCGACGGTGCCACACTGCAGCACGCGATCGATTCCAGCCCGGACGGCTCGGTGATTCAGATCGGCGGCACCTGCCTGCTCGACCGGGGCATCGTGCTGCTGCCCAACCGCACCTACACCGGGGCCAGTCGCACCGGCACGGTGCTGCGGCAGGACGCCGCGATGCCCTATGTCCTGGCCTCCTCGGCTTACGTGGATAATTCGTCGACCACCGGTTCTCCGCTGACAATCCAGCGGCTCACCGTGGCCTGCTCCGGCCGTGGCAATACCGACGGAATCATCATCATGAACTGGCAGGCCGACGTCCAGGAAGTTGATGTAAGCAACTGCGGCGGCTCCGGGATCGTGAACACCAGCCAGACGCCGAACGGCGCGACCATTGGCAATACCAGCGTGAACAGCCGGTTCGAGGATAACTTCATCACCGGCAGCGGCGCCAGTGGCTTCCGGGTCATCGACCACGGAAATTCGGTGACCGACGGCTTCCTGCTGGATAACCGGATCTCCGACTCCGGCGGTGACGCTGTCCTGATGGATAACGCGGCAGGCTGGAATATATCCGGAAATCATCTTTATAATGACAAGTCTGACGCGATCATGGCGAACCGCCTGTATGGCACGACCATATCCGGCAACTACATCGAGGACTTCGCCAGCCGGCGCACGGCGGGTCAGTGGTATGGCATAGCGGGTACTGTCCAGGGCGGTAACGGGTCCACCATCGACGGAAACCGGATCTTCAACGATCTCGGCGAGACCGGCGATGCCACGCACATCTACATTGGCATCACGTCGGTCAACGGCCCTACCGGCAACATCGCCATCTACGGGAACGCGATTCGTGGCGCGGGCCCGCGTGACGTTGCCCTTTCCTTCAGCGCTGGGCCGGGCAGCCTGGCTGTCGCGGTGGCCGGCAATGTCATCACCCAGGTCGGCACCACGCAGCGGCATTTCGGTGCCGTTCATTTCTCCCCCGGGGGCTGACCGCCCGGCCGACCAACCGGCGACTGGCCCGCCCGGGCGGGCCAGTCGCCGGCGCCGTGCCCGCGCCGTCCCCCGCCGCCCTGTGGCCGCCGGACCCGCCGTGATATCGCGGCATGCGCCGCGCCATACCGTTTCAGCAGGTGATCGGCGGGTTCGTAGAGCCGGGGGTAGGCCCGGATGGTGCGCGTCGCCCACTGGGCCGGGGCGATGTGCGCCCGGTGCAGCAGGCCCAGCGGGGAGTGGGCCGTCACCGCTCCTTCGCCGACGAACAGGTCGCTGCTCTTCAGCTCCTCCTTGTACCGTTTGGCGCCCTTGCCCAGGTCGATGAGCTGCACGCCGATGCCGGCCGCGGCCTCGATCATGCGCACGTGCTCGATGAGGCCCGGCGAGTACTGCGCGAACCGGGTGTCGTAAGCGGGGAACCAGTGCGCCACGACCGTCCCGCTCCGCACCCCGAGGTGCGCGGCGACCGGTGTGTCCCCGGCGTACAGCACCGAGAACAGGCCGCTGAAGTGGCTTCCCCTGGTCTGGAACAGATCCTCGATCAGGCCGACGATCCACGGGTGGGCGAACCGGTCGCTGCGCCCGGTGCGCCGGTACTGGTCCGACTTCCAGGCCATCAGCGACTGCAGCGCGGCCTGGTCCTGGGACTCGGTGACCAGCCGGAGCGGGCCCACCTCCCGTTCCATCTTCCGGCCCTTGCGCGCCACCGAGCGCAGGAACGAAGCCGACCGCACCTTGAGCTTGGCCTGGTAAGCGGCCCACCCGTCGGCCAGGTCGACGACCGGCGACGGCGCGGTGGCGGCCAGGTACGGGCGGAACGGCTGCTGCTCCGCGGCCAGGTGGTCGAAGGCGAACACGGCCAGCCCGCAGCCACGCAGCAGCTCACGGGGCGACCACTCGAGGCCGGGCCGGTGCACCAGGCCCTGGCAGTCGGTCAGCCCGGCCCCGATCGGCAGGCCCAGCCCGGCCCGGTGCTGCTCGAACGGCAGGAACCCGCTGAGGGTGCCCCCGTCGGTCAGCACCGCGACCCGGGCGTCCGGCCGGTGGCGGCCGACCGCCTGGGTGAACTCCGGGCTGAGAAACGGGTTCCGCAGCCCGGCGGCACCACTGGACTGGAGCTGCATGTCCTGCCACGCGGAGATCTCGGCTGGTCCCAGCTCACTGGGATGAATGACGGAGATACGCATAGGCCGTCCCCCGCCTTATCCCGCCGGGGCGGCCGCCGCGGCCACCCGGTGCGCCGCGAAGTCGGCGCCGCAGACGAACCGCATGACCGGGCCGAACGTGCCCGCTGCGGGCAGCCCGACGAAGTACAGGCCGCTCACCGACGACTCGAACGACCGGTTCAGCGCCGGGAACGTGCCGGTGAGCTGGATCCGCTGCCGCAGCCCGGTCTCCAGGAAGCCCAGCTTGGCCAGGTCCACCCGGTAGCCGGTGGCCGACAGGACGTGGTCCACCCGCAGCTCGGCGTGCTGCCCGTCGGAGCAGGTGGTGGACAGCACCACTTCGCTGCCGTCCAGCGACGCCTGCCGCACCGCGTGCTGGTTCAGCACCGGCAGCACACCGTCCACCCGGTCCCGCAGCCACCACGCGCCCAGTGGGCCGAGCACCCGCTTGACCAGCTTGAGCCGGGTCTCCTCGGGCAGGTAGTGGAAGTACCCCGGGGCGTGGCTGAACGGGTAGATCCGCCACGTCGGCCCCAGCGGTGAGTGCGGCTGCGGCAGCATCCCGGCCAGCCCGGTCGGGTGCTCGGGCGGGCTGCCCCACCGGGCCGTCCCGCGGACCAGCACGGTCACGTCGGCCCCGGCTTCATGCAGCAGCGCGGCGCTCTCCAGCGCGGACTGCCCGGCCCCGATGATCGCCACCCGGCGGTCGCGGAACCCGGTCAGGTGGCTGTGCTGCGCGGGATGCGACACCGGGCCGTCCGCCGACGGGCGCCCGTCCGGCCCGAGCGCGGCCAGCTCGTCAGGGACGTAGTCGACGTGGCTGACCCCGGTGGCCACCACCACGGTCGGGGTGAGGATCTCCTCACCGGTGTCCAGGCTGACCACGAACCCGGTGCCGGCCCGTTCCACGTGCGTCACCACGGACGGCTCGACCTGCGGCACGAGCTGCTCCTGGAACCACTGCCCGTACCGGCTGAACAGCTCGATCGGGATGATGTCGTCGTTCTCGTCCTGCAAGGGCCGTACGCCCTGGCTGATGCAGTAGTCGGCCAGCCGGTAGCCCGGCTTGGCCGCGCTCAGGTTGGACGCGTCCGGGGTGGACTTGAGGCACATGCCGGCCGGCATGTGCCTGCGCCAGCTCGACATTACCGAGCCGAACACTCGTGGCTGGGTGCCCCGGGCACTGAGGTTGGCGGCGACCGACAGCCCGTAGGGCCCGGCGCCGATGACGACTGCAGGTGTGTGCGTAGGCATGGTCTGTTCCGTCCCTGTCATGTGTGCTTGCGCCGCCGGAACAGGCGGCTGGTGAGATAGGACATTGCGGGTGTTGCGAACCTCGGCAACATGGCGAGGAAGGGCAGCGGGTCGTCCGGCGCCAGCCAGGCGAGCTCCGTTTCGGTGGCATGGGCGGGCGCGGACGGCGTGCGGTAGCCGCTGCCGCGCTCGCCCAGCCGTGATAGCCGGTTGATGTGCTCGACCACGATCCGGCGGCCGTTGATCTGGTCGCCGGGCGGCACCGGCTCGCCGGTGAGGTCGAGGTACTGCGCTCGGATGACGTCAATCCCGGCCGGCGTCTCGAACAGCCGGAACTGGTTCCCCATCCGCGGGTTGAAATCGACCAGCTTGTACTGCTGGTCGCGCCGGTCGAACCGGACGTCGAGGTCGGCGATGCCGTGGAACCCCACCGCCTTGCAGAACCGCTCCACCTGATCGGAAAGCGCCGGGTTGGGCACCGCGATGCCGGACGCGGTGGCCCCGGTGTTCGGCGGCCACGATCCGGTCTTCACCCCCGTGAACAGCACCCGGCAGTTGGCATCGGCGTCGCAGTACAGGTGCACGATCCAGTCCTCGGCCTCCTGGTGCGGGATGTACTCCTGCAGCAGCAGGGCCGGGGCCTCCTGGGTCGACGAGGCCAGCTCGATCAGCTCCGCGGCCGAGCCGACCACGGTGGTGCCCGGCACGGCGGGCGCACGGCGGCGCAGCCAGGGCGCGGAGTTCTTGACCACGACCGGGAACCTCGCGGTGGCCGCGAACGCCGCCACTTCCTCGCCGGTGGCGGCGAACGCCCACGCGGGCACCGGGAACCCGTGCTCCTCGCACAGCGCGGACATCTCGTGCTTGCTGGCCAGCCTGCGGGCCAGCGCTGGGTCGGCCATCTGCGGGAACAGGAAGTACTCGGACAGCACGCCGGCGTGCTCGGCCAGCAGCACCGCCGCCTCGTCATCCACCGGCACGGCCACGGCCTTCCGGCCGATCCGCTGCCCGATTTCGGCCAGCCCGCTGACCAGGTCGGCCGGGTCCTCGTGACCGGTGGTCCGCCAGTGGAATATGCCGGTGCAGTACCGGGACACCGCGGCCGGGGTGAGCCGGTCTTCGGCGGTCGCGTACACCGGCACGCCGAGGCGGCCGAGCGTGCGGATGGCCCCGACTCCACCGGAGTGCAGCGGGTAGTGGCCGATCTTGAGGATCAGCGCCGGGATCTGCCTGTTTTGCGGGCTCACAGCAACCCCCCGTGAATCGATGGCAGCAGCGCGAAGCGCACCACCACGACGGCAAGCGTCAGGAACAACAGGGGGTACGAGGCCAGGGTGAGTGGACGGATCAGTTGGCGGGCGGCCGGGCCGCCGATCCGGGCGAACTCGCGTGCCGCCAGCACCAGGATGGTGGCCAGCACGACGAGGAATTCGGCCGCGCCCAGCAATGCGGGGTAGCTGGCGT
>Ga0335085_10004044_pt1 | contig 24711 bp, 19 predicted proteins | sample Lox_Sample_45_FD_206712 | JGI IMG/M metagenome (GOLD analysis project Ga0335085, IMG submission 206712) | Soil microbial communities from Loxahatchee National Wildlife Refuge, Florida, United States - Lox_Sample_4.5 | ecosystem: Environmental > Terrestrial > Soil > Wetlands | place: USA...
ATTGCTTCGTCGGCCTGCGGCCTCCTCGCAATGACCCCATCCCCACCCGTCATTGCGAGCGCAGCGAAGCAATCTCCTCGGATTTCAGTCATTGCGAGCGTAGCGAAGCAATCTCACCATCGATCAGAAGATTGCTTCGTCGGCCTCTGGCCTCCTCGCAATGACCCCACTCCCGCGCGTCATTGCGAGCCGCCGCAGGCGGCGTGGCAATCCAGAATAATCATTGCGAGGAGCGGCTGGATTGCTTCGTCGCTACGCTCCCCGCAATGAGAATTATTTATTCTTCGCGACGATCGTCGCTTTGAGGCTGCCGATCTGCGGCGATTTGATCTCGACCTTGTCGCCGATCTTGAGGAACCGGTCCGGGGGCTGCGTGCCGTCGGCGTTGGTCGGGCTCGAATCCGCCGCGGTGCCTTCGCCGGTGCCGCTCGCGATCATATCGCCGGGCTTCAAGGTGAAGTCGCGCGACAGGTATTCGAGATACTGGCCGAAGGAGAACGTCATCTCCTTCGTGTTATGCGCCTGGCGGCGCTCGCCGTTGACCAAGGTCTCGATATCGATGTTGGTGCAATCGCCCTCGTCGACGATGATGCATGGCCCCAGCGAATACGACGTATCGAAATTCTTGCCGGGGGCGAAATTCATCGGGCCCAGCGGCTCGCGGTCGCGCACGCTCCAATCGCAGAACAGCGTCACGCCCCAGACGAAATCCTTGAGTTGGCTGGGCTTCAGATCCTTGCCGCCCTTGCCGAGGATGATCGCCGCCTCGCCCTCATAATCGAGGCGGGTGCAGCGCGCCGGATAGGTCATCTCCTCATCCGGGCCGATCGGGTCGCTGACCTTCCAGAAGCCCCAGATGAAGGGCGCGCGGATCTCGCGGCCGGAGCGCACCGTCATGCGCTCGCGATGGCTCTGGAAATTGGACCCGGCGCAGGCCACGCGTGTGCCCTTGGGGCGCGGCGGAAGGATCTTCACGATATTGGCTGCATGAACCAGCTTGGCGCCGTTCACCGCGTTCTGGTCCTTGGCATTGGCGAGATGCTCGAGCGCCTTCTGCGCCTCATCGAGCGCGCGCCGGCCGCCTTCGATCAACTTCGCGAGATCGGACGACACCACCGCCGCCGCAGCCTCCTCCGGCCGCGTCTCGCCTTTCGCTTCATGCAGATATTTCGCGTAGGCGCCGGACAGGTCGATGACCGAATTGTCCTTCAACACCCCGACGCGCTCGCTGAGCCCATAGACCACGATCTTCATGCAATCCTCCCTTGCCGGCTTTGCCGCCGTGCCCCATGAAACTTGGTAGAGCGAAGTCTAATTCATTTCCTCGGCAATACCAGATCGGGCGGGAGATCCGGCGGCGCGAGGACGGGCTTGAATTCCGGTATCTTGCCGATCACCACCGGCTGCACCTTGCCGTCGACCTCGCGAATCTGCGTGATGTAGCGCGGCTCGACCGGATTGTGGTGCTCGTCGAAATGGAACGGGCCGCCGGGCGTCGTGATCTTTGCATCGCGGAACGCGGCAAGCAGTGCCTCGGTATCCTTGGTGCTGCCGCCGGTCTTGGTCAGCGCCTGATCGAGTACCGCGGCGGCGATATAGCCCCCCATGCCCGGCCAGGACGGGCGCTGCTCGGGCGGGAACATCGCCTCCCATTCCTTGACGAAGGCTTTGTTCTCGGGCGTGTCGATGGTCGAGAAATAGGTCGCCGGGCCGACGAAGCCGATCGCCGCCTTGCCTTCGGCCGGCAGCAACGTCTCGTCCACCGCCGAAGTGTAGCCGTAGAGCGGGAGCTTCACGTCGTAGCCGGCGATCTGCTGCATGAAGCGGATCGCGTCGGAGCCGCTGAGGAAGCAGATGATGACATCGGCATCGGAGGAGAGCTGCGAGATGAACGGCGCGTAATCGGCATTGCCGAGCCGCGGCATGAGCTTCTGCACCACCGTGCCGCCCGCCGCTTCAAAGCCCTGCTGAAAATATTTCACCGCGTTCTGGCCGGCAATGTAGTTGGAGGCGAGCAGGATCGCCTTTTTGTAGCCCGCCTTGCCGGGCAGATAGCCGACGAGATAGGCGTCCTCGTTGCCAGCGAAAGAGGTACGGAACATGTAATGATCGTCGATCACCTCGTCGGTGGTCGATTGGATCAAGGTCGGCATCTTCTGCTCGACGATATAAGGCCTGAGCGCCGCGCCCGTCGCCGAGTTGATCGGCCCGAACAGCACATCGATCTTGTCCGATTCGACCAGCTTCTTCGCCTTGGCGATCGTCGTCGCCGGATCGCCGGCGCCGTCCTCGACGATGAGCTGCACATCCTGGCCGCCGAGCTTGCCGCCATGCTGCTTGAGGAAGATGTCGACGCCGTCCTTATAGAGCGCACCGAACGCGCCCTGCGTGCCCGAGAAATCCGTCAGCAGCCCGACCTTGATCGCCGCACCAGCCGGCTGAGCCGCGGCAAGCGCGACGGCGGCGACGCCCAGCGCGCCGAGAATGGATTTACGCATCTTCCTCCCCCTTCACCCGAATATCGTTGGCGTCACGCGTATCGCGCGCCGCCGCAAGCCGTCAATAGACAATCACGCTGCGGATCGATTCACCCGCATGCATCAAGTCAAAACCCTTATTGATATCGCCGAGCGCAAGCTGATGCGTGATGAGATCGTCGATGTTGATCTTCTTCTCCATGTACCAGTCGACGATCTTCGGCACGTCGCTGCGGCCGCGTGCGCCGCCGAAGGCGGTGCCTTTCCAGACGCGGCCCGTGACGAGCTGGAACGGGCGCGTCTTGATCTCCTGCCCCGCGCCGGCGACGCCGATGATCACCGACACGCCCCAGCCGCGATGGCAGCATTCGAGCGCCTGGCGCATGACATCGACGTTGCCGATGCATTCGAAGCTGTAATCGGCGCCGCCATCGGTCAGCGATTGGAGGTGGCTAACGAGGTCACCCCCGACTTCAGTCGGGTTGACAAAGTGAGTCATGCCGAATTTCTCGGCCAGCGCCTTGCGCTTCGGATTGGTGTCGACGCCGATGATCTTGTCGGCGCCGACCATGCGTGCGCCTTGCACGACATTGAGGCCGATGCCGCCGAGGCCGAAGACGACGACATTCGCGCCCGGCTCGACTTTCGCCGTGTTGATCACGGCGCCGATGCCGGTGGTGACGCCGCAGCCGATGTAGCACACCTTGTCGAAGGGCGCGTCCGCGCGGATCTTCGCGACCGCGATCTCTGGCAGCACGGTGAAATTCGAGAAGGTTGAGCAGCCCATATAGTGATGGATCGGCTTGCCGCCCAAGGAGAAGCGGCTGGTGCCGTCCGGCATCAGGCCCTTGCCTTGCGTCGCGCGGATCGAGGTGCAGAGATTGGTCTTGTGCGAAAGGCAGGATTTGCACTGCCGGCATTCCGGCATGTAAAGCGGGATGACGTGATCGCCCTTCTTCAGCGTCGTCACCCCCGGCCCGACATCGACAACGACGCCCGCGCCTTCATGGCCGAGGATCGAGGGGAAAAGCCCTTCGGGGTCGGCGCCCGAGCGGGTGAACTCGTCGGTGTGGCAGATGCCGGTTGCCTTCACTTCGATCAGCACTTCGCCGGCGCGCGGCCCATCGAGATCGACGGTCTCGACGACCAGCGGCTTGCCGGCCTCATAGGCGATCGCGGCTTTGGTTTTCATTCCGGCGCTCCCTTCTCTCACGCGTAATCCCACGGGCGCCCGTGGGCAAATCACGCTTCCATGAACGGCATCGTAGCGTCGATTGCGCTTGCCGTCGCGGGGCGCGGCGCGCAACACTCGACGCCGGGAGGATTTGGCGATGACGCCGAGGCTCGTCACCGCAATCGCGGCGCTGCTCTGCGCTTGGCTGATATCGCCGGCCGGCGCGCTGGCGAGCAAGGCCGACGACACGCTGCGCATCGCCGTCACCGATTGGTTCGGCACGCTCGACCCTTATCAATTCCCGCTCGACGAAGCCGCGGTGTTCTATCAGACCGTCTACGAGACGCTGGTGCGCTTCGACGAGCGCCGTCAGGAATACGTGCCGTGGCTCGCGAAATCCTGGAAGCGGATCGACGACAAGACGCTCGAATTCCAGCTGCGCGACGACGTCAAATTCCACAACGGCGACAGGCTCGACGCCGATGATGTGGTGTCGATCGTCGATTACGCGATCGATCCGAAATATCCGATGCGCCACAAGGACGTCTTCGACTGGGTGGCGAAAGCGGAGAAGGTTGGGCCATACACCGTTCGCATCATTGGCAAGCGGCCGAACCCGGTCGATCTCCAGACCATCGCCTATCAATTCTACATTTTCGATTCCAAAGTCCTCGACAAGATGGACAACAAGGCCGATTACGGCCGGACGTCCATCGTCGGCACCGGCCCGTTCAAGGTCGTCTCGCTCGACCAGCGGAAGATGGTGCTCGACCGGTTCGACGGGTGGTGGGGCGATATCAAGGGCCCGCTCGGCGCGCATGTGAAGCACATCGTCGCCATGCCAATCCCCGATCGCCAGACGCAGATCGCGCAATTCCTCACCGGCAATATCGACGTCATCCGCAACGCCAGCGCCGATGCGGTGCGCGAGCTCGCGAAGATGCCGGACGTGCGGGTGACGCCGCTGCATGACGGGCAGCTGATGTATATCACGCTCGATGCGACCGGCCGCTCCGACAACAAGGTCATGATGGATCAGCGCGTGCGCCGCGCCTTCATGATGGCGGTCGACCGCAACGAGCTGAAGCGCACCGTTATTCCGGGCGGCGATATCGCCGATGTCCTGAGCGGCCCCTGTGTCGAAGGCGTGATCGGCTGCGTCTCCTCGACCAAGCCGCCGGACTACGACCCCGAAGGCGCCAAAAAGCTGCTGGCCGAGGCCGGCTATGCCAACGGTTTCGACCTCGAACTCGACGCTTACGAGCCGGTCAAGGAGATCGCCGAGGCGGTCGCGGGGCAGTTGCGCAAGGTCGGCATCCGCGCCTCGATGCGGCCACTGCCGAGCTCGCTCTACGTGCGGCTGCGCGGCGAAGGCAAATTCACCGCTTTCGTCGGCTACCGTCCGACGAATGCGCGGCCGGATATGGACGATCTCATGGATTTCTTCTTCAACGGCAACCGCGACTACTGGAACGACCCGGCGCTCAAGCAGGCGCAAAAAGCGGGCGCGGCGGAATTCGATCTGAAGAAGCGCGACGCAATCTACCAAGGCGCGATCGATCGCATCAACCAGATGAACTATATCCTGCCGCTGACCGACCTGCCGATGGTGTTCCTCCATACCAAGGACGTGACGATCACGCCCGACCCGCTCAGCCCGATCGACAACCACATTCGCGACTTTTACTGGAGCAAGTGATGCCGACCCTCTACAGCACCGACCGAATCCTCGTCACACATGCCGGCGCGCTGCCGCGCCCCGCCGATATTCGGCCGTTGGTCCTCGCCAAGTCGCGCGGCGAGACCGTCGACCAGGCCGCGCTCGACGCCAAGCTCAAAGCAGCTGTCGCCGAGACGGTGAAGCAGCAGGTCAAGAGCGGCATCGACAGCGTCAATGACGGCGAATTATCGAAATCCAACTTCACCGATTATGTGCGCAGCCGCATGAGCGGCTTCGAAATGCGCCCGACCGACCAGCGGCGGCGGCTGGAGATCACGGCGCGCGACCGCACCAAATTCAGCGACTATTTCGAATCGACCGCCAATCCGCGCGCGCGGCTGCAAACCCCCGGCGCGGCAATGCAGGCCGTCTGCATCGACAAGCTGCGCTATATCGGCCAGGCCGATCTGAAGCGCGATCTCGACAATTTCAAAGCGGCGCTCGCCGGCGTCAAAGTCGCCGAAGCCTATCTGCCGGCCAACACGCCCGGCACGATCGAGCATTGGATGGCCAACGAGCATTACAAGAACGAAGAGGAATTCGTCTTCGCCATCGCCGACGCCGTGCACGAGGAATACAAGGCGATCACCGATGCCGGCTTCCAGCTCCAGATCGACGATCCCGATCTGCCCGACGGCTGGAACTGCCTGCCCGGCATGTCGGTGCAGGATTATCGCAAATACGCGATGCTGCGTGTCGACGCGCTCAATCACGCGCTGCGCGACATCCCGAAAGAGAAGGTCCGGCTGCATGTGTGCTGGGGCAGCTTCCACGGCCCGCATCACGACGATATTCCCTTGAAGGACATTGCCGACATCATTTTCAAGGTGAATGCCGGCAGCTATTCGATCGAAGCCTCCAACCCGTGCCACGAGCATGAGTGGAACGTGTTCGAGGAGGTGAAGCTGCCGAAGGACGCGACTCTGGTGCCCGGCGTCATCGGCCATTATTCCGATTTCATCGAGCATCCCGATCTCATCGCCCAGCGCCTCGTGCGCTATGCGAAGCTCGTCGGCCGCGAGAACGTGCTCGCCGGCACCGATTGCGGCATCGGCACGCGCGTCGGCCATCCCTCGATCTGCTGGGCGAAGTTCGAAGCGATGGCGGAAGGCGCAAGGCGCGCGACGAAGCAATTGTGGGGGCGCGCTTAGCGGACGAAATCATGAAATCCCCTCCCCCCTTGAGGGGGAGGGATAGGGAGGGGGGGGGTCACATCAACACACGCGATGTGGCGACCTACCCCCCACCCCACCCTCCCCCTCAAGGGGGGAGGAGGTTAAGTTGTGTTCATGCCCTACAGCCAAACCGCGCACGGCGCGCTCTATTACGAGGTGATCGATCGCGTTGCGCCGTGGGAGCGGCGGCGCGAGCCGATCCTTTTCCACCACGGCATCGGCGCCTCTGCGGGAATCTGGACCGATTGGATCGCCGCCCTCGCCGATCGCTACCCGATCGTCACCTTCGACATGCGCGGCTATGGCCGCTCGATCATCCCGCCGCCGGATTTCCGCTGGTCGCTGGAGCAGTTCATCACCGATGTCTTCGCCGTCGCCGATGGGGCGGGCTTGAAGCGTTTCCATCTCGTCGGCGAATCGATCGGCGGCACGATCGGCCTCGCCGCGACCCTGGCGCGGCCGGAGCGCATCGCGACCTTGACCGTCAGCAATGGCGGGCATCTCGGCGCCTCGATCCAGCGCGTTAACGAATGGCAACGCCAGCTCGACACGCTCGGCGTCAAAGGCTGGTCGGACATCTTCATGCGCGATCGCTTCCATGACGGCGCGCTCTCGCCCGAGCGCTGGGCCTGGTTCGCCGCGCAGCAGGAAGCCTGGACGCCGAATGCGATCATGAGCGCTCTCGCCGTATTGGTCGGCACCGACCTTGCGCCGCGCCTGCCGGAAATTCGTTGCCCCGTGCTATTGCTTCATCCCGACGGCAGCCCCTTCATCCCGGTCGCGGTCGCGGCGGAGATGCACCGGCTCTTGCCCAATGCCGCGCTCAACGTCTTCGGTCCGGCCCGGCATGGGCTGCCATTTTCCCACGCGGACCAATGTGCGGCGCTTTTGCGCTCTTTCCTCGACCAGCCGCATCGGGGATAATCGGCGGAACGGAGGGAACGGATGAAGCCAAGCAAATACAGCGATTTCGCGCATACGGGGCCGGGCACTTTGGCCGGCCGTTTCATCCGCCATTTCTGGCAGCCGGTCTATGTTGGCAAGGATCTGAAGCCCGGCCATCCCGTGCGCATCCAGATCCTCGGCGAATATTTCACCCTCTTCCGCGGCGACAGCGGCACGCCCTATGTGCTGGAAGATCGCTGCCCGCATCGCCAGACCTCGCTCGCGCTCGGCTGGGTCGAGGGCGATTGCATCCGCTGCTTCTATCACGGCTGGAAATTCGACGGGCACGGCCAGTGCACCGAGCAGCCGGCCGAGAAGGCGAATTTCGCCGCCAAGGTGAAAGCCCGCGCCTATCCGACCGAGGAGTATCTCGGCCTGATCTTCGCCTATCTCGGCGAGGGCAAGGCGCCGCCGCTGCCGCGCTTCCCCGAGCTCGACGATGTCGAGGGCGTGCTCGTCGCCAACAAGCATCCGGTGCCGTGCAATTATTTCCAGCGTATCGAGAACGATCTCGACGAGACGCATGTGCATTTCGTCCATCGCGTCTCGACCGACGGCTACGGCCTTAACGAGCTGCCCGATATCGACTGCACCGAGACCGATTACGGCATCCTGCGCGTCGGCGCGCGCCAGGGCAGCGGCGCCAATCAGACGCGCACCGCGCATTGGATGATGCCGAATGTGCATTTCCTCGACCTGCCGCCTTCGCCGTCCCATCCGCATTGGACGGTCTATCTCGCCTACCGCGTGCCGGTCGACGACGAGAACATGATCACGCTGAGCGTCGCGGTACGGCCGGTCGGCTCGAACACCACGGGCAAGCGCGAGACGATCGAGCCCGATCCGCAGCAGATGACCGCGGACGTGCTCGCCGGCAAAATCCGTATCCAGGATATCGATCCGAACTATCCCGGCTTGTTCGTCGTGCAGGATAATGTCGCGCTCGCGGGGCAAGGCCGCATCGTCGATCGCAGCAAGGATTGGCTCGGCCAGTCGGACAAGGGCATCATCCTGCTGCGCAAGCTCTGGGAGCGCGAGCTCAAGAAGATCGGCGAAGGCAAGCCGCTCAAGAACTGGCACCGGCCGAAAGAGAAGCTCCATCTGCTGGTCGACCGGCCGAAGGTATTGGCCGAGGTCTGATCGGCCGTTTGGCGGCACTGGGGGGCCGCTTCCGCGCATGAGTCTTTTGCATCGACGGGATTACTACGCCGGCGCGCTGATGATGCTGATCGGCGGTGGCGCGGCCTATGTCGCCAGCCATTATCGCATGGGCAGCCTGACGAGCATGGGGCCGGGCTATTTCCCGACCCTGCTCGGCGTCGCCCTCGCCGTCATCGGCATCATCATCGCCGGCAGCGCGGCTTACGCGCCGGCACCGGCCTCTGCCGAAGCACCGGCGCCGCGGCCGGATTGGCGCGGCTGGCTCTGCATCACGGGTGCGGCGCTGCTTTTCATCCTCCTCGCCCGCTATGCCGGGCTGGTGGCCGCGACCTTCGTCTGCGTCTTCGTCGCGGCGCTGGGCGATCGCGATAATGGCTGGAAAGAAAGCGCGCTCCTCGCCGCCGGCATCACGGGCTTTGGCGTGCTCCTCTTCTCCTTCGTGCTGCACGTGCAGATCCCGATTTTCGGCAGCATGTAGCCATGGAAGGCAGCGTCGCCGGTCTCATCCACGGTTTCAGCGTCGCGCTGGATTGGCACAATCTGGTGTACTGCCTCATCGGCGTGCTCGCCGGCAATCTCGTCGGCGTGCTGCCGGGTATGGGCGTACTCTCGGCGATCTCGATCCTGCTGCCGCTGACCTACGGCATGCCGCCGGTCGGCGCGGTGCTGATGCTCGCCGGCCTCGCTTACGGCGCGCAATACGGCGGTGCGATCTGCTCGATTCTTCTCAACCTGCCTTGCCATCCGCCGCATGCCGTCACCTGCCTCGACGGCTTCCCGCTGACGAAGCAGGGCAAGGGCGGCACCGCGCTCGGCATCACCATGATGGGCGCGGTATTCGGCGCGGCGTTCGGCATCCTCCAGATGATCTTCACCGCGCCTTATATCGCGAAGATCGCCTTCTCGTTCGGCTCGGCCGAGATCTGCTCGCTGATGCTGTTGGGGCTGCTCGCCGGCTCGACCCTCGCCAAAGGCTCGCCCTTGAAGGGCGTGGCGATGACCATCCTCGGCCTGCTGCTCGGCTTGATCGGCCAGGACGCCGATAGCGGCATCGAACGCTTCACCTTCGGCGTACTCAATCTCGATGACGGCATCGAGCTGGTCGCGCTCTCGCTCGGGCTTTTCGGCATTGCCGAGTTCTTGCGCAGCGTCAACAACATCGCGCCGATCGACACGGCCTATGCCAAGCTCGGCGTCAGCGATCTGCGGCCGAGCCGCGCCGACATGAAGAAGGCCGCTTTCCCGGTGCTGCGCGGCACGCTGATCGGCTCGCTGTGCTCGCTGATCCCCGGCACCGGCCCGACCATTGCCTCCTTCGTCGCCTATGCTGCCGAGAAGAAAATCTCGAAGACGCCGGAGCGTTTCGGCCATGGCGCGATCGAGGGCGTTGCTGCGCCCGAAGCCTCGACCCATTCCTCGGTGCAGGGCGATTTCATCCCGACCATGAGCCTCGGCATTCCGGGCGATGCCGTGATGGCGCTGCTCTTGGGCGCGCTGATCATTCACCGCATCCAGCCCGGGCCCCGCCTTATCATCGAGCATCCCGACATCTTCTGGGGCCTCATCGCCAGCTTCTGGCTCGGCAATCTGATGCTGATCTTCCTCAACGTGCCTCTGATCGGCGTCTGGGTGAAGCTGCTGATGGTGCCCTACCGCTTCCTCTTCCCGAGCGCGCTGTTCTTCATCTGCATCGGCGTGTTCGCGGCCAAGAACACGCTCTTCGATGTCGGCACGACCTTGTTCTTCGGCCTCTTCGGCTATCTCCTCTTGCTGCTGCGCTTCGAGCCGGCGCCGATCCTTTTGGGTTTCGTGCTGGGGCCCCGTTTCGAGGAGAATTTCCGCCGCGCGCTGAAGATCGCACACGGCGATCTCCACACCTTCATCGACCGGCCGATCAGCGCCGTCTTCCTCGCGCTGTGCCTGCTCCTGGTCGGGACGCAGATTTGGGTGCGGCTGCGCGGACCCAAGACACGCGTGGCGATTCCCACGAGCGTGCTCGATACCGAATGATGGGCAGCCGCGGGGCTTCCCAATGGCCGCGGGCTTCGCATAGAGTGAGCCCGATCAATCTGGGGGAACCATGAATTTCTGGCAGCGTAGCGTGCGTCAAATCCTTCTCGCTCTGTTGGGGCTCTTCGCCATTGTCGCGCCGGCTGCGGCGCAGGACAGCTATCCGAACCAGCCGATCCATGTCGTGATCGGTTTTGCCGCGGGCAGCGGCGCCGACACCCTGACCCGCTATTTCACCGACAAGCTCCAGGCCCTCGCCAAGCAGCCGGTGATCGTCGACAACAAGCCGGGCGCCACCGGCAACATCGCGCTGCGCGCCGTCACCGAGGCCAAGCCCGACGGCTACACGCTGCTCTTCAGCGCGAATTCGAACATGGCCGGCAGCCGCTATCTGTTCAAAGACCTGCCGTTCGACACAGTGAAGGATTTCGTGCCGATCGCCTCTTTCGCGCAGATCGCCTTTATCGTGGTGGTGTCGCCGAAATCGCCGATCAACAGCATCGCCGACCTGACCGCCTTCCTCAAAAAGAAGCAGGGCGCGCTATCGGGCTACACCAACCAGACCGCGCAGCTCTCGACCGAATACTACAAGCAGCTTGCCGGCGTCACGACGACCCCCGTCTCCTATAAGGCGACGCCCGATGCGATGCGCGACATCGTCGAAGGCCAGCTCGATTTCATGATCATCGACGGTACGTTCGGCGCGCCCCAGGTGCGCCAGGGCCAGCTCAAGGCATTGGCGGTGACGACGGCGCAGCGCAGCCCGAGCCTTCCCGACGTGCCGACGATGCAGGAAGCCGGCGTTGCGAATTTCGATTTCAGCCCGTGGTGGGTCGCCTATGCGCCCAAGGGCACGCCGCAGCCGATCGTCGACAAGCTGCAGGGCTGGATGCTGCAGATCACCGAGCTGCCCGAGACCGCGGATTTCCTCAAGGATGTCGGCGCGGTTCCGCAGCACGATACCGGGCCACAAGCCGACGCACGCCTCAAGGCCGAGCTGCCGAAATGGGAGACGCTGGTCAAGGCCGCGGGGATAGAGCCGCAATAAGCGGCGCCGCACCGTAAGCCCCGCGCGCGATCGGGCGCGCGGGAGACAGGGAGGATATCGATGAGCTGGCGACGTTTCGTCATCGCTGCGCTGCTGGGCGTGCTCGCGCTCTCGGGTCGGCCGGCTTTCGCGGGCAAAGCCGACGACACGCTGCGCTACGCCGTCAACGATTGGTGGAGCACGCTCGATCCCTATCAGTTTCCGCTCGACGAAGCGGCGGTCTTCTTCCGCAATGTCTACGAGACGCTGATCTCCTATGACGAGCGAGCGCATAAATTCGTGCCGCGGCTTGCCAAGGCCTGGCGACAGGTCGACGACAGGACGTACGAATTCGATCTGCGCGACGACGTGAAGTTCCACAACGGCGACCATTTCGACGCCGACGACGTGGTCGCGACCATCGACTTCATCACCGATCCGAAGACCACGCTGCGCTTCAAGAACCTCTATAATTGGGTCGACAAGGTCGAAAAGCTCGGCCCCTACAAGGTCCGCATCGCGGCGAAGCACGCCTTCGCTACCGAGCTCGAGACCATCGCCTACCGCTTCGACATCTACGACTCGAAGGTCCTCGCGAAGCTCGACAACAAGGCGGATTACGGGCGGCTCGGCGCGATCGCGACCGGACCCTACAAGGTCGTGTCGCTCGACCAGCAGAAAATGGTGCTGGAGCGCTTTGACGATTATTACGACAAGGGGCCCAACGCGCTGCACCGCGCGCCGATCAAGCATGTCATCGTCACGCCGATCCCCGATCGCCAGACGCAGATCGCGCAGTTCATGACCGGCAATCTCGACGTCATCCGCAACGTCACCGCCGACACGGCGCGCGAGGTCGGCAAGGACCCGGACGCGCGCGTGACCGCGACGCATGCGGGGCTGCTGCTCTATATCACGCTCGACGCGCTCGGCCGGTCCGACAACAAGGTGATGAAGGATCAGCGCGTGCGCAAGGCCTTCATGGAGGCGATCGACCGGAAGGAGCTGGCGAAGACGGTCATCCCCGGCGGCGATAAGGCCGAGTTGCTCAACGGCATCTGCGTCGACGCCGATGTCGGCTGCGCTTCCTCGACCAAGCCGCCCGATTACAATCCCGAAGACGCGAAGAAGCTCCTCGCCGAAGCCGGCTACCCCAACGGCTTCGACCTCGAATTCGACGTCCATGAGCCGATCAAGGAGATCGGCGAGGCGGTCGCCGGCCAGCTGCGCAAGGTCGGTATCCGCGCGAGCGTGCGGCCGCTGCCGATATCGCTTTACGTCCGTCTGCGCGGCGAAGGCAAGTTCACCGCTTTCATGGGCTTCTATCCGACGGGGGCGCAGCCCGACATGGATAATATCTTCGACATCTTCTTCAACGAGACGCGCGATTACTGGAACGATCCGGTGATCCAGGCGGCGCAGAAAGCCGGCGCGCTCGAGGAAGACGAGGCCAAACGCCGCGAGATCTACAAGACCGGCATCGATCAGGTGAACAAGATGAACTACATCCTGCCGGTCGCCGATCTGCCGCTCGTCATGCTCCACTCGAAGGACGTGCAAATCCTCGACGACCGAACCAGCCCGATCAACACGGAGGTCGGCGATTTCGCGTGGACGAAGTAGGTTAGCGACAAAATAGGCCGAGCACTGAGGCCAAACGCATGAGGGGTTAGATACCCGAAAAGGGAGGCAGCTATTCGATGCAGGCCCTGATCGTTCGCTTTCTTCTCGCGGCCTCGGCGCTTGTGCTTGCTTGGCCGGCGCTCGCGAGAGACCAAATCACGATCGGCACAGTCGCTTCGACCGGGGGCGCGTCGATTTTCGTCGCCCAGGCGCTCGGCTATTTCGCGGCGAACGGACTCGAGGCGAAGCTCGTGCAATTCAGCGCCGCGCACGAGCTCTCGACGGCGGCGGCGGCGGGCGATATCGATTTCGGCTCGACCGGCATCAACGCGCCGCTCTGTGTCTTTGCCCATGAGGGCAAGATCAGAATCATCGGCTCGGGCGGCGAAGAGCATCCCGGCTTTCACACGGTGGGCTTCGTTGTCTCGAACAAGGCCTATAGCGAGGGGCTGCACGGTTTGCGCGACCTGGGCGGCCATTCGGTTGCCACGACCCAGTTCGGCGGCGCCTTTCAATACGACATCGGCCTGGCGCTCAAGAAATACGGCATCGCGGAAAAGACGGTGCGCATCTTGGGTCTTCAAACCAACGGCAACATCGCTTCGGCGATCGGCGGCGGCCAGGTCGATGCGGCCGTGCAAAGCTCGTCCGGCGTCTTCGCGCTGGCGGATGCCGGCAAGGCCAAGGTGCTCGGCTGGGTCGGGGATGAATTGGGCAACCAGCAGACCGCTTTCACCTTCACCACCGGCGCGATGGCGAAGGACCATCCCGACATCGTGCGCCGCTTTCTCGACAGCTTCCGCAAGGCCGGCGCGGCCTGGGACCAAGCCTTCATGGATGCAAGCGGCAAGCGCCAAGACCAGCCCGAGGCCGAAAAGATGATCGCCGTGGTCGCCACGACTCTCAACCTGCCGCCCACCGCCATCGCAAAGGGGATCGGCTATTTCGACCCGGAGGCGCGGCTCAAATTGGCGGATCTTCAGAGCCTGCTCGATTGGCTCTACCAGCAGGGCATGATCAAGACGAAGATGGACGCGCCGTCGCTGATCGACTCTCGCTTCGCGACGATCGCGCCATAGCGCCACGCACCGGAAGCGCCGGCCCCGCGCCGCATGGCGGCGACCCGCCGCGTCGATTGACAGCCGTGCGGAAAAATGTTCTCTATATGTTCTAACCCCTCCGGTGGGCCGGAATGGAAGCAACGATCCTCCACGCGGACCTCGATGCGTTCTACGCGTCGGTCGAGCAGTTGCTCGACCCGTCGTTGCGCGGGAAACCCATCGCCGTCGGTGGCGGTGTCGTGCTGGCCGCTTCCTATGAAGCCAAAGCCTTCGGCGTCCAAAGCGGCATGTCCGGATGGCATGCTCGCGAGCTATGCCCGCAACTCACTTTCGTGAGCGGCCATTTCAGCGAGTATCAGCGGCTCGGCGACGCTGCGATCGCGATCATGGGCGATTACACGCCGCTCATCGAGCGGATTTCGATCGACGAGGCCTTTGCCGATGTCGTGGGCTGCACCCATCTTTTCGGGTCGCCCGCCGAGATCGCGGCAACGATCCGCCGCCGCGTGCGCGCGGAGCTCGGCTTGCCGATCTCGGTCGGCGTCGCGCGCACCAAACACCTCGCGAAAATCGCCTCGCAAGTGGCCAAGCCCGATGGTCTCGTCGTTGTCGATCCCGCGGCCGAGATGGACTTTCTGCGCGACCTGCCGGTCGAGCTGATGTGGGGCGTGGGTCCGGTCACCAAAGCGAAGCTGGCCGAGATCGGCGTGCGCACGATCGGGCAGTTGGCGCAAACGCCCGGATGGTCGCTGGAGCGGCTGATCGGCTCCGCCGCGGGCAAGAAGCTCGCCGCCCTCGCCTGGAATCGCGACCCGCGCGAGATCGAAACGCATCGCCGCGCGCGATCGGCGGGCGCGCAATCGGCGCTCGGCAAGAAGCCGGCTGACGAGAAGGTCTTTCGACCCGCCCTCCTCCATCTCGCGGATCGCATCGGCACGCGGCTGCGCGCTAAATCGTTGGCCGGCCGAACGGTGACCGTTCGCGTCCGCTTTGCCGATCTGCACGCGGTCACCCACGCGATGACGCTCGATGCGCCGATTTCGGCAACGGCGACGCTCGCCGAGATCGCGACCGACCTCGTGCGCGCGGTCCTCGCGCAGCATCGCCACGAGCGAAAGATCTCGCTTCTGGCGATCTCGGTATCGCATCTCGAAAAGCACTCGGACATACAACTCGATCTGCCCCTTGGCCTCAAAGACGAGGCACAGCGTCCGGGCAGCAAACGCGGGATCGCGCGTTACGCGGCCGACCGCGCGGTCGATCGGATTCGCGAACGCTTCGGATGGGAAGCGGTCGGCTACGGATCGGTTGCCCTGGGATTGGCCCGCTCGGTTCCGGACGATTTCCGCGCGCTCGCCGAGAAGGACCTCTGATCGGCGCGGCGGATTCCGCGAAGGCGCCGCGGCGTTCGCAAACAGGCAGCTCGTCTGAAGCCGGGTTATTCGGCGGCGCGCGCCGGGGCTTGCTCTTCCGCAAGCAACCGCTCGACGATGCGCCGCGCCTGCAAGCCGCCGGCATCGCCGATCAGATCGATCTGCGGCGCCGCGGGATCGAGGTCGATGATGCGCTGCTCGGCCTCGAGCATGAGCTTGTCCTCGTCGAAGGCGACGCTCGTCGATTTCAGCACCCGCTCGTTCATCGCCTGATCGTCGACGGCGAAGTTGCGGCAGTTGCCCCAGAAGTAGTGGCAGCTCGTTTCCGTTTCGGGCGTCATCGAATCGAGCACGACGATCTTGCGATTGACGCGGTTGGTCGGATCGCTCGCGCTCTTGCCGGCTTCGACCGCGCTGATCTCGATCACGACGTTGGCGGGCGGCGTGAACGTCATGATTTTGGTCGAATCCGTGCGCAGCGTCTCGCCTTGCGCCACCTGGCTCTGCGATGGCGACAGATTGCGCGCGATGCGCGTGCCGCGCAGCAAATTCGCTTCGCGCTCCCATCTCAGGTCGGGGCTCGTGTCGTCGGCGGCGCCGATGGTCTTGATGTGTAGGAAAGCGAGATGCGAGAGGTCGAGGAGATTGTCGACGAGCAGCAGGTAATTCGCCTTCACGTCAAGGCATGCGCCGCAACCGGCCCAACCCGGTGCGTCGTACCAATGAAATGCGGGCGCGGCCTTCGGATCGGCGAGCGCGGGATCGCCCATCCAGATCCAGGCCCAGCCGTGTTTCTCAACGAAGGGATAGGATTTCACCTGCGCGCCGGCCGGCAGCTTCTCCTGCCCCGGCGCCCAGATCACCTTGCCGCCCGGCTCGTAGAGCAGGCCGTGATAGCCGCAGCGCAGATTGTCGCCTTCGACCTGGCCTTTCGACAGCGGCGCGCGGCGGTGACAGCAGCGATCCTCGAGCGCCACGGCGCTGCCGTCGCTCTTGCGATACATCACCACCGGCTCGCCGAGGAAGATGCGCCCCAGCGGCGCCTGGCCGATCTCGTGCGACAAGGCCGCGCAATACCACTGGTTACGAAGGGCCTGCATCGACGTTCTCCTTCGCTATCGGCGATGAGCTTACCACGCCGGCCGCGTCCGATCCTACCGATCCGCCAAAGCACGGCCGCGCGATACCCAGAAGCCGAGATAGATCAGCGGCATCATCGCGACCAGCATGATGACGACGATCGCCGAGGCCGGCGCGAATTGCGAGGCCGTCCAGAGATTCCAGATCTCGACCGAGAGCGGCAGGTTGTCGTTAGTCGAGAGCAGCACCGGCACGGTCAGCTCGCGATAGGTCAGCAGCGCGATCCAGATGAAGGCGTAGCCGAGGCTCGGGCGTAACAGCGGCGCCAACACGCTGCGGACGACACCGCCCAACCCCGCCCCCGCCATCTGCGCCGCATCCTCGAGCTCGCGATGGATCTGGATCAAGGCGCTGTTGGTGATGCGCGTCGCATAGGAAATGCGCGAGACCACATAGACGAGCAGCAGCAGCCATACCGTGCCGTAGATCGGCAGGACGCGATTGAGCACGAACAGCGCCAGCACCAGCGCCGCCATCGAGAAGACGATGCTGGGCACCGACAGCGGCAGGAAGGCGATGAAGTCGAACAGCGCCCGCCCCGGCACGCGCGAGCGCAAGACGAGCCAGCTGATCGACAGCGCGATCGCGAGGGTGATCACCGGCGCCAGCACCATCAGGATCGCGGTGTTCTTCAAGCCGCGCCATACCATCGGCATCGGCAGATGGGCGTAGTTGGCGAACGACATCGTGGCGATGGCATCGACGCTCGGCGGCTGCGGGAATTGCACCGTCGAGGTCCAGATGATCACCAGCACCGGCAGGAGCTGCGAGAGGAAGAGATAGATCGCGACGAAAGCGATCGCCAGCGTCTTGCCGCCGCCGCTCAGCGCGAGGAGACGCGGGCGATAGCCCTTGCCGGTGACGACGGCATATTGCGGCGCGCGCCGCTGCATCCGCGCATACCACCACGACAGGAGCAACCCCAGCGCCACGGTCACGGTGGAGAAGGCGGCGACGTCGCCGAATTGCGGATCGCCGACCGCCGGCTGCATCTGATCGAAGGTGTAGGTCGCGAAGGTGTAGACCTTGCCGGCGAGGCCGATGATCGCCGGCACGTCGAAGGCCGAAAAGCCGATCATGAAGATGAAGATGCCGGCGGCGAGCAGCCCGGGCCAGGCGAGCGGGACCGTCACGCGCCAGACCGCGCCGCCCGGATGCGCGCCGCTGACCGCGGCGGCATCTTCGAGCGCCGGATCCATCGCACGCAGCACCACCGACGTCATGACGAAGGCGACCGGCGCGAGGCCGAGCCCCTGCACCCAGCCCATGCCCCAGAGATTGGTGATGCTGATCGGCGGCCCCGAGAGGTGAAAGAGCGCGATCAGCGCGGTGTTGATCATGCCGATGCGTGGATGGAGCAGGAACTCCCAGCCGATCGCGGTGACGAACCCCGGCACGAGCAGGCCGATGGTCATGGTCGCGAAGACCAATGTCTTGCCCGGAAAATCGGTGCGCTCGACCAGCCAGGCGATCGGCGCGCCGATCGCCATCGCGACCACGAGCGTCAGCCCCGAGAAGACGAAGGTGTTGCCGAGCACGCGCCAGACGAAATGATCGCCGAAGGTCTCGACGTAATTCGCCACCGTATAGGCGAGATCGGGATCGCCGGGCTCGCCGTCGATCAGGCTCATCCACAGCACGAGCGCGATGAGCACGAGGACGACGAGGCTCGCGAGCCCCGCCACCGCGACCATGGCGATCGCCCAGCCGCTCGGCCGCTCGGCTTTGCGCCGCGCCGGCCGAGCCGCGAGGCTGATCGCGCTCATCCGGGCACCGCTATCTCAATCCCGCCGCATCAATCAGCCGCCGCCCATCGATTCCTTGAGGGCCTTGGTGAGCTTCGCATTCGACGTGTCGATGCCTGGATTGTCCTTCCAGAACTTGTAGTCGATGCGATGGAAATGGATGCCTTTCGCCTCGTCGTCGGCGACGAATTTATGCATATGCGTCTCGGCGAAATAGTCGAGATCAATGCCGCCGCCGTTATAGATGCCGCGCTGGCCCTGCTCGGTCATGAGATAGAGCGCGAAGAGGATCGCGGCATTGGGGTGCTGCGCGTTCTTCGGGATCAAGACTTCGTAATATTGCAGCTGCGCCGCGTCGGCCGGGACGGCGAGGGCGAGCTTGCCGCGATACGCGTCGACATTGGGATAGCCGCCGGTGCAATCGAGCACCAGCGCCTGGAACTCGCCCGAGGCGACGCGGTCCTGGCCGCCGCAATTGAGGATGCCCTGCGCTTGGCGGCCGAGCTTCGGGATGTAGTCGGCCATCTTGGCCTCGCCTTCCCAGCCCTTCGCCGACATGGCGTCGAAACCGTTGACGAAAGCGGTGGTGCCGAAGCGGCCCTTGTATTGCGGCTTCAAGAGATCGTCGATCGTCTTCACCTGGGCGAAGTCGGCGCCGGTCGCGACGTTGTAGAGCACACCGGGCGTGCCGGTGGAAATGCCGAGGCTATAGCCGTCGGCGCCGATCTGCTGCGGCACGATGCGATCGGGCCAGAGCTTTTGCCACGGCACCGCGGTGAACATGTTGAGCTTCAGCAATGGATCGTATTGCGCGATACCGGCTGTCCAGATGTCGACCGAGGACGGCTGGTTGGCGCGGAACTCGGTCGCGATCTTCGCGCCGATGATGCCGAACGGCCCGCCGTTGGTGACGTTGAATTCGAGGTCGACGCCGAAATTATCCTTGATCCAGGCTTTGGCCGCATCGAGATTCGCCTGCCCGCCGAAGACCAGCGGGTTGGTGCTGCTCAGCAACACCTTCTCGGCCTTGGCGCCGTCGACGATCTTTTGCAGCTCCGGCGACATCGGCGGCTTCACGGCCTCCGCGTTCGCGGCGCCGGCTATGCCGCCGACAGCGATCAGCGCTGCCGCGGCCAGGATGATTCGTTTCATGGATACTCCTCCCCATTGCGGCGTCGTATGCGCCGCACTCCCTTGTTCCGCCTCGATCTTGGCCCTTCCGGGCGGGCGCTGGCAAGTCGCGGGATGGCTCAGACCGGTTCGCGCCGAAGTTCTATAACGACTTGCGATTGCACGACGCTCAGCATCCCGTCCCGCGCCGGGTTGCCGCCGCGCTCGATCCGCAGCCCGATCGCTTCCGGCCGCGTCCGGATCAAATCCATGACGGCATCGAATTTCGCGAGCGTCGCAACGCGATCGAGGCCGCTGATGAGGCAGAGCGCGAGGATGTCGACGAGCGTGTGACCGTAAAGCCGGCTCGCCTGAACCGCGCCGGTGAGCTGCGCGCGGCTTTGCGGAAATTGCTCGTCGAGATGCGTTTGAATCTCGGCCGCCCCCGCCACGCCCGGCAGCAATAACCGCCGGCGCAGATCGCAGATTTCATCGAAGCGGGCGAGAAACGCCGCGTCGCCAGTGGCCCGATGACAGGCCCGCAAGGCGTGGCCGGTATAGGCAGTCTTCTCGTCGGCGAAAACGATAAAAGCCGCGCCGCCGGGCTTCAGCAGCTCGTAAATCCGCGTCAGCGAGGCGCGCAGATCATCGAAATAATAAAGCACGTGAATGGCGAGGATGAGATCGAAGCCGCCATCGACGGCGGTATCGGGTGAGAACGGCGCGCAAATCGACTTGGCAAGCTGCCAGCGGCCCGCCGCGCGCATCGCGGCCTCGTATTGCGACAGGTAGTAGGCGTTGCAATCGAGGATCGTGCCGGCCGCGCCGTCGGGAAATTCATCGGCGACGAGCGCGAAGGTCTGGCCGTCGCCGCAGCCGATGTCGAAGAAGCGGAACGGCACGGATGCCGCGCCGCGCTGCGTGCGGATGAGATTTTTCAGGACGGGAACGAACAATTCGCGCTGATCGGTGCCGAGCATCGCGACCCGCTCGAGCGGATCCCATTTGAGCAGCCGCGCGAAGGCATTCGTATATTGCGCGTCGGCATCGAGCGCTTTGAACTCGTTCTTGACGATTTCGAGCGCGTCGTCGAACCGCGCTTCATGCGCGGCGACGAAGTCGCGCGTGATATCGATCGGCGCGCTCACGCGCCGCGAACGCAGTCAATCAGGCCGAGCACGTCCGCCGGCAGCGCATCGTCGCGCCAGGCGACGTGCCCGTCCGGCCGCACCAGCACCAGCTGCCGCTGATGAAGCTCGAGCAGCTTCGGATCGGCGAGATCGATCACCTTGAGCGGCACGCCGCGCGTCGCCGCGGCATCGGCGAGGCGGCCGGCTTCCGGCGGCGTGGCGCCGAGACGCAGCAGCACGAAACGGTTGTCGCCGAAGAGATCGAGCGTCGAGCGCTTCTTCTCTTCCAGCCAGGCATGCGGCGCGCGCGTGCCAGGACGCGCATTGGGCACGAACGGCACCGTCTCGTAAGGGATGGGCGGCGTGCCGTCGGACACGATGATCGGCGAGCCTTCATAGTAATAGCCGAGGCGCAGGTTCTCGGTGAAGGTCGGGGCGTTGGCGCCTTTCGACTTGTGATAGGCCTCGACCCAGCGCTTGCGCGTCGCCTCGCCGGCGGGCGAATCCTCGGCGATCTCCGGCCCGCCCGGCAGATCGGCGAGGAGGAGGAATTCGTCGGTGCAGGCCTGCACGTTGTAGAGCGCGATCGGCTTGCGCTCGGCCTCGTAGCTGTCGAGCAGCTTCGGACCGCCCCACCCCTTCAGCGTCGCAACCAGCTTCCAGGCAAGATCGACCGCGTCGGCAAGGCCGGTGTGAAGGCCGAGCCCGCCGGTGGGCGAATTCTGATGCGCGGCATCGCCGCAGATGAAAACGCGGCGGTCGCGATAATGCTCGGCAACGCGCTCGCGCCGCTCCCAATCCATCGTCGAGAGCACTTCGTACGGCACGTCGTCGCGGCCCATCAGCCGGCGCATATAACGGTCGGCATCGAAATGCGGATCGGCTTTCAGCACCGAGAGGCGCCACAGCTCCTTGCCGTCGATGCCGATGATCTCGCCCCAGGTGCCGCCCGCATCGGTGAAGCGGAAGAAGCGCGACCAGCCCTTGTCGTGGATCTTCATCATCTCCGCCGAGCGGAAGAAGACGTTGACGCTGTGCGCGACCAGGCCGAGCCCCTCATAGCCGAAGCCGAGCGAGGTCACGACCGTGCCGTCGGCACCGTCGCAGCCGACGAGATAGCGCGCGCGGATGGTCTCGCTTTTGCCGCTCTGGCGGTCGGTGATGGTCGCGGTGACGCCGTCCTCGTCCTGCGCGAAGTTGTCGAGGCTGGTGAGATGGCGGATCGTCACCGACGGCAGCGAGCGCGCTTTCGCCAGGAGGATCGGATCGTAATAGAGCTGCGCGCAGGCGACGCGCGGTTCGGGCGTGTAATCGAGCTTCTGGTCGTTGTAGGCGGGCACGTGATGCCGGGCGAGCTCGAAGCCGATCATGCTGGTGCAATAGATCAGCCCTTGCGGATGGTGCTTCGGCCAGCCGGAATTCTGGACGATCTTGGCGATGCCCCAGCGGCGGTTGAATTCCATGGAGCGGATCGAGAGCCCGCTCATCTTCGGCACCGAGATCGAGCCGTCCCGGCGCTCGACCACCAGGCAGGGAATACCGGCCATGCCGAGCTCGATGGCGAGCGCAAGCCCGACCGGTCCGCCGCCGGCAATCAAAACGGGAAGGGGCTCGGCGCTCATGCCCAGAACGGTAAGGTGGGCTTCCGCGGCGGTCAACGTTGGGCGGGCCCAGCCACGCGGGCGCCCGGTCGAGCATTGCTTTCGGGAGCGGAAGCCGGGACAATCAGTGTTCGGACGAAACGCGAAAAGCGGGAGGGAGGGCATGGCCGATCTGCGCGACAAATTCGCGGCAGCCAACGTCATCGCGATGTGGGACCAGGAGTTGCGGCCCAATCTGCCGCTGGTGCCCTCGCATATCTGGCGCTGGCAGGAGGTCAACCCGCTGATCGGCGACGCCGCCAACGCGGTCAACATGGACGATGCCGAGCGCCGCGTCCTGATCCTCCGCAACCCCGGGCTGAAAGGCCCGGCGAGCGGCGCGGCGCCCAATCTCTCGGTCAATCTCCAGGTGCTGATGCCGGGCGAGAAGGCGCGGCCGCATCGCCACACGATGCACGCCCTGCGCTTCGTGCTCGAAGGCAAGGGCGCGGTGACCATCGTCGAAGGCAAGCCCTGCCCGATGCTGCCGGGTGATCTGATCCTGACGCCGGGCATGACCTGGCATGAGCATGTCAACGATACCAACGAGCGCTCGGTCTGGGTCGATTCGCTCGACGTGCCGATCCACGGCTTCCTCGAGAACCGCCTCTTCGAGCCCGGCCCGGTGCGCGGCCTGACGCCGCCGCCGGCCGACGAAGTTTTCGCCGCCGGCCTGTCGCCGGCGAAGCCGATGGCGCCGACGAGTTGGTCGCCGATGTTCCGCTATCCCTGGGAGACCGCAGTTAAGGCGCTCGATGCGACCGCGCCCGATGCCGACGGCGCGCGCCGCTTGCGCTACACCAACCCGACGACCGGCGGCGCCGTGCTCTCGACCATCGATTGCTACCTGCTCGGCCTCGCCAAGGGCGCGGAGACCACGGCCTATCGCACCAACAGCAATGCCGCCTGCGTCGTGGTCGAAGGCGAAGGCCAGTCGCGGGTCGGCGACGACACGATCACCTGGGGACCGAAAGACATCTTCATCCTGCCGCACGGTCAGTGGATCAGCCATCGCGCCTCGACCGATCGTGCGCGGATCTTCCAGATCACGGATCGCGAGCTCTTCCGCCGCCTCGACTTCCTGCGCGACGAGACGCGACACTGAGAGAAAGATTGGCGAGAAGCGATCATGGCCGCGAAGAAGAAAACCAAGAAAGCCGCGAAGAAGAAAGCCGCGCCCGCGCGCAAGGCACCGGCACGTAAGACGGCAAAGAAAGCGGCCGCGAAAAAGCCGGCTCCCAAAGCGAAGCACCCCGCCGGCAAGCTCAGGCTGACCATGCTGACCGGCGGCTATGAGATCGTGCGCGCCCTGCAGGACGGCACGGTGCAGCCGAAGGGCATCGAGCTGGTGATCGGCGGCTATCCCGGCACGCGCGGCATCCACGACCAGGTCGCGCAGGGCAAGGCCTGCGACATCAACGAATACAACGGCGGGCATTACGTCGTGCAGAAGGCACACGGCCGCGACGACATCACCGCGATCCCGGTGTTCCTGCACCGCCGCTTCCGGCACAGCTTCATCTACAAGAACACCGGCAAAGGCATCGAGAAGCCGTCCGATCTCGCCGGACGGCGCGTCGCCTGCCGCACGATCGGCGCGGCGGCGGCCTATTGGATGCGCGGCCACCTCGAAGAGCATGGCGCGCCGCATCGCTCGATCACCTGGGTGATCGAGACCCTCGACGAAGCCTCCGAGCAAGCGCCCGAGATGAAAATCGAAGTCGTGCCGAAGGGCAAGAAGGTCGAGGAGATGGTGCTGACCGGCGAGGTCGACGCGATCATCCAGCCGAATGTCAGCCAGGCCTGCGCCGCCGGCGATCCGCGGATCGCGCATCTCTGGCCGAATTACAAAGAGGTCGAGCTCGATTATTACCGCCGCACCGGGTTTTTCCCGATCATGCATGTCACGACGGTGCCGACCGCGATCGTCGAGAAATATCCCTGGGTGGTCGAGAGCCTGACCATGGCGTTCGAGGAAGCCAAGCAGCTCGCCTTCAAGCGCCTCGCCAATCCGCGCAACGTGCCGCTGGCGCTCTGGCAATATTATTGGGAAGACGAGCGCCGCGTTTTCGGCGAGGATCCGTGGCAATACGGATTCAGCGATCTCAACCGGCGCAACTACGACACGCTGGTCGGCTATGTCCATGATCAGGTGCTCGCCGGTCCGCGGCCGAAGATCGAAGACCTTTTCGCCAAAGGC
>Ga0335085_10004045_pt1 | contig 24690 bp, 24 predicted proteins | sample Lox_Sample_45_FD_206712 | JGI IMG/M metagenome (GOLD analysis project Ga0335085, IMG submission 206712) | Soil microbial communities from Loxahatchee National Wildlife Refuge, Florida, United States - Lox_Sample_4.5 | ecosystem: Environmental > Terrestrial > Soil > Wetlands | place: USA...
GTATGCGACTACATCGACACCGCATACTGGGTAAACGACAGGCGATTCGCAGATCGACGTAGGGAACTCATCGCTAACACATCGCACGGCCCCGTATTCCGTGAACCTCGGTTTGACCCAGTGCCTCGCTACGTGGAGCGAAGAACAAGCGCCGATGAACTGATGGCATTGGTGGGGCTTACCGACGGACAGTCAAACGACTACAAGCTAGCGAGGGATATTCTGCGTGAATTTACCCCGCTGAAGACCGATCGCCTATACCAGCACCAGTTCGATGCGATTCGAACGGTTCTGTCATCGAGTTCGCACTTGGTCGTCACGACAGGAACCGGCTCCGGTAAGAGCTATTGCTTCCAAATCCCTCTTGTCCTCTCACTTATTCGCGAGTCGTTCGGAACCGCCCGGTCCCCCAGGTGGCATGGGCCAGCGGACACGGGCACTCGATGGTGGGCATCGGCCACCCGAGATTTCGTTGCAAAGCGGAAGCCCACAAATCGAAAACCGGCCATGCGCGCATTAATCATGTATCCGCTGAACGCACTCGTCCAGGACCAGGTCGACGGCTTGCGGGCAATCTTGAACTCTAAAGCTGCAGAGCGGTACTACGAGGAGGTTCTTAACGGCGAGCGGATCTACTTTGGTCAGTACAGTGGCTCGACCCCGGGGAAAGGGGCTAGCAGTCGCTGGAACAGTCAGAACTGTGCGGAGGCAATGGGTGAGATTGAGAAGGTCACAGAAGGGCGCACCGGAACCGGCGACATAGATCCGTCGGTCCAAGTAGTCACCGGCTCTGAGCTGATCACCCGTTGGGACATGCAAGAGTTTCCGCCTGATCTGCTAATCACGAATTACAGCATGCTGTCGATAATGCTTCTTAGGGAACGCGAGCAGAAACTTCTGGATAGCACCGCTAAGTGGCTACTGGAATCACCATCAAATCGCTTCACGCTTGTTATCGATGAGCTCCACTCTTATCGCGGAACGGGAGGGACGGAGATCTCGCACACGATTAGGGCCTTCCTCGAGCGAGTGGGTCTGACGCCGGACCATCCGCAGCTAAGAATTATCGCCACGTCTGCGTCACTTCCCGAGGGGGACGATGGCTATAAGTTCCTAAGGGAATTCTTCGGAACAACTTCGGGTGCCGAGGCTTTTAGGAACATCTCGGGTCCCGTAGAGCGGCTTGCGCCAACAGCATCGGCTGAGATCCGAGCTCTGCGGCAAGAGTTTGCCGGGCTCGCCGCTGCCGAGGAGATTGGCAAGGAATTGATAACTTCGCTGGTCAAGAAGCTAATTGACACGTCCGCAGGGTTAACGACGCCGCACGATGCTCTGCTACTTGCCTCGAAAAGCCGCAGGGACGCTAGCCCAGACGCAAGGCGACTTACCGCTTATCCATTAACAATCGAGGAAGTTGCCGAGGAGCTCTTTTCGGGCGATAGAGCGGCGGCAATTGGGCTGCTCCACTTTCTTACATCGGACGCAAAGGAAACCGAATGTGTCCGAGGAAAGACTCGGATGCACATATTCGTCCGGAACCTAGATGGAATACGGCGCGCAATGGGAACGCAGGATGGGAAGCTCCAGGAGCCTGTCCTGTATGACGCGACACGCTCGCTCTGCAGCAGAACGACTGCAGTCACCCTGGACGTCTATTACTGTCAAGAATGCGGTGAGCTTTACTACTTCGGGTACAAGAACAGCCCCTCTGGCGAGCTCTACATCAACAACGACGACAGTCTAGAACCCAATGTTCGCGCGTCCGGCATCTTGATCCATATTCCCCGTGAACAGGTTACGTACGATCACTCCGATTGGGAGGCACGATTCCTAAATGGCTTCACTGGCAAGCTCTCGGTGGGTAGAGCGGCCCATTCTGTCGAGGCGTTTGTTCGCGAGGTCGCCTTCGATACCCAGAGTCGCCGCTACGATCTGCCATCGACGTGCGTTCATTGCGGAGCCGATTGGCACACCAAGCCATTTGTGAAATCCCCTATCCGTTCGATGGGCACTGGCTACAACAAGTTTTCGCAGATCATCATCGAGCAGATAGTCGGAAGCCTTCACGAGGCATCACCGGACGCGATAAACGCAAAGATCGTGCTCTTCAGCGACAGCCGACGCGATGCGGCCGTGATGTCTGCGGATCTGGAGCTCAGTCATTATCTCGATACCGTTCGAGCGCTGACAGAGAAGCATCTTGCGAGCGCTGCCTCGATAGACGAAGACCTTCGGGACTTCATTGAAGTGCTAAAGCGTTGCAAGCAATCAGGAGACTGGACAGCTGCCAGCTCCCACCGTTTTGCGGCGAAGGACCCGGAGGCGTTCAGGGACTTGCGTGACTACTTCCGTGGTGATCTCGCGGGGGAGGCGTTCGCCGCCGCGCGGACGCGTGCCGAAAGCAAGATCGCATCCGCACGGCTCCCGCTGGTAGCGCTCGCACGCGGCGGAAACTCGATCGTGCAGCTCGTGCGTAGGGACCTGGTCGGGCTCGGAATGAATCCTGCAGGACTTTACTCCCTCCGCAGATATAGCTGGCAGGAGCTGTTTTCGCTACCGCCGCCGTCGCAGTCGGCGGCGACGCTGCAGGAGATGGATAGAGCCCGAGAGGAAATCGATAGCCGACTTGCAAACGAGATTCGTGAAGTAATCACGAGCTCTATGGGGCGAGACTTCGAATCGCTCGGATACGGGTGGATCACGTTTGACCGACAGCACATACAGGCGCGGCATCTGGATCCGCCGGTGGTCGCAATGCTAGACGTGGTTCTACGATTTCTCGCTAAACACTACAAGACTCGCGACGTCAGCGAAGAAGGCTTCGACGGCGGCAGACTACCGAAGTACTTCGCGCAGTGGATCCATGGAAATCAATTTGGGCTTTGGTCGGACAAGGACTTGCCTGCCACGAGCGATGCAATCAGGTCTCTCTTGCGAGGTGTTGATGCCGTAGATGACCGGCTGAGAATAAGAAAGGAGGCGCTGTTTATCCATCCTGCGGGTCGACAATACTGGCGATGCAAGCGTTGTCGCACCGTGCATCTGTTCCGAGGAGATGGCCGGTGCCGCAACGTTCGGTTTAATCCGAGTCAAGCGAAGGTTGCATGCCCCGGAGAGCTCGAGGCCGGTGGGATTGACGATCTGTCCAGAGAAACCAACTACTACAGGTCGCTTTCCGGTCTCGGGCGTCATGAGTATCCGCTGAGAACCGAGGAGCTAATCGGGCATACCGATAAAGCGGACCAGCGGCTACGGCAGCTTGCCTTCCAAGGAAAGTTCTTCGGAAGGCTAGCCAAACACGATTTGAGTCCAGACGAGCGCGAAAGACTTTTTGGCATCGATGCCCTGAGTGTCACGACGACAATGGAAGCTGGAGTCGACATTGGAGGTCTGAAAGCGGTGTATCTCGCCAATATGCCGCCTCGCCGCTTTAACTACCAGCAACGAGTCGGACGCGCCGGACGCCGGCTCGACAAGCTCTCGGTCGCGATGACCTTCTGCAGAGGGCAAAAGCACGACGAATACTACTTTTCAAATCAATTGCTCATGGTGGGATGGGAAACGCCTCCCCCGAGTCTCGACTTGGACAACGAGCGCATTCTTCGCCGAGTGCTTCTGCGGCAACTCCTTCACGAGATCTTGCTCGTCTCACCGCAGCTCAAGGCCCATCTCGAAAGTCAGCGTCCGGATGGCGATTTAAACAACGGGTTCTTTGGCTCATTGGGTTTGGTAGATCAAGCGCGAGATACCGTTCTTGCAGCGATTGGGCAAGCCTGTCCGCGTCTGCGAGCATGGTTGGCGCGTGTTCGAAGAGACTTGTCAGACTCGCAAGTCCACGACAACGTAGAAAGGACTGGCTTTGCTCTGCGGAGCGTCCTGGATCAGCTTCAGTCGTTTACGGGGCGCTACGGGGCCACGTACTCTTTCACTGCAGCGCTTGCGGAAGAGGGGCGACTGCCTCTATACGGGCTCCCAGTACGGTCTGTCCAACTTATTCATGCTGACCCCAACGCTGGTGACAACCGAGGACGTTGGCCCATTGAAGTAGGCGTCATTGACCGTAGTGAAGATATAGCGCTCAGCGAGTTCGCACCCGACAAGGAAATTGTAAAAGACAAGCGCGTGCTCCGATCGGTCGCCGTTGCTTGGCCCGATAAGCCGGCACAAATGTGGGGCGGCCCACGGATCCAATTCCTGCCGCCGCGCGAGGCTAGAAACCTAATAGTGTGTGCCTCTTGTGGCGCGGTACTGTTTGAAGACCAACCAAAGTGCCGTGAATGCGACGCGACCGTGCCGGACGTTCACATGTTCGCAGGCTGGCGGCCGTATGCCTACGTGGCAGACATAAGCGGGGCGCGCATATACGACGGAAACATTGAGCCCAAGCCGACTCTAATCAGCACGCACGCGAGCAAGCTCGAGCACGCGGAGTACGAGTTTCCGCTGTCAACTCATAATGCGTTTGCTGTCACTGGCTTTCAGGGCAGGCTGATTCGCGCCAACACCAATAGCGCGCAGGGTTTCGCGTTTCGCAGGCTCGAGCAAACGCAAGTGATGGATGGCGCGTACCTTGAGGATGGTTTGACTAGGGTCAAGACGGTCGCATGGGCCAATAGCACCGGAAACGATATTACTCAAGGCGTGGGACTCTATTCCGAGCTAGTGACTGACGTCATGCTCGCGACGCTTGCAAAACCCCAGGCCGAAACCAGCAGGTTGGGAGTGCCTGAAGGGTACCGTGACATCGCGGTTCGCGCCGCCTGGCAGTCGCTTGCAGAGATTGTAGGACGTGCCATCACGCTCCGGGAGGACATCGAGCCGAATGAGATCACGGTCGGGCGCAAGTTCAGCAAATGGACGGATCAGCAGGGAAACGACATAGGCGGATGGGCGGTGTTTGTTACAGACAACCTCGATAACGGAGCTGGCTACGCCACCTCTTACAGCACGGCACAGCGACTCAATGAGCTGCTCGAGTTTGTGCGGCAGGACATGCGGCCGACGTATACGCGACCGGAGCACGCCAACAGTTGCGCTACCAGCTGCTACCACTGTCTTAGGAACTACTTAAATCGTCAGGAGCACCAGCTATTGGATTGGAGACTGGCTATCGACCTCGTAGAGCTGCTGTTGGGCGCGGATCTAACATTGCCGCTTCGAAGCTCCTGGTGGAGCGCTTATGTGAGCAGTGCGCTTCGAACACGTCTTGAGCGCATCATGAATTTGGAGCTCTCGATAGGAGAAACCTCCATCGGCACATGCTTCCGTGACGTTGCCGACCGTTTTGCGGTTGTTCCAGTGCATCCTTTTCAGAACGTCAATCACCGCCGGTTTGCTGGCGTTCTTGACAAGTTGAGGGAGGAGCTCGCAGTTACACGAATCGCACCACTAAACGTGTTTGAGTTTGAGCGACGTCCTATCCGAGTGCTGCAAGGAGTGCGCAGCGAGCTCAGGTCGTGATCTATAGGCTGCCAAAGATCCTGGGGATCAGCCGGTGGAAGTGCGTGACGTACTCAGAGCTCATCGACTTGCAGAAGTGCTTGCTAAGAGGTTCCGCGGGGCGGCTCTTGCTTTCCACACCTCTGCCGGATCCCGTGCCAACGCGTGCGACGATTGTGGGTACGTTCCACCATCAGGCCATGGAAGCGGCAGGCCTTGGGTTGGAGCCGGAACAACTCGAGGAGAAACTTGAGGAAATGATTGTGGCGGCGCAAAGCGAAGCGTCGGCATCGCGGCATCTTCGTAGACTGGGACCGGTAAGTAATTGGGACGAGATAAACAGGTCGTTTACGGCGGCCGTGCGCTGGTCTCGTAGGCGGCGTGAGGGTAAGTCATTCGACATTCTGCGGGTGGAGCAACCGCTGACGAGCTCGGATGGCGTGCTTGTCGGCAAGCCGGACCGATACGCGGTAAGCGGGGACCGAGCAGTTCTCACGGAGTTCAAGACGTCGTCCTTGCGGGACGCCGAGGGTAACGTTCGTGACGAGTACCTTACGCAACTTAGCTTCTATGCCGCACTCTTGATTGATAACTACCCAGTGAAGCAAGTCATTGCCCACCTAGAGAGCACAACTGGCGAGGAGTTCTCTGCCGCGATTGGGAAGGACGAGGCGAGGCAATTCGCGACCGGTGTCAAGGACCTGCTGTCGGACGCGAACCAACGAATTGCTATTCTTCGCAGCGCGCTTGATCTTGCGTCTCCGACGCCACACGCATGCAACTACTGTAGTCTGCGGGTCCTCTGTAGTGCATTCGTTTCACGCCAAAATGAGCTAAGCCTGGATCGCGCGCAGGCGGTGCTTGTCGCAACCCTAAAGTCGCGTGGGGTGCCGGACGAAGGCGGGTTGGTCGCTAATTTGGAACTAGACGAAGGTAATCGCACTGTTCGACTTGCCGTACCGGGCGAGCTAGCCAATGACGTGCAACTGCAACGACGGTACGCATTCGCGAACTTGGATATCGCTGGCTCCGCCTTCCGATGGACCGAGATGACGCAGGTGTTCTCCGTTGATTAAGCCGGCTGACCTTGCCAATTGTCTGTGGAAGCCTTTTCTGGAGGACATTTCTCGCGGAGGACCAGTCTATTTCACTTTCTCGGCGGACCTTGTCAGGGCACTGCTCTCACAGGAAGGTTATGCAGTGAGCGACCCTGTACTGGAAGTCTGCGAGACAGCGCGCCAGCTTTACTTTATATCCGGGGATGAGGCAGTTCTCTACGGAGGTGCATTGGACGTGGGCACAAGCGGCCGCAGCTTCGCGATCATACTTGTGTGCCAACAGGTTCTAGCTGTCGAATCGATGGTCCGGGATCCCAGCGGGTTCTCGGAGCATGCCTACTTTCCTCGTCTTCGTCGGTTGATGTCGCCGTACCTGGAGGAAATCCGCACTAATCCGTTTCAATTCGCAGAGTTCGAGGCGATCTGGCGGGCGCTGGCCCGAGACATACGGTCGATTCCGGGCTCTTCAGATTCGTCGATTACCTTTCGATTTGGTGTCGAATCGGGGGTTAACAAGGCCCGGGCGTTTCCGTTATCTCAGGCCTTGCTAACGCTAGAGGATTTGAGAGTGATTGCTCTGCGAGGGAAGCTCCGGCTGGAGAAGGCGTCCCCAGCAGATATCTGGCGAATTCTGAAGCAGCTCCGTTACTACCTGACTCGGCGAGCTCGACGATTGATTGATCTTGGAGTGTTCAAAGAGCGAGTGGTTGAGCAGGTCCTGAGCTATTTGAAGGTTGCAGAGCGGACTACCGGTAGACAAGAGCAAGTAAGACCTGCGCAGCAAGACATCATAGTATTCCGCGATACCTCGGACTGGTTCGAAGAGGTGTACCGCGCATACCTACGCGCTCCAGACGCTGCGCCTAGCCACGATGAATCGCAGATTCAAGCCGAGCTCGCCAAGAGGATGGCCGGTGAGGCGTTTCTGGTGTTCCCGCTCGCCGAACTCGGCGACAGTTGGGTGTGCTCTAACCGCTCAACCGCAATCGAGCCCGGAGAGAGCTTCCTGCTGGTTGGAGAACCTGTGTCCATGTCTGACCTCGAGCAGAGACTACGGCAACAGGGAGTGGAATCGACCCAGTTCTCGAGTTTCGATGGTTTGCTCGGAACGTTAGGTCCCTACGCGGTGACCCAAAGAGCATTGGTCGCCGGAGCTAGCCAAGTCACAGTTCGCAACGGTCGCGTAGCTTCGGTCGATCAAAGTCCTGGCGCGGCAAAGTACCGCTGGGCAGGCGGGTTGTCTGTTGATGCGCGAGGTCTGCGATTTCTTCGGGAATACTTACCTGCCCGAATTGAGTTCTCGGACGCCGAATTTACGTTCCAGCAATTGGAAGCAGTCAATGGCCGATACATGTCCGCAGCGTCATTTATCTCGTCACTTGCGAGCGCAACGGGGGACACCAGCTTCGAGATGGACTTCCCCGGTGCCCACATGGCCCGACTAACTGTCGCAATCTCACGGCTCCCGAAGGAAGCGGCGGTTGGATATCCGGTTGGCGTTGACGGATCGCTCGAGATCGGCTTAGTAGGCGCTGCGGCCGGTAACAGGGTGGTATCCGGATTTTCGGAGACGGTTGATGGCCTGGCGTCCGGATTCGACGTCAGATCGTGCGCTATGTTGCTAAAGGCACTTCGAGCGCGAGTTGGTCAGGAGGTGCCGCGGGCGGGTGTCGAAGGGGTCTGTTCGCGGGTGCGGGCGAGCAAGGTTCCCGAAGCAGTGCGCAGCGTGATGTTGCGGCTCTTGGCTGAGAAGGTGCGCCTACCTTCTAAGCTTTGCTTAAACTTGGGGATCAACTGCGATTGATGAGGTTGCGTCAGATCGTGCGATTGCCAACCGCTGTTAGTCTTTTTACTGGTGCCGGAGGCTTGGACCTTGGGCTGGAGGCGGCTGGATTTAGGGTCGCCATCGCCGTTGAGTTCGACCACAAAGCGTGCGAGACGCTTCGCGCCAATCGGCGTTGGACCGTCTACGAGGGCGACATTCACCAACTCACGACGCCAAGGATTTGCGAGCTCTCGGCTCTATCACCCGAGGAACCCGATCTCCTTGTGGGAGGACCTCCGTGTCAGCCGTTCTCAAAGTCAGGATATTGGCAATTCGGAGACACTAAGCGTCTTCGTGATCCCCGCGCAGATACGCTACGTGCGTACCTCCGCGTTCTGCGGGACCTGCGGCCTCGCGCCTTCCTACTCGAGAATGTGGAGGGGCTAGCCTATGCGGGCAAGGACGAAGGCCTAAGGCATCTGCGGAACACCATCAAGGCCATCAACGCACGAATTGGCACGGAGTACTCATTTGCAGTGGCGAAGCTAAATGCGGCTGACTACGGCGTTCCGCAGACCCGCGAGCGGGTTATCATTGTGGGATCGCGCGACGGGCATGCCTTCCGCTTTCCTCAGACTACTCACGCTGACCCGGACGCCACCACTGATCGATTCGCGTCGCGTCAGCAGGCATGGCTCAGATCGTGGGACGCAATTGGCGACCTTGAGGACGACGACGACCCGATGCTAGCTGTCGGCGGCAAATGGGGCGGCCTGCTGCCGAGCATTCCAGAAGGTCAGAACTACCTGTGGCACACGGACCGGGGCGGAGGTATGCGACTGTTTGGGTGGCGTCGGCGGTATTGGGGCTTTCTCCTAAAACTGGCCAAGGGTCGGCCGGCGTGGACAGTGCAGGCCCAGCCGGGTACCGGCATTGGACCGTTCCACTGGAGGAGCCGGAAGCTTTCGGCCCGTGAGCTATCTCGAATTCAGACGTTTCCCGATGACTGGAAGATCGTCGGAAGCCGAGCCGACGCGCAGCGACAGCTCGGTAATGCGGTTCCGCCACTGTTGGCGGAGGTGCTTGGTCGGGAGATCCGTAGACAGCTCCTTGGCCATCGTCTGCCAAATCTACCGCTACGCTTCACAGTGCACTCTCGACCTCGGATGCCGCGGCCGCAGAGTCTTCAACCCGTCCGAAAGAAGTACCTTAAGTATGTCGGAGCACATTCAGCTCATCCCGGCACCGGCATGGGCTTCGCCATGCGAGCGCGTCATCGCGCCAAGAACGGCCGCAGCCGACGCTCAAGCGCCCGCTGATCCTTCGTCTCACACTCCCACACGATCGTGACTGACCAGCCCAGGCGACGCAGTTTCTTGAGATTCTGTCTGTCGCGCTCCTTATTCCTGGCGAGCTTAGCCGGCCAATAATCCGGCCGAGAACTCGGGACTCGAGCGAGTGGGCAGCCCTTGTGCAGGTGCCACAGGCACCCGTGTACGAAGATGGCTTTTCGGCGGGGGCGCATAACGATGTCAGGCCGCCCTGGCAGCTCCTCGGCGTGCAGGCGGTACCGCACCCCTAGCCGCCATAGCATGCGACGCACGATCAGCTCAGGCTTGGTGTCCTCACGGCGGATAGCCACCATCCTGGCGTAGCGCTCTGCGGGGGACATGACTTGGCGCATGAGGCTCAACCTGATCAAGTCTCAATGCCGATTCACAATCGAGGAGGGGGCGTGGAGAGATGATTGCATTGACCAGTTGGGAGCTGCAACTGGGGTTCGCGGGCGGTCGAGGGCGGGAATAGCGTCAAAGTCTACTGAAAGTCTACCGGTAGGCCGGGGGCCCCTGCGCCGCGCCTGGATTCACAGCGATTCCCTCTTCACTGTGGACTATCATCGATAATATCGGGTGAAGAATCCCGCGGTGGCCGTCCACGTCAAACCGCCCATCCACGCACGCAGTGCAAATGATCCTGACCGACGAAGAAGCCGAGAAGTTAAAGCGGAAACTGGCCCGGGAGCGGGCGCGGTATCTGGAGGATGCCGAGCGCGAAGCACGGAGCCGGCGCGCAGTGACTATGAGCGCGAAGAAGCAAAAGAAGGTGCAGCGCAAGCAGCAGGAGCAACGTAAAGCAGCTGTGGCCGCAGCCAGGGCCGCCGGGAAGACACCGAAGCCAGCGAAGCGAAGCGTATTCGCGTTGCAGGGCGGAGCCGTTGAGACCAATCGACGTAAGTTCTGACCACCGCTCGTTCACGCTCTCGCCGCACGCTGGCGGGTTCTGATGCATGCTAGATTTATGGTTTTACAGGAGAAATTCTAGTAAGCTGTATATATCACCAGTATACTGACGGCAGGACAGAATCGAGGTAAAAGTCCGTGGCTGACCCGGAGGCTCGACCGGATCCGACAGATCGCTTGCCGGCGATGCCGGTCGGCGAGTGGGCACGGGACAAGCATGCACTGTTGAAGCTGTACATCGAGATATCTCGCGGCGTACGCAAGAAGTTTATTGGCGCCAGGAAGGCCGGCGCGACATTCATAGATCTCTACTGCGCCTCAGGTCGCGCATACATCAAGGGCACCGACACTTTCATCGACGGAAGCCCGCTGGTGGCCTGGACGGCCGCGCGCGATTGTATGGTTCCATTTACGCAGGTACACATCAACGATAGCGACGAAGAGCTGCTGAGCGCCGCTCACACCCGGCTTACACGCCTAGCCGCACCGGTCGTTAAACATGGCGGCGAGGCGCTCGCCGTAGCTGAGAAACTGACAGAGCTGCTGAACCCCTACGGGCTGCACTTCGCTCTGATTGATCCATTCAACTTGATGTTGCCCTTCGGAGTAATTCGTCACCTGGCTCGCTTGAAACGTATCGACCTCCTAATCCACGTGTCGGCAATGGATCTTCAACGTAATTGGGCACGGTACACGCAGCAGGCCCACTCGCCGCTCGATGAGTTCGCGCCAGGCTGGCGTGAATCCGTAAATCTGGCTCAGCCTGAGGATTCGGCTCGCCTGCATTTCGTGCAATATTGGATTGGGCTGCTCAAGAGTCTGGGGTTTGAAGGCGAAATACGGTTCGAGCTGATCACCGGCTCTAAGAAGCAACCCTTGTATTGGCTGGTACTCGTTGCGAAGCACGAGTTAGCCACAAAGTTCTGGAAGACCGCGGCGCAGTACGGACAAAAGACTCAGCAAATGTTCTGAGACAAAGCACCGAGACAAGAGTAATGGCGACAGATAGCAACATTGAATGGACAGAATTCACCTGGAATCCGGTGACCGGCTGCATGAAGATTAGCCAGGGCTGCAAGCATTGCTATGCGGAGAGAATGGCAAAGCGGCTGAAGGCAATGGGCGCACAGAGGTACGCTGAGGGATTCAAGCCGACTCTCCACTGGGATTTGATCGATGCCCCACGGACGTGGAGGAAGCCTAGGTTAGTGTTCGTCAACTCAATGAGCGACTTGTTTCAGGAGGACGTTCCTGAGGCATTCATCAACCGCGTGTTCGAAACCATGGTTGCGTGTCCTCAGCACACCTTCCAGGTACTTACGAAACGAAGCGAGCGTCTACGCGAGATATCCGGGCGGTTGCCCTGGCCGAGCAACGTATGGATGGGTGTGAGCATTGAGGACGCGCGCGTGCTCGAGCGTGCTATCCATCTGACCGAGGTACCAGCGGCAGTGCGGTTTCTCTCGTGTGAGCCTCTGATCGGTCCGCTGCACGATCTGCCGCTAAATAATATCGATTGGGTAATCGTCGGTGGTGAATCTGGTCCCCGTGCGCGCCATATCGAGTCTTCCTGGGTGAAGTCGATACGCAAGCAGTGCCGAACGCACGGCGTTGCGTTCTTCTTCAAGCAGTGGGGCGGTGTGCGTAAAGATCTTACCGGGCGCGTTCTGGATGGCAGGACCTATGATGAGATGCCCAGACGAGCTGGGGACTTGCGTCGCGCAGTGATGGCGTGAGAGCTGGCCGCCCTTTCCGCTACTGGAAGCGGACTACAGACAGATCTATTAGGTTCGGTTTCACCTGGAATTGTTGGGAAGAATCGGAATCCACGATGTCATATCAAACTCCGATAACGATCAAGACCGCGTTAGACCGAATCTGGAGGCACGATTACGTTCTGCCGGCCATTCAGCGCGAGTTCGTGTGGAATCCAAGCCAAATATGCAAGCTCTTTGACAGCGTCCTACAAGGCTTCCCAGTTGGCTCATTCCTATTTTGGAAAATTGAGCCGAAGACGGCGAAGGACTTCCGCTTCTTTGATTTTAGTCGCGTATACCATCAGCGCGACAATCCGCACTGCGCTCCATTGGGAAGTGCTCCAGAAGGAGCTGTAACGGCGGTGCTCGACGGGCAACAGCGCCTCACAGCGCTGAACATCGGCTTACGGGGTTCGCTTGCAGTAAAAGAGCCGAACAGGTGGTGGAACAACCCCAAGGCATTCCCAGTCAAGAAGTTGTACGTAGACCTGCTTCATGCCAGGGAGCCTGACGAAGAAGGTGCGATGTACAGATTCGAATTCTTGACTGACGAGCGCGCAGCCGTCCATGAGGAGGGCACGTACTGGTTTCTGGTGTCAGAAATATTCGAAATGGTCAAGGCACACGAACCCATGGTCTATCTGGCAAACAAGGGGCTTGGGAATACGCCCAAGGCGGTTGAGGCGATTCACGCCTTACAGGCGCGGGTGCATACGGAGCCGATAATCAGTTACTACGAAGAGGCTACGCAGGACATCGAGAAGGTGCTCAATATCTTCATCAGAACCAACAGCGGCGGAACTGTCCTTTCATATTCGGACTTACTGTTATCTATTGCGACAGCGCAGTGGGAGCACCGAGATGCGCGTACCGATATCAATGTGCTCGTGGACGCTCTCAATACGACAGGACTCGGTTTTAACTTTTCGAAAGACTTTGTTCTGAAGGCAGGGCTGATGTTATCCGACATTGCGAGTGTCGGATTCAAGGTCGAAAATTTCGGTCGCGGGAATATGGCCACACTGGAAGCAAAGTGGCCCGGAGTGGCGGAGGCGTTGACACTTACGGCGCGACTAGCGGCGAGTTTTGGGTTCTCTCGCGACACCATCAATGCTGATAGTGCGTTGTTGCCGATCGCGTACTACCTACACAAGCGGAAACCGGGGGATAGCTATTTAACGTCGAAGATGGAAGCTTCAGACCGGTCGACCATCAAGCGCTGGCTGATCCGGTCTCTGATAAAGCCGGGGATCTGGGGTAGCGCATTGGATGTTCTTCTGACCGGTTTGCGTGAAGTTATCAGGAGTGATGCTAGCGCAGGATTTCCGGATGAGGCACTTGAAAAGGAAATGCGCTCACGAGGCAAGGGCCTGACCTTTAGCGACGAGGAAATTCAGGAACTAGTCGACATGAAATACGGGGGCCGCGATCTGTTCGGGCTGATGACGTTGCTCTTCCCGTTTGTGGACACGAGAAATCAGTTTCACGTCGACCATGTGTATCCTCGCGCCGCCTTCCACGCAAAGAAGCTCAAGACTAGTGGCTTTACGCAGGAGCAAGTCGAGCGCATGCAGGACTTGAAGGAACGTTTGCCGAATCTACAATTGCTTGGCGGACCAGAGAATCAGGCTAAGCAAGACGCCATGCCGGAGCAGTGGATCGCCTCTGTATATCCGAACGCAGATGATCGTAAGGACTATGTCGATCGACACGCGCTGGTCGGCCTATCGTCGGACCTGAACGGGTTCGAGGCTTTCTACGCGAAACGGCGCGCGCGCCTCTTGGAAAAAATCCGAGCAGTAGTGAATCCACCGGCATCTGGGCCCGGGGGCGCGTCCGGCGGCTAGGCGTGAACCATTACCACGATGCTGTACGGCCTGTAGACCAAGAGAATGGGACTTACGATGGCCGAGAAACTTGAGAGAGCACTTTCGATTCGCCAGCCCTACGTGGAACTGATCCTGCGTGGCAAGAAACGAGAGGAATACAAGTCGCGGCCGACTTACATCAAAGGACGTGTATACCTGTATGCAGGTCGAAAGCCTGGCGACTACGATTGGGCGGCACGCAAGTATGGCGTGATGTGCCAACCTGACTCTTTGCCGGTTGGACGCATCGTCGGAAGTGTTGAACTCGTCGGGTGCAAGCTGCAACGCGATGGTGAGTACGCCTGGCTGCTTGCGAGGCCTCGGCGCTACCGGACAGCGTTGACACCGCGAAATCAGCCCCAACCATCGTTTTGGAAGCCGCGGTTCAGATAGCACGCCATGCGAGACCCCATCAGCATCCGAACTTTCATGACTGCCATTCGGGGCCTCCGTGCTGATCGTCCCGTTCGAGATCCCCGAAAGTGGTATCTGACGCAGAAGCAGCACTGGCTCGGCTGGCTCTCCGAGTACGGGGGGGCCGGCGCCTACCGTCGGCAGACTGGCGTCAAGCGGGACGCCAGGTTCGCCTACATGCACATCGTCGAGCCTGCGATGCTTCTGTACCTTGCAAGCGCGTCTGGCGTAGATCGCAAACTGCTGGCTGCGGCCAGGCATGCGTCTGCCCGAGGCACAACGCTGATGGAGAAGTCGGGTGCGATCCGAGCGCTCATTCCTTGGGAGACAGTTGGCGCTGCGTTGTGGTGGAGCTATTCGTCGCCGGAGATCGTCGAGCGGCGGCCTTGATGGATCGACATGTCATGGTCAGGAGGAGTCCAATGCGGCCGAACGCTGGAATGCCGTCTACGTCTACAGAAAGTCTACCGCTTGCCTACCGGTACGCTGGCAAGTCTCTGGTCTCCGTGGCGATTCCAGTTTCGCTGCGGACTATCTCGAATAATATCCGGTGAACAATCCGCCGCCGAACACAACGCCTTGTCCGGGCGAGGCCGCGATGAATGATTGACTCTTCAGTGGCGAATCTCGTAGCTTTGAACTCGGGGATGGGGTTCCCCTTTAACCGCCCGATTGCGCGCAAGCCAGACGGCTGATGACCCCTACAGGTGCAGCACAAGCTGCGGTAGGTGACATCGGATAACGGCGGAGAGTTGCAGTCTCCGACGTGCCGGAGGCGGCAATGGCTACTGTCTGGCTCCATTCGGCCCTGTGGCTCGGGTTGGCGCTACTCGCGTCGCTGATTTAAATTCGCGTGGCCGTGTCCGTCGCTCTCATCGAGATCGTGGTGGGAGCCGTCGCGGGCAACCTCGTCGGTCTCCAGATTACCGACTGGGTCAACTTCCTTTCCGGCTTCGGCGCCATCCTGCTGACTTTCCTTGCCGGAACCGAAATCGACCCTCGCATTGTGCGAAAGCACTTTTGGTCGTTTGGTCGAGCATGACGATTGGAATCATGGGATTCCTGGCGCCATACTTGGGTGTCCTCGCGTATGCGCACTGGGGCATTGGATGGCCTTGGCCGCAGGCGCAGATAGCCGGCATCGCGCTCTCGACAACCTCTGTGGCCGTCGTCTACGCAGTGATGATCGAAACCGGCTTCAACAGATCCGAGATCGGAAAGATCATCCTCGCAGCGTGCTTCATTAACGACCTCGGGACAGTGCTCGCGCTCGGGATTGTCTTCGCGCATTACGACCTGCGTCTGCTGTAGTTCGGGGGCATCACCGCTGTTGTGCTAATTTTCCTTGGACGTTATGCGCCCTCGATGTTCAAGCACCTAGGCACTCGCGTCAGTGAGCCGCAGACGAAGTTCGTCGCGCTCATCCTGCTCGCGCTCGGCGGCCTGGCGACAGTCGCCGGGAGCGAGGCAGTGCTCCCTGCGTACCTCGTGGGGATGGCTTTGGCGCCGACGTTCCTTGCCGAGCACGAGTTGCCACACCGCATGCGCATCATCGCGTTCTCGATACTGACGCCGTTTTACTTTCTGAAGGCGGGATCTCTCGTCGAGGCGCACGCTGTCGCACAATCGATCGTGCTTATAGCCATCTTTCTCGCCATCAAAATGGTCACGAAGTTCATCGGGATCTTGCCACTCACTGTCTACCACGAGTTCGACAAACGCGAGGGTATGTACACGACCCTACTGATGTCGACTGGACTCACGTTTGGCTCAATATCCGCGCTATTCGGGCTGACCAACAAGATCATCGACCAAGGTCAATACACAATCCTTGTGACTGCGGTGATCGGCAGCGTAGTAGTGCCCACGCTTGTTGCGCAGCGGTGGTTTCAGCCGGAGTTTAAGGCGCTCGAGCCAGAGGTCGTCGAGGCCGAGGCAGTGGCGAGCGAGGAACCATAAAGGGTTGTTCCCTGACCCCATACTGTACATACAAATATCTGGGTAAGAAGAAAGCGCGTGCAGAGACAACGGAGCATCGCTCGCCGCCGGTAGAGAAATGGTAGAGCCCGCACGTTACTCCTGCGAAGTCTCGTTGGATTCCGGCGTGGGCGGAGCCAGACGTCGCTCGGTCGGGTCCAGGGTGGTAGCCACGGTGAGTGCCCACTCCATCCATTCGAAAAGCGCGCTGTCCGCGTAGGCGTGGTTGCTGGCAGAGGTGCGAATGTGCGCCACGTAGCCGCGGATCCGGTTAGCCAGGTTCGGCTCAAAGCACGAGGCGTACGCCTCCAAACACCATGAATGGTGCCGCGGGACTCTGGAAGCGATTGTCGACCCCCGGACCGTTCGTGACACCGTTCGGGGGGACCCCGGGTGCCCCGACGCCGGTCGGATCGCTCAGGATTCCGTAGGTTGCGTACTTACGGTTGAGCAGATTGTTGATCGAGGCAAACAACTCAAAGTGCGGAGTCGGGCTGTACGTGGTGTGCAGGTTCACCACCGCGTAGCCTGGTAACTGCTCGAACTGATTGGACTGGTCACCTACATAGTAGGAGCTGCTGGTGACATTCACCGACGCGCCGACCGTCCATGCTGAAATGACCTTGAAGTCCGCGCCGAGCTTCACGCGGTTCTCCGGGATCAAAGGGAACCTGTCGCCAGGTGTCACCTGGATGTTCCCATTGGCGTCCTGGAACGGATTCGAGGGTGAAGGCGTGAGAAATGTCGAATCGAAGGTCGCCTGCACGAGGCTGTAATTGGCGTACGCGGAGAACCGCGAGCTGTGGTAGGCCAGGCCCGCCTCTATCCCCTGGCGACGCGTGTCACCGATGTTTTGAAAGAATCCCGAGGCGACTGAGGTCGCGATGCCATAGATGTCGTCGTGCAATACGGTTCGAAACACGCTCAGGTTCCAGGTCACCTCGGCGCCCCCTCCCGCAGCGGAGACTTTGCCGCGCAAGCCCAGCTCGGATGTATGAGAGATGACCTGCTTCAAAGTCGGCGGATCTCCTGCGAGATTCGTTGGCAGCAGGCAGGGCGTGAGCGGATCGGAGCACTCAATCTCGCTGGCGGTCGGTGCCCGGTTATTCACCGACCAGCCGCCGTAGAGTGTCATGCTTGGCAGGAGCTTGTACGTCGCACCGATCGCGGGATTGAAGTGAACGAATCGGTTACTGCCGGTGAGGCTAGTTCCGAGCTGATCTACCAGATCGACATTGGTGATGTTGTATCGAGCGCTGGCCGTGATCGCAAGATCGGCATTGACATTCAAGGTATCGGTCAGGTAGCCACTGAGGTTCTTGTTCACGGAATCGACGCTGACTGGTGTCGAATCACCGTTGGCGATCGCACCAGGCGAGCTCTCCGGCGTATAGACAATCAGGTCGGATGGCTCAACCAGCAGTTGAGAGTTGATCACCCCGATCTGGGCACCGCTGTAGAAGCTCGTTGAGGCGTAGTCGATCATGGCTCCCAGGCTGAACTGATTTTCGAGGCCGAGAATCCGATCGTTATTCGTAGCCTGCAGCGCCGCACCGCGCCCCCAGGTGTTAATCAATTCAAAGTCATTCTCCCCAATGAGGGTCGCGCCACCGTTTGAAATGTCTGGAAGCGGCTGCCCGGCCGCGTTTATCAGCGGCGTGACCCCGTCGGGCTGGCACAGGACTCCGGGGATAGTCAGGCACGCGATGTAATTGGTCGTATTGCCATTGGATACGCTCTGCGAATAGACACGGTAATAAGCCACACCCTGGAGCGACCAGGAGTTCGTCAGTCGAAAGGTACCGTTCAGCGTGAAGAAATCGAGATCGTTGATGTTGGCTTGAGGGCCTGTGAAGACCAGCGATCGGTTGACAGCGAGCGTCTGCACCGGGGCAGACCCCTGGCCGGCCAATGCGTTCTGCGCGAAGGAATAGCTGAGGTCGACCATGACGCGGTCCGTGTGATAGCTGAGCGCGGCGTACAGAGTCCGAATGCGGTCGTTCGAAAACTCCCGCCAGCCGTCCCAATCGAGTGCCTGACCAGCGACGTAAAATCCGAGGGGCCCCGAGTTCATTCCGAATTGACCCACGGCCGAACGCTGCCCATAGGATCCACCTGACAATTCCAACTCGCTGCCGTGGTAGTTAAAGCCATTCTTCATGCTCACTGAGATCGAGCCGCCGAGCGCATTGAGGCCGTAAAGAGGGCTTGAGCTGACAAGCTCCACCTCATTGATCGCGACGTTAGGAAAAAGGTCCCAGTTGACCGTATCCCCAAACGCCTCGTTGATCCGCACGCCGTTCTGATAGACCGCTAAGCCTTGGGGGGTACCTAGTACAGGCGACGCCTCGAAGCCTCGATACAGGATATCGGGCTGGTACGGATCATTGAGGTTGTCGTTGATATTAATGCTGCTCAGATTGGAATCCAGCGCATGTGTGAGACTCGGCGAACCATCACGCCAGAGGTCTCCCACTGAAAGTGCCTGAACATTCCCGGGAATCTTGTCGATGTCGATCGTTGCCCCCGGGATTGGAGTGCTTCCGAACACCACGACTTCTTGGAGGGGTTGAGCAGAGTTCTGTTGATCAGACGCTCCTTCTGCGGCGTACGCGACGGCTGTGCCCATGCCCACCGAAACGGCCAGCGCGATTTGCGTAGCCACTTGTCGCGGCACTGACCAACGACGGTTGTTTGCAGCAATGCCCCCCTGCTCCATCCTCATTCCCCTGAAGTTCGAGTAGGTGCCGCATCAAGTCGGCATCCATTCTTAGCCCGAAAGGTAAATGGACTGCGCGCTGGAAGTCTCGGGAAAAACTCCCGAAATCATCCTGTCTCCATCGTCGCTTCCGCTCTTGTGGTACAAGAGCGACCATGTCTGTGTCACCGGCGGCACACATGACCATCTCCGAGCCCAGCAGATCGGAATCGACTACCGATGTCCTAAGGGACCTTGGCCTGATCGCGGCGGGCACCTTGATCTGCTGGTGGCTCGCCACTCACTTCGAGTGGACTGAGAGGATCTTTGCGTGGACACGCCGCTCGGAATCCTTCCAGCTCGATGAACTCGCTTTCGTGCTGCTATCTCTTGCCGTTGGTCTAGCCTGGTTCGCTGCCCGACGTTGGCGCGCGACTCAACGCGAACTCCAGGCCCGGCTTGCTCTGCAGGCGAAGCTCGAACAAACGCTCGATGAGCAGCGACGCCTGGCGCGGCAATTTGTCGATCAGCAGGAGCGCGAGCGCAAGCGGCTTTCTCAGGAGCTGCACGACGAGCTGGGACAGTTCGTGAATGCGATTAAGATCGATGCCGTGTCGATCCGCACCGCGCTGGCAAACGTCGCATTGGTCGGCGACACGGCCGTACTCGAACGCGCGCGCGCAATAGTCGCAAACGCCGATCTTGTTCATCAAAGCGTGGCCCGACTTCTCCGCGAGCTGCGTCCGGTCGGACTCGATGAATTGGGGCTCACGGCAGCGATCGAGCACTGTGCCAACCTCTGGCGTGCTCGCCTTGAACCGACACGGCTATCGCTGACCATCGACGAACACATTGATAGCCTCGACGAGGCACGTACCTTGGCGCTATATCGCACCGTGCAGGAGGCGCTGACCAACTGTGCGCGTCATGCCCGAGCCACCCGGATCGACGTTCGCGTCGAGTGGGACGAAGGCGATGGCGCGGACATGCGTGGAGCTGTGGTACGCATTCAGGACGATGGGGTTGGGGCAGACTTGAACGCGGCGCCCAGAGGGCTCGGATTGATCGGGATGCGAGAACGCGTTACCGCGCTCGGCGGGTCACTTTCCGTAGAGAGCGCACCGCAATCCGGCTTTCGCCTCGTCGCGCGCCTGCCTGCAGTCGTCGCCGGAGGAGCTATCGCATGAACGACCCAACTAGGGTGCTGTTAGTCGATGACCACCCGGTCGTTCGAACCGGATACCGCCACCTATTGCAGTCCGCGGCGGGTATGGTGGTAGTTGCTGAAGCTGATGACTCGGCCTCGGCCTACGAAGCGTTCAAAGCGATCGAGCCGGATGTCGTCGTCATGGATATCTCGCTACCGGGAGTGAGTGGAATCGAGGTGACAAAGCGCATGCTCGCGTATCGGCCGCAGTCGCGCGTTCTCATCTTCAGCATGCACGACGAGGCGATCTTCGTGTCGCGCGCGGTGCACTCGGGTGCGGCGGGATTCCTAAGCAAACGAAGCGCCCCCGAGAAGCTCATCGAGGCGGTGCGGACAGTCGCGCGCGGCGAGGTCTATATGAGCGCAGACGCTCCGCCGAGCGGGATTGCCAGTGTGGCTCGCCACACGCCCACGGCGCGGTTGAGTGATCTTTCTCATCGTGAAGCAGAGGTATTTCGGCTCTGGGCGCAGGGGTTGAGCCCCGATGAGATAGGCGCACGGCTCGGAGTGAGCGAAAAGACCGTTGCCAACTATCAGTCACTCGTGCGTCAGAAGTTGGGTGTGCAGAACGACGTGCAGTTGATGCGCGTGGCCGCGGAGGTCTGGTCAGGCCGCGAGTAACGAGAGTCATGACGCTTGCGCTAAGCAGCTTAGGGACAGTTCGTGGTCTCTGGCGCAGGGTCCGTTCTGGGAATCGATTGTCTGAGGCCACGGCTTAGGGCGTGATGCCTGCAAATTGGTAGATGACAAGAGCGGAAGGACCTAGAGTTCGTCTGCTAGTCCTCCGATGACCTCCGGAATTCGGCTCGATCCAGATGTCAAGCCGGCCGGCGTCTGAGCCAACCCTTCATTCGGAGACCATCTCGCATGTTGAGACCGAGAAGGGTGATGTTTGCAGCGCCCGCCGCCAGCTCCAGGGCCTGCACGCCATAGAAGACACTGTCGAACTCGGCTGCTCGCGCTTTCGACGCAAGAAAGAGTGCGGATGGAATCAGTAGCAGAAGTCCATTCGCGGCTATCAGCGGCATGCGCCTCAGCTTTGTGGCAATGAGCCCGACCTGCCGCCCCTTCGACAACGCAAATCCGGAGGCTCCTACCGCGACCAGTGCCGGAATCAGCAACAGGAATCCCCACGGAATTGCCGTCTTGACGACCGTGACGACCTCCCTCGACCCGAATAACTCCGTCAGAACTGTCGAGAACCAGAACGTCGCGATCGTCAGAATGGCGATCGTGCCTGCGACCGGGTGAATGATCCTTTTCATGCAACGCAGATGCCGCTGATGGCAACCTTCTCAAATAAGTGCGGTGAGGCGATGGTCGAACTCGGATAGGCAGCAAGGCTGGCCCGGAACTGTGGGTGGGAGAATGCGGTCCGGAAGGCGGCGGTCGATTCCCATATTGCATAGTTCAGGTAGGTAGGGCTTTCCCCCGTAGCGCGATGCAGCTGAGTTGAGATGAATCCCGGCTGCTGCTTCATGAACGCTGCATCGGCTTGCCACGCCTTTAGCAGGGCGGGCTCGTCGGACTTGTCCAGGGTAAAGAGGTTCACGAGCACCACAGGACCGGTGTCCAGGGCGATCTGACGCTCAATCGGAAAAGAGGGATCGAGTGCGCGAAGCGAAAGCATGATTGGTTCCTGAGATTGGTATGATGATGTCAATCTGGTACGATCTATAAGTAGTGCATTGACATCATCATGTCAAGTAAGACGTAAGGCGCCTTTATGCCGCAAAGCAGCAAAAAACAAGGCCCAGCTGGCCAGGCCGCAACTGATCTCATCCTCAATCTTTTCCGGGTGAACAACCTGCTGCTGACTGTGGGCGATCGATTGGTCGACGGGCTTGGATTGACCAGTGCCCGCTGGCAGGTGCTTGGTGCAATCGCCTACGCGGTGCGCCCGCAGCCGGTTGCTTGGCTAGCACGCGACATGGGTGCCAATCGCCAGAACGTGCAGAGAATCATCAACGACTTGAAGGAGGCTGGACTCGTCGTGTTTCAAACCAATCCGCATCACCGACGCGCTCAACTCGTCGTCTTGACCGACAAGGGCAAGCAGACATTTGAGTCGGCTATGCGCTTACAGGGGCCCTGGGTGAATCGACTCGCTCAGGGGTTAGCGGTTAAGGACATTGAGATCGCGCACCGAGTGTTGACGACGTTGCGTCAACGCTTGGATGGCAAGGACGTAGCCTGATCGCATGAACAGCAGTCTGGAACGGCAAGGCTCTGCGCCTGCGACTGTATAGACAAATATCTGGGCTAGAAGAAAGCACGGGCAGAGACGGCTTGCCGGCGGGTCGACCGGCGCCGGTAGGGAAACAGTAAACGACGGGACGCGCGACCTGGGGGTTATCTACCTACATGGAAAAGCGCAGGTCACTCCATTAAGCTGGCGACGTGAAAAACCGCACGGCACTCAGGTTAGCCCAGAATCCAGCGCTGGTGGGGTTGCTGCTGGTGGGGTTCTTATCCCGTGCCTTGATTCCGGTTGGATTTATGCCAGGGCCGGGCGGCTTGGTGGTCTGTGATGGCTTCATCCATGCATCCGGAGCCAAAGCTACCCCCACAATGGAACACGACATGTCCGCCATGGGGATGGACATGTCCGGCATGGACATGGCGCACCGCGCCGGCCACTCTTCAAAGGGTGGCGGTTCACCCGAGCACGAGCACTCACGCATCTGTCCCTTCGCGGCCGCGGCGACCACTATGGCGAGCAGTCACGCTGCCGTCTCTATTGCCGTCGTTCCCGCCGTTGCTCGGCAAATCGATCTCCCATCCCTGCCTTTCGTCCCTCGCGACACGATCGTGCCCACTCGGCTCCCTCGCGGGCCACCCTCCCTCGCCTGACGACGACGCAACTGGTTGACCTAACCACTAGTTGAGCGGCGCACAGAAGGTGCGCCCAGTGATTTTGCCGTCGCGGTTCCACGGTTCCTCAATACCGTGGCCACAAAGCACGTGCGTTGTTCGTGTGGCCGTGATGGGCGCTGCCGTCGCTCAAGGCCAGCGAGCTGGGAGGACCGCTTCATGATTCCTGGGATTCAATTCAAGCGGAACGGACGGATGATCGGCCGTTTCTCGGCCATCGCTCTCGTGTTTCTGGGGCTCGCGGCAACGCTGCTACCGGTGCTCGGAGCAGCCCAGGCGATTACGCAAGTGCCGATCCAGGTTTCAGGCGCATGGGCTCGTGCCACATCGCCTGGCATCTCTATCGGTGCGGCCTACCTCCTGATCCGAAACTCCGGGCCCGCCGACACTCTCGTCCGCATCGACTGCCCGGTCGCGGAGAGCGTCGAGATGCACTCAAGCACGCTCGAGGGCGGCGTGATGCATATGAGACCGGTTGCGGAGCTTGCGCTGCCGGCGCATGGCGAGATCCGGTTCGCACCCGAATCGCTGCATGTGATGCTTCTTGGCCTCAAGAGTCCGCTGGTTGCGGGCCAGCATCTGCGTCTCGGGCTGACGTTCAAGTCAGGCGCGCGTGTCTCAGCGGACGTGGTGGTCCGGGGTCTCAGTGATGACGGCGCGAGTGGGTGACAGATCCAAGGACGCCTGAAGGTGCCTCGTCAGCCATTGCGGGAAGGTTTCTGGCGGCCCCCCAGCCGCAATTCAGTCCAATGGGTAAAAGTGAGGTATGCCTTTGTTTTCACCATAGTCGTGCTGCTTCATCTGCTCGCGCTGGCGGCGGTCTGGTTCGAGCGCGTAAAGCTCCCGCGCCAGGAGGAATCGGCGCTGACGGTCGCGCTGCTAATGGAACCCACGCCCCTGCGCGAGGAGAAGCCACCGGAACCAATGCCCGTGCGTCTCGTCGCGCCCATGCCCGCCGTTCTTGTAGACGTTCCTACCATCGAGATTCCTCTCGAAAACGAGATTCCAGCACCGAGTGCGCCCAATCATCCCGCGATGCCAGTGCCGGTCCAAGCGACCACTGAAAGCGTTAGCACAGAACTGGTAGTGCAGTGTCCTGAACGCACTCCGCCCCGCTACCCGCCACTGGCAAAACGCCAGCGCGAGCAGGGAGAGGTTCGGCTTCGTGTCGAGCTCGACGAGAACGGACGGATCGATCACGTCACGATCGTCAGCAGCAGTGGCTCCCCTCGCCTCGATGAGGCGGCGCGCACGGCGATCGAGTCGTGGCGCTGCCGACCCGCGCGGCACGATGGCAAGCCCGTTCGCGCTGTGGCTATGCAGAGTCTCGACTTCGTGCTGCAGCCTCACTGAGACAACGCCGAACGAAACTCACAACTATTTGGGAGAGCCC
>Ga0335085_10004046_pt1 | contig 24690 bp, 13 predicted proteins | sample Lox_Sample_45_FD_206712 | JGI IMG/M metagenome (GOLD analysis project Ga0335085, IMG submission 206712) | Soil microbial communities from Loxahatchee National Wildlife Refuge, Florida, United States - Lox_Sample_4.5 | ecosystem: Environmental > Terrestrial > Soil > Wetlands | place: USA...
ACGCCGCAGAGGGACAAAAGTCAACCCTGAAAGGCGCTCCCCGGGCTTGTCCCGGCGGCGGCGTTGATCGAGCCCCAGGCAACCCCGGTGGTGCCGAGCTTGCCGGCGACCTCGAGCGGCCCGAATCCCTGCTTGAGCCCAAGCTTGTGCGGCAACGCGATGACCGCGAGCACTATCAGCGCCGCCTTGCCTTCCGGCGGGCACACCGAGTAACGATCTTCGCCGTTGCTGTTGCGCCCGACCACGGCCCCCGCCGGGATCGTGCCGGCGTTCACGTGAGTGCGATGCGGCGCGATCCCTGCCACAACCCAGTTCGTTTCGATCTTGCCATGCGTGAGCGTGCGCGCGAGCAACGCGACTTCGGCGGTCTCAGGGGACACCGAGCTCCATGTCATCGCCGGCGAGATGTTCTTGCCGCGGCACGTGTACTGCGTGTCGAAGCGCCCGTTGGGCAGCCGCGCCGGGCTGTCCACCAGGATCGACGCGAGATCCTGCGGCGAGGGCTTGCTCTGTGTGGGCGCGAGCGGCCCAGACGCGGCGGTCTGCGTGCTGGTGCTCTCGTTGGCACCGGAGGACGTCTTGCCGGAGGAGGAGCCGCCGCATCCGGCGAGCGCCACGAGCGCCACGAGCGCGGCGGCGAGGGCGCCGGATCGCCCCCCGCCGCGCGGGTCACGCGCCGCGCGATGCGCGGCGCGTACGATGCGGGAACCCATCAGGCCAGCGACCAGCGCCGGTCGACGGTTGTCAGCTTCGATGCCACGTCCTGTGCCGGACCCACCACTGCGCGAATCTGCCTGAACTCGCTGACCGCTCCTAGTGAGCGGTCAGCAGTTCCTCGCCAACTGCGCCGTCGAGCGCCACTGTTCCGGTGGTGGTGCCTTCGCCCTCGAGCCCTTCTGTCGAGAAGAGGCCACCGGATTCGATGAATTCGAGCCGCGACGGGCTCAGGCCGTTCTTGACGCCGTTGACCCCGAAGATTTCCTGAGTTCCGTAGAAGACGAATTCCGAGGGGATCTGCGGGAACACGATGTTCACTGCGACACAGCCCGTGGGCACGGCGGTGAACTTGGCATCCCTCCCGTTTTCGGTCGGATAGCACTTGGTGGTCTTCGCGCTCGCAGTGCCGGATTCCCCGTACTGGTTGATCCCGATCTTCTGCATCGCGCCGACTTCACCCTCCCGTTCACCCTTGATCAGTTCGACCTTCCAGGGCAACGAGGTGACGCGGCGGTGGTATTCGGAGGTGAGGAGCTTTACTTCGCGTTCGGTGTATTCGCCGGAGCCGTTCTTCGCGGAGCATTGTTCGAGGGACTTCGTTTCGTTGATGCAGATTTCAGCCTGCTTGCCGAGCTTTTCGAGCGGCATTTCTGCCGTGGCGGTCACGGTGATCGGCGTTTCGATCTTGCCTTCCTTGATTTCCTTTTCGTGCGTCACTTCGAGCGCGTGAATCTCGGTCGGCGCCTGACACTCGCTGTTACCCCAGCCGAGGACTTCACCGTAACCACGGATCGGCTTCTTCGATTCGACGTTTTCGTGCGCGTTCCAGCCTTCCGCGAAGAAGGTGTTCACGCAGTTGATCTCGCCCAACGCAGAGCTCAGGAGTTCGATGGTGCCCCAAGCGATGATCTGCTTGTGCTGCGCGCCGACTTCGAGTTCCTTGCCATTGGAGTAGCCGCGCGGCGCTTCACGAACTGTCACGGCCTGTGTGGTCGCTGGCGCGATCACACAGACAGCAAAGACGAGCGCCGAAACCACGACCCCCCTTGGATGCGTCCTCAACACGAGCCCGACTCCTCCCTCTTTGTGTGTTGTTGTCCTTCCCTGGTCACTCCGCGTCCTCCTCCGACGTATCGCTGGAATAACCTGATTGGTCTATCGACCTCAGCGTATCGGAAGCCCTCAGGCCTGTCAAGCACTGAGACCGCCGGCGTGGGGTCCTCGGGGACCTCGGGCCGACCGTCTGAAATGGCATCTCAGGAGGTCCTTCGCCCGCTGCGCTTGCGTCCCGACTTCTTGCCCCTCTTGGAGTGCACGGTCCGCTTGCCCTTCTTCTTCTTGGCCTTGGGCTTGCCATTGCCGCTCCCGGGCTTCGTCGAGGTGGTCGTGACCGTGGCCTGTGGCACGACGTTTCGGCCGCTCGCGAAGATCGAGCTCGCGGCCACCGGGAGGATTGCCTGCGCGCCGAGCAGACCCTGGCATTCTTCGCCGCGGCAGCTGGGCGGCGTCTGCAGCGGGATGCCGCCGTTGACGCGCGCGTCGTAGATGTCCGTCTGTTCGTCGGTATCGCCGGGCAGGAGCTCCGCGGCCGTGGTGAAGAAGATGTCGCGGCCCGAGGCCGAGATCGTGGCTTCCGCACCGCCTTCCCGGTTGTCGGCGCCCGAGATGAGGCTGACTTCGCCTTCGACCCCGGGTTCGGCGCACGAGGCCGAGCAGTGCCAGAGATAGATGCCGGGGACACCCTTGATGGCGCCCTGCTGCAGCGGTTCGCTGGATTCGAAGACGATGTCCTGGCCGTCCGCCTCGCCAGCTTCTGTACAGCCTTCGGCCGGTTCGGAGGCGATCGGCTCGGGGCAGCCGCTGATGCTCCGGCGGGTGTCGGCGAAGTCCGCCGTGGCTCCCTTTTCGCCACCGGGCCCGGCGATCAGCGCGCTCTTCTGGAGGTTGGCAGCCGTGAAGCCCGGCGCCGCGTGCGATATCCACGTCAGGTTGGTGCTAGCTGCGGGATTGCCCGTTTCGGCGTCGTAGCGGTAGACGGCTTCGGCGGCGCAGATTTCGACGCCTTCGAACCCCCCCGTGCAGCCGTTCTTGTCACCGGGGTCAAGGCGCGCGTGCGTGTCGAAGACGAGGTCGCGACCGTCGGGCGTCAGCTGGGCGAGACGAGGCTGTTGTTCGCTGTCGCAGGCCCCACCCGCACAGCCGGCGCCCCAGAGCCCCGAGTCCTCCCGCGGCAGCGCGGCGATGAAGGAGACCTTGCCGGTGGCGGTCTGCACGACGTAGAGGTTGTGACCGTTGGGTTGCGCCTGCTCGCCGAACGAGTTGGCTTCTTCCGTGAGCACGCCTCCCGCCACGAAGTAGACCCTCGATCCGTCGCTGGCGACGCGGACGACGCCGAGCACTTCGGCCCCGTCCCCGGGCGTTTCGTGCTCGGGGCTCGCTTCACCCAGCGAGAGCAGCCTGAGCTTCTGGGGGCCGGTGGCATCGAAGTCGTATTCGTAGAGGTCGATGCCCTCGTCGGTGTCTTCCGGCAGGAGCTCCTGGGCGCTCGTGAAGAAGACCCTCGAGCCGTCGGCCGAAGCCCCCTCGAAGAGCCCGGGCTGCGTTTCTTCGTGGTCGCAGCCGCTCCCGCACTCCGGGGCGGACAGCTGGATCGTTTCCCGACCGCTGCCGGCGACGGGCTGGCCTTCGCTTTCGAGGAATTCGCATTCTTCCCCCGCCGTGCAGGGGACGCGCGCATAGACCTGCTGCTGGTGGGCGCCCGTCGGAAAGGCGGTGAAGAAGGCCCTTTCACCGTCACGTGATACGGCCTGGAAGGCGGTCCCGTTGGTCAGGTGGTTGACGTCGCCGAGCAGCGGCGGCTGGTTCGGGATGGTGCTGGTGCCGGACGCCCAGCCGAGCTCGACCCGGCCCTTGAGGTTCACCAGGCGCAGCTGCGGGGTGCCTTCCCCGCGCGCTAGGGCGTCGAGCCCGGAGAGTTCGTAGAGCCCGCCCTGCGGCAGGCCGTCTTCTGGCAGCAGTGGGACGTTTGGCTGGAAGAAGACATCCCCGAGGTCGGCGGACTGGCCCACGTCCGCCTGCGGGTTGGCGGTCGTGGTGGTGAGAGCATGGGTGGAGGGCCAATACTGGGGCGTTGCCGCCCATTCCCCGTCGGGCTTGCGCACAGCGCAGCCGAACACGCCGGCCCGTGGCACGCCGCAGGCGATCTGGCGGGAGCTGAGATCGGGCGTGAAGTCGCTGGCGAGCGCGCCCCCGCGGTTGGGCAGCTGTATGAGCCCGGCCGGGGCGAAGGCGGAGGCGGCGAGCCAGCATGCCGCGGCGCCTCCCGGACAGCCGGATTCGACCCGTCGCACCGTGTATGAGTTATACACGAGCGGACCTTCGGGATAGAAGTTCTGCGGGTCTTCGAAGCCGCCGGCGGCGATGAAGCCCACGGCATCCCCGCCCGGCGCAACCGCGGTCACCTGTCTCACATTCTGTGCCTGCTTGTCGAGCGGTGACACCCTCTCCTCGGCGCGGCATTCCGGCAGGAGCTCGGCGTTGGGCACAGGGGTTTCCAGGTCGCGGTCGCTTTCGGCCCGTCGCGCTTCGTTGGGGCAGGGGCCCGCTTCGGCCTGCGAGCTGGCCGCCGAGCTCGCGCCCGCCGTCGCCGCGCTCGGCGCGCCGGTCTCCTGGGCGGCCGCCGGGCCGCCGGCCGAGCGCTCGCCGGTGACGCCGCGCAGGGTACTCACACCGATCACCGTGCTCGCGCTCCGATGCCTGCCGTAGCGCCTGCGCGCCTTGCGTTCGCAGCGCAGCCGGCGCGGCTTGTGCGTGCGGTCCTTGGTGCGGCAGGCCCTGAGCGCGCGCTTCAGGCGCTGGGCATTGGTCAGCCCGCCGGCCTTGGCGTGCGGGCAGCCGGTGACCGCGACCTTGGTCTGCTGGACCACCTGCGCGCCGTTGTGGCCAACGATCGTGGTCGGCATGAGCAGACGCTGGGTGCAGAGGTTGCCGTTGGCCGAGAGCAGCGAGGCCGGACCCTCGGGCAACACGGTTTCAAAGGAGGTGATCGGCGTGTCCGGGACTTCTTCGAAGCGCGAGAACGTGATTCCCTTCTTGATTTCGGTGTGGCCGACGAGGTCGATCCTGACCCCTTCGCCTTCGAGCAGGAAGTTGAGGTCGGGGAACTGCTGGCCGCCGTGAGAGACGAGGATCGCAGGGCCGGTCAGCGGGACGCGCAGCAGCGGCGTGGTGGCGGTCGCCGTGCCCACGAAGGCCTGGGTCGGGCAGTCCTTCCCATGGGGGCTCGCGGCGAACTCGGTTTCGGTGCACGCGTGCTGCAACGTGGTCAGCCGCGAGGGCAGTGCGCCGGGCAGCTGGATGTCGGTCTTGCGGATGTGGGCTTCGCCCGGCCTCTGGGTCACCTTCACGGTGAGGCTCGCGCCATCGCCGCGCGAGGTCTTGGCCTGCGTGGTGGCGGTGAAAGAGGGGGCGAACGGCAGCTTGGCGCAGCCGCCGACGTCGAACGGCACCGAGGTCGTGTGCGTGGCGCCGCCGCTCGAGGTGAGCTTCGCGCTCATCGCTTCGCGCTGCGGGGTGCAGTCGGTCGGGTTGAGCTCGAATTCGTGTCTCGTGATCTCGACGTCGAGCTTCGCGATCTTGATGGGAATGCCGTCGAGCATCTGCGGGATGGGGTTCGAGCGCACGGTGACCGCTGCCGTCCGTTCATCGACCAGGATCGCCGAGCGCACGACCTGCTCGCCGCGGCCGGCGTTCGGTGCTCCGCCGCCCGTCTGGCCTTCGAGCGTGAAGGGACCGGCGGTCGTGGGCACCACGATCGACAGGCCGAACGGGCCGCCGCCGTAGGGGCCGGTCAGGTAGACCTGGCCGTGCTCGTAGAAGGGGCTCGTGCCCGGCCCGACCGCCACCGTCACGCTGCCGATCTGGCTCGCTTCCCCGCATGTCCCGGCGTTGGCCGCTTCTTCTGCGCAGAGCGGCACGCCGGCGATCTTGGCCGTCAGGCCGGGGGGCATGTGGGCTTCCAGCTGCTGGAGGCCCTGTTCGTTCCCGGGGCCGGCTTCCGTGGTGAGCGAGAGCGGGCTGAACTGGCCCGCGGACGGGTGCGCGGTGCCGGCGTTGAATCCGGGTGCGAAAGGCACGGAGGTGGGGCATTGGAATGCGCCGAACGGCGCTTCCAGTCGCTTGGCGGTCTCGCTTTCGGATGACCAGGGCGTCAGTTCCACCACGGACTGCGGTGTGCTCACGCACGCCGTCGGGTTCTGCAGCACGGCGCGCGGACCGCCCTTCAGGTGCAGGATCAGTTCTTCGAAGGGGAGCTCCGGCTGTTCGTTGAAGGTTGTGGTCAGCTGACCGGTCTGTTCGTTGACCGTGGTCGTGCCTTCCAGCTTGATGAGGAGGCCGGCCTTGCGGTCGTGCAGCTGCAGGAAGGTCCTCAGCAGCCTCCCGGCGGCTGCGTCGGCGCCGCTGCAGGGCGAGCATTCCGGCTGGCCCACGTAGAGCTCGCCGGTCAACGGGGCGCCTTCTTCACTCGGTAGATCGGGGCTGAAGACTTCGACCGTGCCAACCTGCGAGGCGGTTGGGCAGTGCGCTTCCTGCGCCGGTTCCAGCGGCTGCTTGCCGGCTTCGAGGGGGTGGTTTTCGGTGCTGAATTCGGTGCCGGCGCCGAACTGGGCGGGCTGACAGGCCACGAGTCCTTCGGCCGCCGCCGGCGAGACGGCGACGCCTTCGGGCATCTGGAGCTTCAGCTTGCGCAGCTGGGATTCGGCCGGTGGGCAGGTGACCGGACCGGAGGTCCCTTCCTTGTAGTGACAGACCGGGTTCGCCCCGGGGAGCCCCAGGACGAAGGTCATCCCAGCCGGCTCACCGGCCTGGGCTTCAGCTGGGGCGGAGGGCTCGAATTTGGCTTCCGGTTCGAACGGGACCTGTTGGCATCCGCTGAGCATTGGAAGGTCTGTGGTGAAGGGTTCGTATTCGAGCGGTGGCGGCTCGCCGGGATAGCCGGAGGCGTGCAGCGTGACGCTCGTGCGCACGTCGCACTGGGTCGGGTTGCTGAGGAACGGCTTGGAACCGTCGACCGGCTTCTTGCATGCGAACGGGGCCTTTTCTTCCCCAGCGGACATGACCCCGTAGCTGCAGAAGGTCGCCTGCGCGCTGCGCAGCGAGGCGCTCGCTTCGTCGCCGACGGTGAGGCCGTAATCGCTGTCGCTGCGCACCTTGGGCAACAGCACGAAGGGAATCGGGCTTTCGCCGACCAGCGCCACGAAGCCGAAGGCGGCGGGCGATCCCGGTGGCGGCGTGAGGTTGTAGATGAAGCTCTGAGAGGTGAAGGCGTTGCTCGGCGTGCCGTCCGGTTCGATCGTGCCCTTGATGTAGTCGAAGCGGATGTACCCGACCGCCGTCGTTTCCGAGCAGGACTCGGCGAGGAAGTTGGCGAGCGCGCAGTGCCTCGTGGTCTGCGGGTTGCCGTTCATCCCCGGCGGGAGTGCCACCTCGACTTCCCTCGGGCCGACCTCGAGTTCGCCCTCTCCGGAGCCGGCGGAGAGCAGCTTGCCTTCGAAGTTGCTGGTGAAGTTGAAGGTCTGAAGCGTCGAGAACGCGAGCGGGTGGCCGCCGGCCAGCGATTCCTGGGCACCGCCTTCGCACGAGCTCTGTTCCCATTCGGGAACTTCGCTCGAGTCGCTCACGCAGAATTCGTGGATGCCGGGGGCCACGGCTGGTGCGAGGGCGGTCTGGTGTTCGAGTTCCCCCGGCGCCGGGGCTTCTCCGCCCGACACCCGCACCGTGGCGGTGGCCGGGCTCTTGGTCTCGGCGCCCACGTAGACGCGCACCGGGAGCGGCGGATAGGCATGTCCCGGTTGGAGCCCGGTCTTCGTGCCTTCCCGTTCGCAGGTGAGCCGGCGCGGCCTGAGCTCTCCGGTTGCGCTCTTCAGTCCGACGATGTGGCATTCCTGCCATCCGGCGGCCGATATTTCCTGGGGCCCGGCCAGCGCCACGCCTTCGGGGAGCGTGACCTGCACGAGGATGGGCTGCGGCGTTTCTTCGACCACCTCGCTCGTGCCGGTGTTGCTGATGAGGATGAAGTAGGTGTTGAAGCCGCTTTCGCGATCGAACGACTGGCCGCTGCCGCTGAAGGGATCGGTCGACAGGCACGGAAGCGCTTCGGCCGCTTCCAGCGGTGTCGCTTCTTCGAGGCCGGCGGCGCATTGGCCGGATACCTTGGCATGCGCGTGCAGCCCGTAGGGGTTGCGCTGGAGGACTTCGAGGCCCCACTGCGGCGCCGCGAGCGCCGAGCCGGCCAGCACCAGCGATCCAACCAAGCCCAGGGCAAGGGCGAGGGACAGCGAACGGCGAGGAGCTCGCCCGGCGCGCATCCAGGTTCCCCGGCTACCGGCGATCCGCCACGCCGTCTCGACCCACCCTCGCGCGAGGCTCGAGTCGGGCTCGGACGGTGCGGCTACGGTGCTCGGCTCCACGCGCGTGACGCGGTCCATCGACTTCCTCCCTCACAGGTCCTCCAACGAATTTCACCGTAGCATGCGGGACCGGTGCCGATAGCCGATGGCGCGCCCGCCGACAGGGTCAGAGGACATGCCGCGCCGCGCCGACCGGGGTCGAGCTAGCCCTGGGAGCCAGGCTTGTAGGCCGTGATCGTCTTGCCGCCCCACTCGGTTTCGGCGCTTTCCAGCAGCGGCCTCAGCTTTTCCGGGTCGAAGCCGGTCGTTACCGAGGTACTCTTCGGTATCGCGTAGACCGCCATCGTCACGTAGGTCTTCGGCGGTGGGCACAGCGAATAGCCGACCTTGCCTTCGCTGTTGCGGCCCACGATCGCCCCGGGCGGCGTCTTGCCTTCGGCGATCTCTTCGAGGTTCGGCTTCAGCCCGGCGAGCGCCCAATCGGTTTCGAGCTTGCCGTGGGGCAGAATCGTGCGCACGTAGACCAGGAGCTCCTTGGCGTTCGGGGCCGCGTAGGGGACGCCCGTCCACTTCAGGGCCGGAGAGATGTTGGCGCCCTTGCACGTGTTGCGCGGGCTGACGCCCCCACCTTGCAAGGCCGCCGGAGTGCTGACGGCGAGGGTGGCGCCGTGCAGCGCCGAACTGCCCCCGGACTGCGGCTGCGTGAGCGCGAACTGCGCGGTCCGCGGGCCCGAGAGGTCCGGCGTCGCCGCCGTTGTGCTCGCACCGGTGTGGGGGCTCGAGGAGCCGCAGGCCGCGAGCGCCATGGTCGCCGCGAGCGCCAGCAGCCCCGCCGCCCGCCTCCGCGCCCGGTCCGGCCCGCCCAGACCGTGGCCCGGCGTCACACCGCGCCTGATTCGTTCGCCTCCCACTTCCTCTACCCCGCCTTTCTGCGCTTTGCCCGCGCCTTGCGGCCCTTCGCCGCTTGCCGCTTGTGAGTGCGCGCCACCTTAGCGCTTACCGTGCGCCTGGGCGCCGATGCCGAGACCACGGGCGGCGGGATCAGGTTTTCACCGGCGCTGAAGATCGCGCTGCCGGGGCTCCCGAAGAACGGTTCCGAGCCGATCGGGCCCTGACACTCTTCGCCCGAGCAGGTGGGGCTGGACGGGGCCGGCGCGATGCCTCCGTCGACGCGCGCGTCGTAGAGGTCCTGGAGTTCGTCGCTGTCCTGCGGCACCAGGCTGGTGTGCGTGAGGAAGAAGATGTCCGAGCCGGACGCCGACATCGCCGGCGCTCCATATTCGCCGTTCTGGCCGAGGTCGACGCCCTTTTCGGAGACGCCGTCGGAGATGAGGGTGACGGTGGCTTCTTCTTCGGGGTCTTCACAGGCTTCCGAGCAGTGCCACAGGTAGACGTCCGGAGCGCCGTTCACGTCTTCCGCCTGGAGCCTTTCGGAGGTTGTGAAGATCACGTCTTCGCCGTCGTGCAGCCCGGGGTGGCTGCAGCCTTCGAAGGTTTCCTTGCCGCAACCGCTGATCGCCCGGTTCCAATCGTCGATGTCCGCCCAGGCGCCCATCGTCGTGTCCGGCACGGCGGCCACGGTGGCAGCGTCGCCTTCGTTATGCGGTGCGAACTGCGGATCGCCTTCGCTCCCCGCCACGTGGGAGATCCAGATCAGCCGCCGGGTGGCGAAGTCATAGATGTAGGAGGCGCGCGTCGCACAGGTGGCGACACCGCCTTCCACGCGTCGTTCCGCACCCTGGCATCCGTTTTCGTCGTGATCGTCGAGCTGGGCGAGCGTGCTGAAGGCCAGGTCGCGACCGTCCGGGGTGACCTGGGCCTCGGCGAGCGAGGACTTCGACGTTTCGAGGTCGGTGATCCAAAGCCCGCTGTCGCTCCTTTCCGCGGAGTGGGCGAGCGTCCCGATGAACTTGACCGTGCCGCCTTCGGTTTCCACGCCATAGAGGTTCGCGGCGCCCGAGATGGCGCTCTCGTTGAACGTGTTCGGCGCCGTGGTGAGAACGCTTTCCGACACGAAGTAGACGTGCGAGCCGTCTGCGGAGTTGTGCACCACGCCATCCACTTCGCCCCCCTCGCCGCCTTCGGCCCGCGAGAGTCGCGTCAACTTCACGCTGCCCGGCTTGTCGAAGTCGTACTCGTAAAGGTTGTACGACCCGTTCGTGGGTTCCCGCAGTAGCTGCTGGGTGGAGCGGAAGAACACCTTGGAGCCGTCGACCGATGCCCCCGTGAAGATCGCCGCGTCGGCCGCTTCTTCTTCACAGCGGGCTTCCGGTTCGGACTTCACGCATTCCTCGGGCGCCGAGAGCACGCGGGTTTCCGAGCCGTGCAGCCGCGCATAGAGGTTCAGCTGGCCGCCGCCGACCGGCTGGGCGGTGAAAAACACCGCCTTGCCGTCTTCGGAGATCGCGTGGTAGTCGCCCTCCGGTGTGCCGACGGTCGCCCCTCCCAGGATCGCCCCTTCCTGGGCCCCGACGCCTACCTCGTGTTCGACGATGTGGTGTTCGGAGTCTTCTTCTTCGACGACATTGACCAGCTTCAGCGTGGGATGGCCTTCGAAGCCGGTCAGTTCGTAGATGCCGTGGCGCCGGGCGGACCCGCCGCTGCCGGCCAGGGTGTCGCTCGGCAGGAGCGAGTAGTTGGACGGCTGAATGAAGACCCGCGAGAGGTCCGACGATGCCCCCAGATACGTCTGGGCGCGTCCTTCGCCCGCGTTGCCGCCTTCGGTGCCGATGAAGGGCCCGGCGTTGCCCCATGAGCCTTCGCCGCTGCGCTCGGCGCAGTCGTAGCCCGTGCTGATCGCCTTGCCGCAGTTCACCTGCTCGCCCAGTTCAGAGGAGGTGTCCGCGAAGAGCCCGAGCGGTTCGCCCCTCTCGATCAGGTTGCTCGGCGCGTAGGCGGAGTCCGAGCTCCACCCGGAGCCTCCGCGCCGTCCGAGATACGGGTTGATCTGGCCGGCGAGGGAGAACTGCCAGGCGGGCGTCCCGGCGAAGAGCCCCTCGGAGAAGTAGCCCACGGCATCGCCATTCGGCGAGACCGGGAAGCCGAGGCTCCCGGCCGTGCCACCCTGATGCAGTTCGTTCGGCTCACGGGCGAGGATGTCGAAGCCCTGCTTCTCCACCGGGCTCACCATCTCGTAGGCGCGGCATTCCGGCAAGAGCTCCGCGAACGGCACCTTCGGGTCGCTGTGCTCGTCGATGGGGCTTTCGGCGCGGCTCGCTTCGTTTGGGCAGGCGCCGATCGCTTCGCTGCTCGCGGCAACCGCTGTCGCCGCCCCGGCGAGACCGACGGCGGGCGAGCCGGAGGACGACACCGGCAGCGATCCCGAACCGGACCCGGCGAGCGCCGCCCCGCGCAGCGAAGCGATGCCGGCCTTCCTGCCCTTCCTCTTGGCCTTCTTGATTGGCCCGAAGCGCTTGTGCGCCTTGCGTTCGCAGGCCCGGCGGCGCCGTCTGTGGTTCTTGTCCTTCTTGCGGCACGCCGCCAGCGCCTTCTTCAGCTTCTGTGCCCTCGTCAATCGCTTCGGCTTGTGCGTCGCCGGGCAGCCGGTGACGGCGATCTTTGTCTGCTGGGTGACCTCGGCCCCGCTCTGGGCCACGATCGTCGTGGGCATCGTCAGGTTCTCGGTGCAGAGGTTGCCATTTGCTGCGAGCACGGAATGCGGGCCCTCGGGCAAGTTCGTTTCAAAGGACGTGATCGGGTTGTCGGGGATTTCTTCGAAGCGCGAGAAGGTGATGCCCTTCCTGATTTCGGTGTGGCCGACGAGGTCGATCTTCACGCCTTCGCCCTCCAGCAGGAAGTCGAGGTCCGGGAATTCCGCGCCGCCGTGCGAGACCAGTATCGCCGGGCCGGTCAGGGGCACGTTCAGCAGCGGCGTGTGGGCGGTGGCCGTGCCGACGAATGACTGGGGCGGGCAGCCCTGCGGATTGGCCAGGAACTGCGCTTCGGTGCAGGCATGCTGCAACGTGGTGAGGCGCGACGGGAGCTCGACCGGCAACTGCAGGTCCGTCTTGCGGATGCGGGCTTCGCCGGCGCCCTGGGTCACCTTGACCGTGAGGCTCGCGCCTTCCGTGCGCGAGGTCTTCGCCTGCGTGCTCGCGGTGAAGGTCGGCTTGAACGGGAGCGCGGCACAGCCGCCGACGTCGAACGACGATGCCACCGGGCGAGCGGTTCCGGCGCTCGAGGTGAGGGTCGCGCTGAGACCTTCCCGCTGCAACGTGCAGCTGGACGGGTTGAGCTCGAATTCCGGTCGGTTGACCTGCACGTTCAGCCTCGAGACCTTGATCGGCAGTCCGTCGAGCGTCTGCGGGATCGGGTTCGACCGCACGGTCGCCGCCGCCGTCTTTTCGTTGATGAGGATCGCGGAGCGGATGACCTCCTCGGCGCCGCCGGTGTTTCCCTGCAACACGAACGGGCCGGCGACGGTGGGGGTCACGATCGAGAGGCCGAAGGGCCCACCGCCGTACGGGCCGGTCAGGTAGACCTGACCTTGGGTGTAGTAGGGGTGGGGTCCAGTGCCGATCGCCACGGTGATCGTGCCCACCTGACTTGCGGCAGAGCAGGTGCCGGCGTTGGCGGCGGCTTCTCCACATAGTGGTATGCCGGCGATCTTGGCCGTGAGGCCGGAGGGCATGTGGACTTCGAGAGTTTCGAGGTCCTGTTGGTCGCCGGCGCCGCGTTCGATCGAGAGCGCGAACGGGCTGTAGTGGCCGGCCGCCGGGTGCGTCGTGCCGCCTGTGAAGGAGGGCGTGAACGGCGCGCTGGTGGGACATTCGAAGCCTTCGGATTCGCCGACCTTCTTGCTGAAGCCCAGCTTCAGGGACTGCGGGGTCGCCGAGGACCACGGGGTGAGCTCAGCCAGCGATTCCTCTTCGCCGGAGCAGGTCTCCGGGTTCATGAGCGACGCCCTCGGCCCGCCCCGGAGATGGAGCACCAGCCGTTCGAATGGAACCTGCGGCTGATGGGTGAATTCGGTCACGAGCCGGCCGGTTCCCTTCTGGACCTCGGTGATGCCTTCGAGCTTCACGATCACGCCGGCCCGCTTGTCAGTGAGCTGCAGGAAGAGACGCAGGAGCCTGCCGGATTCCGCGTCTTCTCCGGTGCACGGGGAGCATTCCGGCTGGGCGACGTAGAGCTTGCCAACGAGGGGGGCGGGCTTGTTTTCGCACTTCTGCGCGCCCTTGGCCGGCACCATCGCACCTTCCTTCTCCACTTCCCTGACTTCGCCTTCGCATTCCAGATTCTGCGTGAAGACTTCGAGCGTGCCGATCTGCGAGGCGAGCGGGCATTCCGCTTCCCGGGCCGGTTCGACCGGTGACACACCCGCGAGCGGGTGGCGTTCGGTACCGAATTCCGTACCCAAGCCGAACTGCGAGTCCTGGCAGGCGACGAGGCCGGTGGCGGCGCCCGCCGCGACGCTGACCCCTTCCGGCAGTTCCATCCTCAGGTTGCGCAGCGCCGAGGACACCGGCGGGCAGACCAGCGGTCCCCCTTCGGGCTTTGTGCATTCCGGGTTCGTTTCCTTGGCGTTCAGTTCGAAGGTCATCCCGCTCGGCTGCCCGGGCTGCGGTTCGGTCGGCTTGAACTTCGCTGTCGGTTCGAAGGGGACCGCGCCACATTCGGTCGGCTCCGGCAGCGTGGATTTCGCTTCCACGAGCTTGGCCGGTTCGCTCCAGGAGGTGGTGAGCAGCTTCGTCTCGAGCGGTTCGGTGCACTGGGTCGGATTCGAAAGCAGCGGTTCATCGCCGGCCTTCGGCGGTTCGCATTCCTGGGGCGCCGTGGTCTTCACGCCATACGAGCAGAAGACGAGCTGCGAGCCGAGCAGCGTCGCCGTGGCTTCGCTGCCCACCGTCACGCCGTAGTCGCCGTCGCTGCGCACCTTGGCATAGAGGACCACCGAGTAGCGCAGTTCCCCGATCGTCACCGTGATGCCGAACGCCGCGGGATGGCCGGCCGGCGGCGCGAGGTTGTAGATGACCGACCGGTGGACCTGGCCTGCGGCGAATTCCTGGCCGATTTCCGCTTCTCCGCTGGTCAGCACGAGCGCGTAGCCGACCGCGGTGTTCGAGGGGCAGGTGCTGGGCGAGTTGAAGACCTTCAGTTCGCACTTCGCGGCGTTCTGGACGTTCCCGATCATGCCCGGCGGCAGCTCCGCCTCGACCTCCTTGGGACCCGAGGCGTTTTCGTCCTGCCCGCCTCCGGCCGTGACGGCGCGCGGAGTGAGGTTGGATAGGCCGGGCACCCACTTGTAGAGCAGTTCCGTCTCGACCGCCAGCGGATGCCCGCCGGCCTTCAGTTCGGGCAGGGCGGTCTCCGCCTGGCAGTCGGCGTGGGGAATGGGCGCCTCGCTGAGAAGCGCCATCGAGAAGCACGCCGGTTCGAACGGCACTTCCCCGATCTCCGTTTCGTGGTGAGCGGGTTCACCGCCGATCGCCACGTTGCCGGGCGCCGTTCCCACCACGGTCACTTCGTTGTCCTCCCCGCTGGGAGTCCCCGCTTCGACGTAGAGCGAGTGCAGGACCAGTGGCGATTCGTAGGCTTCCCCAGGTGCCAGTTCGTCCGGCTGGGTCGTCGTGCAGATGACCTTGGACCCCTTTTCGAAGCCCTGTTCGACCGACTTGCAGGTGGCTCCGCCCGCTTCGATGTGTTCGCCGACCTGGTGCTTGGAGACGAAGATGCCCGGGGGCAGATCGTCGGTGATCGTCACCTGGGTTTCCGCGGGGATCGTATTTTCCGCGATCAGCGTCGGACTTCCTCCGGGAGCGACGTTCCTTATCGCGATCGTGTACTGGTTGTCGCCACCCCCGCCCTCGAACGTTTCCGAGCTGTGCAGGAACGGGTCTTCGGTGAGGCTGATGCCGTGCGAGCCTCCGTAGAAGTTCTGCTGGCTGATTTCGAGGCCCAGCTTCGGGACGGCAAGGGCCTGCGGTGTGCTGATGGCCAGCCCGACGACCGCCAGCACCGCCAGCTGGCCGAGCCCACGGCGACCCAATCTCATCATGATCCCTCTCCTCGTGAGGTACAGCTGAACAACCCTCCTCGAGTCTAGCGCAGCGGAAGATTTGGGGCGCCGAACAAAATGCAACCGCCGCGCGACCTCAGGGACTCTCCACGACCAGAAAAAAGACGGGGCCGTGCTTCCCGCACGACCCCGTCTCCACGCCGCCTTCTCGGACGGCGATGATGCGCATACCTGGCCCCCGCGTCCTGCTGGGGCCAGACCGGCGCTTGACGAGAGGCCAAGCGCCGGTTCAGCCTGTCTCTTACTTGCCCTGGATCAGCTGCAGACCGGCGTAGCCGACCTCCTTGACTTCACCGAAGGTGGTGCCTTCAGCGGTGCACCCTTCGGGGAATTCGCACTGCAGCACACCGGAGTTCGGACCTTCGAAGTTCCAGTGTGTCGGCGTCAGGCCGTTGTGCACGCCGTTGACGCCCTGCGGGTGAAGCGTGCCACCGAAGGCGAATTCGCCGCCGGCGCCGGGCTCCACGATGGTCACGCGGATGCACCCTGGCGGAGCGGGGTTCGTCTTGTAGCACCCCTTCTTTTCGGTCTTTTCCTTCGAGTAGCCTTCGATTTCCTTCGTTTCTTCGGCTTCGTTGGCCTTGGTCGGGCACGGCTTGGTGGCCAGCGGGAATTCAGACGTCGGAACGCCGACCTTGACGATGCCCTGGAAGGCGCCTTCCCTGATGCCGCACGTGAGTTCGACATTCCACGGCGTGCTGAGGGCGCGCTTCGCCAGGATGAGCTTGCCTTCAGTCTCCTCGGCCGCTGCGAAGTTTTCGTCCGTCGCGTAGGCCTTGGCGGCTTCAGGACGGCAGTTGGCGCTCAGCTTCGAATGTTCTTCAGTCGGGGTGTGGCCCGATGCGTCCCATGCGAGAATCTGCCCCATTGCGCGCAACGGCGATCCTTCGTTCCAACCGCTACCGAAGCCGACGTTGACGCATTCGACGCCTTCGGGGAGGTTTTCGGCTTCCAGCGCGATCTCGCCGTAGCCCTGCTGAATGTCACCGGTGAAGTTGTGCGACGCGTTTTCCTTCCCGGGGACCAGCTTGCCGTTTTCGTAAAGTTCCGGATGCCCTTCCTTGATCGTCGCTTGCGCTATCGACGGCGCCATTGCGAGGCCCGCGAACAACGCAAGAGGAACCATGCCCCACCGCTTCCTGAGAATGCGCATATTTTCCTCCCCTGCCTTAGGTCTTAGAAGTTACGGTCCGTGCAGGATCCCCAAAATCCGATGCGCGGTAGTTGCGTCACCCCGCGTGCCGCACCGAGTCCCCTGCTCGTCCTCCGCACTACGTGTGCGGCTAGACGCCGCCCATCCTACCAGAGGGCGCCTCGCTTGGCAAGCGGCCGAGGCGCCCTCGCGGAGCGGTCCTAACCGGTGACGGCCCAGGTCCCGCGGACGTTGAGTCTCGATACTTCCGGGGCCCTCGGCGGTTCGAGCACTTCGAAGCTCACCTCGGCGCCGGTGCGCTGGACACCATCCTGGCCGTTCGCCCTGATGATCCCGTGGAACTCAGCATTTTCCGACTTTTCTTCGAGGCCGGTGTAGACGCACATGTATCCCGACTCAGCCGTGGGTTCGTTGAGGGTACCGGTGCAGTGTTCCTTCTTGGCCGCCGGCCGCATGCTGTCTTCCTCCGCGGTTTCCGCGGCGTTCAGATATATCGCGTGCGATTCTTCGTTGATCACTTCCGGAATCGGTACGACGAAGGACACATTGCCCCCGGTGAGGTACAGCGGTGCCAGTTCCGGTTCTTCTCCGGCGAACGCGCCCCAGACCCCGACCTCCGAATTGCCGACGGGGAGCGACTTGGGGAACGTCTTGCCCGTTGGGCCGGCCGGCCCCGACGGACCGCCGGGTCCGGTTTCGCCGGTCGGTCCGCTCGCACCCTCGGAACCGAGCCCGGTCACGCCCGTGGCCCCGGTGGCACCCGTTGGGCCGGTCGCGCCCCGCTGACCTGTCGACCCGACGACGCCCACGGAGCCGGTGCTGCCGCCATGGCCGGCGGCCCCTTCCGCGCCGACGGCGCCGGCCGGGCTCGCGCCCACGGGCCCTGTCGCTCCGGTCACCCCGTTGGCGCCGAATTCACCTTCGAGGCCCTGCGGTCCCTTTGCGCCGGTGGCGCCCCTGGCGCCGGAACGCCCGGCGATGTTCCAGGACACCGACGCTTGGCCGGCGCCACAGGAGCCCGCATGGGCAACGACGCGGAGGGATCCGGTGCGCTTCTCGTAGCAGGCGTGGATCTCCGCCGCGCCCGCCTCGGCAGCCAGAGCGCCGGCGCCGAGCAAGCCGACAAGCGCCGCGCTCAGGATGGTGATCCGAAATCGACGAACGTGGTGGCGGGGCGCAGCCGATGGCCACTCGCCCTCGAGCCGCTGGCAGCGTCGGGTCATGATGCTCGCTCCCCTATTCGGACGCCGTCACTGCCCAGCTGCCCTGGGCGACGACGGCATTCGCGGGATTTTCTTCGAGCGCTTCGAACAGGACAAAGGCACCGAACTTCGAGGCGCCGGCGGCGCCTTCCGCGTTCTGTATGCCCTTCTCCGCCACGTCGGTCTTGATTTCCGTCTGCTCGTAGACGCAGAGGTCGCCTTCCGCAGCGGTCGGTTCGGCGGAGTTACCCGTGCAGTTTCCTGCAACGTGGCTGGGCGCCTTGACATAGAAGACGTGCAGCGAGTCCAGTTCCGCCTTGAGCGGAACTGGGAACGAGATCGTGGCACCGGACTCGCGCCCCACCGTCTGAATGCCGGGGGCCGCGACGGACCAGAAGCCGGTCTCGGTTTCACCCTTTGTGAGCGGTCCAGAGAGGTCCGCGAGCCCCGCCGGCCCGGTTTCGCCGGTCGGGCCGGACGGACCGGTCGGGCCGGCTGGCCCGGTCGGGCCCGTTTCGCCGCTCCCCGTGGAGCCGGTCGCACCCTGCGCGCCGGTGGCGCCCGTGGCTCCGGCGACGCCCGTCGCGCCCGTCACCCCGGTGGCACCGGTGTTGCCCTGCGCGCCGGTGCCGCCGGTCGCGCCGGTCGGACCGGCTGGGCCGGTCGGGCCGGCACTGCCCTGCGGACCGGAGGCGCCGGTGGCGCCGGTCACCCCGGTGGCGCCGGTCGCTCCGACCGCACCTTCGGCGCCCTTGGCGCCGGTTGCGCCCTGCGGACCGGCCGGGCCGCGCGTGTTCCACTGCAGCGACGCTTCGCCCCCGTGGCAGCCGCCGCCCTTGGCCACCCGGAGAGCGCCGGAATGCTTGTTGTAACAGGCATGCAACACGCCCTGAGCGCCTGCCAGCGCAGGAACTCCGACGAGCGCGGCAACGGCGAGGGCAGATGCTCCCGCCACCACCCGCGTCCTCGTTCCGCGGCGCTTGATTGTCCGGGTACCGCGCGCGCTCGGCGCATCGTTCCGACCCGGCATGTGAAGGACGTGCTCGCCCATTGACACTCTCTCCCCTTTCAACTCTCTCCTACTGGTCGACCCAGGATAGCAGGAGAAAAATCGCTGCGCGCGGGTTCCAGGAGGCCCCCAACACGCGGAAGGCGGGGCCCGTGGGCCCCGCCTTCTCAACTGCTCGGTCTGCGCACGCCGGCTGCGCCGACGCCAGCGTTGCTACCCGCGCGGTTCCCCCTAGTTGTTCACCGCCCAAGTGCCCATCACCAGGATGTGCGTCTGGGCTTCCGTCGATGTCGCCAGGCTTTCGAAGGACACTGCGGCGCCGGTCTTGTAGGCACCTTCGGAGAGCTTCCCATTGAGGATGCCATGGAACTGCGTCGTGGCAGGTTCGATCTGTTCGAAGCCCGCGTAGACACAGAGCTGTTCCGGAGCCGCCTTCGGTTCCTTGACCGTGCCCGGGCATGCCGCGGTGGGCGTGGCGCCCTTCGGCATGTAGTGAACTTCTTCACCACTCAACGACTTGAACGGTACGGGGTACGTGATGAATCCCATGGTGAGATGGGGCGCGACTTCGGTGTTTTCCGGTGCGGAAACCACCCAGTAGCCGTGCTCGCTCTTGCCTTCCGGCAATTCAGAGGGGATTTCACCAGGGCCGGCATGGCCGGTCGGGCCGGTCGCACCCGCGCTTCCGTTCGGGCCTGCAGCGCCGGTCGTGCCAGCCGCACCGGTCGGACCGGCTGCGCCGGTCACGCCCGCTGCTCCGGTTTCACCCTTGGCGCCGGTTGTTCCGGTTGCGCCGGCCGCGCCGGTCGCGCCCTTCACACCCGTGGCCCCGGCTTCACCCGTGGCACCCTTCGCGCCGGTTGCGCCGGCTGCGCCGGTTGCACCGGTTGCGCCGGTTGCACCCGTTGCACCCGTTACGCCGGTGTTGCCGGTCTGACCCTTGGCACCGTTGCCGCCGGCTGCGCCGGTTGCGCCGGTGTTGCCGGTTTCACCCTTGGCTCCGCCGGTGCCGCCTGCGCCAGTGGCGCCGGTCGGCCCGGTGTTCCCGGTCTGACCCTTGGCACCGTTGCCGCCGGTTGCGCCCGTGTTGCCGGTATCGCCCTTGGCGCCGTTGGCACCAGTGGCACCAGTGGCACCAGTGGCACCGGCGAGCGTTGCACCGCCTTCACCCTTGGCGCCGGTCGCGCCGGTGTTGCCGGTTTCGCCCTTGGCGCCCTTGTTGCCCGTCGCGCCATTGGCCCCGGTGTTGCCGGTGGCGCCGGTTGCGCCGGTGTTGCCGGCTGTGCCGGTCGCACCGGTTGCACCGGTTCCGCCGCCCGGAGCGCCCGTGGCACCCGTGGCACCCGTCGGACCGGTTTCACCGGTCACGCCCTTCGGGCCGGTGGCGCCAGGGGCTCCACCTCCGCCGGCTGCGCCGGTCGCACCCGCGGCACCCTGGGCCCCGGCAGCGCCGTTGGCGCCAGTGGCGCCAGTGGCGCCGGTTTCGCCGGTCACCCCGGCCACGCCGGCTGCACCGGTTTCACCCTTGGCACCCTGGGCACCGGTGGCACCAGTGGCGCCGTTCGGTCCCTTGGCACCTGCGGTGCCGGCTGCACCCGTGCTGCCTGTTTCACCCTTGAAGCCAGTGCTGGCTCCAGTGTTTCCTGTTTCTCCCTTGGCACCCTTCGGCCCGGTTGGGCCGGTGGGGCCGCAGAAGAAGATGTTCAAGATTTCCATGCACTTCAGCTGGACAACGACGTGGCCGTCGGCCTGAGCCGATGGGGCCGAGGCGAGGGCGGGGACCGCCAGTGCCGCGACCGCTCCCAGTCCACACGCCGCCATGCGGGTGCGACTGGCCACGATCCGCCTCACTGAGGTACCGCTTCTCTGCCTGCCTTGCCAGCTGTGCTTGGCTTCCCTGCGGTGGCGCATTGGTCTCCTCCTGGTAATTCTCTGTCTTGGATTCAGATCTAAAGTCTTGAAAGGAATTAGTTCGACTACCCGGGACTCCCGTCCGGGGGCCCCGGGTGGCACCCGGCCCGAGGCCGGGTGCCACGTCGAGGAGAAGCCCGTTGTTAGGGGTTCACCGCCCAGCTGCCTGCCGCACGGAGCCCTGCTGAGCCCGATTCTTCGTTGGGTTCGTAGGTGATCGCGGCACCGAAGGCCGACGAGCCCGGTTCGTTGGCTTCGTTGACGACCTTCTCGGTGAATGTGATGCCGCCTTCGACCACTTCGGCTCCGGCGTAGATGCAGAGGAAGCCTTCCTTCGCCGTCGGCTTGGCGGCTTCACCTTCGCACTTGCCGGCGGTCTTCTTGCCCGGCTTGTTGTAGATCACGTTTTCGGACGCGATACCTGCCGCCAGCGGAATGGCGAAGGTGATCGTGCCGGAGATGATCCTGTTCTTGGTCGGGGTGTCAGGCGAGGACGCCGTCCAGAAGCCCGTCTCGGTGACGCCGTTCGGCAGCGGGCCTTCTGTGAAGGAACCTGCCGGGCCGGTCGCGCCGGTCGCGCCGGTCGCGCCGTTGCTACCTGCCGGGCCGGTTGCGCCGGCCGGGCCGGTCGCGCCCGCGGGGCCGGTTGCGCCGGCTACGCCGGTCGCGCCCTTTTCACCGGTTGCGCCGGCCGCGCCGGTCGGGCCGGTGGCACCCTTTTCACCGGTTGCGCCATTGGCGCCGGTCGCACCCTTTTCACCGGTTGCGCCGTTGGCGCCCGTTGCGCCGGCTGCGCCGGTTGCGCCGGTCACGCCGGTCGCGCCGGTTGCGCCGGTGGCACCCTTTTCACCGGTTGCGCCGTTGGCGCCGGTTGCGCCGGTGTTGCCGGTGTTGCCCTTTTCACCAGCGGTCCCGGTTGCGCCGGTGTTGCCGGTGTTGCCGGTGTTGCCCTTTTCACCAGCGGCGCCGGCTGCGCCGGTTGCGCCGGTGTTGCCCTTTTCACCGGTGGCGCCGGCTGCGCCGGTTGCGCCGGTGTTGCCGGTGGCGCCCTTTTCGCCGGTTGCGCCCTTTTCGCCGGTCGCGCCGTTGGCGCCGGTCGCGCCCTTTTCGCCGGTTGCGCCGGTTGCGCCGGTCACGCCGGTTGCGCCGGTGGCGCCGGTTGCGCCGGTTGCGCCGGTGGCACCCTTGCCGCCACCGGAGCCTTCAGGCCCGGTTGCGCCGGTTGCGCCGGTGTTGCCGGTGTTGCCCTTCGCGCCGGCAGAACCAGCTGCGCCGGTTGCGCCGGTTGCACCGGTCGGGCCGGTTGCGCCGGTCAAGCCGGTCGCCCCCGTGGCGCCCTTTTCACCAGCTGCGCCGGTGGCGCCGGTGTTCCCCTTGGCGCCGGCTGCGCCGGCTGCGCCGGTGGCACCCTTTTCGCCGGCCGGGCCGGTTGCGCCAGTGGCACCCTTTTCACCGGCTGCGCCGGTGGCACCAGTAGCACCAGTGGCGCCAGTGGCGCCCTTGTTGCCAGTGCCGCCGCCTTCGCCGGTGGGGCCGGTGTTGCCCTTTTCACCGGTCGGGCCCGTCGGGCCAGTAGGACCAGTCGGTCCACAAAGTTCAAAAAAGAAGAAATTGACACACGTCTTGTGTTCCGGCGCGAAGTTCGCTCCTGCCGTCGGGGCGAGAAGCATGGAAAGCGCGGCGAGCGAGCCGGTAAGTGCGAGCGCGGACGTGCGCATGCGCTTAGCCGTGCTCCACCTCCCCGCGGCTCCTCTGCTCTCCTTCGCTTGCACGCTGTGCGTGGCTTCCCTGCGGTGGCGCATTGGTCTCCTCCTGGTTACTCGGTTAATGCCGATGTCTATGAACCTAAAGTCCTACAGGTCCGAGCACCGTAACCGAAGTCGCCACGCCTGTCAAGGGTTTGCCCGGTGGGGAGCGGGGGAATCGCCCTTCCCGGCGCGGCCAGCGGCGCCGCGGTCGAGGGCCTCGGCGACGCGCGACCGGCGCCGGTCGCGCGGCCGGGCGACATCCGGGCCGGACCGCAGCGCGCTCCCCGCGCGCCCCGGACCGCCCGGGGCGCTTTGCGCGCACCAACTCTGTCAGCGCACCAAACCCGCCGCTTTGCGGTTACTATTGCGGGCATGGAGACCGAACGCACAACCACACGCGCCCCGGGCGACACTCCGGGAACCACTTCCCTGTCGAACCCGGCCCCAACGTCAGGCGGGCGCGCGTGCGCGCGCGTGGGACGCCGGCCTCGTGCCCACCGATCCGTCGCTGGCCGCCGCAAGGCGCTGCTCGTCCCGGCGGCTCTGGCCACGGCACTGCTGATCGGAGCCTGCGGCTCCTCGAGCAATGAAACCTCCAGCACGGGCAAGAAGCTCGACATGGCGCGCGTGGTGAAGTCGATCGAACAGAGCTTCCTCGAAAAGCGCCACATCGTGGCCCACGTCAGCTGCCCGTCCAGCGAGGAGCAGAAGGCGGGCAACAACTTCGTCTGCACGGCCTCCGGCTTCACCGGCAGCGGCGCGAACAAGAAGCCGTTCACGGTGCACGTTGGCGTCACGCAGGCCAACGACAAGGGCTACGTGACGTACGTCTCCTACTGAGCCGCCGCCGCTCGGTCCGTCTGCTCGATCCGTGTAACGCTGCACCCTCGCTTTAGGGTCCGGCAGGTTTAGGGTTCGCCGGCCTCCGGCGGACCCTCTCGCGTCTGCGGGATGCAGGGCGCCCGGTCCGGGTTGGCGCGTGGCCGAGACCAGGGCGCTGCTCTCCAGGTGGCCGCGCCGTTTGTCGGCCGGGTCCCGGGTCCCTACTCGGCGGCGTCCGGCGGCGCAGGGCGCCCCGCGCCGGCGACCGACGCCGTGCCCGGTGGCTCCTGCCCGTCAGCGCCCCCGTTGCGATGAGGCTCGCCATCGAGCCGCTGCTGCAAGAGCGCCACGCGCTGCGCGAGGATCGTGTTCTGGTCGGACAGCCGCGAGATGGTCATCGAGAAGTGCACCAGCATCACGATCACGAACAGGAAGGTGACCGCGAAGAGCGCCGACGGCGTGTAGTAGATGCCCACGGCGTGCGCCAGCGTCGTGAGGAGACCCTTCCAGAGGGCCAGCACGAGCACGGTCAGGCCGGCCACCAGCCAGAGGATCGCGTAGCGCTCCATCAGGTGGCGGCGGCGCACCAGCTCGAAGATCAGCAGCGAGATGATGAGCGCGAGCGCGATCGCCTCGATGCGCTGCTGGGCCAGCTTGGAGAGGCCGAGCACGAAGGGGCTCATGTGGTCGGCTCCGCTGCCACCTGGGCCTCGGCGCCGCCCGGTCCGAGCTGTCCGCCGGGGGCGGCCGATTCGCCGAACCCATTCGCCGGGACGCCCGCCGGCTGCTCACCCGCGGACCCGCCGCCGGCGTCCTCCGCGAACGCGCGCGTCGGCCTGGTGCGGAACAGCCCCACGAACACGGCGAGCAGCACCTTGACCATGTAGTACACGGACTGGGTCGAGGAGATCGCCGAGGTGCCGGTCACCCGGGGGCGCATCACCACGGGCACCTCGCAGCTTCGCAGCTTGTGCGAGTGCATCAGCAGGATCGCCTCGATCTCAGGGTAGTCGCGCGGGTAGTCCGAGGCGAAGAGCTCGATCCCGCGGCGATCGGTCATGCGGAAGCCGGAGGTGGGGTCGGTCACGGGCTGCCGCGTGATGCTCGACACCACCGCCGAGAAGATCCGGATGCCCACCCGCCGCGTGGCCGACGAGCGGAAGCCCTCGGCGCTCTGGTCGAGGAATCGCGACCCGGTCACCATGTTGAGGTCGGGGTCGCCTTCCAGGCGCTCGAGCAGCGCGTGAAGGTAGCTGGGGTCGTGCTGGCCATCACCGTCAACCTGTACCGCAACCTCATAGTTGTTCTCGCGCGCGTACAGGTAGCCGCTCTGCATTGCTCCCCCGATGCCGAGGTTGAAGGGCAGGACCAGCACACGCGCACCCGCCGCCCGCGCCCTCTCCGCCGTGGCGTCGGTGGAGCCGTCGTCGACGACCAGCACGTCGAAGTCCGCCGCCGCGTCGTGGATCGCGGCGACGGTCGATTCGATCGCCCCGACCTCGTTGTGGGCGGGCACGATTGCGAGGTTGCGATTCAAGGTCTGCTCCCCATGGCTCCCGGAAGTGCGCTCCTGCCGTCCATGCTAGTGTCAACCGACGCGCTGCCTGTACACGGCCCCCACGCGGCTCGCAGGCTGCGGCGTCTGGGGAGATGCTCATGTACTCGATCAAGATAGCCCAACCGCATGGGGCCGGGCGGTCG
>Ga0335085_10004047_pt1 | contig 24686 bp, 28 predicted proteins | sample Lox_Sample_45_FD_206712 | JGI IMG/M metagenome (GOLD analysis project Ga0335085, IMG submission 206712) | Soil microbial communities from Loxahatchee National Wildlife Refuge, Florida, United States - Lox_Sample_4.5 | ecosystem: Environmental > Terrestrial > Soil > Wetlands | place: USA...
TGCTCGCCCCTGGTCTCCGGGGGCTCGCCGGGGTATCGAGGCGCGCATGAAGGCGCTCGTCCAGAGGACCTACGGCCCGCTGCAGAACCTCCGCCTGCACGACATCGAGGCGCCCCGGCCCGGGCCCGACGGCGTGCTCGTCCGCGTGCGCGCGGCGGGCGTGGACCCGGGCATCTGGCACATGATGACCGGCCGCCCCCTCATGGTGCGCCTCATGGGCGTCGGCTTCTCCGCGCCGAAGGTGCAGGTCGCCGGCTGGGACGCCTCGGGCGTCGTCGAGGCGGTGGGCCCGCAGGTGACCCGGTTCACGCCCGGCGACGAGGTCTTCGGCAACTGCGGCGCCCGGGGCACGGGCTCCTTCGCCGAGTACGCCGTCCTGCCCGAGGACCGCTGCGCGCCCAGGCCCGCCAACCTCTCGCTCGAGGACGCCGCCGCCCTGGCGGTCTCGGGGTGCACGGCCCTGCAGGCCGTCCGCGACGTCGGCCGCGTCGTCGCCGGGTCGAGCGTGCTCGTCCTCGGCGCGGCCGGAGGTGTCGGCCACCTCGCCGTCCAGATCGCGAAGGCCCTCGGCGCGACGGTCACCGGGGTCTGCGGCACGTCCAAGGTGGACCTCGTCCGGTCCCTGGGCGCGGACGACGTCGTCGACTACACGCGCGCCGCGGTCGGCGGCGGGGGCCGGACCTGGGACGTCATCGTGGACACGGCCGGCCGCCGCCCGCTGTCCGAGGTGCGCGAGCTCCTCTCGCCGAGGGGCGTGCTCGCCATCGTCGGGGGCGAGGGAGGAAACGCGCTCACGGGAGGCTTCCTGGAGCGCATGGCGGGCGCGGGGTTCCTCTCGCTCCTGTCCACGCGGAAGCTCGCCTTCGTGGACGCCAGGGTCACCGCGGCGGACCTCCTCGAGCTCAAGTCGCTCGTCGAGGCCGGGAAGGTGAGGCCTCACGTGGAGCGCCGCTGGCCACTCGACCAGGCCGTCGAGGCGCTCCTCGAGCTCGAGAAGGGCCACGCCCGCGGGAAGAGCGTGGTCGTCGTCTAGACGGGCGGGCCCACGACGGCGCTCCTGCGATCGTAGGCCTGGCGCGAGCGCTCCACGTCCTTCAGGTGCCTCTCCACCCAGGTCCAGATGCCGCAGACCGCCTCGCCGAGTGCCTCGCCGAGCTTCGTGAGGCGATAGTCCACCCGGGGAGGTACGACGGGGTGAACCCGCCGTGAGACGAGCCCATCGCGCTCGAGCTGGCGGAGCGTCCGGGTCAGCATCTTCTGGCTCACGCCCCCGATGCGGTCGCGCAGGCGCGTGAAGCGCATCTCCCCGCCGCTGCCCAGCTCCTCGATGACGAGCAGCGTCCACTTGTCGCCGACGCGCTCCAGCATCTGGCGCACGAGCGCCTCCTTCGGGGAGACCGCTCCGGTCGCCTCCGCATGCGCTACCGTCATGGTCACCTCGAGGTTCGTATGGCGCATTCAGGTGCCTACTTCCCATCGGATACCGACGGAGCCATGTTCAGCCCATGACGACACGGGCACAAGCGGAACCTCGCCGGCTCGGCTCGACCGGGCCCTCCGTCTTCCCTCTCGGCCTCGGCTGCATGGGCATGTCCGGCATGTACGGCCCGGCGGACGAGCAGGAGAGCATCGCCACCATCCACGCGGCGCTCGACGCGGGCGTCAACCTCCTCGACACCGGCGACTACTACGCGGCCGGCCACAACGAGATGCTCATCGGCCGAGCCATCGCGGACCGGCGCGACAAGGCGCTCCTCTCGGTCAAGTTCGGGGTGATGCGCACGCCCGACGGCGCCTGGAGCGGACCCGACCAGCGCCCCGCAGCCGTGAAGAACTTCCTCGCGTACACGCTGACCCGCCTCGGGGTCGATCACGTGGACGTGTACCGGCCCGGCCGCCTCGACCCCGCGGTTCCCCTCGAGGACATCATCGGCGCCATCGCGGACATGGTGAAGGCCGGCTACGTCCGGCACATCGGCCTGTCAGAGGCCGGGGCCGAGACCGTCCGCCGCGCGAACGCGGTCCATCCCATCGCCGACCTCCAGATCGAGTACTCGATCGTCAGCCGGGGCCCCGAGGCGCGCATCTTCCCGGCGCTCGCCGAGCTCGGGGTGGGCGTGACGGCCTACGGCGTGCTGTCGCGCGGCCTGCTCGCCGGCTGGAAGCCCGGAGCGAAGGGGGACTTCCGCGCGCACCTGCCACGCTTCACGGCTGAGAACCGCGAGCGCAACCAGCGGCTCGTGGACACGCTCGCGAGCCTGGCGAGGGAGAAGGGCGCGACGCCCAGCCAGCTCGCCATTGCCTGGGTGCTGGCGAAGGGCGGGTCCATCGTCCCCCTCGTCGGAGCGCGCACGCGCAAGCAGCTCGGGGAGTCACTGGGCGCACTCGACGTGAAGCTTTCGGCGGAGGACCTCGCGCGCATCGAGGCGGCAATCCCACCCTCGGCGGTGGCCGGCACCCGCTACGACGCCAACCAGATGAGGAGCCTCGACAGCGAGCGGTAGCAGGCGGCCGCGGTCCCACCGTCAGAACGCGCTCCCGTCCTTCCTCGTGAAACGCGGCTTCCCGTCGGGACCCTTCGCGTAGGCGAGATCGACGTCGGTGTACTCGGCGGAGTCCTCGGGGTCGCGGTTGCTGATCTCGAGGTAGCGCGCGGCGCGGGCGCCGCGGTTCACGACCTGGTGGCCGTTCCGGGAGCCCGCGGGGAATCCGGCGCACATGCCGGGACCGAGGACCTGCTCGCCCTCGTCCGACCGGAGCACCACCTCACCCTCGAGGACGAACACCATCTCGTCCTCGCGGGTGTGGAAGTGCCGCATCGAGGACTCCTTGCCCGGGAGCAGGGTGGTGAGGTTGATACCGATCTTCGTGAGCCCGAGCGGGTCGCCGAGCGGTCGCTTCTCGCGCGGCAGCACGCGGGAGCGATAGGGCTCGGGGTAGCCGGACGTCGAGCGGGGCGGGACCTCGGAGGGGTCGAGGGCGGGGCGCTTGAGGGGCATGGGCGTCGTCTAACGCGGGGTGACCGCGCTCGCCCGGGTTCGCCCCCTGCTACCGAGGCCCCGACCTCGAGGGCTTGTGGCGCTTCGGACCCCACGACCCGACGTGGCGGGGCGTCGCCGGCTTGGAACCGGCGGAAGCGGGCGTTTCGGCCGCGCCGCGGCGCGCGTGGTGGGCGGCGGCGCGCCGGCGGTTGCGGTTCATCCCGGCGGGACGCGCACCCGCGCCGGGATTCGCCTCCGCCGCGGCGGCACGCTCGAGCTCGGCCCGGAACTCGGGCGACTCACGCGGGACCTCGCCGCGCGGGATCGCCGCGCGGGTCAGCCGCTCGATCCCGCGGAGCAGGTCGAGCTCCTCCGGCGACGCGAAGCTGGACGCGCGACCGCTGGCCGCCATCCGCGCGGTCCGCCCGACCCTGTGGACGTAGTCCTCGGGGACGTGCGGCATGTCGAAGTTCACGACGTGCCCGATGTCGGCCACGTCGATGCCTCGCGCCGCGATGTCGGTCGCGACCAGAACCCGGTAGAAGCCGTTGCGAAAGCCCTCCAGCGCCATCCTCCGCTGGGCTTGGGATCGATCGGCGTGGATGCGCGCCACCTTGTGGCCGGCGCGCTCCAGGACGCGGGCCACCTTGTCGGCGCGACGCTTGGTGCGCGTGAAGACGAGCGTCGAGAGGTCGTCGGCGGCGAGCAGCGCGAGCAGGACCGGCATCTTCTCGCGCTGGTCCGCCAGGAAGACCTGCTGTACGGCACGCGCCGCGGTGGTGCCGCTGCGGGTCACCTCGATGCGGACGGGGTCGCGCAGGTGCGAACTCGCGAACTCCGCCACCTCGTCGCCCACGGTCGCCGAGAACAGGAGGGTCTGGCGGGCCCTCGGCAGGCGCGCCAGGATCCGCGTGAGCTGCGGCTTGAAGCCCATGTCCAGCATGCGGTCGGCCTCGTCGAGCACGAGCACCTCGATCCGGTCCAGCCGGGCCGTCCCATGCGCGAGGTGATCGACCAGGCGCCCGGGGGTCGCGACGACCACCTCGTGGTCGCGGAGCGCCTGGGTCTGGGGGCTCATGCCGACTCCGCCGATCACCACCGCGCCGCGCACCCCGCGGGAGTCGCCGAACCGGTGGAGCTGCTCGGCGATCTGGACGGCGAGCTCGCGGGTGGGCGCGAGGACGAGCGCGCGCGGCGAGCCGCGGGACGGCCGGGCGGCCAGCCGCTCGACGATGGGGAGGAGGAAGGCGGCCGTCTTGCCGGTGCCGGTGGCTGCGACGCCGACGAGGTCCTTGCCGGCGAGCGCTGGCGGGATGGCCTGCGCCTGGATCGGCGTCGGATGCTCGTAGCCGGCCCGGTCGAGGGAGCGAAGGGCCTGCTCGGAGAGGTGAAGCTCGGGGAAGGTGGGGGCGTTCAAGCGCGCGCACGGTGGCCGGCGTGTTCCGCTGGCGCAGACGGGTCCTTTCCTGCTCGGGAAAGACGAAGCCCGACCTCGCGAGAGGCCGGGCTCGTCGCTGCCTCGATGCTACGACGCTACACCGGACGAACGTTCGCGGCCTGCAAGCCCTTCGGCCCGCGGGTCACGTCGAACTGCACCTTCTGCCCCTCCTGCAGGCTGCGGAAGCCCTCGGCCTGGATGGCGGTGTGGTGGCAGAAGACGTCGTCTCCGCCGTCGTCCTGGGTGATGAAACCGAAGCCCTTCGCGTCGTTGAACCACTTCACGGTACCGGTAGCCATTGAGTTGCTCGACTCGTTTCTTCTCGTATTCACGCGCGGCGACAGGCCGCGCGGTCGCCGTGCCAGAGGGGCACGGGAACGGGGTGTTTACCCTGAAATCATGTGCAAAGTCGAGGGGGCTCACCCGAGCGGGGCGTCACGGCGGCGGGGGCGCCTCTCGCCAGGGCTCGCGCCTCAGGGTCACGTGCCTGTGGCGGATGTGCGGGTGGACCGTTCGTCGTGCCGGCTAGAGTGTCCCCTCCCCTTCGCGCGGCACCGGAGGAGTGCCCCCGATGAACATCGCCCTGTTCGACACGCATCCGTACGATCGCAACTCGTTCGAGGCCGCGAGCGCCGGGTTCGCCCACCGGATCGCGTTCTTGGAGCCGCGCCTCACGTTCGAGACCGCCACCCTGGCTCGCGGTCACGAGGCCGTCTGCTCGTTCGTGAACGACCGGCTCGACGAGCCTGCGCTCGGGGTCCTCCACGAGGGGGGCACGCGACTCGTGGCGCTCCGCTCGGCGGGCTACAACCACGTGGACCTCGCCGCGGCCGCCCGCCTGCGCATCCCAGTCGTCCGCGTCCCCGAGTACTCGCCGTTCGCGGTGGCCGAGCACGCCGTCGCGCTGGTGCTCGCTCTGAACCGCAAGATCCACCGCGCCTACGCCCGCGTGCGCGAGTGGAACTTCTCGCTCGACGGGCTCGTCGGGTTCGACCTCCACGGCAAGACCGTCGGCATCGTCGGCACGGGCCGCATCGGCCGGGCCACCGCGCGCATCTTCCACGGCTTCGGCTGCCGCATCCTCGGGTTCGACCCCCGCCCGGATCCCGCGCTGGTCTCGGAGCTCGGCGTCCGGTACGTGGGCCTCCCCGAGATCTACCGGGAGTCCGACGTGGTCTCGCTCCACGTGCCGTTGACGCCCGGGACGCGCCACATGATCGACGGGGCCGCCCTCGCCGCCATGAAGCCCGGAGCCGTGCTGGTGAACACCGGCCGCGGCGCGCTCATCGACAGCAAGGCGCTCATCACCTCGCTCAAGAGGGGGCACCTCGGCGCGGCCGGCCTCGACGTCTACGAGGAAGAGGAGGGCGTCTTCTTCCAGGACCTCTCGAACCGGGTCCTGCAGGACGACGTGCTCGCGCGGCTCCTCACCTTCCCGAACGTGCTCGTCACCTCCCACCAGGCGTTCCTGACGCGGGACGCGCTCGCCAGCATCGCCCGGGTGACGCTCGAGAACGTGAGCGCCTTCGAGCGGGGCGAGCCGCTCCGCAACGAGGTGAGCGCCGAGCAGGTGCTGGCAGCGGTCCCCGGCCGGGGGTGACCCGGGGCCGCGATCACGCGCCGGCGCGCCGGACGGGCAGGCCCACGCCCGTCACCGAACGTGCATCCTCCGAGCAGAGGAACACGATCGTGCGGGCCACGTCGTCGGCGGAGACCCAGCCGCTGCGGTCGGCGCCCGGCATCGCCTGCCGGTTCGCCTCGGTGTCCATCGTGCCCGGCAGGACCGCGTTCACGCGGACGCCGGCCACACGCGCCTCCTCGGCGACGGAGACGACGAGCGAGAGCGCCGCCGCCTTGGCCGCGCCGTAGGACGCCTGCCCGGGCTGCGCGCCGACCGCTCCGGCCGAGGTCACCACCACGATGGCCCCTCCTCCTCCCCGCGCCAGGGTGGGCACCGCGGCGCGGAGCAGCGCGTGGGTGGGCGCGAGGTTCGCGGCGAGCATCTTCGCGAGCCGATCGGGCGGCTCGTCCGCGAGCGCCGCGCCGCCGGCCCACGTCCCCACCGTGCTCACGACCGCGGTGAGCCGCCCCTGTCGGCCCGCCTCCTCGATGGCGGCGCGGGCCTGGGCCGGATCCGCCGCGTCGGCGGCGAAGAAGAAGAGCCGGCTGGCGAGCCCGCCGGCCGAGGCGACCAGGCGGTCGAACCCGTCGCGGCCGCGACCCGCCGCGACGACCCGGGCGCCCTCGCCGAGGAACGCCCGGCACACCGCCCCGCCCAGGGCGCCCGTCCCTCCAGCGACCAGCACCGCCTCGTCCGGGAACCTCATGCGCGGACTATACGCGGGAGGCCTTCTCCCGCGCGAACCGCACCAGCGCCTCCACGATCTCCGTCGAGATCCCGCCGTCCGGGCCGAAGAGCGCGGGGCGAACCACCCTCGCCTCGAGGAGCAGCGCCTCGTCGAGCGACAGCGACTGCCCCTCGAGCGCGGCCCGGCGATCGGCCCGGATGGAGGCGAAGTTGGGGTAGGCCGCGATGGTGGCGGCGAGCTCCTGCACCCGCCCGAGCGCCCTGCCGCGCGGCACGAGCTCCTGCAGGAACCCCATCTCGTACGCGCGGCGGGCGTCGATGCGAGCGCCGGTGAGCAGGAGGTGAAGGGCGTTTCCGGTGCCGAGGATGCGCGGGAACCGCTGGGTGCCGCCGTCCACGTACGGGATGCCGAAGCGGCGGGAGAGGCACCCGTACTCGGAACCTTCCGCACCGATGCGGACGTCGCACCAGGCCGCCAGCTCCATGCCCCCCGCGAAGCAGTACCCCTCGATGGCGGCGAGCGTGGGCTTCCCGGGGTCGAGCCGCGCGAAGCCCATCGGACCGGCCCGGTCCACGTGCTCGTGCTGGAAGAGGCTCGGCGCGGCCTTCAGGTCCGCGCCCGCGCAGAACGCGGCCTCGCCCTCCCCGGCCACGACGAGGACGCGCAGGCGCTCGTCCGCAGCGAAGGCGTCGATGGCCCGCGCCAGGCCGTCGGCGGTCTCGCCGTCAACGCAGTTCCGCTGGTCGGGGCGGGTGATCCTCAGGGTGCGAACCGCGCCGCGATCCTCGACGCTCACCTTCGCCGTCACGCGCCACCTCCACGCCGCGGCCGGGGCCGCTAGAGCTTGTCCATCGCCGATCGGCAATCCGACGTGAGCTTCGTCCGGTGCTTCTTGAGGCACCTCCAGACCCTTCCGCTGCCCTGCGGGACGTCCTTGCAGTAGGTCCCCACGTCCCCCGCGCAGGCGGAGGTGATCTCCATGCGCTGGACCCGCCAGGTGTTGAACGCCTTCTGGCACGACTGGGAGAGGTGGCTCTCGTTGTTCTTCAGGCACTCCGCCACCCGGCCCTCGCCCGGCTCGACGTCCTTGCACAGCCGGTAGACGTCGCCCTCGCAGTCGGCGGAGATGCTCCTCGCCTTCGCGAGCACCTCGTCGAGGTCTCCCTTGCAGGCCTGCGAGAGCACGGACTCGTGCTGGCGCAGGCAGGCGACGAGCTGGAGGTCGCCGCGACCCCTCGGGCAGAGGCGGTTCACCTCGTCGGCGCACGGGTCGTCGGCGCGAGCGGCCGGCGCAAGAGCGAGCACGGTGACGGCGAGCCAGAGCGGACGCTTCATGGCGGAGATCCTTTCGGGCGGTCGAGGTGCTCGTCGAGCGCGGCGAGCGCCTGCGGGAGGTTGGCCCGGCCGTAGCCGAGGCGGAAGTGGTCGTCGCCGAACTCGAGGAGATGGCTGGGGACCAGCAACACGCCGCCGTCCTGGACCAGCGACTCGCAGAACGCCTCCGCCCCGCCGCGGCGCAACCGCGGGAAGAGGGTCGTCCCGCCGCGCGGGCGGTTCCAGGCGAACAGGTCCTCGTGGCGGGCGAGCAGGTGCTCCACCGCGGCGAGGTTTGCCGCGAGCCGCGCGCGGGTCCGGGCGCAGAGCGCTTCCCCCACGTCGAGCGCGACGGAAGCCAGCGTCTCCGCCGGCGCGGCGTTGCAGATGGACAGGTAGTCCTTGCGCAGGACCGCGCCGTCGAGCAGCGCCTCGTCTCGCGAGGCGAGCCAGCCGATCCTGAGCCCCGGGAGGCCGTGGACCTTGGCGAGGCCGCCCACCGAGACGCCGCGCTCGTACAGGTCGGCCATCGCCGGCAGGGGCCGGCGGGGCGCGAGCTCCGACCCGCGGTAGACCTCGTCGGAGATCACCCACGCTCCGGCCTTCCGGGCGTGCGCCACGAGCGCGCTCCACTCGTCCTCCTCGAAGAGGTGGCCGGTCGGGTTGTGGGGCGAGCAGACGACCACCGCCCGGGTGGGCTCTCCCAGCAGGCGGCCGAGCTCGTCCACGTCGGGCGCCCAGCCATGCGACTCGCGCGAGGTCCAGGGGACCACGTTCGCGCCGAAGGCCCGCGGCAGCGCGGCGTGCGATCCGTAATAGGGCGCCTGCACCACCACCCGGTCTCCGGGCGCGACGAGCCAGGACAGCAGGCAGAAGAGCGCCTCCTCGGCGCCAGCGTGGAAGAGCACGTGCTCCTCGCGGAGGGTCGCGTAGAGGCTCGCCACCTTGCGGCGCAGCTCCGGCCGGCCGCGGGTCTCGGTGTAGCCGAGCCATGTGCCGAGCAGGGCCTCGCGGCCGCCCGGCACGAGGGCCAGCAGATCCTCCACGGAGAGCGACTCGGGATCGCTCGACCCGAGGAGCCATCGCGCCGAGAACTCGTGGCGTGCGAACCAGCGCTCGAGGGCGAACGGCTGGAGCTCCATGGCGGGCGCGCTCAGGTCTCGAGGCGGTTCAGCACCTCGTCCCAGAACAGCAGCCTGGGCAGGAGCTCGTCGAGCAGGAAGTCCTCGACGCGCTCGCGCACCTCCCGGGCCTCGGGGTCGAAGGCGAACGAGACGCGGTGGACCTCGCCCCGCGTGGCGCTCGGCGCGACCGTCACGCGGGCGACGAGCTCGCCGTCGGGCAGGGCCAGGCGCGCGCGAAACGGCGTGCCCTCGGGAGGAGCGTCCTCCAGGATGGCGCCGAACCCGGCCGCTCCCATGTCGACCGTGACGGCATGCCGCGGCTTCCCTGGGCCCTCCAAGACGACCGGGAGGGCCCTCTCCACGCGGACCGCCGTCCGCGCCTTCTCGCCGACGGCCAGCCAGGCGTTGTAGCGCTCCAGGGCTCCGCGCATGAGCCGGTCGCGCGACGCGCGGTACCACTCCCGGTCGGCGGGCTCCACGTCCTCGCCTCCCCGGATCCGGGAGTGGAGCATCTCCAGCCTGCCCAGCCACTCGTTGCGGTCCATGGTCCCACCCTCGCCGCGCGAGTATGCCGGCCCGGCTGGCGGCTGGCCAGCGAGGCGCGTACAAGACCGGCATGGCGGCTCGCCGGCCCCCGTGGACGTGCCCTCGCTGCGGCGCGCGGCTCGTCACCCCGCGGATGTGGCACTCCTGCGGCCGGTTCAGGCTGGAGGACCTCTGCGCCCGCTCCTCGCCGGAGGTGCTCGCGCTCGCGCGCCGCTACGTGCGGCTGCTCCGCTCGCTCGGGGACGTGCAGGTGCTGCCGCAGCGGACCCGGCTCGTCTGCGTCGCGCGCGTGCGCTTCGCGGGCATGACCCCGCGGCGCGACCACATCGTGGTCGCGTTCGCGCTCCGCCGCAGGGTGCGGAGCGCGCGGATCGCGCGCATCGAGTCCTACGGGCCCCGCTGGCAGAGCCACCAGGTGCCCGTCCGGCGGCCCGCCGAGCTCGACGCCGAGCTCACCGCCTGGCTCCGCGAGTCGCACGACGTGGTGGGAACGCAGGCGCCGTGGTCCCCGCCGACTCGTCGCGGCCGCCGCGCTCGGGCCGAGCGGAGGTGAACGGTCCTCAGGCGGCCCGGTCGGTGCGGGCCCGGTGCTCGTGCGCGGCGAGGGCGCGCTCGATGCGCCGGTCCGGGACCCACCAGAGGACGGCGACGGCGACGTAGATCGAGATCGCGAGCCAGATGGAGACGTAGGCGAGCGGCACGGCCGCGAGGTAGGCCAGCAATGAGATCTTCCCCTTCCAGTCCGCGCCGAGCGCCGCTGCCAGGCGCGTCTCCGGGCCGTGCAGCGCGAGGAGCGCGCGGGTCAGGAGGAAGTAGGCCGCGCCCGAGAGCAGGAGCACGACGCCGTAGATCGCCACCGGCGTCGGCACTCCGCTCGCGTCGTTCATCCAGGCCGTGGCCACCGGCACGAGCGAAAGCCAGAACAGGAGGTGGACGTTGGCCCACAGGACGCGCCCGTTCACGCGCTCCACCGCGTGCATGAGGTGGTGGTGGTTGTTCCAGTAGATGGCGAGGAACACGAACGAGAGGAGGTAGCTCGCGAGCCTCGGCAGGAGCGGGGCCAGGTCGCGGAGGTCGTGCCCGGCCGGGGGCCGGAGCTCGAGGACCATGATGGTGATGAGGATGGCGATGACGCCGTCGCTGAAGGCCTCGAGCCGGTTCCGGGTCATGGCACGTTCTAGCTAGCGCTCCCGGGCGCGCTCCGCACCTCGTGTTGCGCGCGGCCCCCCCGGCCGACAGGGATGGGCCATGTCGAGCGCCGTCCCGTCCCCGATCCTGCGCATCCTCCCGCTCGCGTTCCCCTGGGAGACGTCCGATCCGTTCCTGTTCTGCGTCCATCACCTGGACCGCTATCCGCGGGGAAACGCGCGCCTCGGGCCCGACGCACCGCTCGACGGGCGCGACCTCGGCCAGGACTTCGCCGGGAAGGACGGCTGGCGCATGTACCACGGGGGCACCGTGCCCGGCTTTCCCGGCCACCCGCACCGGGGCTTCGAGACCGTCACGGTGGTCCGTCGCGGGCTCGTGGACCACCACGACTCGCTGGGTGCCCAGGCGCGTTACGGGCTCGGCGACGTGCAGTGGCTCACCGCCGGCGCCGGCATCCAGCACGCCGAGATGTTCCCGCTCCTCGACCTCGGGCGCCCCAACACGCTCGAGCTCTTCCAGATCTGGCTCAACCTCCCGGCCTCCGACAAGATGGCCGCTCCCCATTTCGCCATGTTCTGGGCGCCGGCGGTCCCGCGGCACGCGGCGCTCGACGGCGAGGGCCGCCTCACCGAGGTGACGGTCATCGCCGGCGCGCTCGGCCCGGCCCGCGCGCCGCATCCGCCGCCTCACTCCTGGGCGGCGCGCCCCGACGCCGACGTGGCGATCTGGACCCTGCGGATGGCGCCCGGCGCGCGCTTCGCCCTGCCGCCCGCCCGGAGCGGCACCACCCGAACGCTCTACTTCTTCGCGGGAAGCGGGCTCACCGTGGCAGGGCGCGAGATCCCCGCGTACCACGGCGTGGAGCTCCGGGCCGAGGGGTCGCCCGAGCTCGTGGCGGGCCCCGACGAGGCGGAGCTCCTGCTCCTGCAGGGGCGGCCGATCGCGGAGCCGGTCGTCCAGTACGGACCGTTCGTCATGAACACGCGGCGCGAGATCGAGCAGGCGTTCCACGACTACCAGCGGACCCGATTCGGCGGGTGGCCCTGGCCGAGCGAGGAGCCGGTGTTCCAGCGCGATCGGGGCCGCTTCGCGCGGCACGTGGACGGCCGGGTCGAGGAGGCGGCGGCAGCGAAGGACTAGACGTCGTTCAGGGCTTCGCGCCCACCCGGCCTCCGCGCTCGACCCAGACGCGCGCCGCGCCGTGCAGGTAGACGAGCCGCCCACCCGCGTCGCCGGCCCTCACGGCGAGGCCGAGCACCCCGACGGTGCCGGCCACCGCGATCGCCGCCACGGTGCGCGCGGCCTGCTCCGACCGGAGGACCTGCGCGACCAACGCGACGACGAGCACCCCGCTCGCCACCACCTCGAGGAGCTCCGCGGCGTCCTCGTGCTCGTCCACCAGGGCCTCGTCCACGACCGTCTCCACGAGGCGCGAGTCGTGCTTCCCCGAGAGGATGGCCGCGCCCCCGCCGAGGACGAGCGCGAGCTGGAGGGCCACCACCACGCTCCAGGCGCGGCGGGGCAGCCAGGCTCGCCACCAGGCGAGGAGGAGGCCCGCGGAGACGAGCGGCATGAGGGCAGCAAGCGCGACGGGGAGGTGGACGATGCGGGGATGAATGGGGAGCATGCGCCTGTTCCATAACCGATCCCCCCGCCCGCGACGACCGCCCACGCGGTCACGGGGGGTCGCACCAGGACTCCCTCCGCGCTAGAGAGGACGACCATGAGACTCCGTCACACCACTCCCCTTGCCGCGCTGCTCGCCCTCGTCCTACCTCGGGCCGTCTTCGCTGCCGAGGTCGGGCAGCCGGCGCCCGACTTCACGCTCCCGGACCTCGACGGCCATGCCCACAGGCTTTCGGATCTCCGCGGCAAGATCGTCGTGCTCGAGTGGTTCAACCCCGGCTGCCCGTACGTGCAGGCGTCGCACACGAGGGGCTCGCTCGTCGGCGCCGCCGACCGGCAGCAGCGGGCGGGCGTGGTGTGGCTGGCGGTGAACTCGGCCGCCCCGGGCAAGCAGGGATACGGCATCGAGAGCAACCGCGAGGCGGCAAAGGCCTGGGGGATCGATCACCCCGTGCTGCTCGACGAGAGCGGGTCCGTGGGCAAGGCCTACGGCGCCACCAACACGCCGCACCTGTTCGTCGTCGCGAAGGACGGCAAGCTCGTCTACAAGGGAGCGGTGGACAACTCCCCCGACGGCGAGCGAGGCTCACCGCAGGGAGGGGCGCTCGTCGAGTACGTGCCCGCCGCCCTCGAGGACCTGGCCGCCGGCCGGCCCGTCCGGACGCCCGAGACGAAGGCCTACGGCTGCAGCGTGAAATATGCGCACTGAGATCGAGAGGGCGACCGCAGCGTTCCTGGCCCTGGCCGCGGCGCTCGCCACCGGCCCGACCGCCGCCGCCGATCCGGCAGGCTCCGCGGCCGCGGTGTCGAACCGCGCGGAGGGCCCGACCTTCGAGGTCCTCCTCGATCCCCCCGCCTCCGCGAAGGCCGGCAAGCCGGCCTCGGCCCGCGTGGTCATCCGCTCCCGCGGGCCCTACCACGTGAACCGCGACTACCCGCTCGCCTTCGACCCCGCCGAGGACGCGAACGCCTGGCCGGCCCGCGACCGCATCCCTCTCACCGCGGGCGAGCACACGCCGTGCGCCGATCAGGCCGGGGAGTCGTGCTCCGTGGCGGCGCCGCTCGCGTTCACTCCGGCCGCGGCCGGCGCGGTCCGGGTCTCGGGCACGGTGCGCTTCAGCGTCTGCAGCGCGGACCGCTGCCTCATCGAGAAGCAGCCGCTCGCGCTGACGGTGACGGCCCGGTAGCCTCCGCGCCCTTCGCCGCCACGCCCGCCATCACGTGCTCCGAGAGCGCGGTGATGGTGAGCGCGGGGTTCACGCCCAGGTTCGAGGGGACGAGCGAGCCGTCGGCGACCCAGAGCCCCTCGTAGCCGAACACTCGCCCCCCGGCGTCGCACACGCCCTTCGCCGGGTCGTCTGCCATGATCGCGCCGCCCAGGATGTGCGCGGTGGAGGAGCGGTTGCCGAGCACCTCCAGGAGCGCGCTCTCCGGCTCGCCGTCCACCTTGCGCGCCAGCCGCGTCGCGATGCGGTTGGCGATGGGCAGGTACGTCGGCGGCGGCGGGCCGCCCGAGAAGTCGGTCACCAGGGCGCGGCCCCAGGGCCGCCAGGCGAGGCGCATGCGCAACCAGCTGCCGACCGGCTGCATGACGAGCACGATGAGCGTCCTCCGTGCCCAGTCCCGGAAGTCGTGGGCCCGGAACATCCTCAGCGGATGGCGCAGCAGGAACGCCACCCATCGCAGCCAGCGCGGCCAGGGCGGCTCGCCGGAGATGAGGTGGGTGACCATCGTGCCCATGAAGTCGTGGCCCTTGCCGTAGCGGACCGCCTCCATGTGCGTGTGCTCGTCCACGTCCACGCCCGAGGTGATGGCGAGGCCGCGGCTGAAGTCTCGGCCGGAACCCCGCACGGACGCGCCCACCAGCGCCTCGCTGTTCGTGCGCACGAAGTCGCCCAGGCGCGGCGAGAGGTCCGGCAGGCTCCCGCGATCCCGGCACTCGAGGAGCAGGCGGGTCGTGCCGATGGCCCCGGCCGAGAAGACGACGCCCTTCACCCTGAGCGTGCGCCGGCGCCGGAGGAACCAGGCGGTGGATCGCTCCAGCGAGACCGCGTAGCCGCCTCCCTCGCTGGCGGGGACCGGGCGGACGTCGGTCACGCGCACCTCGGGGACGATCTCGCAGCCCTCCCGCTCGGCGAGGTGGAGGTAGTTCCGGTCGAGGGTGTTCTTCGCCCCGACGCGGCAGCCGGTCATGCACGCGCCACAGAACGTGCAGCCGGTGCGGGGCGGGCCGCGGCCCCCGAAGTACGGGTCGGGGACCTCCACGCCCGGCTCGCCGGTGAAGACGCTCACGTCGTGCGGGCGGAAGGTGGCGCCTCGCCCGGTCTCCTCCTCGACCGCCTCGCGGAGGAGGAGGTCCGCCTCGAACACGTTCGGCGACGGGACGGCACCGAGCATCCGCCTGGCCTCCGCGTAGTACGGGGCGAGGCGCGCCTTCCAGTCGGCGCCCGACGGCCAGTGCGGATCGGCGTAGGCCTCGTCGGGAGGTTCGGGCAGCGTGTTGGCGTAGACGAGGCTGCCGCCCCCCACGCCCACTCCGTGCAGGATGAAGAGCCCCCTGAGCAGGGTGATCTTCTGGATGCCGAACAGCTTCAGGCCCGGCAACCACATGAACTTGCGCACGTTCCAGTTGGACTCGGGGAAGTCCTCCGGCTTCCAGCGGCGCCCCATCTCCAGCACCGCCACCCGGTGGCCCTTCTCGGTGAGGCGCAGCGCCGAGACGGAGCCGCCGAAACCCGAACCGATCACCGCGAAGTCGTAGTCGAGGTCGGCCACGGGCGGATTGTCACCCCCGGCCGGCCGGGGCGCAACGCCGCCGCGCGGCAAGGCGCACGACCCAAGGGCCCCGCTCGACCCCGACCGGGCCGGGAGCGATCTTCACCAGCGGGAAAGGAGGACTCCCATGGCCAAGGTCGAGAAGCGCGAGATCGCGCCCCGGGAGAAGGGCCTCGCCGCGCTGGGCGAGCCGTTCGCAGCCCTGCCTCGCTGGATGGAGCGCGTGGACGAGATGCTGATGGAGCCCTGGCGTCCGTTCTCGCCGATGCTGCGGTTCGCCGAGGAGCTGACGATCCGGATCCCGCCCATCGACGTGTACGAGGAGGGCGCCGACATCGTCGTCAAGGCGGAGCTGCCCGGCATGCGCAAGGAGGACATCGAGGTGGACGTGAGCGGCGACCTCGTCACGCTCTCGGGGAAGAAGGAGAAGGAGGAGAAGATCGAGCGGAAGGACTACCACCGGCTGGAGCGCGCCACCGGCACGTTCACCCGCTCGGTGCGGCTGCCGGCGGAGGTGGTGCTCGAGAAGGTGACGGCCGTCTTCAAGGACGGCGTCCTCGAGGTCCGTGCGCCCAAGGCGAACGTCGGGAAGCTGACCGCCCGGAAGGTGGACGTCGCCTGAGCTCGAGCGTCCGTGCCGCAGCGGCGGGGCGGACTCCCCTGCCCGGCGGCTCGCCTCGGCGGGGCCCAACGAGTTGGTCCTCGTCGGCTTCCTGGCGGTGCGCGACCCGCCGCGGCCCGCCGCAACCGCCGCGCTGCCATCCGGGGGAGCAACCCGCTCCTCGCCTGGGGCCTGGCGGTGGAGGCGGGTCTCCTCGCCGCCGCCGTCTTCCTGCCGCCGCTCCAGCGGGTGTTCTCCACGGGCCCGCCGCCGGCGGCCGTCTGGCCGCTCCTCGTCCTCGGCCCCCTGGCGTTGCTGGCCGTGGACGAGGTGGTGAAGGCCATCGGACGGCGGCGGGTGATCACGCGGGTCACCGCACGATCTTCAGGTTGAAGTCGCCCGTCCCGAGCGCTCCGTAGAGGCGGATCCAGAGGGCGAGCCAGCTCTCGGTCCCCCGCGACTGGGTGACGTCGCCGAGGTCGATCACCCGCTTCCACCCGAAGTCTCCCTTCAGGATCGCGGTCGCGCGCTCCTTCGCCCCGGCGTCGTTGCCGCAGACGAACACGTCGTGGTCGCCGCCGGCCAGCTTGCCGGGTTCCACCATCAGCACGCAGTTGAGCGTGTTGAGCGTCTTCACCACCTTCGCCTCGGGAAACGCGCGCTGGATCTGCTCGCCCAGCGAGTCGGTGTTGGAGACGAAGAGCGACGGCGGCATGCCCTTCGAGAAGTCGAGCGGGTTGGAGACGTCCAGGAGGAGCTTGCCCTTCAGGTTCGCCGCGCCGGCGGCCTTCAGCGCGGCGAGCGAGCCCTCCCCCTTCGTGCAGTTCCAGACCACCTCGCCGAACGCCGCGGCGTCGGCGAAGCTCCCTTGCGAGGCCCGCGAGCCGGCCTTCTTCGCCCAGGCCGAGGCCTTCTCGCTCGTCGCGTCGCGCGAGCCCATCCTCACCTCGTGACCCTTCTCGACGAGCTTCGTGGCGATGGTCGTGCCGACCATGCCCGTGCCCAAGACTGCATGCTTCATGGGAGCTCCCTCCTCGGTGACGTGACGGGGGAAGCTTGTCGCCAGGACGACGTGAAACAAGACCCTGCGGGGCCGGTGCCCACCTGGCACGGCCGAGGGCGGCGCTACCCCGCCCGCCTGGCCTCGCGGGCGCGGAATCGCTTCCGGCGCACGGCGTCCTCGCGGTCGCGTTCGTCGAGCGCGGCCTCGATGCGCGAGGCCTCGGCCCGGAGGCCCGGCAGGACCAGCTGCTCGAGCGCGTTGATCCGCCGCGAGGTCGCCTGGATCTCCTCGCCGAGCCGGGCGAGGTGCAGCTCGCGCGAGGCGATGCGCAGGAGCACCTCCAGCGCTTCCTCGTGGCGGCGGGCTGCGTCGGCCCCGGCCGTGCTCCAGCTCGTCGGCGCGGAGCCGCGCGCGTCGGCGGCGCGCACGAGGTCGGGCGCGTCCACGGCCGGCGTGGGGACTCCCCAGACCCGCCGCGACGTCACATGGACGGGGATCTCCCGGCCGGCCGCCAGCGCGATCGAGCCGAGCGCCGGCTCGCCGTCGAGCGCCTTCGCGAGGCCCAGCGCCCGCACCGCCTCGCGGAGGACGTCGTCGAGCCGGGCCCGCCCGGCGAGCACCTCCCGCATGAGCTTCCAGGTCTCGCCGGCCAGCACTTCCCGTTTCGCCCGCAGGAGCCGGGCGCCCTTCCCGGCCACGTCGCGGCGCCCGCGCACCTCGAGCAGGCCGGAGCGCGTCGTGGGGGCCCGGCTCACGGCGCCGCCCTCCGCTCGAGATCCGCGCCGGCCGCATGCGCCTCGAGCAGCCTCGCCGGGATGCGGGTGAGCGCCGAGGGCGGGAAGGCGGTGAGGAGCCGCCACCCGGCATCGAGGGTGTCCTCGATGCTGCGGAAGGTGTCGCCCTGGCCGACGAGCTCGCCCTCGAAGCGGTCGGCGAACTCGAGGAGGCGGCGTTCATCGTCGCCCAGGTTGGCAGCGCCGACGATGGCGGCCATGCGCCGCACGTCGCGGCCGCGAGCGTAGAGGGCGTAGAGCTGGTCGGCCACCGGCCGGTGGTCCACGCGCGTCTTGCCCTCTCCCGAACCGAGCGCCATGAGGCGAGAGAGCGAGGGCAGCACGTCCACCGGCGGGTAGACCCCCTTCCGGTCGAGATCGCGCGAGAGGACGATCTGACCCTCGGTGATGTAGCCGGAGAGGTCCGGGATGGGATGGGTGAGGTCGTCGTCCGGCATGGTCAGCACCGGCAGCTGCGTCACCGACCCGGGCTTGCCCTCGATCCGACCCGCCCGCTCGAAGATCGTGGAGAGGTCCGTGTACATGTAGCCCGGGTAACCGCGGCGGCCCGGGACCTCCTCGCGGGCGAGCGCCACCTCGCGGAGCGCTTCGCAGTAGGAGGTGACGTCGGTGAGGATCACCAGGACCTGAAGACCGTGGGTGAAGGCCAGGTGCTCGGCGCAGGTGAGCGCGCAGCGCGGCGTGAGCAGCCTCTCGATGGGCGGATCGTCCGCCCGGTTGAGGAAGACGGCGGTCCGCTCCAGCACGCCGGACTCGCGGAACGCCTCGAGGTAGGAATCGTATTCACGGAAGGGCGCGCCCATGGCCGCGAACACCACCGCGAACCGCTCGGAACCCCGCACCCGCGCCTGGCAGGCGATCTGCGCCGCGAGCCGGTTCGCGGGGAGGCCCGCGCACGAGAAGATGGGCAGCTTCTGGCCGCGCACGAGCGTGTTCATGCCGTCGATGGCCGAGACCCCGGTCTCGATGAAGTCGGACGGCTCGGCCCGGCGCGTGACGTTCATGGCCGAGCCGTGGACGGGCAGGCGGGCCTCCGCGATGGGCGGCGGGAGGCCGTCCACCGGCCGCCCCACGCCGTCGAGCACGCGGCCCAGCATGCCGCGCGCGACGCCCAGGGTGGCCACCTCGCCGGTGAGCGTCACCTCCGCACGGGCCGGCGAGAGCCCCCGTGTGTCCTCCAGCACCTGGACCGCGACCCGTGCGCCCGACAGCTCGATGATCTGGCCGCGGCGCTCCTCGGTGCCGGTCCGGATGAGCACGATCTCGCCCAGGCGGGCTCGAGGCACACCCTCCAGGAACAGGAGGGGCCCCGCGATGGCCTGGGCTCCCCGGATCCTGCGCGTCACGAGGTCCACCGCTCACTCCGCCTCGAGGTGCGAGATGACGTCGGTCATCCACGCGGCCAGCGCCGAGGCCTCCGCGGGCAGGTCGGCCTCCCGCGCGTCCGCAAGCCTGAGGAGCCGCGGCCCGGCTCCGGTGTCCAGCACGGCCCGGAGCGGAACGCCCCCGGCGACCGCGCCGCTGGCGCGTCCGTGGAAGGCGAGGAACGCCTGCAGCATCCGGAACGCCTTCGCCGGGGAGCAGGACGCGTCGGCGGGGTGGTACGCGCTCTGGCGGAGGAAGCCCTCGCGCAGGAGGCGCGCCGACTCCAGCACCAGCCGCTCCGTGTCCTGCAGGGACTCCGTCCCCACGAGCTCCGCCACCTCCACGAGCTCACGCTCGCGCTGGAGGAGCGCCATCGCCTCGTCGCGTAGCGTGCCGAAGCCGTCGCCCGCGTTCCGCTCGAACCACCCGCGCAGGCGCGCCGACTCCAGCGAGTAGGACACGCCCCAGTCGATGGCCGGGAAGTGCCGCCGGTGGGCGAGGTCGGCAGAGAGCGCCCACAGCGCGCCGGTCGCGCGCAGCGAGCACTGCGTGACCGGCTCCGAGAGGTCGCCGCCGGGCGGCGACACCGCGCCCACGATGGTCACCGCCCCTTCCCCGCCCGCCTGCACCTCGGCGCGCCCGGCCCGCTCGTAGAAGCGCGACAGCCGGGAGGCGAGGTACGTGGGGTAGCCCTCCTCGCCCGGCATCTCCTCGAGGCGCGCGGAGATCTCCCGCAAGGCCTCCGCCCAGCGCGACGTGGAGTCGATCATGAGCGCCACCGAGCGGCCCATGTCGCGGAAGTACTCGGCGATGGTGCAGCCCGTGTACATCGAGGCCTCTCGAGCAGCCACCGGCATGTTCGAGGTGTTCACGACGAGGACGGTGCGCGAGAGAAGCGGCCCGCCGGTGCGTGGATCCTGCAGTCGCGGGAACTCGTGGAGGACCTCGGCCATCTCGTTGCCGCGCTCGCCGCAGCCGACGTAGACCACCACGTCGGCCGCCGCCCACTTGGCGAGGCTCTGCTCCAGCACCGTCTTGCCCGTGCCGAACCCGCCGGGGATCATCGCGGTGCCCCCGGCCGAGACCGGGAAGAAGCAGTCCAGCACCCGCTGTCCCGTCAGGAACGGCACGTCCGGCGACAGCCGCCGGCGCACCGGTCGCGGCCGTCTCACCGGCCAGCGGTGCGAGAGGGCCACGGTGGTGCCCCCCTCGAGGTGCAGCGCCGGCTCGTCCACCGTGAGCGGCCCGGGCTCCACCGCGAGGATGCGGCCGGCCAGCCCCGGCGGCGCCAGCACCGGCGTCGCCTCGCCGCGCGAGCGCGCCGTCCCGATCACCTGTCCGGGGGCGAGCTCCTGGCCCACGCGCACCGAGGGCTCGAAGTCCCAGCGCCGCGATCGATCGAGCGCTGGAAGGCGAGCGCCGCGGCCGAGGAAGTCGCCTTGCGTGGCGGCGAGCGCGGGAAGCGGGCGCTGCACGCCGTCGAAGATGCTGCCGAGGAGGCCGGGGCCCAGCTCCACGGTGAGCGGCTGGCCGGTCGCCTCGGCCGGCTCGCCGAGCGCGAGCCCGGCGGTCTCCTCGTACACCTGCAACGTGGCGAGGTCGCCCTCGACGCGGATGACCTCTCCGAGGAGGCGCTCCTCGCCCACCCACACCACCTCGTTGAGCGCAGCCGCCGGGATGCCCCTCGCCACCACGGTGGGACCCGCGATCCGGACGAGCGTGGCGCTCACGGCCGTCCTCCCGCCGCGCCGAGCTTCACGGCGTAGCCGATGGCCCGGCGGATGATGGCGGCCACGTAGGCCTGTCCCTTGCCCTCCTCCGACCAGCGGCGCGGAAGCGCGAAGGGCAGCACCACCGGTGTGCCGCGATCCCTCGTGCGCCGCACCAGCCGGTCCGGGACTGCCTCGAGCACGGACTCCTCCACGGCGAGCACCCCGGCCGAGCGATCGGCGGTGACCCGTCGCCACGCGGCGGGCTCTTCGCCGGGAGCGACGGCCTCGACCTCGGCGCCGGCCAGCCGGAAGCCCAGCGCGTCGCCGGGCCGCACCGCCACCACGAGCCGCGGCGTGCGGCGCCCGGACTCCTGCGATCCCGGCGCGGCGCTCATGGCGGCCCTCCCTCGACGAGCGAGAGGAGCTCGTCGCCCGGGAGGCCGAGCGCGGTGCCGCGCAAGGCCAGGGCGACCCGGCGGACCTCCGCGCGCCGCTCGGCGAGGTAGGCGAGCGGCACCGCCAGCGACAGCGGGCGGGCCCGCGCCTCGCGGTGCAGCGGGCGGAGGAGGACCGCCTCCAGCGTGACCTCGGCGAGCGCCGGGTGCGCGAGCGCGGCAGCCGCGATCTTGAAGGCGCGGGCGAGCGCGTCGCGGATCGCGGAGGGATCGAGGGTGGCGAGCCTGGCGAGGTCGCGCAGGGACAGGCGGCGGCCGCCCGCGAGAAAGGAGGTGGCCGGCGCGGACCCGCCGAGGAGGAGCGTCCGGGCGTTGCGGGCGTCGACCCGGTCCGCGAGGTGGGCGCGGAGGAGGCGTGCGTCCTCCTCGGGGCCGCGCGCCGCCGCGAAGGCCCGGCGGAAGGCGGCCCGATCCGCGGCGAGCTCCACCTCCACGAGGCCCCCCTGGGCGCCCCGCGGGTGACCCACCCAGGGGGTCCATGCGTCGCGGGCCGCGTTCGCCACGGCGCTGCCCGACGCCGCGAGGGTCGCGAGGCCCTCGACCACGGAGGCCGCGCCCGCGGCGGCCCGCAGCGCGGGCGCCGGAAGGCACGGCGTGACCGGGGCCGAGGCGAGCACCTCCTCCGGGCTCGCGCCCAGGAGCAGGCCGCGCACCACGGCCTTCACCGCCTCGGCCTCGTCGAGCCCGATCCAGGCGACGAGCCGCGCCCGGGCCCGCCTCCCCTCGGCGGCAACCACGACCTCCTCGCCCTCCTCCCGCAGCCGACGGCGCAGCGCCGCCTCGATCGCGGAGAGGTCCGGCGGTCCCACCGGGAGCGAGGCGCCCGCGGCGCTGGCGCGGAGCCCGGCCACCTGCGCGTCCGGCGACGGCCGCGCCAGCAGGCCGCGCAGCCCGGCGCCGCCCAGCAGGCGCGCCCGCCGCGCTCCGATCCGCGCATTGACGGCGTCGAGCCTCATCCGCCCTCCGCCGGGAGCGCCGCCGCCAGATCCGGCTCGAGCGCGGCCCAGGCCCGCTCGAGCCGGGCCGCCAGCGTGGCGTCGAGCTCGAGCCGCCCCGCCTCGATTCGGACGCCGCCTCGCCGGACCCTCGCGGCCACGATCCGACCGCGGTCGGCCGCGGCGGGAGCGAGCCGCGCGAGCGCTTCCCGCGCGGCCTCCTCGGCGCCGGGGTCCACCTCGACGGTGAACGGCCCCGCCGGGAGCTCCGGGGCGAGCTCGGCGAGGATGCGCGCGTCCACCTCGGGCCCGCCCGCCGAGGGCAGGGCCGCCAGGGCCTCCTCGCGAACCGCGTCGAGCGCGCTCCGCCGCTCTGCGAGGAGCCTCCGCTCGCGGGCCACCGCGAACCCCTCGCGAGCGGCGCGCAGCCGGGCCTCGGCCGCCGCCTGCTCGCGGCGGACGAGGCCCTCCCGCGCCGTGGCGGCCACCTCCCTCGCCTCGGCCACGGCGCGCTCGGCCTCGACGCGGGCCGCCTCGAGGACCCGCTCCGCCTCGCGGGCAGCCTCCTCCTCGACCACGCGGAGGAGATCGTCGTAGCCGCCCATCGTCACTTTCCGGTGAGGATGAGGACCGCGACGACGAACCCGAGGATGACGATCGTCTCGGGGATGGCGAGCATCACGATCACCGTCCCGCGAACCTCGGGCTTCTCCGCCAGAGCCCCCGCCCCCGCCGCACCGATGCGGGACTGCACCCACGCCGTCGCCATCGCGGCGATGCCGAGCGCGAGCGCCGCGCTCCCCGCCAGCAAGGCCTTGTCCACGGTTTTTCCTCCCTCTCAGGTGGCGCGAGCGAAGGGCCGGAACGGCGAGCCGCCCGCGTCGTAGAACTTCTCGAAGAACTCCACGTAGTGAAGGCGCAGCGAGGCGATGACCGGGCTCACGAGCCCCAGGCTGAAGTTGACCGCGTGTAGCAGCACCGCCAGCGCCACGCCGGCCGCCACCGGGCGCAGCGATCCGGCCACGAGGTTCGCCACCTCGGCGAGCAGCACGGAGGCGAGCCCCAGCGCCATGAGACGCGAGTAGGACAGGATGTTTCCCAGGCCCAGCAGCACGTCGAGCGCGGCGAGCGGCCCCTCGGCGAGCATGGCACCGAGAAGGGCCGCTCCGGCGACCGCGAAGGCCGGCACGAGGACGGACCGGGGCAGGATCCCGGTCGCCGCGCCTGCCGCCGCCGCCAGGGCCGGCACCACGACGAGGCGCCCGAGGCGGGCCATCGCCTCCCGGCGCCTCCCCGCCCTGGCCGCGCTCGTCACGCCCAGCGCCATGCCCACCAGCAGGTGCGCGGTCCCGACGGCGAGCGCCACGGCGAGGAACGCCAGCACCGCCCTGCGCCGGTCGAGCAGGAGCGGATGGAGCCCCAGGTGCGCGCCCAGCTCGCCGAGGGCTTCCCCGAAGGCGAGGCCGAACGCCGCCGCACTCGCCGAGCAGGCGAGGGCGACCGCAGAGAGGTCGCGGCCGAGGGCGCCGCCCAGCCCCCGCACCCGCACGAGGAGCGACGCCGCGATCCCCAGCACGCCGAAGACCACGTCCCCGAGGACGAGCCCGAAGAAGACCGGAAAGAACACCGCCAGCCACGGGGTGGGGTCGACGGATCCGTAGCGCGGCAAGGGCAGGAGCGCGAGCAGACGCTCGAATGGCCGCACCGCGGGGAGGTTCCGGAGCACGACCGGCACCTCCTCCCACAGCTGGCGCGGCGCCGGCTCGGCGAGCACGGACACCCTCGACCCCAGCTCGGCGGCCGCCGCGGCACGCAGGTCCCCCACCCTCTCCGCGGCCATGTAGCCCGCCACCACGAACACGAATCGCGTCTCGCCGCAGCGCTCGGCCGTTCGATCGCGATCGCACGCCTCGGCCGCGGCCCGCGCCGCCTCGGCGAGCGGCGGGCGCACCGAGACAGCCAGCTCGGCGAGCCGTTCGTCCACCTCCGCGATCTCGAGCGGGATGCGCCGGGTGCGCTCGGCAACCTTCACGAGCACGTCGAACACGCCAGGGCCGGTGCAGGAGGCGGGCAGCTTCAGCTCCTCGACGCCCCGCTCGAAGAGCAGCGCCGAGAGGGCGCGACCCTTCGAGCGGGGCACCACGAGGAGAACGCCCATGTGATCCGCGTCGAGAGGGCGCGATACCATCTCGCATGCCTCGCCGGCGATGCGGCGCATCTCGCCGCCGAGGAGCGCCAGGGCCTCCGGATCGTCCGTGAGGACGAGCCCGTGTATCTCGGGCTCGAGCGCGGGATCCAGGCCGTGGTGGAGCGGGGCGAGCGCCACGATGAGCCGCCCGAACCTCTCCGCGGCCTCCCGCTCCTCGACGAGCGCCACCCGCCGCGCGGTGAGCTCGGACAGCGCCTCCTCGACGCCGTCCAGCCAGCCGCCGAGCGCCGCGCTGCCGGCGGGCGGGAGCTGTCTTCCAGCCGGCACGCGAGCACCCTGCACGTGGGGCAGGCGCTCGAGCAGCGACTCGGCCCGGGAACGCTGGGCCTCGAGGCGCGCCTCCTCCTCGA
>Ga0335085_10004048_pt1 | contig 24671 bp, 21 predicted proteins | sample Lox_Sample_45_FD_206712 | JGI IMG/M metagenome (GOLD analysis project Ga0335085, IMG submission 206712) | Soil microbial communities from Loxahatchee National Wildlife Refuge, Florida, United States - Lox_Sample_4.5 | ecosystem: Environmental > Terrestrial > Soil > Wetlands | place: USA...
CTCACCATCAAGAAGCGCGGCAAGAGCTTGCCCGCTTTGTCTGCAAGCGGGAAATACCTTTGGTGCTGCTTCATGGAAAGCTCCAGGCACTCCTGCGGCAATTCCAGAAACGACTTGTCAAAGGCACCTGAGTAAACCACCGGCCACTCAACAAGCGCAGTGACCTCGTCCAGCAGTGCATCATCTGAGACGGTTTTTCCGTCGGCAGCTTTCTTCTCCAACTCGGCGCAAATGCGCTCTTTACGCTTGGCGAAGGATGCGATTACCGAACCTTTTTCTTCAAGCACGGCTTCGTATTGATCGGCGCAGGGAATTTTAATTTTGCCACTACTCAGAAAACGGTGTCCCAGTGTGTAATTACGGCTTTCAAGGCCCCAAATTTTGCCTCCGATAATGCGCCTGCCGTGCATCATCACCAGTCCATGAATAGGACGCGCGAACAGCGTTTCGCAATTGCCCCAGCGCATTAGCTTCTGAACGGGTAGCACCTTCAGCGCTTCCTCAACCTTTTGTGCGAGGACATCGTCCAGCACTGCACCGGCTCTCATGTAACTTGCGAGCCACTTTTCTCCATCCGACGTTGGAATCTTCTCCAACAAATCGACGGGAACGCCCAATTTTCTCGCAAATCCTTTGGCTGCTTCCACGCCGGCGCTTACCAATGGACCGGATGTTTTGCCGGATAGATCACTTGCCTGGTTGAGCACACCTTTAATCAATACTGCAAGACGTCTTGGCGTCGCGAAGCATTGCGGGTTAGCTACAAATGGGCGAGGCAACAGGTTAACCCCTTCTAGGCCCGCGGCAAGTGCATCACGAAACTTCTCGGCTAATCGCTGCTGCGACTTCGGCGGCAACTCTTCGGTGAAGAGCTCGACCAGAAGACTCTGCGCCCCGGTATTTTTTACTGCCCTCTTTTTTGGCATCGTCTAAGCCCGGGCTCTCTTTTTCGTCGCTTGTGGCTGCTTCTGCATCGGGAAGCCGAGCTTCTCGCGCGATTCGTAATACGCTTGCGCCACCAAACGGGCGAGTGCGCGAACGCGGGCGATGTAAGCTGCTCGCTCCGTGACCGAAATCGCGCCCCGCGCATCCAGCAAGTTGAAGGCATGCGAGCACTTGAGCATCATTTCATACGCAGGGAGCACGCAATGGGCCTCGATCAGCCGTTTCGCTTCAGCCTCGAACTGGCCGAAATGCTGGAACAGCATCTCGGTATTGGCGAGTTCAAAGTTGTATTTTGACTGCTCGACTTCATTCTGGTGGTAGATGCTGCCGTAAGTAATGCCATCTACCCAGATGAGATCGAACACGCTTTCCTTGTCCTGGAGATGCATCGCGAGCCGCTCGAGTCCATAGGTGAGCTCGCCCAGCACCGGCTTGCAATCGAGTCCACCGACCTGCTGAAAGTAAGTGAACTGCGTAATCTCCATTCCGTTGAGCCATACTTCCCAGCCGAGTCCCGCTGCACCGAGCGTAGGCGACTCCCAATCGTCCTCGACGAAACGGATATCGTTCTTTTTGGGATTAATGCCGAGTGCCACAAGCGATTTTAGATAGAAATCTTGGATATCATCGGGCGAGGGTTTCAGAACGACTTGGTACTGGTAGTAATGCTGCAAACGGTTTGGATTATCGCCGTAACGGCCGTCCTTGGGCCTGCGCGATGGCTGCACATATGCAGCTTTCCACGGCTCCGGCCCTATCGCTCGCAAAAAAGTAGCGGTGTGGAACGTGCCGGCGCCGACTTCCATATCATAAGGCTGCAATAGGACACAACCCTGTTTGTCCCAGTATTGCTGCAACTTCAAGATGATTTGCTGGAAAGTGATCATGCAAGGCAAAACCCGCGCGGTTAGCGGATTTTACTGGTTTTAACGGACTCGAGAAAGCAAACGGCGCGAACGCAAGAGATACGAGGCAATTGCCAGCACGCAGATCAGCAGCACTGCATCATTACCCCAAATCACATATGGCGTAGCACCGGAATATCCCTGCACCTCTCCTTGCAGCGTTGCGGTAGTGAACAGCGGCAATCGGCTCAAAACTTTTCCTCGAGCATTAATTATCGCTGTCACCCCCGTATTGGTGGAGCGAACCATGTAGCGGCCGGTTTCCAGAGCCCGTGTTTGCGAAATTTGCAAGTGCTGCCGGGGCGCGATTGATTTCCCGAACCACGCATCGTTGCTGAAGTTGGCCAACAGAGTCGCTCGCGGCAACTGGCGAATGACCTCCTCACCGAAGGCATCTTCGTAGCAAATATTCACCGCCACTTTCTGGCCCGCCACGTTGAGCGGCCGCTGGTCTGGGCTGCCCCGCGAAAAATCGAGCAGCGGGATTCGCAGCACATCCAGCAGCCAGCCGAAAACCGGACGCAACGGGATGAATTCGCCGAACGGCACCAAATGTGACTTTCGGTACGTTTGCGTGGGCGAACTGCCAAAACTCAGTACGCTGTTGTAGTAATGGTCCTCATCGGTGCGCTCGGGCAAGCCGATCAACACATCGCCATCAAGTTTCTTCGCATGTGCTGCGAGCTTTTCCAGATAAATTTTGGGCACATCACGGTAAAACAGCGGGAACGCTGTTTCCGGTAGGACGATGAGGCGCCCGGTGCTTTCGTCGACCAGTCTGCGATAGGTTTCCAGCGTATCGACCAGCTGGTCCTCGCGCCATTTTATTTCTTGCGGAATATTGCCTTGTAACAGGCTTACTTCAAGTGTGCCGCCGCTAGGTTGCGTCCACTCGACTTGCTTGAGACCAAAACCCGCGAGCCATATTGCAGCGAGCAATAATGCGGATCTTTTCCTGAGCGCGCGTTCCGCGACCATAAGGTAAAGTAACCCAGCGCTCAGCGCGCAAAAATACGATATCCCGAATACACCGAGTACAGGCGCATAGCCCGCAAGCGGGCTCGATGGAACCTGGGAGTAACCCATGGTGAGCCATGGAAAGCCGGTAAAAGCCCAGCTCCGGACCCATTCCAGTAATACCCAGATTGCGGGAAACAGCAAAAGATTCTTTGACACCGGCGACGCCTTTATCGGAGCAAGACATGCGCCGGCCAGAGCGGGATATAAAGCGAGAATGGCGCAAAATAAAAAGGTTGCGATTGCTGCGAGCCAAACTGGCAGGGCGCCGTAATCATGCAGACTGATATAGACCCAGCTGGTACCGAACCCGAAAACACCCAAGCCGAAGGAGAACCCAACGACGAACGCGGCCAAGCGCTGGTTCTGTTCTTTCCATAAATAAAGAAGCAGTGCCAGCGAGACTACCGGGAGCGGAAACAGATAAAAAGGCGCAAACCCCAAAACCCCAACTGCGCCCAATGCGAATCCGACAATTGCTTTCCCGGGCACAGACTGGGGAAGCTGGAAATTCAACGCTTAGTCCTTGGTCGCGGCAGGGTTGGATGTGGCAGCGCTCAGCTTTTGCACCAACAGGTAATGAATCCTGCGGCTGTCGGCGCGCAGCACCCGAAAGTCTAGGTTGTCTATGTTGATATGGTCGCCGCGTTTTGGCAGGCGGCCAAAACGGCTAATCACCAGGCCACCAATGGTATCGTGTTCTTCGTCACTAAGCTTGGATCCGAGGGCGGCGTTGAAATCGGCGATCTCGGTCACCGCCTTGACGCGGAAGCGGCCGCTTCGCTCCTGGATAATGTTGTCCTCGGTCTCGTCAAAGTCGTACTCATCCTCGATTTCGCCGACGATCTGCTCCAACACATCTTCAATCGTTACCAGCCCCGCAACACCACCGTATTCATCCGCGACGATGGCGATGTGGTTACGGTTGCTTCGGAAATCCTTAAGCAGAACGTTTAGGCGTTTGGATTCGGGGACAAACACTGCCGGCCGCAACATCTCGCGTACGTTGAATTCCTTTTCCGCATAATAGCGCAGCAAATCCTTGGCGAGCAGAATACCGACGACATCGTCCTTGTTTTCGCCGATGACCGGGAACCGGGAGTGGGCGGTTTCAATTACGAACGGGATAAATTTCTCGGGGGGATCGCTGATATCTATGATGTCCATCTGCGAGCGCGGAATCATGATGTCGCGCACTTGCATTTCCGAGACCTGCATGACGCCCTCTATCATGGAGAGTGCGTCGGCATCCAGCAGGTTACGTTCGTATGCAGAACGCAGCAGCTCAACCAGCTGCTGCCGGTCTTCCGGCTCGCGCATCAGGAGCGCGCCGAGGCGCTCAAGCAATTTCGGTTTTGTGACTTCGTTCATGCCAGCACCGCTAACGTCTCAATCCTGCCGCCCATAGGGATCGGGAAATCCCAGTCCGGAGATGATTTGTGCCTCCATTTTTTCCATTCTCTGCGCCTCGGTTTTACGATGATGGTCATAGCCTTGCAGGTGCAGTACACCGTGCACTACAAGATGTGCGTAGCGCGCTTTCACGCTGACGCCATGCTCGCGCGCCGCGCGCTTAACCACCGGCGCGCACAGCGCGATATCGCCTGAAAGCGGCCGCCGGGCGGCGTAGGTAAAGGTCAATACGTCGGTCGCGTAATCCCTGCCGAGGAAATCCCGGTTGAGCGCCCGGCCTTCTTTTTCGCCGACAATGCGCAGGGTGATTTGCGCCGGTTGCTTGAGTGCCGCTAGGGTCCATTTGCGCAATTGCCGCCGGCTGGGAAGGTTATCACCGCGCACCGCATATTGCACCGCCAGATCGAGATCGTTTTTGGATTTTGCCTTCATTCGTTCTTTTTTTCGTGTTCCTCGTAGGCGTTGACGATCTTTTGGACAAGCGGATGCCGCACCACGTCCTCGGACAGGAAAAAAGTAAACGCGATCCCGCGCACCTTTTCGAGAACCTGTCGCGCTTCCACCAACCCGCTTTTCTGCCCGCGCCCCAGATCAATTTGCGTGACGTCCCCGGTAATCACGGCCTTGGTGCCGAAGCCAATCCGGGTCAGAAACATTTTCATCTGCTCGGGGGTGGTATTCTGCGCTTCGTCGAGAATGATAAATGAGTGATTAAGCGTGCGCCCGCGCATGTAGGCCAAAGGTGCGATTTCGATGGCTCCGCGCTCAAACAGCTTGCCGACTTTTTCGAATCCCATAAGGTCATAGAGCGCGTCGTACAGCGGTCGCAGATACGGGTCCACTTTTTGAGCCATGTCGCCAGGCAGAAACCCAAGGCGTTCGCCGGCTTCGACTGCAGGGCGCACCAGAACAATGCGCTTTACCGTATCGCGCTCTAATGCGTCTGCCGCGGAAGCGACCGCCAGGAAGGTTTTGCCGGTTCCTGCCGGGCCGATACTAAAAGTGATATCGTATTCCTGCATCTGGCGCAAATACTGGACTTGCCGCGGAGTTCTGCCATGCAAATCCTGACGCCGGGTAAGCAGCACGGGCACCTCTTCGTTCCGAGCTAGGGCGATGTTTGGGTTGGTTACTTCGATCAGCCCAAGCTGGACTTCCTCAAGGGAGAGGTTTTGCGTCGCTTTGCCGTAAAAACTCTGCAGTGCTTCGGCCGCAAGACGCGTTTGTTTCGGGTTGCCGTGTAGCGAGAAATTTTCGCCGTGCCTTGCAATGCTCACGTCCAGCGCCGCTTCAATCTGCTTCAAGTTTTCGTCCAGCGTCCCGCACAGGTTGGACAGGCGCTGATTGTCCACCGGGGTAAAAGAGATTGTGACGGACTGCGATTTCAACGTTTAATTTACAACAACATCGCCGCGCAGCGAATGACGCAGTGCCGCGGTGATGGTGACATCCGCAAAACTTCCGATCAAGCTGTGCTGACCCGCAAAATTGACCACACGGTTATTCTCAGTGCGGCCGGACAACTCATGCTGATTTTTCTTCGAGTGCCCATCGACCAGCACACGCTGCGTCGTGCCGACCATGCTGCGGCTATTCGCCTGTGCCAAGGCCTCAATTTTTTCCTGCAAACGCGCCAAGCGCGCAAGCTTTGTTTCCTCCGCCACCTGCTCCGGCAATTCTGCTGCCGGCGTACCGGGACGCGGGCTGTAGGCAAAGCTGAAACTGGAATCAAAACCCACTTCATCCACCAGCTTCAAAGTGGCGGTGAAGTCGTCTTCGGTCTCGCCGGGAAAACCCACAATGAAATCCGATGATAGAGAAATCTGCGGGCGCACTTTGCGCAGTCTGCGGACGATGGATTTGTATTCGAGCACCGTGTAGCCGCGCTTCATTGCCGCGAGGATGCGATCTGATCCGGTTTGCACCGGCAGATGCACGTGACTCGCCAGCTTGGCAATCCTGCCGTAGGCGTGGATCAGCCGTTGGGTGAATTCCAGCGGGTGCGAGGTGGTATAGCGCAGGCGTTCGATTCCCGGGATTTCAGCGAGATATTCCAGCAGAAGCGCTAAATCGGCGATTTCACCGTCGCTCATCATACCGCGGTACGCATTTACATTCTGCCCTAAGAGCGTGATTTCTTTAACACCGTGCACAGCCAGCTCCGCCACTTCCGCAAGCACGTCGTCAAACGGACGCGATACTTCTTCGCCGCGAGTGTAGGGCACGACACAGAAACTGCAATATTTACTGCAACCTTCCATAATGGAAACAAAAGCGCGTGGCCCCTCAGTCCTGGCGGCCGGCAAATGATCAAATTTCTCGATTTCAGGAAACGAAATGTCGATCTGCGGCTTGCCGGTCAAGCGCCGTTCGTCCAGCAACCGCGGAAGGCGGTGCAACGTCTGAGGGCCGAACACCACATCCACATAGGGCGCGCGTCTGACGATTGCAGCGCCCTCCTGGCTAGCAACACAGCCGCCGACCCCGATCAGCAGTTCCGGATTGCGCTGTTTAAGATGCTTCCAGCGCCCCAGGTAGTGAAACACCTTTTCCTGCGCCTTTTCGCGCACTGAGCACGTATTAAGAAGAATCACATCCGCATTTTCCGGTTGCGGGGTTGTTTCCAGGCCTTGCGTTGCAAGCAGTATCTCCGCCATTTTCGCGGAGTCATACTCGTTCATCTGGCAGCCGAAGGTTTTGATATAAAGTTTTTTTGCCACGCCGTTGCCTTATTTATTCAAATTCGCGACTTCTTCGGGCGTCAATATCCACATCTCGTGAAGATCTCCGTTACTGTCGACGCTATAAAGCACGGTGGCTTTACGCGGCAGGTAATTGGGTAAAATGATGCGGTTATTTTGATCGAAAATCAGCGAGCCCGGAGCAAGATGAAGCTTTTTGTCTCCAATAATCACATAGGGATAGCTGCTCGCGGTAAGTTCGCCCAAAACACCGTTCTGAGGCAGGAGGCGTCCGGCTAAAGCGCAAAGCTGGAATGCAAGCAATAAAGCTGCGCCAAGCAAGATTCTATAGAACGCTCGTTTTGCTATCAATCGGACCGAACTTTCAGTGCCAAAGGCATTGATTCATGGTAATTGGTGGCGAATCAGGGATTTGAACCCCGGACCAAAGGATTATGATTCCTCTGCTCTAACCACTGAGCTAATTCGCCAGACTGAAACCAAGTATTTTCTTAGTCCGGGTTGCAATTTGTCAAGATTAATAAAGGCTTGTGAAACGTCGGTGAATCCAAGAGCGTTGCGTTAGTGAACCCAAGAGCGCTGCGGAGACTCATGATAACATGCAGTTTGACCTTATATATATAGCGTCTGACTTCGGAGGCGAAACTCTTTGTTCGATGTAGTTATTGCGGGCGCTGGCTTGGTAGGCGCGAGCTTCGCGTTATCTTTAAAGAATAGCGGCCTGCGACTCGCGCTGCTTGAAACGCACGAACCCGCTTGCGGCGACCAGCCCGACTGGGATAACCGGATTTATGCGTTGAGTCCCGGAACGGCCGCATTTCTTGGTGATTGCGGGGTGTGGCCGCTCCTCGACCACGCCCGGATTACGCCGATAACCGAAATGCGGGTGTATGGAGATGACGGATCGTCGCGACTTGACTTCAGTGCTTATGATTGTGGCTTGCCCGAACTTGCCTTCACCGCGGAAAACCGACTGTTGCAACAGGTGATGTGGCGGCAGCTCGGGTCCCAGCAAAATTTAACTCTGATGTGTCCCAGAGATTATGAAGCGGTCGAATGGGGAGCCGGACAGGTTTCGCTGCGCCTTAAAGATGGATCGCGCATAGATTCAAAACTTCTGGTGGGCGCCGATGGCGGCGATTCCTTGGTGCGCGAGCAAGCCGGCATAAACGCAACGCTGCACCCATATCGACAGCTCGCCGTGGTCGCAAATTTTGAGGCTGAAAAACCACATCGTAATGTGGCCTCACAATGGTTCCGGCAGGACGGAGTGCTGGCCTATCTACCCCTCGCCGATAAACGCATTTCAATCGTATGGTCTACCGGCGAAGAACATGCACAAAGGCTGCTGGCAATGAAACAAGAACAATTCTGCGATGAGGTCGCGCAAGCCGGAGGCCGCATACTGGGTGATCTGCACGTCATCACGCCACGCGCCGGATTCCCGCTGAAGTTGCTGCGAGTCGAGCGCCTGGTCAGCCCTCGCGTGGCACTGATTGGAGATGCAGCCCATGTTGTGCATCCGCTTGCCGGTCAGGGCGTCAATCTCGGTTTTCAGGACGCGCGCGTGCTGGGCGAAACGCTATTGCACCGCGGCGCGCAACCGGATTGCGGCGACTACCATTTGCTGCGGCGTTATCAACGGGCGCGACGAGAGGATATCCTGGCAATGCAGCTCACCACGCACGGGCTACAGCGCCTTTTTAGCAATCCTTGGCTCTCCGGCTTGCGCAATTTCGGCTTGAGGCTGACCAACGGCGCGCCAAAAATAAAAGGCGTTTTAGTGCAACGTGCCTTGAATTAGATGGTCGAATTGCTTAAGCTCCGTTCTACAGAACCTATCATGCTGAATATGCGAATGTTGCGGAAAACCTGCGTGCTGCTCGCGCTGCTATGTTTTGCCGGTACAGCAGCGGCTGATGAGACGTCAGTAAGGAAGGCAGTGCAGGATAAATTTCCGCAATCCAAAATCGAGAGCGTGACGAAGACGCCTTACTTTGGCCTTTACGAAGTGTACATCGACAAGGAGCTGTTCTACACCGACGATAAACTCGATTATTTCATCCTCGGCAGCATATACGATGGGAAAACCCTCGAAAACCTGTCAGCAGAACGCATGAGAAAGCTCAACGCAATCAAGTTTGATTCGCTGCCACTGGACATGGCCATCAAGATTGTAAAAGGGAACGGCAAGCGCAAGCTCGCGATTTTTTCGGACCCTTTATGCCCTTTTTGCCAAAGGCTGGAACACAGCATGACAAATGTCACCGACGTGACTATTTACACTTTCCTCTATCCGATTGAATCCCTGCATCCGGGTGCGACGCAAAAAGCCAAGGCGATCTGGTGCTCGCAAGATCGCGTCAAGGCCTGGAACGATTTCATGCTGAAACGCGTCGGGCCCGATGCTCAGCCGAACTGCGACACGCCAGTGGAGAAAATCGTGGAATATGGGCAAAGCAAGGGTTTTAAAGGCACACCGACTCTGATATTTGCTGATGGCGAAGTAATTCCGGGCGCAGTTCCCGCCGCGCAGTTGGAGCAGATGCTGAATCATTTCAGTGCAGATTAAGCTGGCTAATTGGGTTTGAGGTCGTAGTCCTTCGGCAGCAAAACCCACATCCTGCCAGGTTGTTTCATTTTACCCGCCTGATTAGCGGCGTCTTCGCCAAAACCCCAGAAAAAATCAGCGCGCACGCCGCCGTTAATGGCACCGCCTCTGTCCTGTGCCATCATCAAGCGGTTTAACGGCTTATCACTGTTAGGCCAGGTGGTGGCAAGGTAAACCGGCGAACCTTGCGGGATTGCACGCGGGTCGATTGCCAAGCTGCGCCCTGCCGTGAGCGGTACGCCCAAGGAGCCGATCGGCCCGGGCAGATCGTTCGGCAATATCCTGAAAAACACATAACTGGGATTCTCGTTTAAAAGCATGGTCAGTCGCTCCGGGTTTTGGATAGCCCAGTTTTTGATTCCCTGCATCGAGGCCTTTTCCAGCGGCAGTTCGCCGCGCTCCACCAACATTCTGCCGATGGATTTATAGGGATAGCCGTTTTGCTCCGCGTAACCTATATGAAGGGTTTCTCCCGTATCCAGCTTAATCCGGCCCGATCCTTGGATTTGCAGAAAGAACAGTTCTACCGGGTCATCCACCCATAGCAGTTCGCGTCCTTTAAGCGCCGGCTCGCCTTCCTCGATTTCAGCGCGGCTGTAATATGGAACTACTTTTTTCCCGACGATCCGGCCACGCAGGCGCAGGTTTTTGAGTTCCGGGTAGACATCGCTCATGTCCACTACCAGCAAGTCGTCTGGCACACCGTAAATTGGATATCGGAATCGTTTCGACGGCGTCCGGCTCCCATGCAGCAGCGGCTCGTAATAGCCGGTAACCAAACCTTGGTCGCTGCCATCGGCGTTTACCACTTGGTAAGGGGTGAAATTCGTTTCGAAAAAGAGGCGCAGGCTTTGGTTATCCTTGTGTTCGTAAAATTCTGCGGTCAAGCACACCGGCTGCCAAGGCGTCTGGTTTACCAGCACGCTGCAGCTTTGCAGAAACGCATCCCAACTTTGCGCCAGATTGTCGTCCGTCCAGCCGGGCATTGCATCCCAACTGCTCGCCTCAAGCTTGGGAGCAGGCGGTATAGGAGGTATAACGGCGGCTGGAGGAACGACAACCGGTGGCGGGGGTTTTTGCAAAGTGGTACACGCGGTCAGCATTACTCCTGCTGCGAGCAGACAAATTCCTATTTGGCGTTGCATCAGTTTGTTGGTTGAAGTAATAAGCTAACTTTAATGAAGTATAACAAATGATAAATAGACCGGTTGCTATTAGAGGCGGGTACACCGCTTCTAGTTCTTATTCTTATCCTATAGTGGACTTGGCCGGGCGGAGGCAGCAAGGACGACGAGCGTTAATCCGGCGATCGGCTTTGCTGGCGGCGTTCGTTATTTTTTCACAACGCGCCCGGTTACCGCGTCGTGGAACGGCGCGAGCAGCGTGAAGCCGTACCGTAGCGATACGAATTAATGCAAGACGCGTGGAATACTCAATGCGAATTCGGGAATGGGTGCATTAAAGCTTACGCCGTCCTCGGCGACCATTTGGTAACTCCCGCTCATCGTCCCGACCTGAGTGGCGATAGCTGCACCGCTGGTGTATTCGAAACTCTCGTTGGGCTTCAAAAACGGCTGCTCGCCGACGACGCCAAGTCCACGCACTTCCTGTATCCGGTTTTCCGAGTCAGTGATGATCCAGTGTCTGCTGATAAGTTGCGCTCCAACGTTGCCGGTATTGGTGATCGTGATGGTGTAAGCGAAAACAAATCGCCCGTTCTCAACGTCGGATTGTTCCGGAATGAAATTAGTACGCGCGGAAACTGTGATTTCGTATTTTTTGCTGTTTCCCATGCGACCATTTTATGCCAAGTGACAGGAAGAAACTACCTGTATGAGCCTATGGATAAGAGGTAAAATGCATTTTTGGCTTGGCGCACGACAGGTTACATGTATCGAATCGCTCCCAGCATACTTTCCGCGAACTTCGCGAACCTTGGCGAAGAAGTAATTAGCGTGATTGCTGCCGGAGCCGACCTGATTCATTTCGATGTGATGGACAATCATTATGTACCGAATCTTACCATTGGGCCGCTGGTGTGCGAGGCGCTGCGCCCGCTTACCACGGTGCCTATTGACGCGCACCTGATGATTAAGCCCGTAGACCGCATCATTCCCGATTTCGCCAAGGCGGGGGCCGACATAATTTCCTTCCATCCGGAAGCCACCGAACACATTGACCGCACCATCGGGTTTATCAAGGAACATGGGTGCAAAGCGGGACTGGTATTCAACCCAGCAACGCCCCTGGATTACCTTGACTACGTGCTGGACAAGCTTGATCTGGTGCTCATCATGTCGGTGAACCCAGGCTTTGGCGGGCAGAAGTTTATCCCTGAGGCGCTCAAAAAGCTGCAACGCGTGAGGAGGATGATCGATGAAAGCAAGCGCGATATCTGGCTGGAAGTGGATGGTGGGGTAAAAGTGAACAACATCGCGCAAATCGCGCGCGCCGGCGCAGATACCTTTGTTTCGGGTTCGGGCATATTCGGGGCCAAGGATTACCAGGCTACCATCGGCGCGATGCGCGCGGAGCTTGCCAAGATTTGAGTAGTGCAGAAATGAAGTATTCCCGCGAGGCTCAAGCGTCAAGGATTTCCCGTTGCTGGTGAAAGCGGTGGCGTTCGATCTCGACGGCACGCTTCTTGAAACCGCTGCCGACCTGGCTGCTGCGGCGAACGCCATGTTGCGCGAGCTCGAACTTCCGGTACTGGGCGAAAATAAAATAAAAGGCTTTATCGGCGGTGGAATCACCAATTTGGTGAAACGCACGCTCGCGGCAAGTCTTGCGGATGAACCCGACTTGCAAGTTCTCGAACGTGCGGTCCCGATTTACGAAAAACATTACGCAACGGGAATGCTTAATCACACACGCCCGTTTCCGGGGGTAATGGAAGGCCTCAAAACGATGCGCGCACTAGGCCTGCATCTGACTTGCGTGACCAACAAAGCCGAGCGTTTCGCATGGCCGCTTCTGCGCGCGACCGGGCTTTTGGATTTTTTCGATCTGCTGATTTGCGGCGACAGCTTGCCGAAGAAAAAACCCGATCCGCTGCCGTTGCAGCACGCGTGCAAGTATTTTGGGATCGAGCCCGCGGAGCTGCTGTTAATCGGTGACTCGTCACTTGACATGCAAGCCGCGCGTGCTGCGGGGTGCCGCATCTTTTGTGTGCCCTACGGCTATAACCAGGGTCTGGGCGTGCATGAACTGGATTGTGATGCTATAGTAGCGACCCTGCACGAAGCCGCAAAACTGTTACAAACAGAACCCTGGATCAAGACGTGAACTTCACGGAAATTAGAAGATGGGCGATGGAGACCGCGCGCGCCTGGCGTTCGTGGCGCATTGCTTTGTGGCGCTGAAACGCGCTTTTCCATCTTTTCGTTTTTTACTTTTTTCCGGAGTGGTTCATGACTGAAACCGAATTCAAGGCCTACACTGCACAGGGTTTCAACCGCGTGCCGCTGGTGCTGGAAACTTTCGCCGATCTCGATACCCCCCTGTCGGTCTATCTCAAGCTCGCCAATCTGCCGTATTCCTATTTGCTGGAATCCGTGGTCGGCGGCGAACGTTTCGGTCGCTATTCGTTTATCGGACTTGCGGCGGATCGCCGTATCGAAGTGCGCGGGAAATTGCTCAGTGAATATCGCGGCGACAAGCTGCTGCAAAAAATCGAATCACCTGACCCGTTGGCGGCGATTCAGGACGTGCAAAAACGCATTAAAGCGGCTTGGTTGCCGGGGCTTCCGCGTTTTTGTGGGGGATTGGTCGGCTATTTTGCCTACGATGCCGTGCGCCTTGTCGAGTCAAAACTCGCGGCAACAGTTAAGCCCGATGCATTGGATACCCCGGACATTCTCTTGTTGTTCTCGGAGCAGCTCGCGGTGGTGGATAATCTCAGCGGTAAATTGTTTCTGGTCGTGTTTGCCGATCCCGGCGAGAGCGGCGCCTACGCGCGTGGACAGCAGCGCCTGAAGGAACTCCTGCAAGCCTTGCGCCGCCCCGTGCTAATTCCGGACCAGGTGAACGGCAGACCGGCGCAGGTGCGCACTGAATTCACGGAAGGCGCATTCATGCGGGCGGTGGAGCGCGCCAAACGCTATATATACGACGGTGACATCATGCAAGTGGTACTGAGCCAACGCATGAGCCACCCATTCTATGCCTCGCCGCTTTCCCTTTACCGCGCGTTGCGCGCGCTCAATCCGTCTCCCTACATGTTTTACTTTGACTTGGGCGAGTTTCATGTGGTGGGCGCTTCTCCTGAAATCCTGGTGCGTCTAGAACAGGGCACAGTCACCCTACGGCCTATTGCGGGCACCCGACCGCGCGGCGAATCGCGCGCCGAAGATGAAAAACTTGCGCAGGAATTGCTCGCCGATCCTAAAGAACGCGCCGAGCACCTCATGCTTATGGATCTGGGTCGCAATGACGTCGGGCGGGTGGCGCAGACGGGTACGGTACGCGTTACTGAAAACATGACGATTGAAAACTACTCGCACGTCATGCATATCGTCTCCAATGTCGAAGGCAAACTTAAGGCTGGACTCAGTGCGATGGATGTTTTCAAGGCGACTTTTCCTGCAGGTACGGTAACCGGTGCTCCCAAGGTGCGATCCATGGAAATCATAGACGAGCTGGAGCCCGTCAAGCGTGGCATCTACGCCGGCGCCGTGGGTTACCTTGGTTTTAACGGTGACATGGACCTGGCCATTGCCATACGCACCGCTGTTATTAAAAATCAGACTTTATATGTGCAGGCGGGCGCCGGCATCGTTGCCGATTCGGTGCCGGCCAGCGAATGGCAGGAAACGTGCAATAAGGCCAAGGCGGTATTGCGCGCAGCAGAAATGGCGCAAGCGGGACTGGACAGTAAAATTGATTGAAAATGCTGCACCGCGGAGGACCTAGTCGAAGCCGGGAGCACCTTTGCCGTGTGCCGCATGTGCGCCAGCCAGAATTTTCGAAACCCGCAACAAGACGTATTCCAGCCGATAGATAATGTTAGTGCAAGCGCGCGCTGTCGGATTGGACGCAGTCTGGCTTCCAAATCGGCCGTGGACGTGCATTCTATGATTTCGCTGGACGTGAGCGATGGACAAGCGCCGCAGGCAGAAGCAACACGGCGGTAAGCAGGCACATGATCTCTCCGAGTACCGCAACCATCCCAAAGGAGAAGAGGGCTTGATTTCTCGCGGCAAGCAGCGATCCGTAGCCGAGAATGGTCGTGAAAGAGCAGAGCGCTACTGCGCCACCGGTCTTGCTCACAAATGCAGTCACGTCCGAAGGATTCTCGCGGTATCGCTGCAGCACATTGATGGCGTACTCAGCACCAATGCCGAAAGTAATCGGAAACGCCATGAAGTTTAGAAAGTTGATCCGTATATCAAGCGCGATAACGGCACCAGCGAGCAACGTGATACCGGCGAGCAGCGACACCAGGACAGGCAGTGCTTGGCGGCGCGCTCGAAACAGCGCTAACACGACAACGACAACGCCGGCGAACGAGGCCAGAGTTGTAGGTAACGCCTCACGATTAAGGGCCTCCAAAATTTCGGCAGACACGAAGAAGCCGCCGGCTATCTCCGCCGGTGGAGTTACCGTATCGGCGATATTCCGCAATGCGGTCGCTGCGCGTATCGTCAGAGCCCCGTTCCACGTCGAGCCGTTTAAACTCTGTAAAAGGATGGAGGTTCGACCGAACTGCCCGTCCTTTTCCCGCAACCCCAGCGCTAATAGCTCCGGCAGGTCTGCGGCTGAGAAGACCGGTGCGTCGGCGTTCTTCACCAGCGCGGCCAGTGATTCCTTGGCGCCGCTGGGAAGCGCGGCACGCACTGCCGGGGTCAGCTGTTTGGCAATGGCTTGAAGTTCCTGGCGACGTTGTTCCCGATCTGGCGGCAGCACGTCGTCCGGAGTGATCACGCGCGATGTGATGGCTAATAATGGCTCGTGACGTGCGTCTTGCCGCAAACGCGCGGCGATGAGTTGGGCGTTAGCTTTAGTGTTGGACATAACAGCAACCGCTGTGAAGTTGCGACCCAGCACCGCGTCCATTTGACGCGACCAGTAGGCTTCACCATGTATCGCAGATTCACGGCTACGCAACTTGCTCATGTCGTATTCGATGCGGGAAGCGTTGAATTGAAACGCAGCGACCAACGCTGCCAGCAGTAGCACCCCGCCCGCCAAAAGAATTGCACGCGAATGGCATGCGACCAGGTGTCTAAGCCAGCTGCCGGAGGAGGCTGCTAATCCGCGAGGTCGCTCGGGGACTTGGGGACGGCGATCAACGATGGTAAGCATAATGGGCAGCAACAGGTAGGTTGCGGACCAACAGGCCAACATTCCCACGGAGCCGATAACAGCAAACTCGTTAAATCCGCGAAATGTCGTGGTCAGTAGCGAGGCATAACCCACTGCGGCCGCCACCGCGGCTGCAAGTGTCGCTGGCCATGTGCAACGTACTGCCGTCATGACGGCATTCGCCGGAGTGGCACCGCGCCGACGTTCGTCTGTATAGCGAGCGGTCAGAATGATGCCAGAATTAATGCCGTTTCCAGCAACGATAGATCCGAGAAATGCAGTGCTGCTGCACAGAGACTTGACGAAGACGGAGGCGATGCCAAACCCCCATGACGTGCCGATTGCGAGGGGAAACGCAATGCAGACAAGCGCGCCCCACCATCTAAAGAAGAGAACAACCGCGCTTGCTATGCCGAGAATTACCAATACTGCAGAAACACCAATGTCCGATTTCAATGCAGAAAGTTCTTCCACGGCAATGGCAACGTCTCCTGCGTAGCCGACTTGTAGCCCTTGGGCTTCCGGGGCCAGAGAGGCGACTTCCTGTTTGATGTGCTCGAACATCGGTTCGATCTTGTCCAAACCCGTGTCTGCTGTCGCGAGAAACACCAGGACAACGGCTGCGCGGCCATCATTGGAAACAAGACGATCGTCCGGAAAACGACCGGCAAACGGATCCTGTTTCTTGGTGCGGTCGCGCAGAACCGAGAAGGCCGCTTCAGGATTCGCATCGGTTTCAAGCGAAGGGAACAGCGATAACGCACCACTTTGCCGGAATGCAATTAGCGCGGCTATTTGCTCATTCAACCGGCGAATATCTTTGAGTGGAATATAAAGTGAGCCATATTCACGTACGAATCGCCGCTCGGCGCCCACGTCGGTACGGACACTGAGTATGAGATCGGGTCGCGTTGCCGAGTACGCCCGAATGCGGTCGCCCAACTCGGTCGCAAACGCCAGCGGCGGGCCACTACTCCTGCCCCGTATTACGATTCCCAGATGCTGAGAGCCTTCCATACGCTTACGCAACGTCTGGGCACCGCGAACCGCCGGGGAATCGGCCGGCAGGAGTGCTTCGAGATCAGACCGCAGGTTGGCGTACAGGTCCACAGTCGCGCGTCCCGCTGGAACTGCAGTTGCGAAGGCCAATACCAGTACCGTGACGCGCCAGCGGGGGCTGGTCACGAGTCTTTGCATCCACACCAACGCGCTCATGCGATGTAATCCATGACTCGCAGAGCGGCGACTGCCGCTCGGACCGCGAGGCTATGCAGCGGCCGGCACGGTAACTGGGGCGGATCGTCGCGAAACCAGGCAAGCCCGAGGTCACACGCGGTGGCGACGTCATTGCGAGCCAATAGGTCGGTAATCCAGTCGCCCGCGGCTATGCCGAGAGCAAGACCGTGTCCGCACCACCCGACGGCGTGCACAATGCTTGGAGCTTCGGAACACCTGCCGATGGCCGGCAATCCATCCAAAACATAGCCGATGGTGCCGGTCCAGCCATGCGAGATTCGGATTCCTTCGCATGCCAGATCTGGAAAAGTTGAAAAGAGACGGTGCCGCAGATCTGTCAGTGCGCTGGCCGGAATACTTTCGATGCCGGCGCTTGGGTCGAGGCAGGACCGTGGCGCGCCGCCACCGAAAATGAGGCAATTGTTGCTCGATAAGCGAAAGTAATTGAATATTCGGCGCGCCTCCACGATGCCTTCGCGACCAGACCAACCAATGTTTGCCAGCAAGGTGGAAGGGATCGGCTCGGTAGCGAGCGCCTGCAATTGCAGCGGTATAATGCGGCGGCGAAGCCACCCTAGATTAGACGTGTAGCCGGCCGTGGCGAGGACCGCTTGGTCGGCAAGCACTTCTCCGCCACCCGCCAGCGACACGCGCACCTTGCCGTCGTCTGCATAGCCGGTCAAAGCGGACACCGGGCTGTGTTCATAAATGCAAGCGCCGCGATCTATCGCTGCCTTGGCCATTCCGGCGATCAGCTTTCCGGGGTGCACGATCCCCGCGACGCGCAGCCGAAGCGCCGCTGGCCCGCCATTTCGATTGCCCGTTGTGACAGGCAGGCGTATATGTTCCGCCAGGCTGTTGTCATCCAGCAACTCAACGTAGAATCCGCGGGCGTTAAGCCAGTCCGCCTCGGCAGAAAGGCGCCGGCGACCGGCGGTGGAACGCGCCCAATGAATCTGTCCAGTCAAAAACAGGTCGCAATCGATATGCTCTGTCGCGACAAGGTCGCGCACCATTGTCACGGCGCGCAGCGTCTCTCTATAGAGGGCCTCTGCGCCGAGATTGCCATGGCGCCTGATCAATCCAAGCAGGTTCTGACCCACCCCGGGTCCCAACATCCCTGTGCTGCGACACGAGGCACCGGAACCCACGTTCGCGGCCTCTAATACGACTACGCGCAGAGTCGGATAACGTAACAGCAGGTGATAAGCGGTCGACAGCCCCGTGACACCGCCGCCCACAATGGCGACGTCGACGCGAATGCTTCCCTGCGGGCAACTCTGGTATTGCACGCGCGAAATCTCGCCCCAAATAGGGGATTCGATCATCTTGATTTCCGGGCGGCGTGTGCATTATGGAAATGTGCCGCCATAAGCTTGACTTCCTTGCGACTGCAACGCTGCGTGGGACTGCGGAGACTCATTTCATCTTTACCCGTAGCGACTGCGGGAGAAGTCTTAGTCGGGCGGGCAAGCGGCCAACACTTTCGCCGTCGAGTTCCAGCAGCACATGAGAAGGGCTGGTGGCGCGCGCCTGGCTGGCTCGGAAGACTTGGGTGCCCGCTTCCTGGATATGGGCGCCGCTGTATAGGGACCGTTGCTTGCGGATAAAATCCAGCAGACCGAAACCTGTCCATAGTGTCACATCAAATTTCCCGTCATCGATGAGGGCCTGCGGGGCTACGTTCATGCCGCCACCGAAATACCGTCCGTTGCAAAAAGCGCAGTTGGTAATTGAAAATTCGTGTGCCAATTCGTCGTCAAATTGTATTGAGACCGTTTGATCGCGATAGACGAGCAAGCTCCGGAGTGTTGCCAGGACAAAAGCCAATGAACCGCTCGTGCGCTTGAGCGCTGGGCTCATCACGCGGGCGACTCGTCCGCTACAGCCAAACGAGGCAACGTTGAGAAAGACTCTCTCCACAGTCTTTCCATCGTGATCGATGAAACTGGCGTGACCGACATCAATGGGCCGGCTCTCGCCGCCACGCAGTTGCGCGCAGGCCTCATCAAGGCCGGGTGCGCCGAGAGTCCTGGCAAAGTCGCAGCCTGTGCCTTGTGCGACAATACCCAGAACCGCCGCGGGCGCTACTGCACGACCATCCTCAAAGAAGCCGCACGCGACCTCGTTTAAGGTGCCATCCCCGCCTACAGCCACAATCATCTCAAAGCCGTCCCGAAGCGCGCGGTTGGCGAGTCTAGTCGCGTGCAACGGTCCGTTCGTGAAGGCGTGCTCGAAGGGACCAATTGCGTTTCGAATCGATCGGGCTATACGCTCCCAACCTCGGCGGGTGGCGCCGCCGGCAGACGCCGGATTGACGATGACCATCGCGCGCGGTTTGTACTCGGTGGTCATCGCAGCTTATAGAGATCGAGTCAGAAGGAGAAGATCAAAGACCGCGCGCACCGATAACGGACTGGCGGCCAGGTATTCGCGCTCAATAATGTCCGGCGTCCACTTGAGCTTATAGTGCGCCTGGCTCGCCGCCGGATAGATGGCACTCCCATATCGGTACATTAGTGGCATTGCCCAGGCGGCCAAGCGGTTCGCACCCGGAAACTCAGGGCCTCCCACTACGAAGGGCGTGAAGCCAAAATGCAGATACGGCACGCGCTCACCGATCATGACCTCGATCGCCCGTGCATTACAGAGCTCTAGGGCACCGGGCGTCGCGGAAGGTAGCCGGCGACTTAAATCGTGCAGGTACCCCGGCGTGCGTCCCCACGAGGGAACGTAGGTAATGAATGCCACGCACCGTTCAGACGGATCTACCGCCGCAAAAATCCGCCGCCGCCGGTCCTCTGGCTGACCGATTTCGCCAATCATGAAATCAAGCTCCTTCTTGCGCTTGGCCCGCAGCCACGCGCCACTGACTGCATGCAACTCGGCGTACGACGCTGGGTTACGGGGCCAATCCACGCCAAACTCAACGACCTTCAGGCCAGAGGTTCGGGCATGACTGATTTTGTTACGAAGCTGCATTTTTCTGGTGCCGCGGAGCGTGAAGTTTGCAAGCGAAAGGCCGAAGCTGGTACCCAGCTGGTTGATCGAGAATCCGCGATCGCGAAACAGCGGGACCTGCTCAGCGCGCAATTGAACAACAAGCACGTGACGCCGACGGCTAGACGCAAACTCGAGTAAATGATCGAGCAAAACCCCCTGCTGTGACTCGAGCGCCTGGACTCCACCCAGTGCAATCAGATGGCGCCCCTGTTCCCTAAAGGAAATGAATCCGCTGATTCCCGGTACCGTGAAGTGCTGATTGCTGGAGGAAAGCGTAAGAAAGCCGGATGGATGATCAATCAGCGCCGCGGCAGATACGTCGCTTCGGGGCAATTTCATATTAATCATCGCGAGCGACACGACCTGCTCCATCGTGGCGAAGAATGGCAGCGTACTTTTGCCAAGCCCCTTCAGATACTCGGCTGGACAGGGCTATTCGGGTCATGAGCGCCTACGAGCAACGGCATAACCGCTGGTGATAATGCATCGGTCGGTGAATTGGCATTAGCGCTGAACCACACTGGCATCAAGCGCCTGCGCCACAGCAGGAGTTCGACGCACGCGCCAGATCCTGGCGTCAACCAGGTAATGGTGAAACGCGATCCCCCAGCACAGCCCGAGCACCACGTTGCGGGCCGTTGCGTTGGTCAGGGCGACCACGGCGGGAACTCGTAGCCCATACCAGACCAGGCCGAGCATCAATCCGCTCGCAAGGTAGGGGACGAGACCGCCCAACGGACGCCGTCCACGGCCCGCCTCGTATTGCCAAACAATCCGGTGGTATTGGAGGTTGTGGAAAATGGTGAGTGTCGCGAGAATTGTGAGCAAATGAGAGAGGAGGGTGAAGACCAGCACGTGAAATAGGATCACAAGCGTCAGCAGCAGGTGCTTTGGTCCCGGGCGAAACTGCTCATACCGGCCAGAGACGGCGAGGATTACGGCCGCTCCCATTGCTACGCAGAACGCCAAATCCAAAATTAATTTTAATTGCGGCAGCAGAACAACGGGAACGAGTTGCGGCAGGCCGCTTTCAAGGTATGGTTCACTAAGGGAAAAGCGCAGAAACGGGTAAAGGCAGCCGACCCAAAGCATGAAAGAGTCGAGCGATTGACCGCTCCGGCTGTTTTCACCGGACCGCCTGCGGTACAGCACGAGAAAGCCGTAGTGCTGCCGCACCAGGTGCCAATAGGCCCATAAGTAGGCGCCAAGGAGAAAATAGCTGAATAGCGCGCCCTGCAACGCAAGCACAGCATCGGCGAGTGCGACAGCGGGACCTACTGCAAGAATCAGCCACCACCAAGACTTGGGAATTCCCGCTCGTGAACTCGCGTCCGGAGCAAGGTAGCTGCGGACGTAAGTGGCCCAAACGTGCGTTCCGTCGAACATTACTCCCCATAAAAAGAGAACAACAATAACGGGGTCGCTAGGCGAAAGGTGCGCGCTATCGGGGTATGGAGTAGCAACAAAAAAGGCGAGCAGACAAAGCCCGGCTATGACCGAGCCCTGAAACCAGAGCAAGTCATCCCGCCGCGAAATTATCCATGGGAGCGAAGCTTGATTGCTAGCCATACTGAGGCTCCGGGCTCGTTGCGAAGGAGGACCAGATCCGATCTTGAATGAAGGATCCTGCCGGCGACGTGGCGATTGCAAATGCACAGCGATGCAAGATGTCGCCGACCGGGCCGCCGAGAGCAAATAACAGACTCAACCAGTGCGAATTGCGAATAATCCCGGCATTGTAGGGGCGCCGCTCCCGTTCGTAGGAAGCGAAGCACGTGTCGATTTCCGCGGCCGTGGCCCTGGCCTCGAGGGCCGTGCCCAGGTACCGGGCAAGTGCTGCGGCGTCCTCTATCGCCATCGTCATCCCCTGGGCCATTACTGGATTGATGACATGGATCGCGTCGCCGAGCAACACTGCTCCGTATGCCGAGTAACGCGGCGCGTGCGCGCGCCACAGTTTATATAGGTGTGCCCCCGCGGCCACCGGGCGACGCCCAGTTAACAGTGGGGAGCGGTGCTCGATGTGCGAGAACTTTTCTTCTATTGCACCGGAACGAAATAGGTGCTCGTGCTCACTTCGAATCACAGCAGCAAGGCCGAGACGATTGACACCTGGAACCACCAGCACGCCGCCATCGGGGTGCATTTCGGTACGCAGGACATCAGGCATGCCGATGGGCCGGTCTATGTCCACAATGAATAGACTATGGTTATAGGGGGCGCGGTACACGTCGATTCCCAGTCCTGTTCTGACGACGGACTTCGCGCCGTCAGCGCCGATCACTACGCGGCAGTTCAGCCGCTGTTCTTTTCCGTCGCTGCCTTGGACCAGGACTCCTTGAACGCGACCGTCTTCCTTGATCAGGGACAACACACGCGTCGCATAGCGCATCTCAACGCGCCCCGTTGCTACCGCCGACTCAACAAATGCGCACTCGATCTGGGGATGTGGCAGAACGAGATAAGGATCAGTCACCTTGGGCAAAGCGAGCGGAAAATCCAGCAGTAGGCCTTTGCGAAAATGAAAAAATTGCATCGTTTTTACCGGGCGCGCCCCCGCTGCGTAGCAACGTTCCAATGCGCCCCATCGCCGAAGCAGTGCGGTCACCGGAGGCAGCAGGCTTTCACCGCGATTGATGTTGCCGGGCCCTGCATGCCGTTCGATAAGCAGCACGCGTAATTGGCGGTCGTGGACAAGAGCCAGAGCGCAAGCCGTGCCGCCGACGCCGGCACCGACTATGATGATGTCGTAGTCGTATGGTTGAGGAGCGATGCTCATTGCTTATCTCGCGTAGCCCCGGCTGGGCTGCACGGCTCAAAAGGCAGCCACAAAGGTTTCGAAAAATTGCCCAGCAGGCCGCGATCGCCGGATAGATGAATCGGCACGGCCACCATCGCCCATTCCGGGCCCCCGGCGGCGAGCACCCAAAGTACGACTGCGGCACCTGCAACGACATAGTTATGGGTTAGGTTGTAGAGCAGATAGTAAATGGGCGCAATCGGTTTGCCGCGGGATCTGCGAGATGCCACTGCCCCTGGCAGATAGCCGATCAGATCGATGAGCAAAAACGCGCAGATAAACCGGCCCCAAGAGATGTCCTTCAGGTGCGCAAGGGCCAGAGCCACGAAAATTATGACTATGGCAATGTGTTCGGCCCGCATCCACCAGGAAGTTGCTTGATTTGGGACAGCGGCAGCGCTCATTGCGGTTCCTCAGGCTGCGCCCAAGACAAGGGGCAGGCCGTGGGCGGGTGGGCATTCACACGTGGCTCGCGGTAAAGCGAGATGGAAACCGTGATGACTGGCGAGGGCGAGCATATGATCCACCTCTGCCAACGACACGTTGTAGCCGACACCAAAATCACGGGTCTCGCCCGACAAGGCCAACAGGATAGTTTCCGCCAAGCAGGCGAGTGTGACGCCGGTGGGTAAGTTATTAAGATTTCCGACTCCAAACTTGAGTCTGGAATCCGGTAACGCCACGTGACCGCCATCAAAAACGAAAAGGTCATGGCGAGCCCGAATTGCCGCTGAAGTGTCGGGCGGTTTGGCCACGTCGCAGATGATAGTGCCTGGCGCAAGCGATGCGGCTTCCAGCGCTGGTCGGGCGGCGGCTGTCGCCGATAAAATGACTTGGCAGTCTTTGAGTACCGAGGTGTCGTTGGCAATTTCAATCGCGGGCAGTGTGGTTCTAAGTTCATCGGCCAAGGTTTGCAGCCCCGCGACTGTCCGGCTCGGGTTACCCACCAAAATAAGGCGCCGGAGCTGCTCGCGCGCGAGCAGACGCGCACAAAGGCTGCCGACCGACCCGCGCGCGCCGACTACGGCTGCGCTAACGTGGCTCAAGCGAATATGCCGCGCTTCCGCTGCGGCCAGGGTCGCTTTTACCGCCATTCCTGCGGTAAGCACATTGCCGGTCGTAATTGAAGGTCCCCGTCCGCAAGCTGAAAGTCCGCGTCGGCTGTAGGGAGCGGTATGCCCGCCGAGACCGACAACGCGTACTCCCAAACTTGCCGCCAGATCGACTGCCCTGTTGATATCCCGGCTGATCTCGCGCAGGCCGCGCAGCGCCATTTCCTCAGGCAGGATCGGCAGTGCCAAGATGAGCCCGTCGACACTCTCGCCAGTAGCTGAATGAACAGTCGGGGCACGCATGACAACCCCTGGAGCGAACGCGCTGGTGTAGTCGCACACCTTCCGCAAAACCTCATTACTGAAGCCGCGAAGCGACGGGTTGGTGACTGCAACATCCTCAGGGCGGGTGTAGTGAGCCAGCCATGCGTACTGCGGTTTCGGTGCGTCTTTGGGCACACGGGCGCGCAGTAGCGGCGCGGGGCCCGGACATGCAGTGTCGACTGCAAGGGGGTAGCCGTCAAACGCACCGATTGCCCCCAGGATGGTGCTGGTCGTGTCGTGCTGCAGCGCCTGGAAAACTCCATCCATCGCATCGAGCGCAATCTTCAATTCTTGGTCCGAGATGATGAGCGGAGGCGTTATTCGAATGACGTCGGAATTCCCAAGGGTTGGAAGCACCAG
>Ga0335085_10004049_pt1 | contig 24667 bp, 24 predicted proteins | sample Lox_Sample_45_FD_206712 | JGI IMG/M metagenome (GOLD analysis project Ga0335085, IMG submission 206712) | Soil microbial communities from Loxahatchee National Wildlife Refuge, Florida, United States - Lox_Sample_4.5 | ecosystem: Environmental > Terrestrial > Soil > Wetlands | place: USA...
GTTGCCCCAGATTACCGAGTTGCCCCAGATCACCGAGTTGCTCCAAATCGACGAAGCATCCGCCACCAGGCTGGCGACTCCTGAAGCGTTGATCACGGCAATCGGCGACTTGGCAGTTCCCTGCACCACGTCGTGATTCGCGAGGGCATTGGGAATGTCCAAATAACCAGAGCCCACGGTAAACACATCGTACTGATACGTGGTCAGAACTCCGCTGACCATGATCTGGGTCGAGGTGGGAAACGTCTTATCGGCCGACTTCATCAGCCGTGCTTTGATCGTGTCGGGGCTGGCACCAGGATTGGCTTCCAGCAGAAGCGCCGCAGCGCCACTCACCACCGGCGTCGCCATGCTGGTTCCGCTGAGGATGAAGTAAGACCGCTGCCCCCATGGCGCGCCGCCGTAGGCTGCGGGCGAAACTTCATTCCCGGGAAACTCCTGATCCAGCGTACTACCCGGCGAAAGCAGCGAGGCCACCTGGTTCCCTGGCGCAACCAGGTCAGGCTTGATCACGTGGTCGATGGCGCTCGGCCCTTTTGAACTGTAGCTGGTGATGATGTCGTCACCCTTCGAAGGCGTGCCCATACTGTTCATCGCACCAACGGTGATGACGTACGGATCATTCCCGGGCGCGCCAATCAGACCGTATCCGTGGGTGCCGTAGTCATTGTCACGGCCCAGGTTGCCGGCAGCCACCACCACCACGATCCCCGCCTTCCAAGCCGCCTCAACCGCCTGACAAAGAGGATCCTGCTGATAACTTTCGTATACCGGGCGTCCCAGCGAGAGGTTGATGATCTGAATGTTGTAAGTGTTCTTAAGGGCGATCGCTTGTTGCAGCGCAGCAATCACGTATGAATCCGCGCCGCTGCCGGTCGAGTCCAGCACCTTCAGGTTGACCAGATTCACGTGGGGCGCAACGCCGTAGATTGCATGCGACGCTCCCAGCCCGCCAGATTGGCTGGCGTTGCCGGCGATGATTCCCGCAACGTGGGTACCGTGACCGTAGTGATCGTTCGTGTCGGTACCGGGCACAAAACTCTGGCTGTAGACCACGCGCGACTGGCCCGTGACCGGATCATGCAAATCAGGATGATCGGTGATGCCGCTGTCAATCACCGCCACGGTCACTCCGGTTCCATCGAGGCCGTAACTCTGCGCGACATCGGCTCCCACTGTCGCTTCGGTATAGTCCGCCGCCGACGCCACCGGGCGATTGGGCGAAACATAAGCCACTTCCGGATCGGAGGCCAGCGCAGCCAGACGGTTCGCTGGAACGTGGTACACCGCGCTGCGAATCGCATTGAACTTCTGCTTGTTGACACCTCCGAAAGCAGCCATTCTCTGCAACGTGCTGGTCGAGGGCGCGTGCTTGAACTGAACGATGACCTCTACTGGCTGGGCCGAGGTGGGCCCGCGTCTTAATAGAGAGGCAACTTCGCGAGAGACTTTGTGTCCCCATGGCGCGGGCGTATCGCCCTCTGCCGCGTTCACCTGCGCCATACCGATTCCCAGACCCAGAAGAAGAAAAGTGGTGAGGGCCAACATTTGCCGGCCCCAGCGAGCCGCGGGTGCAATCGTGCTCTGTGTGCGGATCCCTACGCCCTGCCTCATGAAAACCATCTCCGCCACGGATCTTTTGGGGAAATCCGCGGCACCCCTTGTGCTGCAGCTGGGAGACCAACCCGCCACTCGTCGTAATCTATTGATTAAGAGACAGATAACTCTTACCCGCCCGGCACTTGCAGCGGACAACATGTCCGCCACAGAAGGTCAGCCTGGACTCTTTTTCCGATGTAAGTCATTGCTGTTAAAAGAGATACTCCATTCGAACGAGGACAGGACACTTCGACCGCTTACCGGGCCTCCCAGAAAGCGCCAAAGAGTGCTCCCGAGATGATTACCAAAGTTACGGTCGAGTTCTCGTAACTAATTGTCAATAAAACATTTAGCTGATACGAATGGTTGTTCAACCCTCAGAATCGTGGTTCCCCCAAGGGCCATTTCAGAGCAGTGCGGAGGGACATGGCGGGCAGGTCTCAGTCGTGGAGAGACATGACCACAAGCGCCAAGGTTTTCATCAGCCTGGTGGTCGTGGCGGGAACCGGTGCGCTCCTTTACGGGGCGATTATCCCCAGCAGCCGTAATATCAGCAAGTTTGTCTGCTACCTGCTGGTGGCGTTGCTGGCTTCCCGGTTGAAGGTCAACCTTCCGGGGATCACTGGCACCATGTCGGTGAATTTTCTTTTCATCCTGCTCGGCGTTCTGGAATTGAGCTTCGCGGAAACCCTGGTGCTGGGCACGGCGGCGATTCTCGTACAGTGTTTTTATCGAGATCGACCGAGCGCAATTCAGGTCACATTCAATATCTGCGCCAGTGCGCTTTCGATCGCTGCGGCCTGGGCGGTTTACCACTTGCCGTTCCTGCAGAGGGAAGTCACGAACCACACCGCTTTGCTGGTTGTGGCTGCGTCCGTTTATTTCGTGGCGAATACCGGATCGATCGCCACGGTCATCGCGCTTACCGAGCACAAGTCCCTTAACAACATCTGGGTCGAATGCTACTTCTGGTCGTTCCCCTACTACCTGGTCGGCGCCGGCATTGCCGGGGTCGTCGGCTGGTTCAACCAGAAGTTCGAATGGCAGACCTCGCTGCTGATTGTTCCGGTCATCTACCTGATTTACCGCTCCTACCGGCTCTATCTGGGAAAACTCGAAGACGAGAAGCGACACGTGGAAGAGATGGCCGACTTGCACCTGCGCACCATTGAAGCCCTGGCGCTGGCCATTGAAGCCAAAGACCACACCACCCACGACCACCTGCAGCGGGTGCGCGTATACGCGCTCGAAGTGGCCAAGGATCTCGGCATAAGTCACGATGAGATGGAGGCGCTGCACGCGGCGGCCCTGCTGCACGACATTGGCAAGCTGGCCGTGCCTGAGCACATCATCTCGAAGCCCGGGCGCCTGACTCCCGAAGAATTCGAGAAGATGAAGATTCACCCGGTGGTGGGCGCGGAGATCCTGGAGCGAGTGCGCTTCCCTTACCCCGTAGTCCCGATAGTTCGAGCCCACCACGAACGCTGGGACGGCTCCGGCTATCCCTTCGGGTTACGGGGACAAGAGATTCCCATTGGCGCGCGTATTCTCTCAGCGGTCGACTATCTGGACGCGCTGGCCTCAGACCGGCAATACCGCCGTGCCCTGCCGCTCGAGGAAGTAATGCAGCGGCTGATCAAGGAATCAGGCAAGTCCTTCGACCCGAAAGTAGTGGATGTCCTGCGGCGCCGCTATCAAGAGCTGGAGAAAACGGTCCAAGGGCAGTTTAAGCACGAAGCGAATTTGAAGCTCTCGACCGACGTCCGCGTGGAGCGCGGTCTGGCGCCCGACGCCGGCTTCGAAGACACTTCCGTCAAGGACGCCCCAGGACAGGAAGCCACTTTCCTTTCATCGATTGCAGCCGCCCGCCAGGAGGCGCAGACCCTCTTTGAACTCAGCCAGGACCTGGGAGCTTCGCTCAGTCTGGGTGAGACCCTGTCCGTGTTTTCGCTCAAGCTGCGGCGTCTGGTTCCTTATGACGCCATCGCGATCTACGTCCGCCGCGGAACTGAACTGGTTCCCGAGTATGTCAATGGCGACAACTTCCGTCTGTTCGCCTCGCTGCGCATTCCTCTCGGGCAAGGCCTTTCCGGGTGGGTGGCGCAGAATCGCAAGCCCATCATCAATGGCAATCCTTCGGTCGAACCGGGATACCTGAACGATCCCACGAAGTTCAGCACTTTGCGCTCGGCGCTGGCGATCCCCCTGGAAGGACTGGCGGGAGTAGTGGGGGTACTGGCGCTTTATCATGCCGAGCGTGACGCCTTCACCTCAGACCATTTGCGCATACTGCTGGCGATCAGCTCGAAGATGGCGCTGGCCATCGAGAACGCGCTGAAGTACGAGCAGGCAGAGAGTTCAGCGACCACCGATTACCTCACCGGACTGCCGAACGCCCGGTCGCTCTTCCTGCAACTGGACCGCGAGCTCGCCCGCTGCAAGCGCGATACCTCGACCTTGACCGTCATGGTCTGTGACATGGACGGTTTCAAGCAGATCAACGACCGCTTCGGCCATCTCGAGGGGAACCGCGTGCTCCGCCTGTTTGCACAGGCGCTGAAAGAAACCTGCCGCGAATACGACTATGTCGCCCGCATGGGCGGCGACGAATTTGTCGTCGTGGCCCCGGGACTGCCGCCGGAAGCGGTGGCCAAGAAGACAGAAAGCCTGCGTGAGTTGGCCAAACAGGCCGGACGCGATGTCTGCCGTGAAGACATCCTCTCGCTCAGCATCGGCCAGGCGGTCTACCCCGAAGACGGACGGGACGCCGAGGAACTGCTCGCCGAAGCCGACCGCCGCATGTACCTCGAGAAGCAGCAGCAACCCTCCCGCAAGAATCGCCGGATTTATCCCCGGATGAAGTGCCGGGTGACGATCGAACTGCATCCGAACGAAGGCAGTCCCCTGCTTGGCAACCTCACCAACATCAGCCTGGCCGGTTGCTTCGTCGAGACCAGCGCCATTATGCCGCCGGGCAGCAAGCTGAAAATCATCTTTTCCATCGATGATGGCCGTCTGCAGACCGAAGGGACGGTTGTGCGCATCGATCCCGGCTCTGGAGTCGCGGTGCAATTCAATGAGATGAACCGCGAGGACCGCGAAAAAATGCACCGCATTCTGGAATACGTTCACAACACAACCATGTTTTATGACAACCGCTACTTCTCGAAGCTGCTGAACAAGTAACGTTCGCCTTCGCATTCCGGAGATCCTTACGCCATCGACTCTGGTCAAACTCGCAGGCAAGATCGTGATGGTGGTGCTGCTCGGCGGCTTCCTGGGCGCCACGTTGGTGCGGTTTGCTCCCGGGTTTGGCGTGGATGAAGAAGAACTCGATACACGACTGAGCAGCCGCAGCGTTGAGGCTTTGCGAGCCACCGACCAACCAGACCGCAATCTGTTCCGTTTTTATGTGCACTACCTGGGCAGGCTGATGCAGGGAGATCTGGGTGAGTCGCGTAGCTTGCAACGGCCGGTATCGCAACTGCTGGCAGAGCGTCTTCCCGAAACCTTGAAATCGGTAGGATTAGGTCTCGGCCTGGGTTGGAGTCTCGCTCTGCCTCTGGCGATCACAGTGGTGATGGTGCGTGCGTGGTTGCTGGATGCGATCTCGAACGTTCTGGTCGGCGCCTTGTTGTGCATTCCCGCCGCTGTGCTGGCGCTGCTCTTCGTCATGGAGCAGGTTCCCGCGAGGTTGCTGCTGAGCCTGGTGGTGTTTCCCAAGGTATTCCGTTACTCGCGCAACCTGCTGGTCCGAAGCTCTGAACTGCCGCATGTTCTGACCGCAAGGGCGAAAGGTCTTGGCAATATTCGCGTCCTGGTGTGGCACATTCTGCCGAACGCCGCACCGCAACTGGTGGCGCTGGCGGGAGTTTCGCTGAGCCTCGCCTTTGCCGCCGCGATTCCGGTTGAGGCTCTCTGCGATCTGCCCGGTATCGGCCAACTGGCGTGGAAAGCCGCCCTGGGGCGGGATGTCGCCCTATTGGTGAACCTGACCATGATCGTGACGCTGGTCACGCTGATTGCGAACTCCGCCTCTGACCTGGTAGGTCAGCGGTTCCATGCAGGTGAACCATGAAGTATGCACGCCTGGTCGCGATTGGAATCCTGGTGGCGGTGGCAGCCGCTTGCCTGCTGGCAAATTTCCTCGCGCCTGCACCGTACGCTCATCAGTATCGCGAAATTCCCGACGCATCGCCTTCCCATCAACATCTTCTTGGAACCGACGATCTCGGGCGCGACCGCTTCTCGCGGTTGCTCTATGGCACCCGCGTCTCGTTGCTGCTGGCTCCTGCGGCGGCACTACTTTCAAGCCTGCTTGCAGGCTTGATTGGGGGGATTGCAGGTTTCGCGGGAGGCCGCACCGAGCGCATGGTGATGGCCGCAACGGACTTATTTCTTTCTCTCCCGTGGCTATTTCTGCTGATCACGGTGCGAGCCGTCTTGCCTTTGAATGTCGCACCACTGACCTCGGTGATCATCACCTTTGCGCTCCTCGGTTGCCTGGGGTGGGCGGGGGCCGCGCGCGTAATTTGTGCCGACGCGAGAACCTTTTCACAATCGGATTTCCTGGTGCAAGCGCGTGCCACCGGGAGCAGCGGATTCCGCCTGCTATGGCGTCACTTGATTCCGAATCTAAGACCGATTCTCTTCGCGCAGTTTTGGATCTCCATCCCAGTATTCATCCTGACGGAAGCCAACCTTGGAATTCTCGGCCTCGGCGTGGCCGAACCGCTGCCTTCCTGGGGAAGCCTGCTCCGGGAATTGGAGAGCTTTTCCACCGTGTCCACGCAGCCGTGGCAATTTGTGCCGCTGATTTTGTTCATCGTGGTGGTCAGCAGTTTTCATCTGGTCTTAACCAGGCAGGAGTTGCCCACATGAAAAAGCCGTTCTTCTTCATTTTCTTCTTCATCATGACCGCAAGCATGATGGCGCAGTCGGGGGGCGAGCTTCGTTTCTGCCTGCACTCCGAGCCGAAGACCCTCAACCCCGTGCTCATGGAGGACGACTCTTCCGAGACCATCCGCTACCTGACGGGTGGAGTACTGATGCGGGTCAATCGTCAGACGCAGGAATTGGAGCCCGAACTGGCCACGTCATGGAAGGTGACGGACGCGGGCAAAACCATCACCTTTCAACTCCGCAAAAACGTGCGCTTCTCCGACGGCACATCTTTCACTGCCGCCGACGTGGCTTATACCATGCAGCTCTTGATGGATCCCGCCACCCATTCGCCCACCGGTGACGCCTTCCGCTCAGGCGATGGCAAGGTCCAGACAAAGGTGCTCGCCAAAAACCGGATCTCCATCACTTTTCCGTCGCCCATCTCTGGCCTCGACAAGCTGTTTGACCAGGTGGCTATCATGTCGGCCACTTCGCCGTTGAAAGAGATGGCGGTGCTCGGCCCGTATATGGTCGCGGAAAACAAGGCCGGGTCTTATCTCCTGCTCAAGCGCAATCCCAACTACTGGAAGCGTGACGCGAATGGCCGTCAGTTGCCGTACATCGATTCTGTCCGGCTTGATATTCAGCAGAACCGCGATATCGAGATGGTTCGCCTGACGCATGGCGAGATTGATCTGATCAATTCGCTCGATGCCGAGTATTTCGACAAACTGGAGAGCACCGATCGCTCGATGGCGCATGATGCCGGGGTTTCACTTGACGCCGAGTTCATGTGGTTCAACCAGGTGCCGAATTCACCCCTGCCCGCCTACAAGAAAGCATGGTTTACTTCGACCAACTTCCGCCGCGCGATTTCGGAATCCATCAACCGCAGCGATATGGCGCGCATCGTATTTCGCGGGCACGCGCAGGCGGCGATCGGCCCGGTCTCTCCCGCCAACAAGTTCTGGTTCAACGCCAAGCTGCAGCCGCATCCCTTCGATCAAAAAGCGGCCCTGCAACTGCTTGCCCAAGACGGATTCCATCTGCAAGGCGACACGCTGCGCGACCGCGACGGTCATGCCGTCGAGTTTTCGATCATGACCAACTCCGGGAATAAGTATCGCGAGCGCATGGCCACCATGATGCAGCAGGATCTTTCCGGAATCGGCATCACGCTCAACGTGGTCACACTCGACTTCCCCTCGCTGATCGAACGCATGACCCGCAGCTTCGACTATGAAGCCTGCCTGCTGGGGTTGGTCAACACCGACCTCGACCCGAACTCGGTGATGAACATCTGGCTGAGCTCTTCAGAGAATCATCAGTGGAATCCGGGCCAGAAAACCCCGGCAACGGCGTGGGAGGCTGAAATCGACCGCCTGATGAAGGCTCAGGCGTCGTCGCTCGATCCGAACAAGCGCAAAGAATATTTTGACAAAGTGCAAGAGGTTGCCTGGCAGCAGGAACCGTTCATCTACCTCATCAATAAGAATGCGCTGTCAGCGGTTTCGCCCTCGCTGCACAATGTTCATCCCGTGGCCCTGCGGCCGCAGGTCTACTGGAACATCGACCAACTCTCTCTTACCAGCGAGGTTGCCGGGAACCGCTGATGAGCCCCTCGCCCCTACTCTCGCTGCGGTTGTCGGTCGGCTATCCCGGCAAGCCGGGTGTGCTGCGCGACATCGCGCTTGAAATGCAGGGCGGAGAAATCCTCGGCCTGGTCGGGCAAAGCGGTTGCGGCAAAAGCACGCTGGCTCTCGCGCTCTTGCGGCTGCTTCACCTGAAAAGCGGCCGGGCTGAGGGATCGATCCTGTGGAAAGGCCGCGACCTCATGACTCTGCCGGAGAGGGAGATGCGCTCTCTGCGAGGACGCGAAATCGCGCTGGTGCTCCAGAGTCCCATGTCGTCGCTGAATCCGGCCTTACGGATCGGCAAGCAAATGGAAGAAGCCTGGCACGTGCACAAGAACGGCACCAAACTAGACTGCCGCGAGGAGATTCTCGAAGCGCTCAAGAACGTAAGCCTGCCGGCTGACCCTGGGCTCTTGAAACGTTATCCGTCGCAGCTCAGTGTGGGACAGGCCCAACGCGTGCTGATCGCGATGGCGGCCTTGCACCGTCCCGCTCTGTTGATTGCTGATGAAGCCACCAGCGCGCTTGACCTGATCACGCAATCCGAAATCCTGCAATTGTTTCGCGATCTCAGCTCCAGGTTCGGCATGGGGATTCTTTACATCTCCCACGACCTGCTCTCAGTGGCGACTATCAGTAACCGCGTGGCGGTCATGAACGCAGGCGAAATCGTGGAATGCCGCGAGACGCCTGAGATCTTCCGAGATCCGCAACACCCCTATACGCAACAACTGGTGCGGGCTTTGCCCGTCGTACCGCAATTTGCCATGAAGGCTACCGCGAGATAGGAGCTATCTTCGCCCGGGATGGTATTCGCCCTTGCTCGAGAACTGCGAGTAGGGCCATTCGTTTTTCTTCGCAGGAACGGGAGCAGGCTCTGCGGCTACGACAACCGGTTGTGCGCCCCAGTCTTCGGGCGCAGGATGAATCCCCCAGATGTTTCCCGGTTGCTCGAGCGCCAGTCCCACCAGCCAGAACTTCGCACCAGAACCCAGCGGCACGCAATTGGCCACCCGGGCAGAGACCGCAGCCCCGGACGGCAACTCGTCAAGATGCACCTGCAGACCCGGCGTCAGCGGCCGCGAGAGGCGAACGCCGCAGCCTTGGGGATTCACCACCAAGGTTTGGCAGCGCTCCGTGAATTCCGCGGAGGATTCCAGGCTGGTCACTCGCAACGGGAGCTGGGCGCGGATGCGAGTCCCGCGGCGGGCAGCTTCGTAAGATTTGGTGGTGGGATCCATGCTCGTCTACAAAATTTTACGTCTGGAGCAGGAGGGTTTCCGACTGGGAAGCGAGCGAAAAGCGCACGAAGGTAACCAAGAAATCCGGCTCTGGGATGACCAGCCGGAAGCCTAGGCCATCACCGGCTGAATTTGAACCAGTGGGCCAGCCGTGCCCACCCGCGCCTTGCGCAGCATATTGGCGGAAGGAATTCCGGTGCGGTGGAAGGACTTTTCGCAGTCGGCTGTCGAGGGACCGCGCATGCTGCCCTCAACATAGGCTAAGCCGGGACAGCGAGTGCAACTGCCGACATGGCTGCAGGTCGAGCAAACGGGAAGGTCTTTTGCGCGAATGGAGCGCACCTCCTCCAGGGCGGGCGAACCTCGCCAGATTTCCAGGAAGCGCTTCTGCCGCAAATTTCCCGTAGGCAGCGGAAATTGTACGCAGGGGAACACATCCCCGTAGGGAGTGATGTAAGCGGCGGTGTGACCGGCGCTGCAAGGAATCGCTTCCATGATGTCGTCGTCGGGCGGGGGCGGCGGCGCACAGAATTCGGCGACGTTGCCGACCAGATCTTCATTGTGAAAGACGGCATTCAGCTCAGAGCCGGGGATGCGCAGATTCAGGATCGAAAGATCTCCGTCCATCTTCGGCGTGATGGTCGGGTCGAGCGCGTAGATCACATCGAGCTCGCGTGCCAGGGCTCGCACCCCCATATGGTCGCCCATATTCGCGGTCATCATCACGTTGGCAATGACCACGTTCAACCCCTGGGATTTCAGGAAGCGAATAGCACGGATGCTCTTTTGCAGCGAGCCCGGCAGCTTGGTAATGGCGTCGTGCACTTCCGGGCGATGCGAGTAGACGCTGATCTGCACTTGCTCGACGCCCAATTCGCGAATGCGTTGCGCCTCGGGCAGGCCAATCATCACTCCGTTGGTCTTGATCTGCACGTTGAACGTCAAGCGCCGGGCGTATTCGAGGATGTCGAAGAAATCGCGACGCATCAGCACTTCGCCGCCACTCAGGGTCAGAAAGAAAGTTCCGGCTTCTGCAAGCTGGTCAAGAATGTCCTTGATTTCTGTCGTGGTCAGCTCGCCATGATCATCGTGGTCAAGGTAGCAGTGCACGCAGCGCTCGTTGCAGCGGTAGGTGACGTCAAGATGAATGCCCAGCGGTATGCCAAGATCGAAGGCGCGCTGATTCATCTGCTGCATCAGGCTCATCGCGAGCCTCCCGGCGCCGCCGGCGCGTTTTCGAAGGGATGATCCGACACTTGCAAAATTCCGTGGCGCGCAAGGCTTTCGACAAACTGCTCGGCATCGCGCCGCGCCGCTTCCGGCTCCACCTCGAACTGAGCACACACATGGTTGGTCACAATCGTCGAGAGTGGAGTCTTGCCGTCAGCCGCCTGCCAGATGACGGTGGCTACTTCGTTGAGCGTAAAGAAAGTGGAATCGACTGCCGACATTACCATCATCTCCCCGCCCAGGACCCGGGCGGCAATGGCGGTGCTTCGCGCAATATACGTCTCAGTCATCCGATCAAATCCCACACGCGCTCATCCGGAAAAAACGTCAGGCGACGCACCGGAACGCGCTCCACAAATTCGCACGCCGCCTGGAAAAGCAGGCTTACCAGTTCTGCGTCTTCCGCAAAGAACAGGATATTTCGCAGCAGCAAACCAGTAGCGTTGGTGGAGCTGATTTCATCGATTCTATTCCCGGAACCCTTTTCGAGGAAATACAAACCGCGAATCGGAGCCGACCGGTTCTCGCCCACGCGCGCCAGTTCGCCGGCAAAGGGCGTCCCGCAGGCCTCATACCCAGTATCAGTGCGCCGGACGTAGGAAATTTCGTCGGTCAGCAGAATGGCATCCTCGGGAATTAACCGCGAAATCGTCGTCTTGCCCGCTCCCGAGACGCCCGAAAACAGGAACGCCCGGCCATTGCGGATCGCGCTGGCGGCATGCAACAGGAAGCCGCCCTCGCGCGCCAACACCAGCGTGTGCACGATCCGCAGCACCGAGTCGAGCGAATATGGATTCGGCGACTGACGAATCGTGCCGCGACCGGCGGATGGATCCCACTCAGCCAGGAAATCTCCCCGACGCAGCTGCCATTCGCTTCCGCGAACTTCGACGTGTGCATCTTCGTCTTCATACTGCTCGGAAGGCGGCATCAGATCGACATCGAAGGAAAAGCGGGGACGCGAACCGTGGCCAAGAAATTTTTCGTAACGGTCGGCGAGCAGGTTCTTGAAGGCGGGGTCAGAAGTACGCAGCAGGATAGGCAGGCCGCCAATTTCCACCGAGATCTCGTGGCGATCACTCATTCGACTCGTCCCGCCGGGCCAGGGCGGGTTAGCGCACTCCCTCAAAGAATACCGAGGTAATTCCTCGATCCTGCGAAAAGCTGTTCTGGAAACGTAACGCCAAACGGACCGCGATATCCGAATAAGCAAAGACGAAGGCAGCGATTCTACGGGCCAGGGAAAGCGCAGGGGGACGTCTCTTCCCGCCGCGCTGAACCTCCACCACCCGGCCCAGCACTTCACCCAGCGAAACCGGCGCGTCTTGATCCGCCAGGCTATCGCCACGCGTGATCAGCAAGCCCGGCTCTGTTTCGACAACCCGATGAATGACAAATTGCCCCTCGGGCTCGCGCTGAAAGAAGATGATCTCTCCGTGTCTCGGAGGATCAGAAGCAATCGATTGGAGGGTGAGGATGTCTCCCGGCCACAAGGTGGGCAACATGCTGGTGCCGGTCACCTGCAGTTTGAGTCTGCCGGTGGATTGCAGAACTTCTAGCGCCATGCTGCGGGCGCAATCTGCGGTATTCAATGCGCTCATGCGGGGCGCTCAGGAGGTCTTGCGAACCAGCCGGCACTGGCCCTGTTGACCGCGTAACTTGCCACATACCAGGGCTGACGTCTCAAAGACTTTTTCAAACCGAAAATCAGGCTTCGTGTACGGCTTCTTGCCTGTCTGGCTCAGCGCGTTGCTTTGAACATTGGCAGGCGCATTCTTTTGAGTCATAACAATCCCAGAAGTTTCAATCTCCGTCGTGCTGCACCGCCAGCCGCCCCTAGAGCTTTAACAGGATAACGCAGTGTACAACAGTCAGCGCGGGAAATGCTAACCTTTCAGTGGCAGGAAAGGAACCCCTCGGAAGTACCGCCTTCTTGACCGTTCAGTAAAACGACAGCGTTCCCGCCCGCCTCGCGTGCTGCAGGGCAAACGAGAAAATCCACAGGCTGAAGGGCAGCAAGACGGCGCAAAAAAGCGCCAAAAGCATGAGTTCGCGCCTCAGTTCACCAAAGCTGGCGCCCTGCAGGAGCGCCATCCGCATTGCGGTCAAAGCGTGCGTGATCGGAATCCATTGCCCTATCTTCCACAGGGGCTCAGGCAACGTGGAAACGGGAAACAACGTCCCTGTCATGAACCATGCCCCCGAACCCACCAGCCACACCAGAGCCGACCCTTTCTGAATGGCCAACTGCAGGGCGGCGGCAAGCACTCCAAACGCGATGGCGATGATCAGAGACAACAGGAAAACCGCCACACAGGCGACGAGATTGGGATGGAAGGGGGAATCATACAGCCATAGTCCCACCCCGATGTACAGAAGGAATTGCACCGTGCTCCCGGCAAACGCCGAAAGCGCGCTGAGAAACAGCAGCACCGGCGCTGGGGTGGACGTCGTCAGCAGGACTTCCAGCGTGCCGGTTTGCTGCGCTTCCTGCACGATCATCAGAAATGCATTGATGCCCGTGACCAGAAACGTGTAGAAGCCGGTACCCACCAGCAGAAAGGGGAAATAAGCGATACCTTCCGGTCGGAATGACGGACCGATGGCGTGCGCCAGGTAATAAAACGCCGCCAGTTCCGCGGCAGCCCCGGCACCGTTAATAAGAAAACCCGTGCGGTAGCGAATAGCGGTCAGCAGATCGCGGCGTACGATGGCCAGGGTCTTGTCGAGCAAGCCGAAAAGGTTCATCGTCCCACCCGCGAGGCCAGCGGTACCGCCTCATCCACTTCACCGGTGGTTTGGAAGTAAAAAGCCCGGAGTTGCTCCAGATTGATACCAGCCAACTTACGGTATCCAGCCATCCGACCGTCATAAAGGACAGCGACGTTATCCCCCACTGCAGCAGCTTCCGAAAATTTGTGGGATGCCAGGATGACTGTCGCCCCACGACCCGGGAGCTCCCGTACCAATGTCCAGAAATGAGAAGAGGAGGCGGGATCGAGGCTGCGGGTAGGTTCATCCAGCAAAATGACCGACGGAGACTTGATCAGCGCCCTGGCGATTCCCAGCCGCTGATACATGCCACTGGAAAACTTCATCACCAGCGTGTCGGCGGCACCGGAAAGGCCCGTTTGCGCAAGCATGTCATCGATGCGCCCCCTCCGCTCGGAGCGGGGAACATCATCCAGGGCGGCAAACAAGTCCAGGTTCTCGCGGGCCGAGAGCCGGGGGAAAAACGACCTTTCCGAGGCCACGGCAAATCCCACCTGCCGCCGCACGGTTTGCGGGTCCACTTGCGTGTCAGCCCCTTCGACCACCACTCTGCCCGCATCGGGCAAGAGCATAGTCGAGACCAACTTCAGCAGCGTCGTTTTCCCGCTGCCATTGGGGCCGAGAAGTACCAGGATCTCCTCCTTTTTCACCGCCAGCGAAATGTCGCGCAAGGCAAGAGTCTCACCCGAGCGTTCTTTTCCGACCCAGTTGAATAGCGCCGGGCGGTGTCGGAAGACCTTGCTGGCGGATTCGAGGACGATCGCATCCATGCGGTAGATCGCCGTTCAGTTGCCGGAGTCTCTGTATTATAGTGTCGGCGCTTCCGCATGAGTGCATCCCCCGCGCAATCGGCAGTTCTTCAGGACGCAGCCTCGCTGCCTCTTCCTTCTTCGGACAAGGAATTTGCCCTCTTGCTGGCCTGTTGCCGCGAAATCCCGCGGCAACACCAGCGCCCGCCACTCTCGCAGGTGGATTGGCAACGGTTTCTCACCATGATGGATCATCACGGGGTGGCTGCGCAGATCTCCGAAGCGTTGCAGCCCTATGAAGGGCAGATCCCGCCGGAAGCGCTGCGGGCGATTCGGGAAAGCTGCCGCTCCAACACCCGCGGCGCTTTGTGGCTGAGCAGCGAACTGGCGCGTATTCTGCAGCACTTGGCCGCAAGAAACATTCCGACTCTTCCCTACAAAGGCCCCACCCTAGCGCAATTTCTCTACGGGGACCTCGCCCGCCGTCAATTCTCCGATCTCGACATACTTGTGCACGCCGGGGATGTCAAGCGCGTGTGCGGCGCGCTTGCCGAAATCGGCTTTACCGCCGGAACCGTGCTGCGCCCCCGCGAAGAACAAGCGTTACTCCAGTCAGGATACGAGCTGACTTTCGATAGTACGCACGGCCGCAATCTGCTCGAGATTCAATGGCAGATCCTGCCGCGCTTCTATGCCGTGGATTTCGAAATGGAGGGAATCTTCGAACGATCTGTTCCGCAAGAATTCGCGGGGGGCTCCATTCGTTCGCTATGCCCGGAGGATCTCTTGCTCGTGCTCGCGGTGCATGCCGCCAAGCACCTATGGATTCAACTTTCGTGGTTGTGCGATTTGGCCACCCTAGCCCGCAGCCCGCAGATACATTGGGAACGAGTCGTCCGGGATGCAAAACAACTCGGCATTATGCGCATCCTGCTCACCAGCTTCGAACTGGCCCACCAACTGCTCGGCACGTCCCGACCAAGCGGACTAGCTGGGGACGAGCAAGTGGAAGCGCTTGTCGCCCGCCTGCGCCCGCTCATCGAACGCGGCGAAACCTTTGATACCGAATCGCTTCCTTACTTCCAAACAATAGCGGCTTCGCGCGAGCGCCGTAGCGATCGTCTGCGCTTCTGGTGGCGACTGGCGACAACGCCAAGCGTCGGCGAATGGTCAGCCGTTTACCTCCCTGGACCGCTGTTTCCCTTCTACCACGCCGTGCGAGCCGCCCGCCTGGCCAAGCGAGCCCTCCTAGGCTAATCGCGATCCAGATATTCGGGAGGCACGTCGTCCTCGGGAACCTCGTGCGTGCGCACTTCGCCTTCGTCCGCATCGGGCGCGTCTTCCACACCGCTAATCACTTCAGCCTCGAACTCCTGCCCCTCTTCGGCAAGTTCATCGACACTTTCCGAATCGGCATCGGCAACGTCGCTCAGGCCCTGATTGTCGCCCGACTGCCCGGCCGACTCCGGACCCAATCCTTCACCCGCCTGAAAATCATCATCGAACTTTCTTTTTCTCAACGCCATAACCCTCCTCGCTGTTTGTTTTATTTGTCCATGGTCAACACAACTCGGAAGCGCGCCTTGCCGCTCATCATGTGTTTGTAGGCTTCGCCGGCCTGGTCTAGCGGAAATTTCTCGATCATGGGACGCACTCCAGTCAGCACGCTGAAATTCAGCGTCTCCTGCGAGTCCATCGCGGTTCCCGAAGGCCAGCCCTGAATCGTCTTCCTGGCGACCAGCAACTCAATTCCATTGATGGGCATGGGCTCGGGCGAAGCGCCGATAACCATCAGTTTCCCGGCTGGCTTCAACCCGCCGACCAGAGGAGGCATCGACTTTGCGTCCGGTGCGGTGGCGAGGATCACCTGGGCTCCCCCCAGTTTCTGCAACTGCCCGGCAGCATCCCCCGCCTCGGTGTCAACGTAGTCTTTGGCCCCCAGTTTCCGGGCCAATGGTTCCTTGTCTTTTCCCCGCCCGATTGCGACGGTGTGGAAACCCATCCTCTGTGCATACTGGATTCCAAGATGCCCTAGGCCACCGATGCCTTGCACTGCCACCACGTCTCCGGAGCGGGCGCCCGCGTTGCGCAGAGAATTGAAGACCGTGATGCCGGCACAGAGCAAGGGAGCCGCTTCGTCGTTCGACAGATCGTCTGGCATAGCGGCGATGGCTTCAGTGTGCGCAATCATATATTCAGCGTAGCCGCCGTCCATAGTGACACCCGTGACGTTCTGGAACAGGCAGAGGGCAAAATCTCCGCGACGACAGGGTTCGCACTCGAAACAATGCGACCCGTGCCAACCCACGCCCACCCGCTGGCCCACCTTCCACGCTGTGATCGCGCTGCCTATTGCATCAATGCGTCCCGCCACCTCGTGCCCGGGCACGCGTGGATATTGAATTCCCGGCCAGGCGCCCTCCTTGGTGAGCACGTCGCTGTGACAAACGCCGCAGGCCTCGATTTTGATGCGCACCTGCCTCGCTCCCGGTTGTGGAATTTCGCGTTCGACCAGTTCGAAGTCGCCGCCCGGTTTGCTGACTTGTACGGCTTTCATACGTGCCATGGATTCCTCTCTTCAGGAAGTGGAGTGATTTTAGAGACGATAGAGACGGAAGACAATTCTGCTTGCACTAGATGACCAAGACAGGCGATGGGATTCAGCACACCCTCAGCGACGGGCATGGCTGCGCGCCCGCTGGATTCCTGCCCGCAGCCCACGTACAACTGCTTTTGTATGCCCGGCTTTGTTCATCGCAGCCATAGTGGTGGCAGCAATTCCGCCCGGAGTCGCAGCTTCACGCAGCAATTCGTCAAGCGGGACCTTTCCTTCCCGCCAGGCCAGTATGCCGTCGGCCAGGGCATGAGCCGCCGCGGTCAAGGCGGTATTGCGATCGAGTCCCTGAGACTCGCCCGCGGCTGCCAAGGCCCCCAGCGCATGGTATCCGTGACTGCACGAGTAAGTCGCGGTAAAGACATCGAACTTGCTTTCGGGAATTTCCAGCACCGGGCCGACCCGCGCGAAGAAGCGATTGATCATGCGCCGCTGCTGTGTTGGCAGGCTGCGGTCGAAGGTCACTGCCGTCAGCCCGCGTCCGATGCGGCATACCGGGCTCGGCATCGCCCTCGCCCAGCGGACCTTCGGGCCCAACGCTGCCCGCAGCTTATGGAGCGGAACTCCGGCGGCGAGGCTGACGGCGGTGGCCGAGTGGTCGATTTCCCCGATTTCCCGCAACAACTCGCGCACCGATTCAGGACGCACGGCGATGATCAGCAGGTCAGCTTTCCTGACGGCGGTGCAAAGATCGCCTTCGGCTCTCACCCGATATTGCCGCGTCAGCTGCCTCAGTTTATCGGCGTGCCGATCGTGAACCATCAACGGTTGATCGTATGCCGCAAGCCGCAGACCTGCGAGTAACGCACCCGTGATTCTCCCGCCACCGAGCAAGACGGTTCTCATGCCATCTCCGCACAAGCCTCGTCAGCGACTGCGAGGAGCCTCTCGACGTCTTGTTCCGTATGCGCGGTCGAGATGATCCAGTGCAATCCGTTTGACGGGGTCATGTATACCCCGCGTTCGAGCAGCGCATGAACAAACGCGGAATAGCGCTGTGTATCGACATACGTGCAGTAATCCCGATAATCGTAGATCCGATCGCGCTCGGTGAAGTAGACCTGGAACATCGGCCCGAAACCTTGCACGATCGCTTTCACCTGGCGCCGTCGGAAGACATCCCTCAGACCCGAAATGGCAGCATTACCGACAGCTTGCAGTTTCGCGTAAACCTTCTCTTCCGAAAGAAGACTCAGATTCGCGGCGACAACTTTCATCGTAAGACGATGGCCATTAAAGGTCCCGTAGTGCAGCACCATGTGATCGCTCCAGCGCATGCGGTCGAGAATGGCCCGCGGACCGGCGACGGCTCCGATAGGGAATCCCGCGCCCAGCGCCTTGCCGAAGGTACTGAGGTCGGGCTCTATGCCGTAATACTGCTGACAACCGCCGGGGGCATAGCGGAATCCCGTGACCACTTCATCAAGAATCAGCAGCACGCCATGTTCACGCGTCAGCTCGCGCATCCGCTGCAAGTATCCGTCACGCGGAGGAATGCAGCCCATATTGGCCATGATGGGCTCGGTGATCACAGCGGCGAGTTCCCGCCTATGCTGTTTCATCACCCGTTCCAGCGCGGAAACGTCATTCCACGGAGCCAGTACGACATCGTCAAAAGTCTGAAGGGGAATTCCTTCCGAGTCAGGAATGCGCGCAGGATTTTCCGGCGCTCCTAGCTGATCAGGTGGATGGCTGTGGGCATTCAGAAGATAAGGATCGTACCAGCCGTGGTAGTGACCTTCGAACTTCAGGAACTTGTTCCGTCCTGTGTGGGCGCGAGCCAGACGCAGCGCTAGCATGGTGGCTTCACTGCCGGTGTTAGCGAAACGCACCGTTTCGGCCGAGCGAACCATTTTGCGGAATCGTTCCGCGGCCTCAGTCTCAGCCGAAGTGGCGGCGGCAAAATGCGAGCCCTCCGCCATAGCCTGCGTCACGACCCGGGTAATGACGGGATGCGCATGGCCCTGAATCAGCGCGCCAAACGACATCATGAAGTCCACGTACTCGTTGCCATCGGCATCCCACACATGGGAACCGCGGCCGCGTTCGAGCAGGATCGGGCCGGACGCATACACGGCATTTCCCCGTGAGGGAGAATTGACGCCCTCCACGAGCGACTGCTGCGCGCGCTCAAACCATTGTTGCGAGCGGGTACGGGTGGTGGTTGTGCGGGGCATAGTCTTAATCGGCGGTTCCCCCGCCGTCCACGACGAGCGTGGAACCAGTCATAAACGATGAATCGTCAGAGGCCAGAAACAACGCTGCTTTCGCGATCTCCTCCGCCGTGCCAATGCGGCCCATCGGGCGGTTGCTGCATCCTGCCAGGTAATCCTCCCAATTCACCCCTCGGAACTTCGCGTCCTCGGACAGCATGGGAGTTTCGACATCGCCGGGACAGAGGCAGTTCACCCGAATGCCCTGCCGCCCGTGATCGATCGCCATGGCCTTGGTCAGCAGCACGACCCCGCCTTTCGATGCACAATAGGCAACGGCCTTATCTCCGCCGACCATGCCCCAGCCGGAACTGTTGTTGATAATGACGCCGCCGCCCTGCGCAATCATCGAAGGCAGCGCATATTTCGACATCAGGAATGTGCCCTTCAGGTTGATGTCAATCTGCAGGTCCCACTCTTCTTCGCTGCATTCCAGCATGTCGTGGGCGAAGAAGATGCCGGCGTTGTTAAACAGGATGTCGAGCCGGCCGAAGGAACTCAAGGCTGATTCCACGGCATGGCGACATTCGTCGGCCTTGCGGACATCCGTTTGTACGAAGATGGACTTCCCGCCTGCATCGAGGATCCGCGCGGTGACCGCGTTTCCGCGAGATTCATTACGGCCAGTGACGGCCACTTTCGCACCCTCTTTGGCGAAGAGCAGGGCTGTGGCCTCACCGATGCCGGAGGTTCCTCCGGTGATGAGCGCGACTTTGTCTTTCAGGCGCATGCGAGATTCTCTAGACGCTTCCGGCCAGGCCGCCGCCGTCCACCACGAGCGCGGTTCCCGTCACGAACGAGGACGCATCGCTGGCGAGGTAGAGTGCGGCTTGGGCGATTTCTTCCGGCGTACCGACGCGGCCCAGTGGGCGGCGCGCTGATTCCTGGAGAAAGCCGCCTTGGCTCTCGCCTAACTGGCGGGCTTCGCTGCGCAGCATCGCCGTGTCGGTGTCGCCTGGGCAGATGCAGTTTACGCGAATCTTCTGTGGCCCATGATCAATGGCCATGGCCTTGGTAAGCAGTACGACCGCTCCTTTCGAGGCGCAATAGACAGCGGCGCGGGGGCCGCCCGCCAGTCCCCAACCGGAAGCGGTATTGATGATTGAACCCCCGCCGGATTTGGCCATCGCCGGAAGCACCTCCCGCGACATCAGGTAGATGGATTTTGCATTCACAGCCATCACGCGATCCCAATCTTCTTCGCTGAGTTCAAGAACGGAGGCGCGGCGAATGATGCCGGCATTATTGAACAGGATGTGGATGGCGCCGAACTCTCGCACAACCCGCTCGACGACGCGATGACAATCGGCGGCGGAGGTGACGTCGCCAGGCTCGAAGACGGCGCGTCCGCCGGACGAGACGATTTCGCGGACAACCGACTCTCCGCCTTCGTGGTTGAGATCAACGGCGGCAACGGCTGCGCCTTCGCGCGCGAAGAGCAGAGATGTCGCGCGGCCAATGCCGGAGGCGGCTCCAGTAAGGACTGCCACGCGGCCGGAGAGAGAGGTATTTACTTTCTTGTTATTGATCGTACCCCCCTCCCCCCTGAACCCCTGGAATCATAGATTTAGCCGCCGACTGACGCGTAAATCTATGGTCCAGAATGGGTTACCTGTAAAATCCAGAGCCTGTGGAAGTTAGCTCATCCCGACGGCGGTTTTGTTGCAGGATCATCGACTGGCCAGCCCCCCGGCGGTTTCCCCTCCATCCAGGGTAAAAACATGGCCTGTCGCGTAGGCGGCATCGTCCGAGGCCAGGTAGGCAAACAGCGCGGCAATCTCCTCCGGCTTGGCATGACGGCGCAACGGGATCTTCCGGTTCACTTCTTCCAGCATTTCATCGGTGTATTCGGCACGCTGCATGGGCGTGAGCACATAGCCCGGCGCGACGGCACAAACGCGCACCTTGGGGGCTAGTTCGAGGGCCATCGACTTCGTCAGCTCGATCACGCCCGCCTTGGTCGCGTTGTAATCGGCGTAGAAGGGATATCCCATCACTCCATTGGTTGAGGCGGTCTGCAGGATCACGCCGCTTCCCCGTTCCCACATGTGGCGGGCGGCGGTCTGCGCCACGTAGAAAACTCCCGTCAGATTGACGGTGAGAACCTTCTCCCACTCTTCGGGGGTGATGTCGAGGAAGTTATGGCGAATGCTGATGCCGGCGTTGTTGACGAGGACATCCACGCCGCCCATGATGCGGAGGGCATCGGCGAATGCGGACTGAACCTGCTTCAGATTCGAGACGTCAGCATCGAGAGTTTCTGCGAGGCCGGGCAGTTCATGGCGGATTCTTGCGCGGGCCTTTGGGTCGCGGTCAAGGACACATACCGCCGAGCCTTCCTCAAGAAACCGCGCCGCCGTGGCTGCCCCAATGCCGCTGGCGCCACCGGTGATCAGCACACGTTTGCCTTCGAGTCCGCGCATAACCTTCGATTGCGAACGGTCAGGATAGAACGGCAGGGGCAGTCGTGGCTAGTGGACGGGCAGTCTCTCAAAGGCCCGAGTCACCTACATCATCTTCCCCTGGAAGAAGTACACCAGTTCGACGATCAAGATGATCACTACCATCAATTCCAGCACAAAGGCCCGGCTCTGATTGAACTGGTCCACCATGAAGCGGTACAGCTCCTCGGCAGTGTGGACCTTCTGCGTGACCAAGTCCTTGTAGTCGGGCACGCCGACTTTGGCGGCTGCCAGCTTGTAGAGGCGAGCCGAGAACATGTCGCTGAGAAACTTGATGGCGTTGTCGGCATGTTCGGTGAGCTCGTTTACGTCGAGCAACACGGTGTGCAGCTTTGAGGCGGCCCGCGCCAACCGCCAACGGGCGAGGGTCCCGGTGCCTTTGTCGATAAAATCGTAGACGCTTTCAAGCTCGCGAGTCAGCAGCTCATCGTAGTGACGAAATTCCAGCAGCTGTGAATTGGCATACTCCAGCAGCTGAATAGCGGTTTCGGCGCCGGCGGCGCTGTCATACAGGAAAGCCGCGTTGTAGCCGATGACGGCAAGATCGTTGGTGTAATAGGAAATACGGGATTGCAGGATTTCGTTGCGCTCCCCGTCAGAGAGCTGCATGGTCTCGCCACGGACAATCTGGGCAATCTGCGCTCCCTGGCTCGCCACCAATTCAGACCCTGAGGGCGCACCGGCCAGCTCCCGCACGTGGAAAATGAAGTAATCTTCGCTCAGCCACTCTTTATAGGGCTTGACCAGCGCTGGAGCCGCGCGCTGCAGCTTTTCGCGGACAATGCGCGAAGCGTGCCCGGCAAAATCCACATCCCAAACCCAACGGCTTCCCAGACGAACCAATTTGTCCCAACCCCCGGCAAAAGGAAGCTCCAGCACCACGCTTAGAACACCGTAGTCGTAATACTTGATCTGGCCCTGCAGCCGCTCCCCGCTTTCAAGCACCAGGGCCTCAATCGGCTCAACCACCGGGGGCCGCTGGTAACGGACGTACCCCGGGGTGGGGTGCTTGAAGCTGGGCTGCTGCACGGTGCGGGCACCGAAAATTTCCCGCAGCTGGTCGAGGTGGATCTCCTCGCAGACGTCGAACTGGATCAGCACCAGTACCGCCCCGCAAATGGGGGCGGCGGTAGGGGTCTTCATCGAGGTTTCGGCCTGAACTCCGGGCGTCTCAGCGACGGTCAGGGAAGGCTCATTGCGGATCATGGGGACACCGTTCCAGCCGCCCCGGGGGGACCTGCAACACCCGAAAGACGGCCTGACCTTCTATTGTCCCAGAAAGCGGGCGGGATGGGCAGTGGAACTGTAACTATATGAAAATAAAAGTACTATTCTAACCGAACCGAGCTATCGGATCCCCACCACCATGGAGTCTGGCCCGACGAGATGCTCAACCCGGGCATCCTTAAATCCAGCCTCTTTCATCCAGCCGATACAGTCGGCCCCCGTGTAGTCGAAGCCGCCGTCGGTCTCCACCAGCATGTTCAGGCTCATCAGCAACCCAAAGGCGTTGCGGGAGCGGTCATCGTCGATGATTGCCTCGTACACCAAGAAAGCCCCGCCTGCCGGTAATGCCTCGTAGGCCTTCTTCACCAGCATGCGCTTGATATCGAGGTTCCAGTCGTGCAGGATGTGGCCCATCATAATCACATCGGCCCTGGGCAACGGCTGATCCATGAAGCTGCCGGAGACAAACTTGACGCGGTCCGAGAGCCCGTTGGCGGCGATGTAATCCTCGAAGATCGGGCCCACTTCGGCCAAGTCGAAACCGATCCCCTCAATGTGCGGATTCGCCAGCGCCACCTGCGTGATCAGGCTTCCCTGGGCGGTGCCCACATCCACTGCGGTGCGGTGCTTGCTCCAGGGGAACTTGCGGGCGATCGCCATATTGGAGCCCTGACTAATCCCCGTCATCGCCTTCAGGAACTCTTTCAGTCGCGCCGGTTCGGCGTAAATCGCGTCAAACGGATTGGCCATGCCCGCGGTAATCTCGTTTTGCGGCAACCCCGTGCGCAGTGCCGTGGTGAGATGGCTCCAGAACGGATACAGGCGATGATTCGCCATTTCCAGAATGCCGCCGACATACGAAGGCTTCCGTTTGTCGAGAAAGAAATCGGTGCTCGGCGTGTTGTAGTAACGCCCGTCGCGCCGCTCAAGAAACTTCATCGCCACCAGCGCGTCGAGAAAGTCTCGCGCCCCTCGTGGATGCAGTCCTAGCCGACCCTGCAGTGTTTCCAGATCCTCCGCATGCTTGGCCAGTTCAGTAAAGAGTTCCATCTCGACGGCGCTCAGCAGAGTCTTCGAGCCCCAGAATCCCAGGCCCACTTGCAGGATGTGATCGGGCGTCGGTTCGTTCATGGGAGAAGTCGCCTCCAGTGGGTGGGAAGTATAGCAGGGGGCGCTTGCACGACCGCTGCCTACAACAATCCTGACCTTGGAGTAAGATTTGCCATACCCGGAGGCACCCATGGATCTCCCCGACGCCCCAGTCGCCCACGAAGGCTTCTTCGCCACGCACTTTTTCACCGTGAAGGACCAGGAAAAATCGAAGGATTTTTATGTCCGCATTCTTGGTGGAAAACTGATCAAGGCGGAGAACCCCTGCTACATCAAGCTGGCGAATTCCTGGATCATCCTCAATAGCGGCGGCGGCCCCACTCCCGACAAGCCAACGGTCATTCTCGAAACCCCGCGCGATCCCAGCCGTGCGAGCAGCTTCCTCAATTTGCGGGTCGCCGACATCTGGGCCTGCTACCAACAATGGGGGGCCAAGGGCGCGACCTTTCTCACCGAGCCGCTGGCGAACCCCGACGGCTGGGAATGGCGATGCTACATGCGCGATCCCGACGGATACCTCATCGAGGTCGGCCAGTATACCCAAATGGCAATCGATTCGTTTACGAAGGGTAGCGACTAAGCTCAGCGGAAATCCGACTTCAATTCCTATCAACTCGCTTCAGGGAGAACTCGAGTGGACGAAACAAAATATTCCAACGCGACACTGGAACACCTACAAGAAGAACGCAAGCATCTGGAGACGCTCTTCGCCGATAGAATTAACTTCTATCTCGTCTTCGCAGCAGGTGTTCTGGCGTTCCTCTTCGACGAGAAACACCCTAAAGTGCTGGAGATACCCGCTCTTCTTTCGGTAACAGCGGTTTCCATTTTGATGCTTTTTGCGCTATGGAGAACCTACAGACTTGTGATGTGCATTCTGGAAGAGCTGCTCACGAAACATGCAAGGTCACCGATCCCGTACGCCTTTTATT
>Ga0335085_10004051_pt1 | contig 24651 bp, 11 predicted proteins | sample Lox_Sample_45_FD_206712 | JGI IMG/M metagenome (GOLD analysis project Ga0335085, IMG submission 206712) | Soil microbial communities from Loxahatchee National Wildlife Refuge, Florida, United States - Lox_Sample_4.5 | ecosystem: Environmental > Terrestrial > Soil > Wetlands | place: USA...
TGAGGATTCCAATGTCACCCCGCAGTGCCGTAATGCAATTGTTGACCAGAGCCGCGATCGGCTTTGGAGCGCTCTTCGTGGTGGGCGTGGTGCTCGCCGCAATTCCGAATCACCGCCAACCCGTAGTAGCACAAAATTCGCCCGAAGAGCTTGCGAGTTCCCAGGAAGGCCAACAGCAGGGCCAGGAGATGGATCACGGCCAGATGCCTGGCATGTCCATGGACGCAGACTCGGACGACGCGAAATCCTCCGAATCCGGCGCGATGCACGACATGGAGCATATGCACCACGGCGACACGCCGCACATGCACATGACTTCGCCGCGCCCGCAGACAGCGGCGGACGTCGAACGCGCCAACGAGATTGCAAAGGAGTTGCGCGCCGGGATCGAGAAATACAAGGATTACCACGTGGCGCTCGAGAACGGGTACAAGATCTTCGCGCCGAAATTGCCGCAGAAGGAATACCACTTCACGAATTACACCAACGGGTTTCTCGAAGCGTTTACGTTCGATCCGGCGCGGCCGACTTCCCTGCTCTATAAGAAGACCGCGGATGGCTACGAATTGGTGGGCGCGATGTACACGATGCCGAAGCGCGCGACGGAAGAGCAGCTAAACGCGCGTGTGCCGCTGAGCATCGCGACGTGGCACCTGCATACGAATTTGTGCCTGCCGCCGCTGGGACAGATGAAGAACGCGGATTGGACAAAATTTGGATTGCAAGGTTCGATCACCACGCAGGAAGCCTGCGACGCCGCGGGCGGGCGCTTTCATCCCGTGATTCTCGGGTGGATGGTGCACGTCTATCCGTATGAAGATTCGACGGATAAGATTTTCGCGATGCATCATCGAGATTGAAGAAGTTCAATAGTTTAAAGTCTAGAGTTAAAAGCTTGAGGCGTAAATGACTCAGAAACTCTCTGCCATAGTCTTCATTTCACTGCTGATCACTGCCGCTAGAGCAGACGAACTCGCAAGTTCTTGCAAACAAGCCACCGCCCTGGCAGATGCGCAAGAGAAAGAACGTGCCTCACAGGCATATATTCATCTTGATCTGAAGCCGTATTACGAGAAAAAATACTCTTCTGTCTTTCAGTCTTGCCTAGCCTTGACGAATCGTCCCGACACATCGTCGTTCTCGTTCGTTGCGGCCATCGGGAAAGATGGTCATGTTTTGCGCCTATACGTAGATCACGAAACTAACATATATGCGTGTGTGAGGCAGACGCTGCAACAAGATGAATTTCCGCATCCGCCAAGCGCTCCTCATTACTTCCACGTCTCGATGAGCTTTGCAAAATAAGTTTCCTGAGCAAGAGCTGGAAGAGCCCCAGAGGGGCGAACGAAACCTTGGACATCTTTGCGGCGTCGCTTGATACGCGAAGATTTGTGTCACGCCTAGGGCGCTGTTCGTTTTAGTGCATGTGCCACATCGAGCGGCGTAAAGCCGCCCCTACACGAGTAGGCGATACATTGGCGTGCGAAGAGCGGCCCGCTTCAGAAAGCGGGCCCTACTGGTCTTTGAGCTTGAGGCGGGACTTGTTTTCTTCGAGGAATTCGCGGAGGTCTTTGGCCATGTCGAGGAGGCGGACCCACTGCTCGTAGTAAAGCGTGACGGGAAAACGGCCAAGCCCATAGACACTGACGCCGCCTTTTTCGCCCACGCGAAATTCCAAGGCGCCCTTCTTTCGGCCTTCGGCTTTTTTCTCCAAATCGGCAATCTTCGCCAATAATTCTTCTCTGGTTGGTTCAGCCATGATCCCTCCTGAGTTATCCCGCCCATCCTCCCACAGAACCGAAGGGCCACACAACCGGACGCAGTTCTAGAACGTCTAAGTCCCGGGGACTAGACCGTCTACGCAGGCGGTTGAATTGCGTACCAGTTCCCTGCCCGGTATTATGGGCGCTCGCGTTTCTGTGCGGTCCGGGAGACCTTTCCTTTGATGATTGGCCGTTTTCTCCAGCGCATTCCGTATTTATTTGTAGCGGCAGCGTTTGCTGCCAGCCTGGGCGTTGCCGCCACGCCGCCCGAGCCCAACGAAATTCTGCCGCTTGCGCAGGTGCAGCCCGGGATGCAGGGGTATGCGTACACGGTGTTTGCGGGCGACCAGGTGGAGAAGTTTGACCTGGTGGTGCTGGGCGTGATGCCGAATTTCCTGGGGCCAAAGCAGTCCATCATTCTGGTAGAGCTGAAGGGGCCGAAAGTCGAGCACACGGGCGTGGTAGCCGGGATGAGCGGCAGCCCGGTGTATCTGGAAGGAAAGCTGGCCGGGGCGCTTTCGCTGAAGCTGGGGATTTTCACGAAGGAAGCGATCGCGGGCGTGACGCCGATCGAGGATATCTTGCATCCGCCCACGGGGGGCGCGGCGGCAATCCAGAATCAGGGGGAATTTGCGCTGCCGACGAATGCGGTTGCGCAGAACGCCATGCCGAATGGCGCGGCGCTGCAGCCGATTGAGACACCACTGGTGTTTTCGGGATTTCAGCCATCGGCGGTCCAGCAGTTTACGTCGCAATTGCAGAGCTATGGATTCGTGGCGGCGCAGGGCGGCACGGAAAAGGCGCAGCCGGAAGAACATAAGTTGCAGCCGGGCGATATGGCGGGAATGGTGCTGGTGCAGGGTGACGCTTCCATCAATTCAGCGTGTACGGTAACGGCAGTGCGCGGGGATGACGTTTATCTTTGCGGGCATCCGTTCCTGAATTTTGGGAATGTACAGTGGCCGATGTCGCGCAGCCGCGTAGTGACCACGCTCTCTTCGGAACTGGCGTCCACAAAAATCGTCAACAGCGGCGAGCCCATCGGCACCATTACCGGCGACCACTTGACCGCCGTGACCGGGAAACTCGGTCCGCCGCCCGCGATGATTCCGCTGGATTTGACGTTTGCCAAGGGAAGCGAAGAAAAGAAGCTGCACTTTGAAGTGGTGAATCATCCGAAGCTGACACCACTACTGGTGGCGCTGACGACTTTCAATGGAGTGAGCCAGAACTATTTGTACGGCGAGGGCACGACGCTGCACCTGACCGGAGAGATTCGGCTGAAGGGCCACATCCCGGTGCAGATCGAAACGTCCGTGGCGCCGACGGACACGATGGCTCCGGATAATTTGCCGATTGCGCTGGCGGTCCAGAGCGCGTTCGGGCGGCTGTTCACGAATGAATTTGAGGTGCCGAGCGTCGAGCACATCACGCTGCGCGTGGAGAGCCAACCGGGGCGGCAGTCGTTCGCGGTGGACAGCGCATGGCTGGAAAAGGGCGAGGCAGCGCCGGGAGAAAATTTGAAGGTGCGCGTGCTGTTGCGGCCTTATCGCGGGCCGGCGCGGATTGAAGAGACGACCGTGCACGTGCCGGATCAGATTGCGCGCGGAACGACTTTGCGTGTGCTGGTGAGCGACGCAGACTGGATGAACCGCGCTTCGCGGGGATTCATGTTCGCGGGCATGGGTGGAGCGGGTGGACCGAACGGCCTGGACCAGATCATTACAATGATCAACCGCGAGCGGCACAACGACCGTCTGTATGTGGGTTTGTTTGTGCCCGCACCGACGCTGGTCTGGGACGACAAGGAGATGCCGAACGTTCCGCTTTCGCAAATCAATGTGGTGGATGGACGGCCGGGGCCCGGCAGCGTGCAGGTGCTGCGGGAATCGCTGGCCAGTGAGTCTTCGATTGCGCTGGGCGGCCCGGTCAGCGGGCTGATCTCCTTGAATCTGCAAATCCGGTGAAACCTGTCATGTCAAAACGTTTGGTTCGCGTCACACTGCCCTGCCTGATCCTGGGGCTGGCAGCAACTTCACTGCTGGCAGAGCACACGCGCCGGTGGCGGCAATCCACGTACGAGGAATTTCAGAAGGGCACGGCGAAGGGCGTGGCGGTGCGCAGCGACGGGCACCTGGAGCTTGCGCCGAAATTTTCGCTGCTGGCGGACGCGGACGCTTCGTATTTATGGTCACTGAGAACGGATGCGAATGGCGTGTTGTACGCGGGCGGAGGTTCACCCGCGAAGGTGTTCCGGTTTGAAGGCGGCGGGAAGCCGAAGACGGTGTTTGAGTCCACGGACTTGTTGGTGCAGGCGATTGCGTTCGACTCCAAGGGGACGTTGTTTGTGGGGACGTCGCCGGACGGGAAGGTTTACAAGGTTTCCGCGAACGGCGAGAAGAGCGTGTTCTTCGATCCCAAGACGAAATACATCTGGGACCTGGCGTTTGGCGCGGACGGCACGCTGTATGTGGCAACGGGCGATAAGGGGCAAATCTACAGCGTGGCGCCGGATGGGAAGAGCGAGCTTTTCTATGCCAGCGATGAAGCGCACATCAAAGTGCTGGGCTTCGACGCGAAAGGCAGTCTTCTGGCAGGAACCGAGCCGAATGGACGAATCTTGCGGATTACGCGGGGCACGAAGAAATCGGACGGCAGCGCAGCGCAAGGGTTTGTGCTCTATGAGACGGCGAAGCGCGAAGTGACTTCGCTGGCGACGGCGCCAGATGGAACGCTGTATGTGGCGGCCATTGGAGAGAAGACGCGCGTCGGGGGAGCGGTACCCTCGGCTGTGATTACGACTTCACAAGGAACGACGACGATTACGAATGTGCCTTCCGTTGGGGTACAGGGCGCCACGCCATTCCTGGCATTTCCGCAGGCCATTACCAGTAGCATTTACCGCATCGCAGCGGATGGGGCGCCGGAGGAGATCTGGAGTTCGCGTGACGAGATCGTTTACACGCTGGGCTTGAACTCAGACGGGCGGCTGCTGGCAGGCACAGGAAATAACGGCTCGCTGCTGGTGATTGACGGGCGCGGAGTCTACGCGCAGTTGGCAAAATCAGGCTCATCGCAAATCACGGGAATCGCGCGAGCGAGCGGCGGAAAGGTTTATTTGTGTACGGCCAATCCGGGGAAGGTGTTTTCGCTGGGACCGGAATACGAGGGGGAAGGAACGTTTGAGTCGCAATCGCTCGACGCCAAGCTGTTTTCAGAATGGGGGCGGATCGAGTGGTGGGGACCTCCGGCGATGAATGCGGCGGCGAGCAGCGGAAAAGAGTCGAAAGAACCCCGGCTGGAATTCTTCGCGCGCAGCGGGAACACGGAAGACCCGGGGAAAGAGTGGTCGCGGTGGTTCGGGCCGTATGCGACCTCGGGGACGCAGATCGAGGCACCGCCTGCGCGCTTTTTGCAATGGAAGGCCGTGATTCACGACGGACGGCTGGGAGACGGGATCGACTGGGTAAGCGTGGCGTATCTACCGAAGAATGTGGCGCCAGTGATTGACGGCATCGCAATGCAGGATCCCGGAGTGCGCGTGCAGCAGGCGGTGGTGATTACGGGTCAGCCCGCAATGGTGACGCTGAAGCAGCCTTCGGCGCCGACCGCGATGGGGACGATTATCACCACGACCACGACGAAGTTCGATCAGCCGCCGCAGGGGATTGCGCAAAAAGGATACGCTTCAGTTCTATGGACAGCGCATGACGACAACGACGACGACCTGCTCTACGCGCTCTACTTCCGCGGAGAGAACCAGAAAGATTGGCTGCTGCTGAAGGACAACCTGGACCAGAAATATTTCACCTGGGATGCTACGGCAATGCCGGATGGCGCGTATTACCTGAAGATCGTGGCAAGCGACGCGCCTTCCAACCCGCCGAACGTGGCTTTGAAAACCGAGCGGGAGAGCGAGCGGTTTGAAATCGACAATACGCCACCGGTGATTCAGAAGCTGGAAGCGAGCGCGACAGGGATGAACGCGGACCGGTCGAAGGGTGTTTCGTACGACTTTTCCTTTACGGCCGTGGATGCGACGAGCAGCATCGAACGAGCGCAATACAGCGTGGACGGGGGAGACTGGATTCTGCTGGCTCCGACGCAGGGCATCAGCGACAACAAGACGGAAAATTACAGCTTCACCGTTCGGGGGCTTTCACCGGGAGAGCACACCATCGCGGTGCGGGCGTACGACCGGTTTGACAACATTGGCGCCGGGAAGACAACGATTAATATTGCGAAGTGAGGGCGACTGGCGATTGGTGACTGGTGGAAGAGGTGGAGGGATTTGAGTTGGCCGGTCCGGCGATGACTGGCGCTGAATTGGGTTGAGTGGTCGTCGGAGCACAGGCTGAAGCCTGTGCCACGTTGCTGATACAATCGCGGCCGATGAAACGCATTCCTCGTAGAAGCTTCCTGAAGAGCGCAATCGTTTCCCTGGCTTTGCCAATTTCCGCGCCTGGATACCCATTTGCGGGGCTATGCGGAGCGGTAGCGCAAGAACACGGACCAACCGTGCATTTCCCGGCGGCCCCTCGCGACCGAATCGCCATTGCCTCCTATCCGTTTCGCGAATTCATTATCGGCAGATCCGATTCCGCGCCCTCATCGCAAACGAAGATGGCTCTGAAGAACTTTCCGGCTCACGTTGCCGCGAAGTTCGACATTCACCACATAGAGTCGTGGAGCGAGCATTTCCCTTCCCTCGAACCTTCCTATCTCGAAGATCTTCGTAGCGCTGCCGGCAAGGTCGGCGTCACCTTCGCAAACATCGCTGCGGATGGCGAAAGTAGCCTCTACTCCCCCGAAGCCGAAGAACGTGACCGCGCTTCACACTTTTGCAGGCAGTGGATTGATGCGGCGGCGGCGCTCGGCTCACCGAGTGTGCGGACGAACATCTCCGTGGCACAGGGTGCAAGGCCCGATGCCCGCCGCCTCACGGAACACTTCAAGCCTATCGCGGAATACGCCGCTTCACGGAATATCGTCGTCCACCTGGAAAACGACAATCCCGTCAGCGAGGACCCCTTTCTCCTCGTGGAGCTTCTCGATCGTGTCAACAGCCCGTGGCTGCGTGCGCTACCCGACTTCGGCAACAGCCTCGTTGCGCTTCCTGCCGAAGAGGCGTATCGCGGGCTGGATCAAATGTTCGTACGGAGCTACGGCATTTCTCATGTAAAGGACACGATCACACAGGCTGGGCAGACGGTCCGTGTTGATATGGCGCGCGTCTTTGCCCTCGCTTTGAAATATGAATACAAAGGCTACTTCTCCATGGAGTGGGATACGGAAGGAGATCCCTACGAGGGCACGGCAAGGCTCATCGCCACGACCATGAAATACATCTCCCAAAGGGATTAGGGGTTTTGGGGTTTCTGGAGGGACTTGGGAGCGGCGGGCCTGACCAGTTCCGGTCCGGGGGTCTTGGGTTTTTCCGCCTCAATGTAGGCCTCGATTTCGGCGCCGAAACCCATACGGCCGTCACTGTAAGAATCGGGCTTGGCGTGGACGACGCGAGCCCGGCAGTGCGTGTCATCGGGCTTACCACCGGTGACTTCCGTGGGCATCAGGATCGTGGCCTCGATGGGCATTCCCACCTGCAAGGGCGCAGAGGTCACAAAGAAAAATCCGCCTCGGGAGACGTTGATAGCCTCGGTGAAGTGTTCGCTTTTGTCTCCAGCAAGGGTAAGGGCACGGAAACGCAGGGGGATACGAAGACGGTAGCGCTCGAGATGTCGGCGTTCGTTGATGGCCATGACATTAGGTGCGCGCGGTGCGGGGAGGGGCGCGCCTACGCTGCTCTTCGAAACTATAGGGTATCACCCGGGAGGCCAGAATCATAGGGTCTGAGAGCTGACTCCCAAAGCCCGTTCCAAGCCCTGAACAAGCCGATCCAGGCCTATAAATTAAAGGGCTAGATGCACTACACTGGCGGTATGGCCAGCACCCATTTGACCCCGGAAGACTTGGGGACCTCGATCGATTGGAAGACGATCGAGGAGGCCCACGAGCGGATTCGTCCGCGGATTCATCGCACGCTGGTGATGACCAGCCGTTCGCTGAACGCGATGGCCGAGGCGGAGCTGTTCTTCAAATGCGAGAACCTGCAAAAGACCGGGTCGTTCAAGATTCGTGGGGCGACGAATGCGATTTTTTCCCTGAGTGAGGAAGAAGCAGCGCACGGTGTGGTGACGCATTCGAGCGGGAATCACGCGGCAGCGGTGGCGTGCGCGGCGGCATGGCGCGGGATTCCGGCGTGGATTGTGATGCCCAAGAACGCACCGGCAGTAAAGTGCCGCGCAGTGGAATCGTACGGAGGGAAGATTACATTTTGCGAGCCGAAGGTTTCGGCGCGGTCGGAGACGGCGGCACGAATACAGGCGGAAACCGGCGCGGCGATGATCCATCCTTACGACGATGACCGGATCATTGCGGGGCAGGCGACGGCCGCGAAGGAATTGCTGGAGGATTTTCCCGACCTGGATGCAGTGCTGGCGCCGGTGAGCGGCGGCGGCCTGTTGAGCGGAACATGCCTTGGCGCGCATGGCGTGCATCCGACAGTGCGCGTTTATGGGTGCGAGCCGGAGCTTGCCGATGATGCGTATCGGTCGATCAAGAGCGGGAGGCTGCAATCGCTGGAATCGAGCGACACGATTGCGGACGGGCTGCGGGCTTCGCTGGCGCCGCGAACGTTTGCGATTTTGCGGAAGCAAGTGGCGGGAGTGTTGCTGGTGAGCGAGAAAGAGATTGTGGAGACGATGCAGTTAGTAGCGCAGCGGATGAAGCTGGTGGTGGAGCCGTCGAGCGCGGTAGCTCTGGCGCCGTTGCTGCGCGCCGGGGGAATTCCGGGACTGAATCAGAGAGTGCGCAAGGGCAAGCCGAGGTCGCGGATTGGAATTGTCTTTTCGGGCGGGAATGTGTAGGACGCGTTGCCCCAATCGTAGCAAGAAAAGAGCCGCACCTCCACATGGAAGGCGCGGCTTTGATTTTTACATGGCCACCTGAAGATGGCCGCGACGCTAGTGTTTGGGCGTTTTGATGGGATCCGGGGGACGCGGGGGAAGCATCTTCGGATTTGCCTGCAAGGCCTTCATCACTTCGGCGATGCCGCGTTCGAGTTGAGCGTCGCGGCCGGCGATGAGGTCGGCGGGATCGTTTTCGACGACAATGTCCGGATCCACGCCGTGGCCTTCAATGACGAACTGCCCGGTGGTAGAACCGGACGCGGCCTCGGGCACAAACACTGTGCCACCATCGAGCAACGGGCCGCGTCCGCTGATGCCCACCACGCCGCCCCAGGTGCGCTTGCCGATCAATGGGCCTAGCCCGGCCTGGCGGAACATGTATGGGAAAATGTCGCCATCGGAGGCGGAGGTTTCGTTGATGAGGCAGACCTTCGGTCCGTAAAAGACGGCATCGGGGTAAGTTCCGGTTTGGTGATCCACGCGGTCGTATTCGACGCCAAGCAACTCACGGCGCAGGCGCTCGATGAGCATCTGCGAAACGTTGCCGCCGCCGTTACCGCGAACGTCCACGATGAGCGCCTGTTTGCGGATTTGCGGATAGTAGTTCTTGATGAACTCGCGAATGCCGTCTTCGCCCATGTCCGGGATGTGGATGTAGCCGACCTTGCCACCGGTGACTTTGGTGACGTATTCGCGATTGTGGTTGACCCACTCGAGGTAGAGGAGGCTGGTTTCGCTGGTGATAGGGCGATAGCTGATATTGCGCGAGCCGTCCATCGTGGGCTTGGAGTTGACGGTCCATTGAACGGGGCGATTCGCCTTGTTGCGGAGGAATTCGTAGGGATTGTCCTTCGCAGTGAGTTCCTTGCCGTCAATGGCGAGGATATAGTCGCCGGCCTTCACGTCGACGCCAACTTCGGTGAGCGGCGAGCGGTAGTGATCTTCCTGGTTCTGGCCCGGGAAGATTTGGGAGACGCGATAGCGGCCGGACGCGGCGTCGAGTTCGAACCGGGCGCCGGGTAGAGCGACTTGCGGACGCTTGGGCATATCCCAATCGCCGCCGGTAACGTAGGCGTGAGAGACGCTGAGTTCGGCGACGAGTTCGCCGAGGACGTAGTTGAGATCGGAGCGATGCGCGACGTAGTCCACCAGCGGGCGGTATTGCGCGACCAGGGCGTTCCAATCGTAGCCGTTCATGTTGCGGACGTAGAAGAAGTCGCGATAGCGGCGGGCCACTTCGTTGTAGACTTCGACCCACTCTTCGCGGGGAATACGGTCGGACACGAGGCCCGCGGTGGAGACGGGTTTGGGGCTGGCCTTGCCTTCGGGCTTGGCGTCGTAGAGCTTGAAGCCGGCCTCATCGCGGACCAAGACCTTGCTGCCATCCTGTGACACGGCAAAGTTATCGATCTTTTCAGCGAGGGCAGTTTCTTTGCGGTCCTTCATCGAGAAAACGATCAAGCTGCTCGGCGGATAGGAGTCACGGCCATAGAAGGGAGCGCCATCGCGGGCATAGAGCAGATAGCCCTTGGTGGCGACGAGACGGGAGAGATTGTCCGCATCTACGGGCACGCGGGTGACGCGATCGGCTAGCCCGTCGAAATCAATGCGGATGTACTCCTTCTTTTCCTCTTTTTTCTCTTCCTTCTTTTCTTCCTTCTTGGCTTCCTTGCCCTTTTCAGGGGACTCGCCTTCTTTGGCAATGGTCACTTCGTCGCTTTCGGGCGGGAAAGGATTCTTGGTGTCCTTGCGCAGAGCAAGTGCGTAGAGGGAATTGCCGCGGTTGGTGGCGTAATTGAACTCGATCTGACTGAGCTGCGGATAGAAGGTGTGCGTGCTGACGAAATAGAGATAGTTGCCGTCGGGATCCCAGGTGGGAGAGCCGACGTCGAAATAGTCGTCGGTGACGCGATGAGTCTGGCCGTCGGCGGCGCTCCAAATATATATGGAACTGAAATTGTTGGGATTGTCGAGGAGATAGGCAAGGTGGCCACCGTCTGCGGACCAGGCGTAATCGTGGACGCGGCCCCGGGGATTTTCGGCGATGGTGGAGACCTTTTTGTCGTCGAGCGTGAGGACGTAGAGCTTGTTTTCGGCGTCGGAAAAGGCGATGCGCTTGCCATCGGGAGCCCAGGCGGGCAGGTAGAGCATGGTCTTGAAGCCGTGGGTCAACTCTTCCTGCTTGCCGGAGCCGTCCTGATTGATGAGATAGAGTTCATCTTCGCCGTCGAGGTCGGAGATATAGACGATTTTTGAGCCGTCGGGAGACCACTGCGCCCATTTTTCGTGCGCATTGGAGGAATCGGTGAGATTGCGCGTGGGGCCCTTTTCGATGGGAGCGGTGAAGACGTCGCCGCGAGCGACGAAGAGGGCGCGTTCGCCCTTTGGGCTGAGGCTGAAGGATTCGATATTGTTGGCGGCGGAAACCTGCGAAGGACGCGTGGCCAACGCGTCACTGGGAACCGTGATCGAGATATGGCGGGATTGCCCAGTGGAAATGTCATAGACGTTTAGCTCGCCGTCGGACTCGTATACGATCTGATTTTTGTGGTCGGTGCTGGGCCAACGGAGGTCCCACTTGGTGCTGTGCGTAAGCTCTTCAGTCTTTTTGGTCTTTGGATCATAGGAGTAAAGGTTCAGGGTGTCGTCTTTGTCCGAGGAGTAGAAAATCTTGTCGCCGACCCACATGGGATCGCGGTGGGAACGGGGGTCGTCGGTGATTTTTTCCGAAGCATGCGATTTCAAGTCGAAGATGTAGAGTTGCTGGGCCCAGCCCCCGGAGTAGCGCTTCCAAGTGCGGAAATCGCGGAAGAGGGGCGAGTAGACGACTTCCTTTCCGTCCGGCGAGAAATCCCCGGCGCCGGAATACGGCATGGGGAGCGGCTGCGGGAGTCCGCCGTCCACGGAGACAGTGTAGAGGCGGCAGTCACCGAGATCGAAGTGGTCGCGGAGGGAGCGGAAGATGACGGATTTGCCGTCGGGAGTCCAGCCATAGACCTGATTGTCGTAGCCCCAGCGAGCGGGGAGCGGGCCGCGGGCGGGATAGAAGGTGAGCTGCTTTGGGACACCACCACTGACCGGGATGATGTAGACCTGCTCATCGCCGTCGTACTGGCCGGTGAAGGCGATCCATTTGCCGTCGGGGGAGAATTTCGCAAAGAGTTCGAGGCCGGGATGCGCGGTAAGGCGCGTAGCCAAACCGCCGGACGTAGAGGCGATCCATAGGTCGCCGCCGTAGGTGAAGACCACTTTGTCTTCATGAATATCAGGGAAACGAAGCAGCTTTGTTTGTGCGTTGGACCGGGAAGCGAAGGTGAAGGCAAAGCACAGGCACAGCAAGGCGAGCAAACTGCGACGGGACATGGAGTTCCTTTCCGAAGCACGATGTATCGCGCGAGTGCGGACCAAAAGGAAGGTGTCCGGCAGGCCCGAGCGACCCCAAGAGAGTGCATGGAATTGTACATCGGGAGCTTCGGAAGGGAAAACGCGGACCCGGAATTGCCGAAAGAGGAAACGCGCCTGTGGAAATCGGATTGTTTGCCTATCCTAGCGCAGGTAGAATTTTGATGTTTGATGCTCCCTCTCAACAAGGGTTTATTGGCGGCTCCCCGCTTCGCAATCAAGAAGGCAGTGTCCCCATCCTCCGAGCGGGCGCGCCTGGCGGAGCCCCAAACGAGGTGGACGAAGTTGTGCCGGCTGTTGCGAAGCCGACGATCTTTCGCATTGCTTGTTCTGAGCATCCTGTTTCCATTTTGTGTGCATGGGCAGTTGCCTACTCCCTCCACGCAAAACATGCAAACGGAGGAATGGATGCCCATCGAGCGGTCTGCTCCGGCGTGGACGGCATTTGCGACGGATACCGGACGCGTGGAAGCCAGTCACCCGATGTTGCGAATGGTGCTGGCGCTTACGCCTCCCGTCGAGAAACAGCAAGCCTTGGCGCAGTTCCTGGATGACGTGCAGAACCGGAACTCGCCGCAATACCATCATTGGCTTTCTCCTGCGGAATTCGGCGCAAAATTCGGCGTGGCGGACGCGGATGCCGAGGCCGTGCGGCAGTGGCTGGAGAAGTACGGATTTCAGGTTGCGCCGGTCTCCCAGAGCAAATTATGGGTGGAATTCAGCGGAACGGCGCAACAAGTCGAAACCGCGTTTCACAGTGAACTTCATTATTACGAGTGGCGCGGGAAGCAATACCTGGCGAACGCGACGGATATCGCGGTTCCGGCGCAGCTCGCGGCAGTCACTCGTGGAGTAGTCTCGCTGGACAATTTTGGCAAGCGGCCTCCGCGGCTGATGCCGGTGACCAACAAGGTGCAGCCGAACCTGACAGCCACTGGGCAGGCGAATGTGTATTACCTGGCGCCTGGTGATTTTGCAGCGATCTACAATACGAAGGGACTGTTGAACAGCGGCATTGACGGCACCGGAATCACGATCGTGGTGACGGCGCAATCGGACATCGAACTTCCAGACGTGCAAGCATTCCGGCAGATTTTTGTTTCATCGCAAGCCAACGATCCGAGTTACGTGGTGAGCGGTCCCGATCCCGGAGTTGTAGGGCCAATCGATATGCAAGAGGCGCAGCTTGATGTGGAGTGGGCCGGAGGGGTTGCGCCGGGCGCAGCCATTGATTTGGTGGTGGCAGGAAGTACGGACACGACCAGCGGCGTGGACCTGGCTGCGGCTTACGCGATTGACAATCGCCTTGCTCCGATTCTGACGTATACCTACGGGGCTTGCGAAGCGCTGCTTTCGCCGGCACAAAATGCGTTTTACAGCGAGCTTTGGCAACAGGCCGCAGCGGAGGGTATCACCGTGCTGGTGGCCACCGGCGATGACGGTGCCGCGGGTTGTGATTCGCCGTCCGCGGGGCTGCCGGCGACGCATGGGCTGGCGGTGAATGGAGCGGCGTCGACGCCGCATAACGTGGCGGTTGGAGGAACACAGTTCGCGGACAGCGTGAATCCTTCCACGTATTGGGGCTCGAATAACGGAAATTATGCATCGGCGATCGGCTACATTCCCGAAGCGGCGTGGAATGAGAGTTGCGATCCGGGTCAGGCGGTCAGCGCGACAAACTGCGTGTTTGGCGCAGGAAACTTCAGCCTGTTGGCAGGCAGCGGCGGGGCCAGTACGCTCTATGGAAAACCGGCGTGGCAGACCGGAACTGGCGTGCCAAGCGATGGAATGCGCGACGTGCCGGACCTGGCGCTGGCCGCGGCGGCGAGCCACGACGACATTGTCTATTGCAACAGCACGACTGGTTCGGCCTGCCAGATCAATGACCAGGGAGAAGTAGTGGGGCTGACGCTTGTGGGGGGAACGTCGGTTTCGACTCCGGCGATGGCGGGCATTCTGGCGCTGGTGGAAGAAAAAAACGGCGCGTACCAGGGGCAGATCAACTACACGCTGTACAAGTTGGCGCAGACCAACAGTTGCAACTCTTCGAACCAGACGAATCCCACGGCGCAAAGCTCCTGCGTGTTTTACGACGTGACGGCGGGGAGCAACGGAGTTCCCTGCGCGGGCGGGACGCCGGGATGTTCTTCGCAGCAGAGTGGGGTGAATGGCGAGCTGTCGGGTGAGGTGGCAGGAATCGGCTATGACTTGGCGACAGGACTCGGCTCAGTAAACGCGACGAACCTAGTAGACCTTTGGAACAGCACTTTGTTGACCCCGACGCAGACAGCGCTGCAACTGCCCGCGAGCTTCACGCATGGAACGCCGGTGACGGTAAGCGGCAGCGTTGCACCGACGAGTGGCTCAGGTACGCCCACGGGAACGGTTTCCTTGGCTACGGGGACGACTGGCACGGCTGCGGATGTACTGACGCTTACGAACGGCGCGTACTCCGCCACGGTGAGCGATTTGCCGGGCGGCAGCTATAGCTTGTCGGCGCACTACGCAGGCGATGCGACCTTTGCCGCAAGCGATTCGACAGGCGTGGCGGTGGACATTACACCGGAACCAAGCAATGCGGCGGTTAGCGTGGATGGTCTGCAGGGCGGAACGGCGACGTACGGCGCGGCGCTGTTCGTCGATGTGGCGGTTGCGGGAGCGTCGGGAGCTGGCAAGGCTACTGGTAGCGTGACGTTAATGGATGGCGGCAGCACCGTCGGAAGCTACGCGTTGACAGCCGATGGAAAGGTTTCGATCCCCACCGGCGGAGCCAGCGGATTTTCTTTTGCGCCGGGGAATCATTCGCTTATCGCGGTGTACGGTGGAGACGCAAGCTTTCAGCCGAGCACCTCAGGAACTATGGCTTTCACGGTGGGCAAGGGTGCTCCCTTTGTGGTGGTGGGCGCGAATTCGAGCAGCGTGCCGACGGGACAGTCGTTGGGCGTGCATGCGGTGGTGAGCGGCAGCGGAACCGCGGCCGCGACGGGAACGGTGCAATTCACAGTGGATGGCGTCGCTCAAGGCCAGGCGATCACGCTGCAAACGGGCGGGATTTTCGGAACACAGGCGCAGGCTTCGGCGATTTTGACCGGCTTAAGCGCTGGAACGCATGTGATTGGCGCGATCTACGATGGGAGCAGTGATCCGAATTACTCGGGTGTGCCAACAGGGAACGGTCCGGATGAATCGACATTTTCGGTGACCGTGGGGAACGGTGCAGGAACAAATAGTAGCGCCACAACATTGAACATTGTGACGCAGCCCGTGAATATCGGGGATATGGGTGCGTTCAAGGTGAATGTGAATCCGACGAGTGCGACGGGGACGGTCACGCTATGGGACGCCGTTGGACCACGGAGCGCTCCAACGAATATCAGCGGCGGCACGGCAACAATTCAACTGGAATGGACCCAAGGCGGAACCTTCACGGTATATGCGGTCTACTCCGGCGATGGGAACAACGCCGCTTCCTCAAGCGCAACCCAAAGTTTCACCGTGCAGCCCGGGACGCCGCTAGTGGTACTGTCGATCCAGGGACCAAGCGGCCCGCTTGCGCAAACGAGTTTAGTCGCGAGCGTTACGGGAAATCTCAAGAATGGAACGTTGGCTTCGCCGACCGGATATGTGGAGTTTTGGGACACGGCGAACGGAGGCGGGACGCAGCTTCTAACGGTGTTGCAATTGACGCCGGGCGCGGCTGGTGCTTCCGTTGCGGGAACGCGCGTGCGGTTGCCAAACGCATCGAGCAGCGTCTACGCGCATTACCGTGGTGACAATAACTGGCAGCCGACGAGTTCAGCCAATGTGTCGACAGCAAGCTTCGCGCTGGGCTTCAATCCCAGCCCATTGAGTTTCAAGGGGGGGACGGCCGGATCGGCGAGCATCACCGTCAATCCTTCTGGAGGATTCACCGGGACGGTGAATCTGAGTTGTCCCTCGGGAAGCGCGTTCGCTCTGGCGGGATACACGTGTTCCTTCAGTCCGCCGCAGATCAATGTGACGGGCGCGGGCCCGGAGACAGCCATGCTGACGCTTACGCCCACGGTGACCGCGGTTGGGGCGGCGGTAAACGAGATTCCGCGCGCAACTTTTTGGCCGGGTGCGGGGTTATGGTGTTTGGTTCTGGCGGTGGGGGTATTTGCTGCTGGAACGAATCTGACAGTCAAGCAAACACGGAGCCAGCAGGGTTCGGTAGCCTGGGCGCGAGGATGTGTGGCTCTAGCAGCCAGCCTGATGCTTGGTTGCGGATCAGGAGGGGGCGGCGGAGGCGGAGGACCATACCCGACAACAACCACATTGAGCTTCCAACAATCCGGAATGCAACTGCGCGTGACGGTTACGATTCATTCCAGCGGAGCGACATCTTCCGGTACCGTTAGCCTCGTTGCGGATGGCGGGGTTCCGATGCAAGGTGAAGTTGCCGCGGGTGTGGCGACGTTTAGTTTCACGCCAAGCCCGGTTGTGGGAATCCACACGCTGGACGCGCACTATTCCGGGGATGCAAGCAACGAAGCTTCTGACTCCGGGCAACAGACGACGGTGGTGACCGGAAGCACGACGATTGAAATCAGCGCAAGCAGCGGGTCCATCAGCGTGCCGATGACTTTGGGAGTTACCTTGAACTAGGTTGAACCGCCAGCGGGATGCACTTTGCATTTAGGTTAAATTGATGAAAACCGAGTAAACTATTTCGCCCGCCCGCGCATCCTTACGTAGTCAGAAAGCACGAATTGCTCTCCTGGAGATGGGGCCGAGAGTCCGCGATTCCTGCCGTGAAACCCGTTTGGTAGTGAAGAAACAAATTCAGGAGCCAATCCGAATCATGAGAACGACCACAAGTGTGCTGTGTGCTGGCCTCGGGATCCTGCTGCTCTCGCTGGGTACTCCAATCGGCCGAGGGCAATCACAGCGCGTACCTTCGCGCATCGTGGAAAAAATCGATGAATCGCGAACGGTGCCACTGAAGGGCAACATTCATCCGCTGGCACGGCCGGAGTTCGATCGCGGAGCAGTGGCCGATTCCCAGCCGATGTCGCGCATGCTGCTGATGCTGCAGCGTAGCCCGCAGCAGGACGCGGCGCTGCAGCAATTGATTGACGCGCAGCAGACCAAGGGATCCGCCAGCTATCATGCCTGGCTGACGCCGGAGCAGTTCGGGAAGCAGTTTGGGCCCTCGGATGAAGACGTGCAGGCAGTAACGGACTGGCTGACCAAGCAGGGTTTTCAGGTGGCCAAGGTGTCCGCGGGGCGAACGGTGATTGAGTTCAACGGCAACGTGGCGCAGGTGCGCAACGCGTTCCATACGGAGATTCACAACTTTGCGGTGAACGGAAAGACACACGTCGCGAACGTGAGCGAGCCGGCGATCCCGGAGGCGCTGGCACCAGTGGTGAAAGGCGTCGTGGCGCTGCACAATTTTCCGAAGCATTCGTTTTCGCACAATAAAGGAATTTACCGTTGGAACCGGGAGACGGGCCAGATTCAGCCGATGTTTACCTTCACCACGCCGGAAACGGGCGTGACGTTCGCGGTTGGCCCGGGAGATTTCAACAAAATCTATAGTGTGCCATCCGGAGCGACGGGCGCCGGGCAGACCATCGCGGTTGTGGGGGATTCCAATATCGACGCGGCGGACGTGGTCGCGTTCCGCACGATGTTTGGGCTGACCCCGGCGAATAATTTCACGCAAGCGAACAACGTGCTGGTGAACGGCCCGGATCCGGGTCTCAATGGAGACGAAGTCGAAGCAGATCTGGACGTGGAATGGGCGGGGGCCATTGCGCCGCAGGCAAACATCCTGTTGGTGACATCATCTGATACCCAGTCGAACGCAAACACACAAGTGAGCGCGGGTATTGACCTCTCGGCCCTCTATATCGTGGACAACGACCCAGCAGTTAACGGTGTGCCAACCTCAGTTCTGAGTGAGAGCTTCGGAGAGTGTGAACAGGCCCTTGGGGCAAATCAAAATATTTTCTACAACACGCTGTGGCAGCAGGCGGCGGCGGAAGGAATCACCGTGGTGGTTTCGAGCGGCGATAGCGGTTCCGCGGGATGCGACATAAGTACCGCTGTCGGCGGTAGCAGCCCGAACGCGGCCATCGACGGACTTGCCGTGAGCGGCATCGCATCGACGCCGTACAACACGGCGGTCGGCGGCACGGATCTTGATCCTTCGACAACGACGAGCACCAGCAGCGTGTATTGGAACTTGACGGTTGGAACGGTTAACTCAGCTCTAGGCTATATCCCGGAAACCACGTGGAATGACTCGTTTTGCGCCGCCAATTTCCCGTCCGCGTGCACTTCGGTCGATCCAAACGGCGGCGATCTGGCCGCGGGCGGCGGAGGCATTAGCAATTGCGGTTTTTGGACGGGAACAAACGGAAACTGCAACCATGGGTATCCGATTCCGGCTTATCAGACCAACGTGCACAATACCGTGTCGTCCACGTATCGCTCGATTCCCGATATTTCCTTCTTTTCGAGCAACGGAGAGAACGGCGTGGCAGTGATTTACTGCGAATCGGACGTGAATCCGAACGGATCCTCCTGCAGTCTTGCGAGCCCGTATACGGACTTCACCCTGGTGGGCGGAACTTCGGTGGCCACGCCGGCGTTTGCTGGGGTTGTGGCGCTGTTGAATCAGAGGACCGGCACGCGTCAAGGAAACGTCAATTACGGACTGTACGGTCTGGCCTTCACGGACGCCAACTACACGGGTGGGAACTGCAACTCTTCGCTCGGCAGTACACCAGCCGCAGGTTGCATCTTCAACGATGTGACGAAGGGAAACATCGGCGTAGCGTGCGTGCTGGGAGCCACCAGCAACGTGGATGGGAGCACCAACTGGTGCAACCCTGGGAATGGGACCAACACGAATTTCGGCGTAACGGTGATTAACGGCACGAACACCGTGGCCTTCCCCGCGAAGGCGGGCTACGACGCGGCGACGGGACTTGGCTCGATCAATGTGACGAACCTTCTGAACAAATGGAGCACTTTCAGCCGGACGGCGACAACCACTGCGGTTTCAAACCTGAGCGGCGGGAGTCCTTCTGGCGCCACGTTTACGGCGACGGTGACAGTATCGCCGTCGGCGGCAACCGGAAACGTATCGCTGACGGCACTGAAATCCGATCAGACGACGATCCTGGGCGTGGTCGGCGGGAAGACCTCGAGCGGGCAGACAGTACCCTTTACGCTTTCCGGCGGCAGCGTTCAGGTCCAAACGAATCTTTTGCCTCCCGGAACCGCATATATCTCGGCGTCCTACAGCGGCGATGCGACACACGCGGCCAGCGTTTCGATGCCCGTTGCACTCAGCGGGACGGTGGCTGGAAATAACATCACTCCGAAGGTCCAGGCAAGCCTGGTGACCTTTGATAACAATGGGAACCCGGTTCTGAGTTCGTCCGGCACGGTGAGTTACGGCGCTCCCTACATCCTGAACGTGGTCGTCAGCAATGGCGGGCAAAATTGCGGATTCAACTATCCTTACACCTTGCCGCCATTCCCCTGCCCCACGGGCAAGATCGCACTGACCGACAATGGCCAGCCACTCAATGATTTTCCGAGCGGACCGAACTTCAATGCGACCAACATTGCGAAGCTGAGCAACCAGGGTGGCTTGGTGGATGATATTAATGTCCAACTGCCCGGCGGTAGCCACAGCATTTCGGCGGCGTTCACCACGGCAGACACGAACTTTACGAACGGGACGAGCAATATGCTGACCGTCAAAGTGAACCCGGCACAAACGTTGATGACCGTGGCCAGCAACCTGAACATCATCAGCTCCGGGGAACAGGTGATCCTGACCGCCATTGTCGGCTCAACGAGCAATTCAACGCTGGGACCCACCGGAAACGTGCAGTTCACAAACAATGGCACAAATATCGGGTCCGCCGTGAAGTGCACTCCAACCGGTGCAGACTTCAATACGGGGGTGGGGGCTTCCTGCACGGCGCAAATGACGACGACCATTTCGGCGCTGTTCCCGCCGCCAACAAATCAACCGGGCCCAAGAATGCCATTGCTCCCGCTTCTGTTTGCGATCGTGAGCTTGGTGCTGTTTGCCCTTGGCTGGCGCTGGATACCGCAGAACCGGCGGCGCGCCTATGTCTACGCCGGGTTCCTGGTGTTCGCGCTGATGGCCGTGGGCATTGCGGGTTGCGGCAGCAGCGGCGGCAGCAGCGGCGGTGGTCACACGGTGACCCTCGGCGCATCGTATGCGGGTGACACGAACTACGGATCATCCACGGGCACTACCACGATCACGGTGCAATAGAGGAATACATAGCAACTGAAGGGAACGCCAACGGACTGTTGGCGTTCCGCTGCAAGGCGCTCCGAAGGCGGGGCGCCTTTTTATTTTGGACCGGCGCCAGGCGGCTGGCAGCGCGAATAAGGTTATCTAAGCGGGACGTTGACGACTAGACACGCAGCGGGCGGGATGCTATGCTGCGCGGGCGTTGGGGATGTTCCGCCAGGTCCCGCGGGAAACTCCAACGCTGGTTCGGACTAGGTAAATCCAGCATTATCGAGCGGTTATGAACCTACATCGAGTGGTTCTGCGCTGTTCGCTCCTCAGCGTTTCTCTTTTTGTCTTTCATTGTAATTTTGCGGCCGGACAAGTGCGTCCGCTGGTGACGGAGAAGGTGGATGAGACGAAGCGTGTCACGCTGCGGGGCAACGTGCATCCGCTGGCGCGGCCTGAGTTTGATCGTGGGGCGGTGGCCGATTCGCAGGCGATGAACCGCATCCTGCTGCTGCTAAAGCGCAGCGATGAGCAGGAAACTGCGCTGCAAACGATGCTGCAGAACCAGCAGGACAAAAGTTCGCCGAGCTATCACCAGTGGCTGACGCCGGAACAGTTTGGGTCGCAATTCGGGCCGGCGGACACCGATATTCAGGCAGTGACGGATTGGCTGACGCAGCAGGGCTTCACGGTCAATCGCGTGTACAGCGGGAAAACGGTGATTGAGTTTTCGGGGAGCGCGGGGCAGGTGCAGCAGGCGTTCGGCACAGCGATTCACAGTTACGCCGTGAACGGGAAGATGTATTCAGCGAACGCGAACGATCCGCAGATACCGGCGGCGCTAGCGCCGGTGGTGACGGGTGTGGTGTCGCTGAATAACTTTCCACGGGAGTTTTATTCCCGTCGAGCAGGCGAGGCACGAAAAAGACAGGGAGTAGCGGGGCTTGAACCGCTGTTTACGTTTCCCTTCCCTGGCAGCGGCGGCAGCCAGGACTTCTATGCGGTGGGACCGGCCGATTTCGCGACCATTTACAATTCGGCCAATCTAATCAAATCCGGGAACGACGGCACCGGTCAGACTATCGCGATCGTCGGCGAAACCAATATCAACGTGGCGGACGTGAAATCGTTCCGAAGCATATTCGGTTTGCCGGCAAACTTCGATACTCCCAACGTGATCCTGAATGGAGAAGATCCAGGAATCACTTCCACGGATGAGGAAGGCGAGGCCGACTTGGATACGCAGTGGTCGGGGGCCGTGGCTCCCGGCGCAACGGTCAAGTTTGTCGTGTCGGCCTCCACGCCGGCGTCCGCAGGGATTGATCTTTCGGCCTTGTACATCGTCGAAGAGAATCTCGCCGGGGTCATGAGCGAAAGTTACGGCGCCTGCGAGCAGGCTTTGGGGACGGGAGGAAACGCGTTTTATAAAGCGTTGTGGGAACAGGCGGCGGCTCAAGGGATCACGGTGATCCTTTCGGCGGGCGATGGGGGTTCCGCGGGTTGCGATAATTTCAATACGGAAACGGCGGCGACACAAGGTCTGGCAGTCAGCGGGCTGGCTTCCACGCCGTTCAACGTAAGCGTGGGCGGCACGGATTTCGACGAAGCAAATAAATGGTCCACCTATTGGAGTACGACGAACGATCCGGTGACCGGCCTTTCCGCAAAAGGCTATATTCCGGAAATTCCGTGGAACGAAAACTGCGCGCAGCGCGGACTCACCGGCTGCGGGAGTTCGGCACCCCAAGGTTCGCTGAATATTGTGGGAGGCAGCGGAGGCAAGAGTGCCGTCTATAGCAAGCCAGCCTGGCAGATGGGCATAAACGGCATGCCCACGGACAATCATCGCGCGCAGCCCGATATCTCGATGTTTGCCAGCCCGGGGTTTGACGGCTCGGGATATATCATCTGCCAAGCGGATCAGATGGGTTCAGCAAGCTGCAATCTGAATGTGCAGAACCTCGATTTTCTGATTATCGGAGGAACTTCCGCGTCGGCGCCTGCCTTTGCAGGTGTCATGGCGTTGGTCAATCAATACCAAGCGGCACACGGAGGCACGGCCAGGCAAGGAAACGCGAACTTTGTGCTCTACCCACTTTCGAAGAAGACCGGTGCAAGTTGCACGTCTTCGGCGACGGAGGCCGCGACGTGCATTTACAACGACGTCACCCATGGGAATAGCGCGCTAACCGGCGGTGTCGGGACAAACAGCGTGCCATGCCAGGGAGGCTCGCCGAATTGCAGCGTGGCGACATCGGGGCCAACCGGGGTTCTTGTGGACCCAAGCAAGACCAGCACGGAAGCCTGGACCGCGGGGACAGGGTACGACATGGCCACGGGACTCGGCACGGTGAACGTGGGAAATCTCGTCACCAATTGGGGAAGCGTTTCAACGGTGCCCACCACGACAACGCTTACGCTTTCCCCGACAACCGGAATTACCCACGGATCGTCCGAGAACGTGTCGGTGAAGATTTCCGTCAAGACGAACGGTTCGGGCACGCCGGGCGGAGACGTGGCCCTGATAGCAACGCTGCCGAATAATGCGACGGTGGCTGTGGATCAGTTCACTCTGGATTCTTCCGGAAATGTGAACACGACGACCGATGGGTTGCCGGGGGGCGCGAGTTCCGTAATCGCGCACTATACGGGAGACGGGACGAACGCGCCGAGCGATTCGGCTGCGGTGCCGGAGAGCATGAATCAGGAGACAAGCCAGACCTTCATTGTGATTCCCACCTTCGATTCCAGCGGAAACCCGATCAACGGAAACGCGACTTCTGTGACGTATGGATCGAGCTACATACTCCGAATGTATGTCACGGATAAGAATGCGGTGGGGAGTCCGAGCGGCCCACCAAGTCCGACCTGCGATGAAGTGAATCTGCTCACCTGCCCGACAGGAACCGTGACGTTGACAGATGGCGGCACTCCCATAGGTACCGGGGGAGGCGGTACAGGCGTATTCAACTTGAACGGCGCAGGCTACACGAGGAACCTGTCGCCCGGCCTGACGGGAGGCACGCACACGCTGGTCGCGAGGTATAGCGGCGACAATAGCTACAAAGCGAGCAATTCGGCGACAACGACACTGACAGTCATGCCAGCTACAATGCAACTTTCACTGCAAGTCCCAACAAGCACGGTAATTGGCGTGGGAACCGTGATCTACATGTCGGGCAGGACGAATGCCGTCGGGGTCGCTCCCATGGGCACTCTCTCTGTTTATGATGGAACGACACTGATCCTTAGCGCGTCAGGCAGCGGCCTAGGAGGCTGGGGAGGAAATGGCCTTGGGAGCCAAGCGACGGCCGGGTTTGCCATAGATACGGGGATTTTCCTGACTACACTGGGAAGCCACTCGCTCACCATGTCCTACAGTGGCGATCCAAACTATACGGCGGTGACGACTAACCCCCAAATCGTCCAAGTGGTCTATCCGACCACCATGCAGTTGCAATCTAATGCGGCCTCTGTCAACTATGGATCAACCGTCACCCTCACGGCCACTGTGAACACGACACAAGCGAACCCGCCCCCTACGGGACAAATCACATTCACGTTTAATACCGGACAGGGAACCATAGTTACTGGGCCCACTATACAGACAGTGATCAATGGATTCGCCGCCCTGCAGGCAACCGCTACTGTAACGCTGCAATCCAGCGCATCACTCTATGCGAATTACTCTGGCGACTCGAATTATTCTACCGCGCAAGCCTATTTATCGAATGTGACAGTAAATCCGCCGGATTTCAGCATTACGCCTTCCCAGCCAGGTCTAACCATCACTGCTGGGCAGTCCGCCAGTCTGAATCTCGTTGTTACACCGACTTTTTCTCTGAATAGTCCTGTCCAGTTTCAAATCCCAACCCCCGTAGTACAGGGTATAACTTGCAGTGTGAGTCCCTCGCAGATTCAACTGTCCGGAGGAGGTAGTGTGACGGCCACGCTGACTTGCAGTGTGCCCGCCCCCTCGTCCTCGACGTCAACCACACAACTACCTCCCTCAAGGTGGCCTGGCCTTCCACCTGCGCACATCTTGTGGAGACTGAGCGCGTTCCTTGCGAGCTTCGCACTGATCCTTTTGGTTTTGCCTGAGCGTTTGCACCTGAAGCGCCTCGCTTATGCTTGCGCACTTTTAGGCATCCTTAGTTTTGCCCTTGGCTGCGGTGGTGGTAGTGGAGGTGGAGTAGGTGGTGGCGGCGGCGGTGGAGGTTCTGCAACCCCCACGACTACAACTTTGACTGTTCCAAGC